>ENA-ORSK01002243-ORSK01002243.1-human-gut-metagenome-genome-assembly--contig:-NODE-2243-length-13252-cov-5.595059_pt1 | contig 13252 bp, 8 predicted proteins | sample MGYA00242192_ERZ509159 | MGnify/ENA primary metagenome ERZ509159 (study PRJEB26280, sample SAMEA2338663) | human gut metagenome | biome: human gut; feature: human-associated habitat; material: faeces...
GATCTTCATTGGTGATCACAGGAGCCACGTCGTATTCCGGCACGGTCAGCGTCAGGCGCCCACCGTTATTGTCCTTCCCCATCACCTCCTCACTCATAGACATGACAGGGAGATAGCGGCCGCCGACCTCCAGCCCATCCCGGAACAAATCTTCCGCAGTAAAAAGCACGGCGTAGATGGCCGTGTTTTTTTTCTGCTTCTTCGGCAGATACGTAATGTAGAGGTCGGCATCCCGGTAGACCTCGTTTTCTTTCTTCGACGTCACTACCGTCATCGTCGAGAGGAACACTCCGAAGGATGTACCGTAGGAAGCGTTCTTGTGCTCCTCCGGGATAACATAGAATGAATGCCATCGGTCTCGCTTGCATACTGCGCAGTATCTGCGCTGAGTTCGATTTTGCTGAGGAGCTTATGAGCATTAAGCTTTTCTTCCATGACAGCATAGGCCATGATCTCGCCGAGCGTTTCTCCCGCATCAATTTCTCGAGCCTTGGTGCTTTTTCTCATGGCTCTCAGGGCTTGCTGTGTCACAAGGTCGAAATTGCCTGCATTTCGATAGTTCTCCTGCTTTGCCCGAGAGAACACATACTGCCCGATGTTGAGTATGGTAAATTTCTAAAGATCGGATGGTTTGATGTTTCCGTTTCTGACGTTGAGGCAAAAAAGGCGCAGAGAACCATGGCAGACCATTCCGCTGATCGTCTCGGAATGCTCCACCTCTGTAAAGTAATCATCGAATGTCTTGTCCTTTACAGTTTTGGATAACTCCACGCTTGATGCCTCCCTTCATTTGCGTCTGTCTACTTTTTAGAATCGCTGTCTTTCTTTTCACCGAACGTTACTTTGCCATCGGCTACCAACATTCCGCTTCTTGGCGCTTCTGTTGGATATCGATAGCTTGTGAAATTGTCGCTGGCGACCTTCGAAGAATCCAAATGGTCTGGTGCTTCATACGGTTTTCCTTCCTTGTTATACGTCAGGTTGAACACCATATTCGTAAGCCACTTTTTGAATGACGGATTGTCCTGAAACTGCTTGAAGAGCTCCATGTTGTCCGCCATGATGGAGAAGATGACCTTCTGCAGGGCTCGCTCGCTTTCTGTTCTGGCTTCCTGCTCATCAGAATTCTTCATGGCATTCTGGTATTTCTCGTCACGAGAAACCATCGCCGGAATCTGAAGGATCTGGCGCTGTGCGTTATCAGCGTCATTCCACTGAATATTTCCGAACATATCGTTGAAATCCATGATGATCTTGGAAAGCGGATCAAGTTCCGGCTCGACGATATGACCGACCTTTCCGGCAGGGACCGGAGCAATTTCGGCGTCCTCGTCCTCCAGTTTTATGGCCACGGCCTCCTGTGCTTCATTCCGATAACTGTCCAGATCGATCGTAGACAAAATGCCTTCTGACAAATCATCCTCACGAGGTGACGGAAGTTTCGGTATTAGCAGATTCAGGAAGATCGATAACTTTTCCCAGTCCACATTCCCATAGGGAAGAATGGAACCAAGGAAACCGTATGTACGGACAAATGACTTTGCTGAGCTCTTAAACTTGATCTGATCGTCCATTTCGAGTTCGTCGTAGATAGCCACGCACGGATCAAGCAGCGGATCAAGCCTGTCTCTCTCAGCTCCGCCAAGGAACAAATCAACTACGTGCTCTACATCGTCGTTGTCATACACCTGATAGCTCTCCATGAGCGTGATCAGGTCGTAAAGCTTGTTCGGATCAGTCTCTCCAGACAGTATCGTTGTCCTGTAGAACTTCGAGAAGGCGTCCTGAATCGTCGATGTCTTGTTTGCAAAGTCCAGCACATAGACTTCGTCCTTCCCGGGAGCCGCGCGGTTCAGACGGGAAAGCGTCTGCACTGCCGCAATGTCATAAAGCGGCTTATCCACATACATGGTCTGCAGCAACGGCTCATCAAATCCGGTCTGGAACATGTCTGCAACTACCAGAAGACGATACGGATCTTTCTTGAACTCCTTCGGGATCTTGGCGTCTGGGAACCCATTCAGTCCTGCTGATGTCAGGGCAGGTTCCTGTCCGTTGTATTTGCACTCGCCGGAGAAAGCGATAATCGCCTTGTACGGACTATGTCTGTCTGCAAGGCACTTGTTGATGGCATAGTAGGTCTCAATGCAGCGTGGGATGCTCGCGGTCACTACCATTGCGCGGGACTTTCCGTTCAGCTTCTTCTTAGCGATGATCTGCTCATGGAAGTGATCCACCATCATGGCAGCCTTCTTGGCGATGACATCCGGATTCCCCTCGACAAAGGAACGTAGTTTTTTCTGGGCGCGCTTCTTGTCGAACATCGGATCGTCCTCGACCTTCTTGGCAATCTTGTACCAGCTGTCAATCGCCGTATAGTTCTTCAAGACGTCAAGGATGAAGCCTTCCTGAATGGCCTGCTTCATGGTGTAAACATGGAAAGGCCTGTGCTTGATTTCGCCATCCTCTTCATATGGCGTTCCGAAAACCTCCTCAGTCTTGTTCTTTGGAGTCGCGGTGAACGCAAAATAGCTCGCGGTCTTTACGAGCTTCCGACCCTCGACAATCGCATTGATCTTATCTTCATTGTCCATTTCGTTGTCTGAAGCCATGCCGGAAAGCGCCAGATTCATATTCGCAGAATTGCGCCCGCTCTGACCTGAGTGTGCCTCATCGATGATAATGGCAAAATGATTATCGATATGCTCCTGACCGATCTCCTGCGAGATGTGCGGGAACTTCTCAACCGTGGTTATAATGATGTGCTTGCCATCCTGTATGGCCTTCTTCAGGTCTCTGGAATGCTGCGCCCAAACGACCGTGTTTTTCACCTGCATAAACTGCTTGATGGTATCGCGGATCTGCTTGTCCAGAATCCTGCGGTCGGTGACGACGATAACGGAATCGATCATCGGATGGCCATCTTGCTCAAGGCCGATCAGCTGGTGAGCAAGCCATGCGATAGAATTCGACTTTCCGGAGCCTGCACTGTGCTGGATGAGATAGCGCTTACCGACACCGTTTTGTTTCACATCCGTGAGCAGCTTCTCCACACAGTCCAGTTGATGGTATCGTGGCCAGATCTGTTTCACGGTTTTCTTCTTCGTGTCCGGATCTTCATCAACGACGACCTGAGCGTAATTCTCGATAATTCGGGAGAGTTTCCACTTCGTCAGAATGTCCTTCCACAGATAGTCTGTCATGATGCCGTTCGGGTTCGGCGGATTGCCCGCACCATCGTTATAGCCCTTGTTGAATGGCAGAAACCAGCTGTCTTTACCAGCAAGCTTCGTGCAGAACATGACGGTCTGGTCGTCTACCGCGAAATGCACCATGCACCGTTTAAACGAGAACAGCGTGTCTCGCGGATCGCGATCTTCCTTATACTGCTCAACGGCATCTGCTGTCGACTGACCGGTGAAATGATTCTTGAGCTCAATCGTGACGGCCGGAAGACCGTTGATGAACAGGCAAAGGTCGAGCGCGAGTTTCGAAGCGTCAATAGAATAGCGAAGCTGTCTTGTCACACTGAAGATGTTCTTCTCAAACATCTGCTTTGACTTCTCGTTGTTTTCCGTCGGCGTGAAGTAGAACATGATGAGATCCGCCGGGTAGGCCTTCACGCCGTTTCGCAACACATCAATAATGCCGCGCTTGGCAATCTCTCCGGAGAGTCGGTTTAGGAACTGCCGCTTCTTCTGATCGCTGTTATTTACACCAAGCTTTGCCATTTCCCTCGGCTGCGTATCATTCAGGAACCGGAAAAGGCGAGTTTCATCTACGGCATATTCCTTGCTGTAGTCGTCGTTCGTTCCCTGCTCGTAGCCATTCTGATCTACGAGCCAGTTCACGATGATCGTTTCAAAACCCTTCTCGGTTTTATCCGTAAAAGCCATACTCAAGCCTCCTCTCCATCGGTCTCTGTTTCGTCTGTTTCTTCGCCGTCCTCATTGTTGTCATCGTAGATGTTGTCGATGTGCTCATATTCGGGAATAGTGACATTGCGGACATCGATTTTTCCTGTGACAGCATCCGATACAACAGAAGACTTAAATTCCGTCAGAGCCTTTAGCTGTTCATGCTTAGTTGCTATAAGTCTGTCAATCCGTCCCTTCGCGGAACGAATGTAATCGACAATTTCCTGCTGTTCATCTATGGGTGGCAGGCCTATAGTGAAATCCTTGATAAAATCTGCAGGCACCCTTTTTTGACCCGCTGACCCAGTCATTTGACCCTCTCCGAGAATGCGGAACACCTTAGTCATTGTAATAAAATACAGATACTTTGGAAGGACTTCATCCCCAGCTCTTAAGTTAAACAGTTCTGTCGTACCGTACCCAATATCGGATTCAAGTTTATCAAGACAAGCGCCCTTGCCATTCTCAAAGCATGGTGTGATCTTTGCCACTACAACATCATTTTTCGCAAAAGATGAGAAACCAGTTTTCACCTTGGCAATAGGCTGCTTTATTGAGCAATCGATCTCACCATCTTCTGAAATATTTTCCATAGGCAAGAAAACCACCTCGTCTAGATCTGAATGCTTCCTTAACAGATCATTAATCGATGCGCCAACTTTGCATATTCTTTTTAGCTTTGTCACTTCCCATGAAGCGGGAACTTTAGGCAGATAGTAAATACCTGTATTTTTCATAGCTGCATTTGCATCAATACCTCTTGTAATTGCAGAGTTGATGACAGCTGCTTTCAGGGCCTTAAGCTCCTGTATCTCCTTCCGGCGGATTCTGATCAGCTTGTTGATCTCAGAGACCTTCCAATCGAGGAAGCGCACAATTTGATCCTGCTCGGCACGGGGAGGAACGGGCATTTGTTGCGAAAGAAAAGTATTGACATTAATTGTTTTTCTCAGACCGGTGTATAAAGGTCGAAGACCCTTTATATTATCTAGGGCGAGATAATAGTAATATAGATAACATGCATTAATGCCTTCTATTTGAAATATATTATAAGCTCCTGTAAGCATTCCTTTGTATTTCGACAACCCCACTGTTCTCGGAGTCTCATCTATATCAAATAAACAGAAAGCTATGTCCCCAGGTTCAACAATTTTATAATTGTCGAAGCTTGCAGGAATTTTACCCTTATTCTCCGATAGATTCCTTACTACAATTCCCCTTAGAGTAAGGGAAAGAAGCGTATATTCGGATGATTTATTACCAACAATTTTCTTGCGTTCATGAAGAAACTGTTTGTTTCGCTTTATATCCCAGTTGGCAGGGATAATTTTTAACCACGGAAGATTGATCTCTTTATACTCCTGATACTTAATCATTACTTCAGTCCCTCCATGATCTCATCCATCACGCCGTCCGATTCCTTTTCGAGCTCCTCAAGTGAGGCAAGGATGTCTTTCATATCACGGAGTTGCACCGGCTTGTAGAAGTACTTCGTGAAGCTGATCTCGTAACCGATCTTTGTCTTGCTTTCATCCACGTAGGCGTCCGGTGCATATGGCTTGACTTCCTTTTCGATGAATGCGTCGATCCCGCCATCGTAGTTGAATGGAATGTTTTCCGAGTCGCGGAGGTTCGGATCGGATTCGCCTTCAACCTCTTTTGCATGTGGATCCGTTTCCGTGATAAACGGACGGATCTTCTTGAGCTGCGTCTTTTTGAGCTTTGTCGCCTTGGCAAAAGCGTCCCAATCGTCCAGTGGTGTTCCGACTGGAACATTGGCAACAGCCTCACGAACTGAATCAAGCTCTGACTGCTTCTTGAATGTATCTGCGGGTATTTTCCGTTCCGGGAATACGCGCAGGCGCAGCGGGCGCTCGACAGTTACATTCCAGTAGCAGAACTCACTGTTATCGAATATCATGCTTACGTCGCTTTCCTCCATGTCGAGGAAGATGCGGACTATTTCCTTACGGATTTCCGGTGTGAATTCGCAGTTCTTCTTGCCCATGTTCTTGCGCAGAGAAGACTTCATATTCGTCGCGTCGATGAATTGAATCTTGCCTTTGCGGCGTTCTTCCTTCTTATTAGAAAGCACCCAAATGTATGTGCCAATTCCCGTATTGTAGAACATGTTGTCAGGCAATGCGATGATGCCCTCTACCAGATCACTCTCAATCATATACCGGCGGGCATTGCTCTCGCCGCTTCCTGCATCGCCCGTAAACAGGGATGAGCCGTTATGTACTTCGATGATACGGCTGCCGAGTTCGGTGTCGTTTTTCATCTTGGATACATTGTTAAGCAGGAAGAGAAGCTGTCCGTCGCTTGTGCGCGGGATCATCTTTAGCTCCTCACCGCCAGGAAGATATGCATTGAAACGAGTGTCTAGGATTTCACTCTTGCCACCCATCTTGTCTGCATCTGTTTTCCAACTCTTGCCGTACGGCGGATTGGAGAGCATGAAGTCGAATTGACGAGAGGGGTTTCCGTCCAGCGACAAGGTTGATCCATAAGAAATGTGCTCAGCTTCCTCACCATCGCCTTTGAGGAGCATGTCCGCCTTGCAAATCGCATTAGTCTCCGGATTAATCTCTTGCCCAAACAGGTGAATGGAGACGTTCTTGCCTCGGCGCTTTGCGAGAGTCAAAAGCCGTGCCTGTGCAACTGTGAGCATTCCACCTGTCCCGCACGCCCCGTCATAACAGGAATACGATGCATCCAGAATCTTGTCCTCTACCGGGTAAAACGCAAGGTCTGCCATGAGCTCTACGACGTCACGCGGCGTCCAGTGCTCGCCGGCCTCCTCGTTGTTCTCCTCGTTGAAACGACGGATAAGCTCCTCGAAGATGGTCCCCATACCGTGGTTGTCGAGGCCCTGCAGCTTGATGATTTTCTTTTCAGCATCCTTGTAGACAGGATTAGGGCTGAGATTGATGTCCGGTGAGGTGAACTTGTCGATAACCGAGCCGAGGATATCTGCATCCACCATTGTCCTGATCTGGTCGCGGAATTTGAACTTGTCGAGGATTTCCTGAACGTTCGGAGAGAAGCCGTCAAGATACGCCTTGAAGTCGGCTTCAAGTGTCTGCTTTTTCGAGCGGCTCGTCAGATCCTTTAAAAGGAACGGCGAAGCATTACAGAATGCTTGCCCCGCAGTGTTGCAGAGAGCAGGCCATTGGTTGTCGATCTTGGCAGCGTCCAGCTGCTTCTTCATGGTAAGGACGGCTTCCTTTGTTCCTTCAAGCATTACATCAAGGCGGCGGATGACTGTCATCGGCAGAATAACGTCACGGTATTTGCCGCGGACATAGACGTCGCGCAGGCAGTCGTCTGCGATTCCCCATATAAAACTGACTATCGAGTTGTACTCCTGATTGTCCATTGATTTTCTCCTTCGTACCGCGGTTTCTTCTCAACGGCCTTTTTCATTTTTCATTCTGCTAGTACCCTATCCGGCTCGCTCCGCTCGCCGCCTTTCTCACGCGGGGAAGGCTGAGATACTGGAGGAACGCCGTTTCCTTCATCACCAGCCACTCCCAATCTACGCTCCGAGCTCGATGGTCCCGGACTTCAGGTGGATGAACTCACCGGTCGCTTTTTCCTTCCCGACTTCTTCTGCGATGCGCATGGTCTGTGCGTGGCAAGTGAAGAGGAAGATCTGCTGGGTCTTGCCGAGTTCCATAAGGAAGCGCAGTGTCTCACGCTGGCGCTCTTCATCAAAGCGGACGAAGATGTCGTCCAAGACGATGGGGAGCGGCTCGAGCTGCTCGCCGAAGGAGAGGGCCATGGCGAGGCGAATGGCAAGGAAGACCTGATCGCCTGTACCAGAGGACCAGATCTTGGCCTCTTTCACGCGGTGCTCGCTGTCCACGATGCCGATATCTTTCCCGTCTTCGGAGATCCGAAGAGCGTACTTGCCTCTGGTCATAGCGGAGAGGAAAGTATTCGCCTGCTTCATGATCTGCGGCTGGCGGCCGGACTCATAGGCGGCCTGCGCGCGGTTCAGGATTTCTTCTGTGTACATGTAAGTCAGCCATTCGGAGAGTGCATTGGCAAGCTCGGCTTCGATCTTTTCTTTTTTCTGCAGGGTATCGGTGATGGTATTATCCCCCGCCAGACGGAAGATCTCATTTTCCACTGCTCCCTGATTCTTCTGGAGCTCACCCAGTGACGCCGTCTCTTCTTTGATGTGTTTTTCAAGATTCTGATGGGTTTCCATCCAGTCATCGTACTGTCCGCTTTCCAGGAAGTTCCAAAGGGACTGGAATTCTTCATCGCTGCCTGCATAGAGGCGCAGATCCTGCTTCACGGCCTCCCATTCCTTCGTCAGCTGGTCATGATGCTCGTGGGCATTCACCTTTTCCGCGAATTCTTCCGCATTTTTTGCATTGACCAGATGGAGAAGGGTATCCATCTCCCGCTGGCAGGAGGCCCAGCCGTCATCAAGCTTATCCATTTCCTTCCGGTATGCATCGTGCTGGTTGTTCTTTTCCTGAATGGACTGCCACGTCAGGCTGCGCGCATGCGTTTCCTCGTAGAGCTCCTGGATGCCGTCCGGATCGACGGTGTAGGGCATCTTCGTCTTCGAGATGATGCTCTCTGCCCGGCGGCTGTAGGCATCGAGGCGCGCATCCATCTGCTCCAAGCGCAGGTCGAGGATCTTGCCCTTACCTTCAGCGGAGTAGATCTTCTGCCACTGCTCCTGCAGTGCGGAGAGATTCTCTGCGCTGGTCTTAGGGAGCTTGTTTTTCGCGAGGAAGGCGTCCCAGTCTTTGTCTGCTTTTTCCTTCTTTTCGCGAAGCAGCTTGCCTTCTTCTGTCCACTTCTGGTGCGCGAGCTGCTGCTTTCGTACCGTTTCCCGTTTCCAGGAGATGGCCTGCCGCTTTGCCTGGTCTTTGTAGAAATCAGAGCGACGGCTCTGCATCAGGTTATGGAAGGCCTGCAGATCATCTATGTCTTCCGGTGCCTGTCCCGGGAATTTATCGGAGATCGCCTTCCTCTCGTTCACGAGAGAAGCCAGCGAATCATTCCATTTCTCAAGGTCATTCCCTTTCTTGTGGATGCTCTTATTATTGAATAGGAAGCAGAGAATCCCCAGCATGAGCCCGCCTGCTGCGCCATAGAGTGCCGCGGTGCCTGCCATAGCCATGTAGAAGGAGGCGATGCCAGCTGCTGCTCCTGCCATAGAGAGGATGCCCAGCCAGAACCAGAAGGTGAATTTCTTATCCTCGAGCTGCGAGGCGGCATCGATCTTGCCTCTGATTTCCGCTTCCTGATGGAGAAGCTGCTCGAGCGAGGAGGCCATGTCCTCCATCTGCTGGAAATCCTCCTCGGTCTGGATGTCTCCATCTGCCGCCTCTTCTGCGACGGCTTCGACCTCCGGCTCTCTTTGCTCCCAGAAATGGAGCTCATTGCCCCTGACACCCACGCTCTGCGCAAGGCGCCGTCCTTCTGCCCAGTCCACATGGACGCAAGCATCCTCCAAAGGCAGTGCGCAGTCCCAGAGCGGCAGGGAATAGCCCAGATTCACAAAATCGAGCTTCCAGTTTTCCTTTTCCTCTTCCAATGCTTCCACATCGACGATGGTCTGGCGCCACTGTCCCAGATCGACGTAGAGCTTTTCCAGTGCTTCAGCCTCTCTCGCCCATGGGATGATGTCTTCCTTCTTCTTCGGCGTGTACTCATCGAGCTTTTCCTGGAGCGATGCCTTCTGGTCGTGGATCACCTTCATGCGGTTCATGAGCTGGTTCCATTGCTCCTTGCCATTCGACGGGAACATCTTCACCTGCGAGGAGAGATCCAGCTGGTGCTTGATATCACGCGCCCGCTTGTAGTATTCCCAGGCGCCCAGCCGCTTCGAGAGCTCTCTGTCCCTTTCCTGGTCCTTGGCGAGCGAAGCCTCGAGCTCACGGATCTGCTTTTTCAAAAGCTCCTGCTTCTTCTGCAGCTCGGCGAAATCCTTTTCCTGATGAGAAAGATGATCCAGCTCCTGATTCACCGTATCCAGATCCGCCATCAGCTGATTGATCTTGCGCTTTCCCTGAGACGAAGCCACGAAGAGCTTTTCCTTATTCTCTTGGATATCCTTCTTGGCACTGGCGAGCTTATCACCGCCTTGCAGCATGAAGAAACGACTGCGGATAGAGTCATTCGCAAGGAAGGAAGCTCCCTGCAGGTCCTCTAAGCCGACAGCAAAGATCTGCTCATACATAGAGCGTGTGAGACCGTGCCACCAGAGTGTCGGCAACTCTTCGGAGAATTTCTCATGGCTCGCATTCTCGAACCAACGCTCCTTTTCTTCACGAAAGACTCGATACTCCTGCCCGTCCGCACGGACGAATGCCATATTTCCCTTCCGTCCCTGCCACTTGCCGCGCCCATAGCCGAAGAGCATATCACGGATGAAACGAAGCATCGTCGTCTTCCCGCTCTCATTCTCTCCCATGACCACATTCAGCGAAGACGTCGACGGCTGCCAGGACGCGCCCCGATAGATGCCGTACTCTGAGAGCTGCAAATCCGTGATTTTCATCGTCCATCCTCCTCTGTCAGCATTTCCGCTCCCAGCACCTCCGCCCGGCGGAAAGCAGCAAGAAGTGCCTCATCAGACACCTTGCCCAATAGATTCTTATACTTCGAAAGCTCCGGCTGCGAAGAAGCCATCTCCCGGAGCATCTTCGCTCTTTCTTCCGACGGAAGATCCATGACCGCATCAAAAGCCTTCAGATAATTTCCCGTCACATCGGGAAGCTCGCGGCGCTCTGCCAGATTCAGGAATGGCCGCGTCCGATCCTCGATGCGGGTGAAATAAGCAAAGAGATGGCGGAACTGCTCCTTTTCATTCAAAGACTGCAGAAGGAAATCACGTCCCTCTTCCGTCGCGATCGCTTTGTGCAGCGCACCATGCCCCGTCAGTACCAGACGCACCATATTCGGCCTACCGGTCAGTTCCTTCAGTCCTGCGCGGCGGCGCGCCACGTCTTTCAAAAGATCATCTGCGGTCAAGAAAGGGGCGATATCGATGACCATGTCCATCCAACGTATCACATCCGTCTCGATGAACTTCAACGTCACTGTACCATAGGCCCCCACATCGACCAGGTAACAGCCACGGGGACCGATTTCCGTGATATCCAGCCCCTGCGTATTGCCCGGGTAGACGATATATGGCTTCATCGAGAGCGTCTTTCTCGTATGCACATGCCCCAGTGCCCAGTAGTCGATGCCCGCAGTCTTCAGCTCCTCGACCGTGCAAGGCGCATAGGGACTCCCATCGACGCCGGCTTCCGTGTGCAGCATCCCGATGGTGAATCCATCCTCCGGATTCACATGGAAAGAGCGCACCAGATCATCCTTCGTATGGCGTGTCTTGTAACTGATGCCATAGATCGTGGCCGCCTTTTCCCCATCCTTCATGAGCGGGATGCCTGTCACTTCTTCGGAAGAAAAAATATGCACCGTCTCCGGCAGCGGGATATCCGCACGCCAGGCTTCGCCCGGGTCGTGATTTCCATGCACGATAAAGACCTCGATCCCCGCCTGCGCCGCCCGATACAGCTCCCTGCCGAAAGCCATTTGCGCCGCGAGGCTGTGATGGTCTGAATTATATACATCTCCGGAAATCAAGATCGCATCTACCCGATTTTCCAGTGCCGCATCCACCACCTTTTCAAAGGCTTTGAAGGTGGCTTTCCCGATCTGCTCGTTCCACGGTCCCTTCGTCCCGAGGCGCACGCCTCCGAATGGTTCTCCGAGGTGCAGATCCGCACAATGGATAAAAGAAAAATGCTTCCCCATACTTCCTCCTTGATGGTCGATAGATATGTCGATGGTGGTATAGAAATCCGCACTTGCGGAATAACAGATGGTTTGGGATTCAGCGTTAGCCCGTGAGGTGCGTGCTGCCCTTGATTGTTTGCAAAAGAGGTTCAACAGGTTCTATAGGTAGGGCGGGTTCTGAAGGTTCACAGGTTTCCCATCTTTCGTGAATACCTCATATTTTAAAACTCCGCGGCGCTTCTGATTTTTATGCGCCGCACCACCCCCCGTTGAACCTTTTGAACCTATAGAACCTGCTGAACCCTATTTCTTCGAGAAACACCTATTATTGTATCATATCGCGCCATAGTGAGAAGTAATTTCTGCAACAAAAAAATGCCTCTCTATCGAGAAGCATTTTCCTTTGACCATTATTCTTCAACAGTCTTGGTGATGATCTGTTTGCCTTTATAGAAACCGCATACTGGGCATACATGATGAGGTTTTTTCAGTGCATGGCACTGTGGGCATTCCACAAGACCCGGAACAGTCAGTTTCCAATTTGCACGTCTCTTGTCGCGACGGGATCTAGAACTTTTTGTCTTCGGAACCGGCATTTCTCGCACCTCCTTACCTATCGGCCGTTATGCCGTTTGTCTTTCACTGTTTCGCCAGTGCTCTAAACGCGTTAGAGAAATTTATCAACTTCAATAGTATACGGGATTGGCCGGGGAAAGTCAAGGGGAAGTTTGCGAGCTGGTGACTTGTGGAGGGAGCCAAAGAGACGGGGAGACTTTAGACGGGGAGACTCTGCGATTGGAGCAGCGTTTCCCTTGACAAAGGCGTTTGATTTTAGTATGATGCGAAAAGAAGGTAACTAAAATTTAGTTACAGAGAGGCGGGCTATATTGACACAAAAAGATAAATTATTGGGGCGGCTCTTTCAAAATCCGTATCCCAGAGATTTTACCTATGGCGAACTTCTTACACTGATGAAACAATGCGGCCATCAGGTGCGCCAAGGAAACGGTTCTCGCATTTCTTTCGGCCCCAATGCAGTAGGAAATCGGCTTTTTCTTCATGCTCCACATGGAGCTACCGAAAATGCACTGAAGAAGTACCAAATCGAGCAAATCAAAGCATTCTTAGAGAAAGAAGGACTCCTCAAATGAAAAACTATATGGAATACAAAGGCTACCGTGGTACGATTTCCTACTGCGGTGAAGATCGCATCCTCTATGGGAAAGTGCTCGGCACCAAGGACTCCATCTCTTATGAGGGAGAAAGCGTCTCTGAACTGGAGTCTGATTTCCACGCTGCTGTGGATGATTACCTGGAAGTCTGCAAAGAGACAGGAAAGTCTCCCAGTAAAGAATTCAAAGGCTCTTTCAATGTCCGTGTCACACCCGAGCTGCATCGTTCCGCCTACTTCTATGCACATGAAAATGGACTCACGCTGAATGAACTGATGTCACGCAGTCTCAAGAATTATTTAGACGAAAAAAATATTCATGTACAAGCATAATAAAAGGGGCTGTGAAATAATAGCTCCATGAACACAAAAAAGGACTTTCGAT
>ENA-ORSK01002245-ORSK01002245.1-human-gut-metagenome-genome-assembly--contig:-NODE-2245-length-13250-cov-2.407579_pt1 | contig 13250 bp, 9 predicted proteins | sample MGYA00242192_ERZ509159 | MGnify/ENA primary metagenome ERZ509159 (study PRJEB26280, sample SAMEA2338663) | human gut metagenome | biome: human gut; feature: human-associated habitat; material: faeces...
GGTCATCGGGCATTATCTGAACATAAAGCACTATCAGTAAGTTGGAGTCACTACCTCATCGAACTTGGTGTTGGCGCTGATACATCCATGGCACCAATGAAATCCAGGGCTTTATCTATTACAGCAGGCATATTCTTATCCTTAAAATTAACCATGTTATCGATAAGGCTATATATGACCTTAATTTGCATCTAATATCAAAGGGATTATAACGATATGGCACGAGTTAACCTGTTGACATTCAGGTGTTTTAAAGGTAGCAGCTCATGGTGTGTTATCCAGTAAGATGGAGAAATTTAACGGTCAGTCCGCACGCTATAACCAGATTGTTCAGCTAAGAAAGAAAACCAGAGTTGCTAATCAAAGGGCGAACACAACGGCATGTTTATGTTTATTTATATAGTTAGTTTTATAGATAAAATTGAAATTATAAATATAAATAATGAATTAGCAGAAGCATCAACAGTAATATCTTATTCTCTGGTCGATTTATGTAAAACCGACCAGTATTATCGATAAATTATCGTCTGACTTATTTTGCTTCGATAAAGCTTACACCGCAGCCACAATCTTAATTTCAACTTTATACTTCGGGTTCATCAAACCCGCTTGTACCGTGCAGCGCACCGGCGCATGACCCGCGACAACCCAGGCATCCCACGCTTTATTCATCGCCGCGAAGTCGTTTTTATCGGCCAGGAAAATGGTGGCATCCAGAATGCTCGATTTATTGCTGCCCTGTTTTTCCAGCACGGCGTCAATCTGTGCCAGCGTGTTGGCGGTTTGCTCAAAGGCATCGGCGTCGAGGTTTTCCGGTACACCAGTGTAGTAGAGCGTGTTGTTGTGGATTACTACATCAGACCAGCGGGCTTCAGCATCGATACGAACGATAGTCATCATTTTGTCCTCATTATACTTCCATTTTCGTGCTGCAAAGACTGCCACAATGTGAGGTCGCCGTCACCACTTCAACTGGCGAAAGCGCCCTCATCCTGACATAATCCCTGTTCAAATCAACAGGGGGTAGTGTGACGGACGATTTTGCACCAGACGGTCAGCTGGCGAAAGCGATACCAGGCTTTAAGCCGCGAGAACCACAGCGACAGATGGCGGTAGCCGTCACCCAGGCGATAGAAAAAGGCCAGCCGCTGGTGGTGGAAGCAGGAACCGGTACGGGCAAAACCTACGCTTACCTGGCTCCTGCGCTGCGGGCGAAAAAGAAAGTCATTATCTCGACCGGCTCAAAAGCGTTGCAGGATCAGCTCTACAGCCGCGATTTGCCAACAGTCTCAAAGGCATTGAAATATACGGGCAACGTGGCGCTGCTGAAAGGGCGCTCAAACTACCTCTGCCTCGAACGTCTCGAACAGCAGGCGCTGGCGGGGGGCGATCTGCCGGTACAAATCTTAAGCGATGTGATCCTGCTGCGCTCCTGGTCTAATCAAACAGTCGATGGTGATATCAGCACCTGCGTCAGCGTGGCGGAAGATTCACAGGCGTGGCCGCTGGTCACCAGCACCAACGACAACTGTCTTGGCAGCGACTGCCCGATGTATAAAGATTGCTTTGTGGTCAAAGCACGTAAAAAAGCGATGGACGCCGATGTGGTGGTGGTAAACCATCATCTCTTTCTGGCGGATATGGTGGTTAAAGAGAGTGGATTTGGCGAACTGATCCCGGAAGCGGACGTCATGATCTTCGACGAAGCCCACCAGCTACCGGACATTGCCAGCCAGTATTTTGGTCAGTCACTCTCCAGTCGACAACTGCTCGACCTGGCAAAAGACATCACCATCGCCTACCGCACCGAATTAAAAGACACCCAGCAGTTACAAAAGTGCGCTGATCGTCTTGCCCAGAGTGCGCAGGATTTTCGTCTGCAACTCGGTGAGCCAGGTTATCGCGGTAACCTGCGTGAGCTGTTAGCTAATCCGCAAATTCAGCGGGCATTTTTACTGCTCGATGACACCCTGGAACTTTGTTATGACGTGGCGAAACTGTCACTGGGGCGTTCCGCCTTGCTGGATGCGGCATTTGAGCGCGCCACGTTGTATCGCACACGGCTGAAGCGGCTAAAAGAGATCAATCAGCCGGGCTACAGCTACTGGTACGAATGCACTTCGCGCCATTTTACTCTGGCTCTCACGCCGCTCAGCGTGGCGGATAAATTCAAAGAGTTAATGGCGCAAAAACCCGGTAGCTGGATCTTCACCTCAGCAACGCTGTCGGTGAACGACGATCTGCATCATTTCCCCTCGCGGCTTGGCATCGAACAGGCCGAGTCGTTGCTGTTGCCCAGCCCATTTGATTACAGCCGCCAGGCGTTACTCTGTGTGCCGCGCAATCTGCCGCAAACCAACCAGCCAGGTTCTGCTCGCCAGTTAGCGGCAATGCTGCGACCGATCATCGAAGCTAACAACGGTCGTTGTTTTATGCTTTGTACCTCGCACGCCATGATGCGCGATCTGGCCGAGCAGTTCCGCGCTACCATGACGCTTCCTGTATTGTTGCAGGGGGAAACCAGCAAAGGGCAACTGTTGCAGCAATTTGTCAGCGCCGGTAATGCGCTTCTTGTGGCAACCAGCAGTTTCTGGGAAGGGGTGGACGTGCGTGGCGATACATTGTCATTGGTAATTATCGACAAATTGCCGTTTACATCGCCGGATGATCCACTGTTAAAAGCGCGCATGGAAGATTGTCGTTTGCGCGGTGGCGACCCGTTCGATGAAGTGCAACTACCAGATGCCGTCATTACTCTCAAACAGGGGGTAGGGCGACTGATTCGCGACGCCGACGATCGTGGCGTGCTGGTGATTTGTGACAATCGGCTGGTGATGCGTCCTTACGGCGCGACGTTTCTCGCCAGTCTGCCGCCCGCGCCACGCACCCGTGACATTGCCCGTGCGGTTCGTTTCCTTGCGATACCATCCTCCAGGTAATTTGTTACGGAGTATGGTATGATGCGCGCCTTTTTATTGATCTAAGCACGAAGACCCATGCGAATTCTGGCTATCGATACCGCGACAGAGGCCTGCTCTGTCGCCCTGTGGAACGACGGTACTGTCAACGCTCATTTTGAGCTTTGCCCTCGTGAACATACTCAACGAATCTTACCGATGGTGCAGGATATCCTGACCACCAGCGGAACTTCCCTGACTGATATTAACGCTCTGGCTTACGGGCGCGGCCCCGGTAGCTTTACTGGCGTGCGCATTGGTATTGGCATCGCGCAAGGGCTGGCGCTTGGCGCGGAATTACCGATGATTGGCGTCTCCACGCTAATGACGATGGCGCAAGGGGCGTGGCGCAAAAACGGCGCAACCCGCGTGCTGGCAGCCATTGACGCGCGAATGGGCGAAGTTTACTGGGCCGAATATCAGCGTGATGAAAACGGTATCTGGCACGGTGAAGAAACCGAAGCCGTACTCAAACCCGAAATCGTCCATGAACGAATGCAACAGCTTTCCGGCGAATGGGTGACGGTAGGGACGGGCTGGCAAGCTTGGCCGGATCTCGGTAAAGAGAGCGGGCTGGTTTTGCGCGATGGCGAAGTGTTACTGCCTGCTGCTGAAGATATGCTGCCGATTGCGTGTCAGATGTTTGCTGAGGGTAAAACGGTGGCGGTGGAACATGCCGAACCGGTTTATTTACGTAACAACGTCGCATGGAAGAAACTTCCGGGCAAAGAATGAATCTTAAGAGTATGCCCTGAGAAAAAAAGGAGTCGCACCATGGCGGTTCAAAAGAATGTTATCAAAGGCATACTGGCAGGTACGTTTGCGCTAATGCTGAGCGGTTGTGTCACTGTGCCGGACGCCATTAAAGGCAGCAGTCCCACGCCGCAACAAGATTTAGTTCGGGTGATGAGTGCGCCGCAGCTGTACGTTGGTCAGGAGGCACGCTTTGGTGGCAAAGTGGTTGCGGTACAAAACCAGCAAGGGAAAACTCGCCTGGAAATTGCTACCGTACCGCTGGACAGCGGAGCCAGACCGACGCTGGGAGAACCTTCTCGCGGTCGCATTTATGCCGATGTGAACGGTTTTCTGGACCCGGTGGATTTCCGTGGACAACTGGTTACGGTAGTCGGGCCAATCACTGGTGCGGTTGACGGCAAAATCGGCAATACGCCCTATAAATTTATGGTGATGCAAGTAACGGGTTACAAACGTTGGCATTTAACCCAGCAGGTGATTATGCCGCCTCAGCCGATTGATCCATGGTTTTATGGCGGTCGTGGCTGGCCCTATGGCTACGGCGGATGGGGCTGGTATAATCCCGGCCCCGCGAGAGTACAAACAGTTGTAACTGAATAATTGCTTGTTTTTAAAGAAAAAGAAACAGCGGCTGGTCCGCTGTTTCTGCATTCTTACGGTAAAGATAAAAATAAATAGTGACGCGCTTCGCAACCTTTTCGTTGGGTAATTATCAAGCTGGTATGATGAGTTAATATTATGTTAACGGCATGTATATCATTTGGGGTTGCGATGACGACGAACACGCATTTTAGAGGTGAAGAATTGAAGAAGGTTTGGCTTAACCGTTATCCCGCGGACGTTCCGACGGAGATCAACCCTGACCGTTATCAATCTCTGGTAGATATGTTTGAGCAGTCGGTCGCGCGCTACGCCGATCAACCTGCGTTTGTGAATATGGGGGAGGTAATGACCTTCCGCAAGCTGGAAGAACGCAGTCGCGCGTTTGCCGCTTATTTGCAACAAGGGTTGGGGCTGAAGAAAGGCGATCGCGTTGCGTTGATGATGCCTAATTTATTGCAATATCCGGTGGCGCTGTTTGGCATTTTGCGTGCCGGGATGATCGTCGTAAACGTTAACCCGTTGTATACCCCGCGTGAGCTTGAGCATCAGCTTAACGATAGCGGCGCATCGGCGATTGTTATCGTGTCTAACTTTGCTCACACACTGGAAAAAGTGGTTGATAAAACCGCCGTTCAGCACGTAATTCTGACCCGTATGGGCGATCAGCTATCTACGGCAAAAGGCACGGTAGTCAATTTCGTTGTTAAATACATCAAGCGTTTGGTGCCGAAATACCATCTGCCAGATGCCATTTCATTTCGTAGCGCACTGCATAACGGCTACCGGATGCAGTACGTCAAACCCGAACTGGTGCCGGAAGATTTAGCTTTTCTGCAATACACCGGCGGCACCACTGGTGTGGCGAAAGGCGCGATGCTGACTCACCGCAATATGCTGGCGAACCTGGAACAGGTTAACGCGACCTATGGTCCGCTGTTGCATCCGGGCAAAGAGCTGGTGGTGACGGCGCTGCCGCTGTATCACATTTTTGCCCTGACCATTAACTGCCTGCTGTTTATCGAACTGGGTGGGCAGAACCTGCTTATCACTAACCCGCGCGATATTCCAGGGTTGGTAAAAGAGTTAGCGAAATATCCGTTTACCGCTATCACGGGCGTTAACACCTTGTTCAATGCGTTGCTGAACAATAAAGAGTTCCAGCAGCTGGATTTCTCCAGTCTGCATCTTTCCGCAGGCGGTGGGATGCCAGTGCAGCAAGTGGTGGCAGAGCGTTGGGTGAAACTGACCGGACAGTATCTGCTGGAAGGCTATGGCCTTACCGAGTGTGCGCCGCTGGTCAGCGTTAACCCATATGATATTGATTATCATAGTGGTAGCATCGGTTTGCCGGTGCCGTCGACGGAAGCCAAACTGGTGGATGATGATGATAATGAAGTACCACCAGGTCAACCGGGTGAGCTTTGTGTCAAAGGACCGCAGGTGATGCTGGGTTACTGGCAGCGTCCCGATGCTACCGATGAAATCATCAAAAATGGCTGGTTACACACCGGCGACATCGCGGTAATGGATGAAGAAGGATTCCTGCGCATTGTCGATCGTAAAAAAGACATGATTCTGGTTTCCGGTTTTAACGTCTATCCCAACGAGATTGAAGATGTCGTCATGCAGCATCCTGGCGTACAGGAAGTCGCGGCTGTTGGCGTACCTTCCGGCTCCAGTGGTGAAGCGGTGAAAATCTTCGTAGTGAAAAAAGATCCATCGCTTACCGAAGAGTCACTGGTGACTTTTTGCCGCCGTCAGCTCACGGGATACAAAGTACCGAAGCTGGTGGAGTTTCGTGATGAGTTACCGAAATCTAACGTCGGAAAAATTTTGCGACGAGAATTACGTGACGAAGCGCGCGGCAAAGTGGACAATAAAGCCTGAGCGTTAAGTCAGTCGTCAGACGCCGGTTAATCCGGCGTTTTTTTTGACGCCCACTAAAGAGAAAACAATTTGAATTACCAAATGATTACCACGGACGATGCGCTGGCTTCTTTGTGTGAAGCCGTCCGTGCCTTTCCGGCGATAGCCCTGGATACTGAATTTGTTCGTACGCGCACTTATTACCCGCAGCTGGGGTTGATTCAACTTTTCGATGGCGAGCATCTGGCGCTAATCGATCCACTCGGGATCACCGACTGGTCACCGCTGAAAGCGATCCTGCGCGATCCGTCCATCACAAAATTTCTCCATGCAGGCAGTGAAGATCTGGAAGTGTTCCTCAATGTCTTTGGCGAATTACCACAACCCTTGATTGACACGCAAATCCTTGCTGCCTTCTGCGGACGCCCGATGTCATGGGGTTTCGCTTCCATGGTGGAAGAGTATTCCGGCGTTACGCTGGACAAGAGTGAATCGCGCACCGACTGGCTGGCCAGACCGCTGACCGAACGTCAGTGTGAATACGCAGCGGCGGATGTCTGGTATCTGTTACCGATCACCGCCAAGCTTATGGTAGAAACGGAGGCCTCCGGCTGGCTACCTGCGGCGCTGGATGAATGCCGCCTGATGCAAATGCGTCGTCAGGAAGTCGTTGCGCCGGAAGATGCCTGGCGTGATATCACCAATGCCTGGCAATTACGCACACGCCAACTGGCCTGTCTGCAACTGTTAGCCGACTGGCGACTGCGCAAGGCGCGAGAGCGCGATCTGGCGGTGAACTTTGTCGTGCGTGAAGAGCATTTGTGGTCGGTAGCGCGTTATATGCCGGGAAGTTTAGGCGAACTGGACAGCCTGGGTTTATCCGGTAGCGAAATCCGCTTTCACGGTAAAACGCTGCTAGCGCTGGTGGAAAAAGCGCAGACATTGCCGGAAGATGCCTTACCGCAGCCGATGCTTAACCTGATGGACATGCCGGGTTATCGTAAAGCGTTTAAAGCGATTAAGTCGCTGATTACTGACGTGAGCGAAACGCATAAGATCAGCGCCGAATTGCTGGCATCGCGTCGGCAAATCAACCAACTGCTGAACTGGCACTGGAAACTGAAACCGCAGAACAATTTGCCGGAGCTGATTTCCGGCTGGCGTGGTGAGCTGATGGCGGAAGCATTACACAATTTATTGCAGGAATATCCGCAGTAAAATCTTCCGAAGCCGGACTGGGCGCGCTCAGCGCCACATCCGGCTTCGGCAAACTACAAATCCAACACCAGGCGTTTACCCTTCGCACGCGAACAACAGATCAACATACTTTGCTGGCTGGCACGCTCTTCATCGCTAAAATATTGATCCCGATGGTCAGCTTCACCTTCCAGTATTGCTGTTTCGCAGGTTCCGCATACCCCTTCACGACATAAACATTCCACTTTCGCGGCTTTATTATTTTCAATAACCTGCAAAATAGTCATCTCTTCCGGCACCACAAACTCTTTTCCGGAACGGGCAAGCACCAGGGTAAATGCATCGCCGGTTTTGTCTTCGATAGCAAATTGCTCAAAGTGCAGCGTATCGGCGGCGATGTCCAGACGCGCAGCTTCACTTCTTACCGCTTCAATTAGCGCCTCGGGGCCATAGGTATAAACGTGTGTGCCAGGTTCGATATCCGCCAATAATCGCGCTAATTCCAGTCGTGTTCCGGTTGATGAATGATGCAAATGGACTTTCTCAGCCTGCGGATGCTGGACTAGCTCATCACGAAATGCGCAACTTTCTGGATTTCGCGAGCAGTAATGTAGCTGCCAGTCGACGTCGCTGTGTTGCAGCTCTGCCATGTGCGACAGGAAAGGGGTGATACCAATACCGCCCGCGATAAACAGATGCTTTCTGGCTGAGGGAATTAGCGCAAACAGGTTATTAGGCGTTGAAATCGTTAACCGATCGCCCACTTTTACCTGCTGATGCAAAAAGCGGGAACCGCCGCGCGAGTTTTCCTCCAGCCGAACGGCAATCTGATAACAAGAGGTGTCATGCGGCGAACTCAGTAGTGAATACGCATTGCTGTACTGGTTATCACCATCGCTCATCTGCACAATGACGTGACTTCCTCCGGTAAACGCAGGTAATGGTTTGCCATCGGTTGCCACCAGCGTGAAGCGTTTCACCTGTTCGGTAAGGGGTTCAACCTGGCTCACCTGTACTTCAAACATTTGATAGTCTGACATTGCTGTACTCCATCAAAAATCAGCCCAGCGGCGGAAAATACCGCCGCCGATGTCATTAGTCCTTAAACACCTGCGCCAGCAGATTATGGAAATGGGCGATACCATGTTCGGAAATGCCACTACCGCTACTGTCGGCCATGATGCGCCCCTGACCACGATAGCCACGCGATTTCAGCCCTTTCTGTACGCTTTCAACCAGACGTAAATCTTCCGGACGGAACACATCGCGATACCACTCAATCAGCGATTTTTGCTCGTCGGTTAACTCTTCATTGGTGAAGTAAATATCGTAGTTTTGCAGGGTAGTTTCAGAATCCACCGGGAATTCATAAATGACCGTCATCATCCCTTTGATCGGGGTGACGTTCAGCATCGTGCACGGCCACAGCCAGAAACCGTGGAATGCCGCATCCGTACCCTCTTCAAATTTAAACGACTGTTCGGACGGTTTGGCGAAACCGTATTGCAGCGTCCAGTTACCGTGCATGGTGTGCCAGTAACGATCAACCTGTACGGAGTCGGAGAAACCTGGATGCGCCGGACCACAGTGATAGCACTCGAGATAGTTATCGACAATGTTCTTCCAGTTGGCAGGCGTGCGGGTGGTAAAGCGGGCCGCCAGTTTCAGATCGTGGACTTCCGGGCAGGCTTCCAGCACTTTCGCGCCCAGGCCGGGTAATTGATCTTCTACGCTGGTGGCGTTGGGGTCCATGTTGATGAAGACGAATCCGGCATATTCTTCCAGACGCACCGGAACCAGTTGCGCTTTGTCGCTATCGAAATTGGCGACGTTTTCGCAGTTACGTGCATGGGCCAGGTTGCCATCGAGTTTGAATGCCCATGCGTGATACGGGCAGGTAATCACATTTTTTGCTTTTCCTTCACCGCTCAACAACTGATGACCACGGTGCGGACACACGTTATAGAACGCGCGCAAAACCTTATCACGACCGCGTACCAGCACGATGCTTTCGCCAATGATCTCACGCGTCACATAATCATTGGCATTCGCCAGTTCGCTGCTGTGAGCGACGCAAATCCAGCTTTTGGCGAAGACGTTCTCTTTTTCGTGTTCAAACGCGTTCTGATCGGTATAAAAACGGGCAGGAATGGTCCACGCCTCTTGCGGGGTAGCGCAAAAATTTTCGGGTAGTACAAAGTCAGGGCTCAGATTGCTCATAGGGATACCTTTATCGTTAGGATGATGGCGCTCAGTTGTCGCCTTTGAATACGGTTCCCGCAGGGAGCACTGGCGTTTTTTCCAGGGCTTCAACCGGTGTCTGCGGGAGATAATGTTCAACTTGATGAGCCGGAATGTCGGCGTAATCCTGTTTCAGCCAGCGAATAAACCCGCCGACTTTCACCAGTAAAATGACGAGGAAGGGAAGGGCTGTGAGCACGACGGTGGTTTTCATCGTTTCCAGCGAAGCACCGGTAAACAAGATGGAAAGCGGGATCAGAGTGATCACCACGCACCAGAAAAGACGCAGCCCACGGTCAGGATCGTCACCTTCCTGGAGATTACGCGTACTGGTCGCCGCCATGGTGTAGGCCACTGCATCCATATGCGAGGCAAGGAAAATAATCATCACGCCCAGGTATGCGGCGAGGAACAATTTACCGGCTGGCAACGACATCAGAACTTGCTGTACAGCTGTTTCGCCGCCCAGTGTTTCCAGCACCTGTGGGACGTTGATTACGCCATTGATAAACTGATGAATGGCATAGCTTTCCATTACGCCAAAGAAGAACCAGCAACCGACGGTGCTGCCGAGGATCAGTCCCCAGATAACTTCTTTAATCTTACGACCGCGGGAAACGCGGGTGACAAACATTGCTACGCCAGGGGTGTATGAGATCCACCACAGCCAGTAGAAAACGGTCCAGTTGCGGGTAAATGAACCATCGCCAAGCGGATCGGTGAATAAGCTCATTTGCAGGAAGTTTTGCGTGGTCAGGCCGATGGCATTGATGATGCTGTTGGTAATAAATTCGGTTGGGCCGACAATCAGCACCAGTAATGGCAGCAGGAACGCGCCCCAGCCAACCATTTTGCTCAGACGTTGCAAACCGTTGTTGATACCAATCCACGAGCTTAGGCAAAAAATGCCGCCGGAAAGCAGGATCACAAATGCCTGCACGGTGAAGTTATCGGGTAAACCGGTCAGCGCGGAAAGCCCACGGGTAAAGGTTGCTGCGGTAACAACAAGGGAAATGGTCAGTGCGCCGACAGTGGCGATCAGGAACATCAAATCGACCAGTTTTCCCCATGGGCCTTGCGGGCGAACGCCGGTAATAGCAGCAATAATGCCGGAAAGGCTCAGACCTTTGTTTTTCCGCACATGAAAGTGATAAGCCATGATTAATGAGGCCAGCGTATAAGTTGCCCAGGCGCTGATGCCCCAGTGGAAGAAAGAGTAGGGAACGCTAAATTCGAGTGCCTGTTGTGAACGCGGTGCGATATTTAATCCAGGTGTTTGATAATAATAGGCCCATTCAGCAACCCCCCAATAAAGCGTAGAAGAACCTAAACCGGCACAAATAAACATAAACAGCCAGGAGAGCGTGCTGTATTCCGGTTTTCCTTCGCCAAGACGAATATTGCCGTATTTACTGGTGGCTAAATAAATCACCAGTCCCATTGCCAGCAAAACCAATACCTGTACGGCGGAACCTAACGTACGCGTAACAAAATTTGCATGTTACATAAATTAAACAATTAAGAATACGGAAAGCCATAAAACACGAAACGGAAACAATAAAAGGTGAAATGACGCAGGTTATTTACTGCAAAGAACGAATAAAAAAACCGCGTCAGTGACGCGGTTCAAATAAACTGGTTTGACCTTAACGCAAAATAATTTTGCAAATCGCGTCGGCAACCTGTGGCGTGGTGGCATTGCCTTTCATATCAGGTGTTTTCGGCCCGTGAGCAATCACTTCTTCAATTGCTGCCAGAATACCGTTATGCGCTTGCTGGAAACGCTCATCGCCATTGCCGAGAAAATCGAGCATCATTGCCCCGGCCCAAATCGTGGCGATAGGGTTAGCAATATTTTTCCCGTAGATATCCGGCGCGGAACCGTGGACAGGCTCGAAGAGCGACGGGAAAGTGCGTTCCGGATTCAGGTTGGCGGATGGGGCAATGCCAATGGTGCCGGTGCAGGCCGGGCCAAGATCGGAAAGGATATCGCCAAACAAATTGGACGCCACCACCACATCGAATCGTTCCGGCTGCATCACAAAACGCGCGCAGAGAATATCAATATGCTGCTTGTCCCAGCGGATCTCCGGGTAATTCTCGGCCATTGCTTCCACTCGCTCATCCCAGTACGGCATGCTGATGGCTAAACCGTTCGATTTAGTGGCAGAAGTTAGTGTCTTACGTGGACGGCTTTGCGCAAGTTCGAAGGCATAACGCAAAATGCGATCGACACCACGGCGGGTAAATACCGATTCCTGAATGACGACTTCATGCTCTGTACCTTCATTCACTCTACCGCCGAGCGAGGAATATTCGCCTTCGGTGTTTTCCCTGACCACGTAAAAATCGATGTCGCCAGGCTGTTTTCCCGCCAGCGGGCAGGGAACGCCAGGAAAGAGACGAACCGGGCGCAGGTTGACGTACTGGTCGAATTCACGACGAAATTTCAGCAGCGAACCCCACAACGAAATATGGTCCGGAACGGTATCCGGCCAGCCGACGGCACCAAAATAGATGGCGTCGAAACGGCTAAGTTGCTCATGCCAGTCGTCCGGCATCATTTTACCGTGATGGCTGTAATACTCGCAGCTCGCCCACTCCATTTGCTCAAAACTCAAGGCGAAGCCCCAGCGCTCAGCGGCAGCCTGTAACACGCGAATCCCTTCAGGAAGGACTTCTTTGCCAATCCCGTCTCCCGGGATCGCAGCAATACGCATCGTTTTCATCATTGGGTTCTCACTTCCTGACCATCAAAATTGACAACATCACCATCCTATAATTGACTGAAAAGGAATTAATCCCCGTAACTGGTGAAACATAAAACACGAATCATGAATAATTTACCGCTGCTGAATGATTTGCGCGTCTTTATGCTGGTGGCTCGCCGGGCTGGTTTTGCCGCCGTGGCGGAAGAACTGGGCGTTTCACCGGCGTTTGTCAGCAAGCGCATCGCCTTGCTGGAGCAAACGCTAAACGTGGTGTTGTTACACCGCACCACCCGCCGCGTCACCATTACCGAAGAAGGAGAGCGGATTTATGAATGGGCGCAGCGGATTTTGCAGGATGTCGGTCAGATGATGGACGAACTTTCTGACGTGTGTCAGGTGCCGCAGGGGATGCTGCGTATTATCAGCAGCTTTGGTTTTGGACGACAGGTGGTGGCTCCGGCGTTATCAGCGCTGGCGAAGGCGTATCCGCAACTGGAATTACGTTTTGATGTGGAAGACCGACTGGTCGATTTGGTCAATGAAGGTGTCGATCTCGATATTCGCATTGGCGATGACATCGCCCCTAATTTAATCGCCCGCAAACTGGCGACCAATTACCGTATTCTCTGCGCGTCGCCGGAATTTATTGCGCAACATGGCGCGCCGAAACATTTAACCGATCTTTCTGCATTGCCGTGCCTGGTCATTAAAGAGCGCGATCATCCTTTTGGTGTCTGGCAATTACGCAATAAAGAAGGCCCCCATGCGATTAAAGTCACCGGCCCACTGTCGTCTAATCATGGAGAAATTGTCCATCAGTGGTGTCTCGATGGGCAGGGGATTGCTCTGCGTTCCTGGTGGGATGTTAGCGAAAACATTGCCAGTGGTCATTTAGTGCAAGTGCTACCGGAATATTACC
>ENA-ORSK01002250-ORSK01002250.1-human-gut-metagenome-genome-assembly--contig:-NODE-2250-length-13235-cov-14.025341_pt1 | contig 13235 bp, 19 predicted proteins | sample MGYA00242192_ERZ509159 | MGnify/ENA primary metagenome ERZ509159 (study PRJEB26280, sample SAMEA2338663) | human gut metagenome | biome: human gut; feature: human-associated habitat; material: faeces...
ATCCTATAACACCCCTCATTTACTTTTACATCACGGCAAACAAAAAGCCCCCATTAAGGGAGCATTGAGGTACTTTATATATTCAGAAAGGAAGTCAATATAATGTATAAGGTATGAAAGGATTTAAACAAGATTACTTTAACAACGAATTAACAATCTTTTGTACCTCTTCATAATTGTACCCTGCTTTTGTCAATTTGTCAATACGCTCTTTACCATTTCCGTATTTTCCTTTAATAACATCTTTTGCCACCTGCGTAAGGTCTGAAGTAGATGCATAGTCAATCCACTTTAGATATCCACATTTTGACCATTTACGTGTGTTTAGTTTATGTTTATTTGATACAGGGCAACCTTTAGGATAGGTACGCTGAATACCGTTTTCCCAACGTGGTGAAGATTCAACAACCACCCCATCACCACAGTAGATACCGATATGCCCGCTCATCCACACTGCCATACCTTTTCTTAACTTAGACATATCAGATGTAACACCTGTACAGTATTTACTAATCATAGTATTTGCGTTAACATCAGGAACACCATTTGAACCATATCTACCCTTATCAGGATACCCCCATAAGATACCTTTGATAAGTCCTGAACAGTCACATAATATGTATTTAGCGCTCTTTCTATTCATGTATGTACCTAACTTATATAATGTAGGTCTCTGTTCATATGCTAAAGCTCTAGTTACAAAATCATTTACTTTCATCAATGTCAACACCTTCTTTCAATGATAGTACTTTAAGTAATTTTTCCATAACCACTGTATTATTAGTGATTGCTTCAGATAACTTGTCCACTTCTTCCTTGTGCTCCAAGTTCTTAGCACTATCCCTTTCATCACGTTTATAGATGTACCATGCGAATAATAAACACATGGCAATAGGAAAACCAACTGTTGTGATTAATGTTTCTAATTCCTGCATAATAATCTCTCCTTAAATATAACTTATTGGTACTCTAAGAGTAGCATAAACGAAGCTTATATAAGCCACATTATTAAGTGTCTCATAGTTAGTTCCTTCCCTGTTAACTGCATGAATTTTAATATAGAATAGGTTATTTTGCAAAATACCGACAGTAACAGGAGCATTGATGAATTTATTACCACCATCATAGGAGATGATTGCCCCTGCCTGCATTGTACACATTGTATGATAACCACTTCTTACATAAGAACAGTCTGAAATTCTACCAACAACCCAATCCTGTTCGTTTGGAATAGTCTCCTGATTATGTAAATATACATTTCTAATAGTTAAACAAACAGTATCTTTTGAAAACATTTCATATCCTGCAATAGTACTATTATGTGAACCTTCTTGATATTTAGATTCAAACTCACGGAATCTACCTACAGGTACATATTCTCCACCATTCAAAGCATAGAATATTGAAATAGCAATAATCCCCTGCCCCCAATCGGTAGGGTGAACTCCGTCACGTGCAAGCATACCTCTTTCATGTAGGTTGTTTCCGATATATCCTAAGTGTACACAGTGTTCATTATTGATTGCTGAATAAGAATATGCATGCTCTACACGATCATGTAGATGCCATAATTTCTCTGCATTATCGAATGAACTAGCCACATTAGCAGTATACATAGTAGCATTAGGGAATTTCTGCATAACAATAGCATATGTACTTTTAATAGCACTCTGCAGATTCTCTGATGTATAGCCACTGTCATTCCAGCCACCTGCAAAGATAACATGAGTAATCGTTTCAGGGTGACTTACAGTAGGGTAGATATCATTAATCAATGTCATAAATGTTTTTCCGTCACTAGAAGCAACAAACCCTGTTCCACCTTTAGACTTCTGAAACCAATCTTCATCTGCACATTTAAGCATTGTCTTTAGTTTACCACCAAAGTCATTTACGTGTCCTTGTGGTGTATACCCATCAAGATAACTATCACCGATTAGAACATATCTATTCTTAAGTGATTCTTTCAAGTCATGCAGTTTCTTATCGACTATAGGTTTATAGTCTTCCAAGTTCTGTCTCCCCTGTGTATCCTTACATAGGTACGTATTAGAATTATCCTTAAATCTATCAAAATCATAAGTTCCCATTATCTCACCTCCTACTTAGATGTATAACTAAATGTCAATGAAGTATCATCTGCATTATATCTTAGATTAACAGCAATCCTACCTTCTCTTAATGCAACATCAAGATAGTCACTTGCCAATTCAGGAAGATGTGTCTCTAGATAATCTGCTAGTTCATTGATTCTTGCCCATGTTCCATCATAGGCTTCTTTAACTTCCTTATAATATTCAATAAGGAATCCTAAATCATCATCATATTTACGTGTATGAGGAAAATCATATATATAACTCATATTATCACTCCTTACATACATTTTATCATAAATTCTTCATAAAATAAATCACTAATATAGTTATAGACATTATATTTTGAACGAAGTTTCACTTCATCTTCAACAAGTCTCTGATTAGTGTATACCCCTGTCAGCCCATGAGACACCGTATTGATATTACTATCTCTATTAGTCTTAGTGTCAGTGTTATTCCACTGCTTGTAATCGTCCATATTGTAGAACTTATCATCAATTCTATCAGTACGTTTCCAATCATTCGCATCAAAAGCCATCTTATAATCTTCTCGTACTTCATGGTCATCTAGAGTGTTAACCTGATGTCCGTCCAATAATTCATGCTTATTGACATTATCATTGATTCTTCTTTCATCTGTCTTATGATAATTTTCATTAGGAGTGTATTCTTCCTGCAGTGCTCTATTGTATCTGTCAAAGTTGTTGTAGTACTTCCTGAAGAAGTTATTAATCATCATCTTCAGAAGGTCATGTTCCGGGTACATAGGAGTATTCAATGCACTTTCACTAAGAATAGTATTAACAACTGTATCATGGTCGATACCTTCAGGTAGTATGATATCATTAAATAAATCATTATCATACAGTTTCATCAGGTTGTTTAGGTTCATCTTCACTCGCTCCCTTCTGCTGATCAGGCTGGTTAAGTCTTACCTTTATATCAAGTCCGAACATCTTATTCACATTATCAATCTCTTTCTTGACATTGTAGTACCAAGAATAGACATGAGAACTAGTGCATTGATTATTCACGTTCACTTCATCTAGATTTAGTCTTTCTTTCTTGTCTGTATTAGCATTCTTAATACCAATATATGTAAGAAACTCGTTGAAGATATCGTCCTTAGAATCCTGCAGTTCATCTACAATATAAGTATTCTTTACATTGTTGAAGAATAAGTCAGGCTTGTTGATTGTAGACTTTGTCTTCATGAAGATAGCAGGGTCACCAGCAGTGAACTTGTCATAAGCCTGTTTTGCTGAATTGATTTCACTGTTATCATTACATAGGAATAGGAAAGCCACTCTTGAATTGATAAGGTTAGTAGATATCGCTCCGTCTATATTAGCAAGTTTACCTGCATACATATTAATCACCATATTAAGGTTGATGAATGAATCGAACTCCCAACCAAGATTGACATAAACACAGTCAACACCGATAGTCTTCTGAAAAGAACCAAGCACGTTATTTGCAATCAGACACTTAGTAGGCTTGTTGTATACATTATAGTATGAAGTACTAGCCCTTAATGGTAGTACCCCAAGTTCTGTCTGACACACACAGAATCCACCTCGAATGAATAACTGGTTGAGCATATAATCCCTGTCCCAATTGTCAGGCAGGTTCTCAAATTCAAAAATCGAATAGCAGAGATGAAGAAGTGCATTATAATAGTGCCAATATGATAATGAGTCCTTCATCTGAACATCTGTCGGCTTAACCTGATTATATTTCTTAACCAGGTCTTCATATCTCATTTCTTCATTATTCAATGAACATACCCCCATTCAAACTATCATTCATTACTGTCTTATATTCATCAGGTGCACTTGTCTGTACTTCAGCATCAGCAGTCTGTACATATCCATGTAGACTACCGATATTCCTTACTGCATTTAATGGTCTACCGATAGTAGAGCCTACACTTGAAGGGTCAACATTAGTATTATGTGCCATTACTACAAGCGTTATCTTAGTATGACAGTAGAAAGCACTGCTTCCACCTGCACTTCCGATTGAAGAAGCGTCTGTTGCCATAAAACTTCTAACTGCATTGTATGCACCCATACCTATACCGACAGGGTTTTCAGATACAGCACCAGCTACTGCCTGCCCTACACCTGCAACTGCATTAGGAACATTTCCTACCTGTGATGTACCGACCTGAACAGGATATGAGATTGAGCATGTAGCCTTAGCCTTACCACCAACTAGATATGTAATCTCACCAACATATGAATCAAGTGTCGCCTGAACAGAAATTGAAGACTGTCCCTGATAATTATCTGCATTGAGTGCAAGAAAACCATATCCCGGTAAGTAGATAGTCATAGATGTAAACTGTGACCTGTTTCTGAAGTCACCAGCACCGAATGCCCATGGAATAGATATGTTGTAAGTCTCACTATAACTATGTGAAGGAATATCACCACCAATGTTTGTATCATATCCACCTGCAAGCACTATACCTTTAGTTCCAATTGAATGGAATTTAGGAGTAAATAAACATCTAGTTATTGAGTTAGAAGTACTACCAAGAAGTGAAGGAACAATATTACCAGCATTCACACTTTCATTACTCTGTGTGATTATGCTATCAGCCCATTTAGTTATTGTACTAAGACACTTATTAGACATCATTTTACCCTGCAGTCCTTCCAAGTTTGAATATGATAATCCTAATGTAGGTGCTGAACTAGTACCAACATATGAAATGACAAATTCTTCAGCAAGTCCCGGAAATACTTCCTTCATAGTACTCTTAGTTATTGTTGTAGGGTCACTACTTAACCTATAATCAGGAATACCGATATCATAGTCACTCGTGCTGAATGTTACAAAAGCATTCGTTCCTAGAATATCATCTTTCCAAGTAGCTAAAGGGTCGATTTCACAGTGAACATCAAACAAGTTATGTCTCTTGCATACTACATCTACTACATAGTAATATCTGCCTGCCCACTTGCAGTAGTTGTCATTGTAGTCCCAATAGTTGCACTCGAATACAGGTGAATACAAAGAAACGTCATCTAATAAGACAACGTTTCTAACTGAACCACCTTCAGGTCTCTTAGTAGAGTTCTTTCTCTTATTGAAGAATCTATATGCAGTCAGTTCCATAATATCACCTACTAAGCAAGTAAGAAAACAACTGCATTTTCTGTAAGGTCATTATAGTACATTGTAATCATATGATAGAATACATTGTAATATTTACCTGCTGCGTTGATTGGTGAAGTCAATGAAGTATACTTATTCTTGAAAGTTCCCATTGCTTCTCTATCAAATAGGATTCCCATTACTGCAGACTGTGAAATTGTAGTTCCACCTGAAGCAGGCTTGATGTTGATTCCATCAGGTGTCTTGAGTGACTGCCAAAATGGTACTGTCTGAAATGGAATATCAATTGCTACTTCCTTCATATTGAATGCTTTTGAATTGACATTAGTCTTTAATGAATTAACTAAGTCAATATATAACATCATTCGCTGTTCACTCTTAGGAGTATGTCTTGAGTAGATATTGTTCTGTGTATCACCACCAGCATAAGCAGTTTCATTATACATACCTGAAGTCATGTATTCCATTGTTGAAGATATTGTATTTATTCTTCTTACAACATATTCCAAGAATGAAGGAGTATTCAAAGCATTTTCAGGTTTTAATGCATTTGATGAATCAAGCCCCATTGCAGTATTATATTCTGTTACTAGATTAATAACACGTGATGGTCTCTGTGTCTTTCTCTTAATCATTTCAGCCATGTAGTTGTTCACACAGTCGATTGATAAGTTTTCCATAGACAATTCAATTCTGTTCTGCACTTCTCCGAACATTCCTGAAATGAAGGCACCCATTGAACTTGAATCAACGAATGCTTTTTCTAGTTCATCTAGATGTACTGTGATATGTGTCTGCCATGGTGTTTCATTAGTAAAAAGCAACTGATTCACCTTAGGTTTATTAATCTTGTACTGGTCTACTGATTTACCGTCCTGTAGATTGAAAGAATCGTCTGATTCAGCGTCAGGCATACCAACCTTCAACTTCTGTAGGATATTACCCCATTCGATTGAGTCTCTTTCAAAATCAGGAAAATGTGAATGATATGCTCTGAAAGAAACAATAGTTCTACCGATTCTATCTGTCAATGCATTAATGAAGTTATTCTTAGTTTCATTGCTTCCAAGTACGGTATTACCTAATGCAACTAAACCAGCATTATCTACAACTGCCATAGTCTTTGAACCCATTGCCTGCTGTGCAACTTCATTGACAATTGTATAAATCTGTGTAGCCGTTAAAGCCATAAATAATCATCTCCTTATTTTTTATGTGAGTATCTAGAAAAACCTAGCCAAGCGTTGTCTAGTTCTTCCTGTCTCTTGTCTTCTAATCCGTATGATAAAGCCATCTTTTCTTTCTCTACCTGCAGGTCTTTAACCTGCTTCTGAAGTTTTTCAAGTTCTTTCGTCTGATTATCAAACATCTCTTTCATAGCAATGTATTCAGGAGTTGTCTTGATATCCACTGCACCTTCAGGTTCTTTTGGTTCTTTTGGTTCTGTATGTTCCTTTGGTTCTACAGGTTCCTTTGGTTCTGTCATATTGATTCTCCTTTCTTTTTAAAAATTAAGGTGGCAATGAGGGAATCACCCTGTTACAAGCCTTCTGAGCCCTGATTATGTAACCCACCTAACTTAAATATACTACATTATATGTAAGTAGTCAAGTTTCAGGTTGTAATCCTGATAGAAAAGATTCCCCCTGCTTCTATAACTTTCGAGATAGTGCCAATAATCCAGCTTGAATGACTTCAATGTCTGTTCATCATATGATACGCACTGTGCCTTTCTCCTGCAACAGAATATAATGTCCTTTGACTTGTGCTTATAGAAGTACATATGCTTATAACTGCATATCGGTGTCAACTGATTGTAGTTTACCTTTCTCAGGTCACCGAAATAGTCTTCTGTAAAGTCATTCTCTAATGACATATCATAGAATGATGTACCCTTAGTCAGTTTATATAATCGTGTCTTCATCTTCATGTCGGTAAAGTTCTTATTCTTCAAATCTTCATAGTAGATTCCACGTTCTTCATCAATATATACATGTTGATCATTGACTTTCATCTGTCTTATAACTTCAGGTATGTTAAGTGTTCTAAGTATATCATCATCAAGTGTATTCGCATTCGATAGCATGATAACCTTTACCGATTTAGAATTGTCTACAGTTCCATCAGGATTGAACTCCCTGTTTCTGTTGACTGTTTCAATCGCATTCATTAACAGCATGAACTCATTCTTCATCTTGCTCATAGGGTTTGTATTGATGAACTCGTCAAAGACTATGTACTCAACGTCTGAAAAGTCCATACCACGGAACTTACCGAAAGTGGATAAAGCACCTGCATAACCGATTATTTCAGGATTCTCTTCATCTTCATTATCTGTTATGACTGCCATATCCTTAATCACCTTCAGCTGAATATTAGTTCCCAAGTCAGCATTTATAGCCTTGAAAGGATTAGAGACAGGACTGCAGCAGTTCTCTACTTCTACTTCACTTCGTCTTAGATAGATGAATCTGTTTCTATTTGTATGTGCTCTTATGGCAAATTCCTTTAATGAACCATAAGTCTTACCTGTACCACGTCCACCAACGAATATATAAAGAAGAAAATTGGGATAGGAACGAATCCTATCCCATACATTGAAGTAGATATCCGAATTAGAATTGGATTTCACTTTCAGCTGATTCTTTCTTTGTCTTACGTGCATTAGGTAAGAGTTCTGCACGTAGTACAATAACACTTGTGAAGTACTGCTTCTTGCCGTCCTTCTCTGATACTGAAGTATGGATTGAACCTTCAACAAGTACCATATCACCTTTCTTAACGAATTTGTATAAGACTTCTGCAGTCTTTCCAAAAGCAGTAACAGAAACAAATTCTGTCTTGTCTTTTCCCTCTGAAATAGCAAGAGTATTTGTAACGAAACTCTTACCTTCACCATACTTTCTAGTCTTCCATTCAGTGCAGGTTCTTCCTGCTAAAATTACTTTATTCATATTTATCTCCTTTTCTATCTATTCATTCCACTAATAATAAATCCAACTGCTATTCCTACACATAGCCATAAACTGATATAAAATCCTAAGTCCATATTATTACCTCCTATTTTATTGTTTAACTGCAGTGATTGCTAATACAGGTTCGTTAGGATTTATCTTCTGTACACATATATCCGTTACAAGCCAATCACCTACATGATTCTCTCTATATGTAAGGTCATTAATTATACCGTATTTATAATCTTTGATTCCAAAACTACCTAGATGTAAATAAACTAGTTCTGTATCTTCTACTCTAGCCATAAATTCATTCACTCTCATTGGGAATCTCCTTTACAATAATTTCTATTACTTGTCCATAGTCATAATCATACATCATTGAAACACCTGTTACACGTAAATCACTGTCTAGTAGATATTCCTCTTCTTCATCTTCTAATATGTCTTTTGGACTAGCAGTAGTTAAATATTGAAAGCATTCTGATTTATGCTTTCTTTCAATGTAGATTTTAACTATATCCAATTCACTTATGACTTATAGAAGGTCTTTAAGAATTATATTATTCATAATCTTCAATCCCTTCTTTAAGTTCTTCAGTGCAGTGAACAACGATTTTTCCAAAATCATCACCAATTCTGTATACAAGTGCATTAATAATATCATCATCAAGTATTTCTAATAAATCACACAGGTCTCCTGCTGGTTTGCATTCAATAACCTTGTATCCGTTGAAAACAACATCTAGTAGTTCGTCCTGTTCACACATCATTAAGATATCATACAATGTTATCTTATTTGTTAGTTTTCTGTTTGCCATAATCCTCTCTCCTTCTTATCCTGATAGATTTTAGTTTCTTCTTTTATGATATCTTTTAGTTCCCACATGGTTACACCATAGACATCATATAACTTTAATACCTCGTCCAACGTGAATTGGGACTTTCCATGCATCTTATTTCCGACTGCCTGTCTAGTGATACCTAGATAAGAAGCAATCTCACCATAAGTTGCATATCTTATTCTATTACTCATTTCTTTCACCTCTCTTTCTGTACATTTATTTTACTATATTTTAAATATAATGTCAATAAGTAAATTTAATTATTTTAACCATTTCTTCATTGCGATTGTATCAATACGCTCGCCCCTTTGAGAATATGCTTTCCACATCTTGTCTAGTGTCTCTATACCTCTTTCCTTGTGCATTGCCATAGAGAAAAGTTCAAAAATGACATCTGAACCGATATCATTTTCAATCATCTCATTTACATTCTCTTCCAAGAATCTTCTGAACCCCTTAGTATCTTCAATGTCGATACCTAATTGTGTCTTGATACCTTCAATTGCACCACTTACTCTGTTTTCTGCAATTAGGTTAAGCCCTCTTAATGAAGCAGATTTAGAACCTAGTTTTCTTGAGATATCCATACTGCTCTTAAAAAGTGTATTAATATCCTGTGATAGAAGTTTGTTCAGACTTTCAGTGTAGCGTGGTTTAACCTGCCCTGTCTCCTGCATAGCATATCTATATGCAGTAGTCTTTTCAGGGAATCCGTCTCTTCTTTCAATCTGTCTGAAACGCTCATTTATACGTTTATTCATCTTTCTAAGTTCCTTTGCAAGCCCTAACTTATCACCATTATTCTTCAGCTCGATTATACGATTTATTCTTTCTTCCTCGTCTGCCCTCTGTTTCTGTTCAAACCTTTCGTTTCTAGCCTTCATCTTCTGTACTCTCTTCTGATGCTGGTTTACATACTTATCATAGTTTTTCTTACTCATAATCAATATCTCCTTGTAATCTTTCAATGATGTCTAGCATTGTATCTGTGATACCTAATGTATAGGTTGTATCAACAATTGCTAGATTACTAGCAGTTGAGAATGTACAACCATTGACTGTGATATTATGAACCTCTGCTGAATTGTACTGTGCAATAGTTCTGCCTGAATTGTAGAACACCTCGTTTCTTTGGAATCTTCTAAGACCACCTTTATTTTCCAGTTCTTCAGCACCTTTCTTCTTGCTAAGTCCAGATACTGTGATACCTAACTTTCCGTTCTGCAGGAAAGCATATTTCTTTGCACCAAGTGTTATGAACTCGTCATATCCTTTTTCCTTATCGAATATACCCATATAGAATCTCTTTCCATTCACTTCAGTATAGTTCCTGATCCCTTTTTCTTCACACTCCTTATTAAGTCTTTCATTGTATGCTTCGAACTCCCTGTCATGATTGCCAATGAATTTGACTGAATCCGTATCACAGTAGATAGTGTCAAGTCCTGCAATGTTCAATCCGTCTTCAAGTTCTCTTCTAGCATATGCAGTAACGAATACTCCCCAACTATAATTCAGGAATGACCTATGATTCTTATAGTACTTGTCTAATGCTTCCTTCATCTCTTCTTCACTCATCTTCTTTTCTGTATACTCACCATCATGATATTCAATTTCAGTATTAAGGATATTGGTTACTGTCATACCATAGATAGAGTTAAGTTTGTTTTTAGACTTCATATATTCATAATAATGTTCTTCATCACCTTTCAACTCTGACTTCTTTTCAAAGTAGTACATGATGGTATCTCTTAGTTCCTTAGGTAGAAGACCTTTTCTAGAATAATGGAACTCTTCAACGGCTAATTCATCATATTCATACTGCTCTCTTACAATGTCAAAGTCAATGTTTGTCATTGATATTGTAAGAAAATCTGCATGAAGTATTCTTCCGTTATATATTTCCCTATCATCACCAAGTGCTAGACATTTAGACTGTGGGATATATGGTATAGGCTTTTCATCTCTTAAGTGAATGTTCTTGAAAGTGTATCTAGCAATAGTGCAGTATCTGCTGTTATATTCTTCTAATGTCTTAATGTCAGGAATGATACCATAATTCCATTTACCTAAAGGATATTCACGTGCTATCATCTGAAATGGATATGAAGATGAAAGGTCATAACTTCCTACCAACTTCAGGATTAGGTTAGTCAGGTATCTATCACTGGCAGTGTTGCCACCCCTGAAGCATTCTCTTAATAACTTATACTGAAGAAGTGTTAACCTGCTTCTAAGAAACATCTTTCTATTATTCTTGTTCTTATTCATAGCATTTCTGCAGTCTCTTCTTACATATCCTGTACTTGTAAGTGGTATTGTTGCTATGTTGTCTTCCTTCAGCAGTTCCATGACACATTCATATAAGCTTTTAACATCATTGAAGCAGTATCCGTACTCAACTTCTGTCAGTTCTGTATCAGGTGTTCTAACAGTTGCATAATCTAAATCATCTACACCCTTATAGTGCAATGTATTAGGTGTATTCTCTATGAATTTAGCCAATGACATATTAGATAACTTGTATGAACATCTAAACTCTAGATGTGCAGTCTTAGCAGTTAAGATACTTCTAGAAGCCATTGCGAATATATCTGTAAAATTGAAGAAGTCCTGTATAAACTGAAACTCGAATGACAGGTTATGTACATATACAACAACTCTTTCACCTTCACTTAGTTTATATGCATTGACTACATTCTTCATGAACTCCTGCAGTTCTTCCCATCTCCTACCAAAGACAACATTACCTTCTATGCATATCTGCCATATATACATAAAAGCCTGATAATGTCCGTCATCATCTATTGGAATCTTAGAAGTCTCTATATCGAATGTCATAGGGTGTCTCTGATACATCTTATGCTTGCCACTCTTGACTATATCCTTCTTGAGTATGTCAAAAGGGAACTCATTCCATTTATATGCATACTGTATACATCTAGTATTCTTCAGTTGACAGTCACATTTTATATACATTTGCTTCCTTCCTTTCTGTACTGTATTCTAATTATTCCATTACCCCCTTTTAAAATCAAGTTGAAATTAAAATTGAAAAATTTTCAAAATGAGAAAATGAAAACACTTTTCAGAATTTTATTTCAGGGCTGGTGATAAATTTTTATCATGATAATAAATTCTTATCATGAGAGTATCATTTATTATCATTTTATCATGATAATAAAATATGATAATTTTGATATGATTTTATCAAGTTTTATTATAGTGATAAAAGTTTCTAATTTCAAGTTATTTTAACAAAAAGTATTGTTTTTTTACTTGTTATGTAGTACAATTAGGACAGTTAAAAGATATTATGTAGTCAGGCGTTGACGTGTCCGCAATTTAAGGCTATATCATGTCAGGCGTTGACGTGTCCGCACCTAACTAGAAAGATAAGAGGTATAGAAAATGGAAAAAAAGGTATTTGTTCATGATGGTATAGTTTCTAGTGGAATCTATAAAGAAATTGATTACATGAGAGACTATAGAGACGCTTTTAAAAGTGAATTTTTAAATCATCGCAATGTAGATTGGTATTGTTATTTATCAGATATGATTTGTGATGGACTAGACTTGACATGTAGTATCCTAAATTATAAAGATAATGTAATACCTAATTATTTAATCGAAAAGATTAATAAATGGTATATGTCATGTGAAGCATTGTTATATGATATCAGAATATGGCTATATAATGAATGTGATATCAAAAACACATATGATCACATAGAAAACTATAAATCACATAAACTTGTTAGAAAATTAAATAAATAGAAAGAAGGATAATAAAATGTTAAAAGATTATATTGTTGCAATGAGTCAAAAAGACTTACACAAGTTAGGCGTAAATTTAGGAGCAGTAAGATTAGGTTATAATTGCTATTTATACGAAAATGACCTACACACACACAAAAATATTTGTGAAGCGTTAGGATATCACCCTAACATGATTAAATGGTATTCATGCTATCAAGTTGCATATAGTTGCAATGCATATGGCAATAGTGGACAGTTGCATAGAATAGAACTTGAAACGGTGACAGGAGTTCACTTGACTAAATTTGTTTATTATACACAAATTAAATATAAGGATTAATTAAAAAGATAGGTTGTATATCAACCTATTTTTTTATTAACTTTAAATATGTGTTGTAATTTATATTATATTTTATGACTGATTGGGGAAAAGTAATCATACATACGTGTAGAAT
>ENA-ORSK01002258-ORSK01002258.1-human-gut-metagenome-genome-assembly--contig:-NODE-2258-length-13176-cov-4.223611_pt1 | contig 13176 bp, 10 predicted proteins | sample MGYA00242192_ERZ509159 | MGnify/ENA primary metagenome ERZ509159 (study PRJEB26280, sample SAMEA2338663) | human gut metagenome | biome: human gut; feature: human-associated habitat; material: faeces...
TGAGGACCTGAAGGAACTCGTCAAGGAGTTCAAGGCCATCTACCTGGAGAAGCAGGGCGAAGAGTTCCCGCAGGATCCGAAAGAACAGCTGATCGGCGCTGTCAAGGCCGTCTTCCGTTCTTGGGATAACCCGCGCGCCAACGTTTACCGCAAGATGAACGAAATCCCCTACGAGTGGGGCACTGCTGTCAACGTTCAGCAGATGGCTTTCGGTAACTCCGGCATGCGTTCCGGCACCGGTGTTGCTTTCACCCGTAACCCCGCGACCGGCGAAAAGAAGCTGATGGGCGAGTACCTGATCAATGCTCAGGGCGAAGATGTCGTTGCCGGCATCCGTACTCCTTCCCCGATCAGCAAGCTGCACGAGGAAATGCCTGAGGTTTACGATCAGTTCGTTGAGATCGCAACCCGCCTGGAAAACTACTACAAGGATATGCAGGACATGGAGTTCACCATCGAAGATGGCAAGCTCTTTATGCTGCAGACCCGTAACGGCAAGCGCACCGCACAGGCTGCTCTGCAGATCGCCTGCGACCTCGTTGATGAGGGCGTTATCGATCAGCGCACCGCTGTACTGCGCGTTGAGCCCAAGCAGCTGGATACCCTGCTGCACCCGCAGTTTGACGCTGCTGCCCTGAAGGCTGCTGAAGCAATCGGCAAGGGCCTGGCCGCTTCTCCGGGATCTGCCTGCGGTCGCGTTGTCTTCAGCGCTGAAGATGCTGAAGAGAAGGTCAAGGACGAAGCTTGGAAGAAGGTCGTTTTGGTCCGTCTGGAAACCAGCCCCGAAGATATCGTCGGCATGCAGGTTTCTCAGGGCATCCTGACCGTTCGCGGCGGCATGACCAGCCACGCAGCTGTTGTTGCACGTGGCATGGGTACCTGCTGTGTTTCCGGCTGCGGCAATGATAACGATGTTGCTATCGATTACGATGCAAAGGTTATCACCATTAACGGCCACACCTTCCATGAGGGTGACTGGATGAGCATTGATGGCTCTACCGGCAACATCTACGAAGGCCAGATCGCTACCGTCGCTTCCACCGAGAACGCTAACTTCAAGCGCTTTATGAGCTGGGCTGACGAAGCACGCCAGATGAAGGTTATGACCAACGCCGATAACCCGCGCGATGCACAGAACGCTGTCGATATGGGCGCTGAAGGCATTGGCCTGTGCCGTACCGAGCATATGTTCTTCGCTGAGGATCGTATTGCTGCTGTGCGTGAGATGATCTGCGCACGTACCGTTGAAGAGCGCAAGGTTGCCTTGGCTAAGGTTGAGCCGTTCCAGGAAGCTGACTTTACCGCTATGTACCGCATCATGGGCGATCGTCCGATGACCATCCGTTATCTGGATCCGCCTCTGCATGAGTTCCTGCCCACCAAGGCTGAGGATATCGAAGCCCTGGCAAAGGATATGGGCATGACCACCGAAGAGCTGAACAACGTTGTTGTCAGCCTGCATGAGTTCAACCCCATGATGGGCCATCGTGGCTGCCGTCTGGCCGTTACCTATCCGGAAATTGCCGAGATGCAGACCAATGCTGTGATCAAGGCTGCCATCAAGGTTTCTGCTGAGACCGGTAAGATGATCACCCCGCACATCATGGTGCCCCTGGTTGGCGAAGTGAAGGAGCTGAAGTACGTCAAGGACGTCATCGTCAAGACTGCTGACAAGCTGATCGCTGACGCTGGCGTTGACATGAAGTACCAAGTTGGCACCATGATCGAGATCCCGCGTGCCGCCCTGACCGCAGGTGAGATCGCTAAGGAAGCTGACTTCTTCTGCTTCGGTACCAACGACCTGACCCAGATGACCTTCGGCTTCAGCCGTGACGATGCTGCTAAGTTCCTGACCGCTTACTATGATACCAAGATCTACGAGAGCGATCCGTTCCAGCATCTGGACCAGATCGGCGTTGGCAAGCTGGTTAAGATGGCTGCCCATGACGGCCGCGCAACCAACCCCAACTTGGGTCTGGGCATCTGCGGCGAGCACGGCGGCGACCCCTCCAGCGTTGAGTTCTGCCACAACGTTGGCCTGGATTACGTTTCCTGCTCTCCGTACCGCGTTCCCATCGCACGTCTGGCCGCTGCTCAGGCAGCAATTAAAAATCCACGTTCTTGAATCACGTAGATTTTTACAATTAAATGTGGATTACGACAAGGCTCGTTCTTATCTAAATTCGCGTGGCTGCGTGCTTTGGCCGAAGCAATGGAAAGACCTGACGGTTAAGGTCGTTCTATAAATCATAGCAAGCCCCTAATCGCTGTACTACAGTGGTTAGGGGCTTTTTTTATGCAAAAATGCCTTTTGGGTACATTTTCGGCAAAAAGTATACGATTTTTGGGTACATTTTTGGGGTCAAATCGGGGTACTTAAGAGCTATCAAAAAACCGCAGGAGTACGCAGCATGACAAAGAAAACATCGCCTGCTTACAGAGCAAGCAAAGAGGAAACTATTCCAATAAATAAGTTGCATCCATTCTCCAATCATCCGTTCCATATCCGACATGATCTGGAATTCAGTGAATTGGTAGATAGTATTTCAGAGAGCGGCATCATTACGCCCATCATCGTCAGACCAAAGGTTGGTGTCGGCTATGAAGTGATAAGCGGACATCGCCGGTGGGAGGCTTGTAAGGAACTCGGCATCGAAAGCATCCCTGCTAGAGTGGAATACATAGACGATGACGAAGCCACGATCCTGATGGTCAACAGCAATATCCAGCGTGAGCATGTGTTGCCAAGTGAGAAGGCGTTTGCTTATAAAATGCGCATGGAAGCGATGAAACATCAAGGAAAAGCAACTTCGTCCCAACTTGGGACAAAGTTGAGAACACTTGATGCTATGGGTAAAGAAGTTGATGAAAGCCGTAATCAAATACATCGTTACATTCGTTTGACGTATCTAATTCCATCCATCTTGCAAATGGTCGATGACGGTCGCATCGCATTCAACCCAGCGGTCGAAATCTCCTATATGACAGAGGAACACCAGACATGGCTCAAAGAAGAAATGGATATGTGTGATGCTACACCGTCTTTGGTTCAGTCTCGGACGCTAAAGGATATGAGCCGAAATGGAACGCTGACGGAGAATTACCTGCATACCCTGCTGACAGAAGAAAAGCCGAATCAGCGACAGAAATTCTTCCTAAATCAGTCTGATGTGCAGCAGTACTTCCCATCCAGCTATACACCGCAGCAGATGCAGAATGTCATCATTTCGTTGCTGCGGAATTGGGAGCACAAGCGCTCCAGCCGCCAGCGACCACAGCGCGAAGAGGAACTGGAAAGATAAGTGAAAAGTACAATATGTAATAGCTTACGAAATGTAGTTTTGTGGGCTTTCTTAGCTGCACCCATTTTTAGGCAGGAGAAGTGAGATGCAATACGAATATTTTTACGGCGCTCAAGCCGAGCAGTTCTCTTTTTACCGTATACCCAAAGCGCTATTTACAGAGCCGAACTTCAGGGAGCTGTCCACCGATGCCAAGGTACTGTATGGGATTCTGCTGGATCGAATGAGTTTGTCGCTGAAAAATCAATGGTTAGATGCACAGAACAAGGTTTACATTATCTTCACCGTGGAGGAAATCATGGATGCACTGAACTGTGCCAACCAGAAAGCCACGCGCCTGATGGTGGAACTGGAAAAGCAGGCAGGGCTTATCGAGCGCAAGCGACAGGGGCTTGGTAGACCGAATTTGATTTATGTAAAAAACTTCGCAGCAACGATAAATAGCAAGAGCTGTGAAAAAGGTGATTCTTGATATGTGATTTTCACACTTCTGGATTCTTGAAAATCACACGGAACTAATACTGATAATAATTAGACTGATTATAGTGATACTGAGAATATAAATTACAGTTAGGAAAACAGAATAGGTGGTAGAGTATGCCCGGTGTAACAGAGCAGGAAATCGCCCAAGCGAAGCAGATGAATCTGTACCAGTATATGCAGCTGTGCGAGCCGGACAACTTCAAACCGGAAGGACCCGGACAGTTCCGCCACAAAGGGCACAGCTCGTTGACCTTCGCAGAGGATGGTTCGTGGACGTACTTCAAAACGAAAGCTACAGGCCGCACAGCGCTGAACTATCTCATAGCGGTTGAAGGTGTTTCGTTTGTAGAAGCGGTGCGGGAAATCAATCGGATACAGGGCGGTGTCCGTCCTTCTTTCCAACCTGTAAAAGCGCCCTCACCCCCTGCCGAGAAGAAACCGGCAAAGGAATTCAGGCTGCCGAAGCCAGATAAGAACAACTACGCTGCTACTGCCTATCTTCGCAAGCGCTGCATTCACCCCAATGTGCTGACGGTCTGCAAGCAAAAGAGAATCCTGTATCAGACGAGCTTCAAGGATCATCCGAATTGCGTATTTGTCGGGCGCGATGGAAATGGAGAGGCCAAGGGCGGCAGCTTGCGCGGTTGTTCGCAAATCCAGTTCCGCCGCGATATTCCCGGCAGCAAAAAGATATATCCGTTCTACATCGAAGCTGCTGCCACTGCCGACACGGTGGAAGTGTACGAAGCACCCATAGATGCCATGTCAGGCGCATCACTCAAAATCATACAGCACACCGGAAACTGGCGCGGTGTTCACTATCTGGCGCTGGGAGGTACGGATTACGCTGCACTGGATGCGTTTCTTACATACTACCCGAACATAACGCACATTGTTCTGTGTCTTGATAATGACGAAGCCGGTAGAACCAGAACGCAGGACATTATCAAGCACTTGGATGGCAGCGGCAAAACCGTGGAAGATCGCCAGCCGCCTATCGGCAAGGACTATAACGACACGCTGGTGCAGGTCACGCAGGAATACCAAAAGCACTGTATCAGCTTGGATGATATTTTGGAGGAGGAAACCAGATGAAAACTATTGCTATCGCAAACCAGAAGGGCGGTACGGGCAAAACGACTACCGCGTACAACTTGGGCATTGCCCTTACCCAGCAGGGCTACCGTGTACTCATGGTGGACTTTGACCCGCAGGGCAATCTGTCTTGCTACTGCGGTATCCCGCCTGAGCAGGACCTTGAACAGACAATCACAGAGCTGCTGATGAAGGTTGCCTATGAAAAGCCCCTCTCCCACAGAGAGTGCGTTTATCAGAGCAAGCGCACGGATGACTCTGCACCACAGGTGGATTTCATTCCGTCCAATCTCCGGCTGGCCAGCTTTGAGCTGGCAATGGGCACCATGATGTGCCGCGAGGTTCTGCTGAAAACCTGTCTGGAACAGTACAGCAGCCAGTATGATTACTGCATCATTGATTGCTCCCCCTCCGTGGGGCTTCTGCTGACAAACGCGCTGTCCGCTGCCAACGAGGTCATCATCCCGATGCAGGCGCAGCCGTTCTCGGTGGTTGGTATGTCGCAGCTGACAAATTCGATTTCCAGCGTGCAGCGCAAAATCAACCCCGGACTGCATATCAGGGGCGTTTTGCTGACGATGACCCAGCATACGAAAGTCTCGGAACATTATGCCCATGATGTCCGCGCCAAGTATGGGAGAACGCTCCGTGTATTTACTACGGAGATCCCCTATAACGTCAAAGTGCAGGAAAGTCAGGCGTTTGCAGCACCCACTATCCTGTACGAACCCAAAAGCAGCAGCGCAAGAGCATACGTTGATTTTACGCAGGAGGTATTAGGTCATGGCCGCGAAGAACAAGTTTATGAACGCGATGAAGATGCCCGCGATCGCTGATATGTTTTCCTCAGAGGCTGACCGCCAACGAGAAAGCGGCGACCTTGTTACGGAAGTACCACTTTCTGAACTGCATCCTTTCGTCAATCATCCCTTCGAGGTGCGTGACGATGAAGATATGCAGAAGCTGGTGGACAGCATCAAGGAAAACGGTGTACTTACCAACCTGACCGTGCGCCCCCGCGCCGAGGGCGGCTATGAAATTATCTCCGGGCACCGGCGCTTTCATGCAGCGCAGCTTGCAGGGCTGGATAAAATCAAGGTGCAGGTGCGAGATGTTGATGACGACCAAGCCATCATCGACATGGTGGATGCCAATATCCAGCGAGAACATATCAGCCCGATGGAAAAAGCTAGGGCGTATGCGATGAAGTTGGAAGCCATTAGTCATCAAGGAGAACGCCGCCAAGAAACTTCCAACCAAGTTGGTTGGAAGTTGGAAAGCGCCCATGAAGTCGGGCAACAAGCCGGAGATAGTGGTACGCAAGTAAGACGATATGTTCGCCTTAACAGCCTCGTTCCTGACTTGCAAAAGAAAGTGGACAGTGGCACCCTGAAATTCAACCCCGCAGTTGAACTTTCCTACCTGACCCCGGACGAGCAGCAGAGTTTCCTCGACTATGCCGAGGCGCAGGACTGCACCCCATCCCTCTCACAAGCACAAAAATTGAAAGCAGCCAGCAAAGAAGGAAACTTAACGCTGGACAAGTTGGAAGAAATCATGTTGGCGCAGAAACCGAGCGTTGCGCCGCGTGAACCGGTGCTGAACATCAATGTCAGCAAGGTGGCGCAGTATTTTCCGACCGGCTGCACCAAACAGCAGATGGAAAATCGCATTTTAAAAATTTTGGAAAGCTATTTTCGACAGATGGCGCATGAGCAAGCACATGAGGAGGAGCGCTGATATGGCAGAGTATCGGTATTACTTGATTCCGGATGCTATGACCCGTGCGTTTCCGGAGCAATTTGGAAAGCAAACACCAACGGAATTCTTTGATAATATCGCAGATTTGGAAAAGCGTTATCACCAACTGCGTGAAATGCCCTATAACAACGAACGCACTTGGAATGAACGGACAAGATTCCCTTATGCACGATTGGTGGTAGGGATAGATCGTCAGAATCCGGACGGAGCGGTTGCAATCATACAGGTGCGAAATGGTGTCAATTACCTGTGCGATGACTACCGCGGTCCCTACGCTGACCGTAGTGATGCACAAATCCCCCAAATGGCTAAGAAACTTGTAGAAGTAATCGGCGTAGATAGGGTTCGCCCGCATACCTATACCCAGCGGGATGGTTATACATGGGTACAGGTGGAAAAGGATATGCACATTACAGAATGGCTTTACGCACATGAGCTATGCAGCAGTTTGCAATTCACGCGGTTCTTGAACCGAGATGGGCGTGAACTATTTCAGGTGCGTGACGGTCAGCGCGTGATTGAGACAAATGCGGACGGAACAAAGCGGATTAGGGCGGTAAAAAGCATTGACGTAACCCATGCCTATGTCGGGCACTATGGCTGTCATATTCAGCAATATGCAGAGGACAACTTCCGAATCGGCTGCTATGTTGCCCCTGAACACCCTCAGCCGGGAGACAATCTGGATAAGCTCCAAGTCTATCAAATTACAAAGGGCGGCTGCGAATATCGCTTTATGAATTATGCCTATTCCAAAAGCCGCATCCATGCAGCCGATTACAGCAGCGTCTACATAGCAAATCTCCCTGCGGACTACGATTTGGACAGATGCTTTCAGGAGTTCAATGCCCCGAATCGTCCGCTGCGCTATCATATGTGTTCTCTTTCGACCAGTGATATTGTAGTCACAACGAAAAACGGAAACGAGACTGCCTACTATGTGGACAGTATTGGCTTCAAGGATGTGAGCCACCTTTTGCCGGAACTGCACGAAGTCGAAGCCCAGCACCAAAAAGAACAGGTTCAGGACGAACCGGAAAGGTGAAGCAATGCCAAATCCACAAGATATTTTCCAACTGGCACAGCAGACCGCTACACAGGTCACAGCCTCACCGGAAAACTGGCGGCGGTTCTTGTATACGGCAGCGCATAACTACCACACCACCTACCTCAACCAGCTGCTGATCCACGCCCAGCGCCCCGATGCCACCGCCTGCGCTACCATGAAATACTGGAATGAACAGGCACACCGCAAGGTTATGTACGGCAGTAAAAGCATCATTATTCTGCAACGCCATCAGGGTGTACCCACTGCCAAACGAGTGTTCTCCATGACAGACACGGTTCTTACTGGTGACAAAGCTGCTGCCCCGTGGGAAGTGACAGATGCCATCCGGCCACTTCTTATGCAGGTCAATTCCGTGGGCAGCTTAATGGATCGGGCAACCGAACAAGTTGTATCCCTGTCCGACCGCGCCAACCGCGTATTGGCGACATCCATTGAGGACAGCGCACTGAATTGGAGCCACCCGGAAGATCAGCGGTTTATCTTGCAGGAACTCGCTGCACAAAGCACCCTGTACATGATCTGCATCCGTTTGGGTATAAAAGTGGCGTTCCCTATGATATTGAGCAAGAGCAAATCGGCAAGCAGGATAAAGAAAGTGCTGGACTCGATTGCGCGACAATATGTCGTCCACAGGATTTCTTTTTGAACATGGGCCGAACCACAAGAAAGCGTAAGTTGGTGGAATGGCTGGAAAGCTGTCAAGAAAATCAGGTGAGCGTGCTGGATGAAAAGATACCACTTTTGAGTTTTGCGGTTGACTTTGTGACAGCCTATGAGTATCAGAAAGCGCGTGGGATTAAGATCCACCCCGGTTTGTGGAAAGATATGCGTGTGGATATATTTCTGGTAAAAAAAGAAAATTGAAAAAGTTGTGGAAAAAATCCGATTCGCTGTTCTCTTATGTATTAGGAGGTTCCAAACCTCCGAAAAAGTGAATAGCGTCCTCTGCTGTACCGCATTGGGGAAGCAGCGCCATGACTGGATTCCACGAGCGTGCCAAGATGCGAGAAAACATATCGCATGGCTGCAAAGTGATGCGAGGCAAAGCGCCGGGAAGGGTTGCCTGTCTGGAATTTGCAGAGGGAGAGAAACGCACAGCTATAACGACAGATCGTGCCGTGGAGGAAATACTTCCACGGCATTATTGTGTCGTTATGGAATGACGCTAGATTTGCTATTTGAATCAGTAAATGGTAATATTATAATTCAGATGAGGAATAGACCGTGATGGCAACTATTCGGGAATTCCGAATGGTTCAAACAGATGACATCTGACAGGTTCATCGAAGGGAAATTATCGCAATTTGTGGCTTATTGCGCCTTTCGGCTGCTTGAACAATTTTTACTTCAGAATATTGTCTAACTTTTTGGGGTCACTTCATTTTGTACTATTATAGGGAAATTTCCAACTTGCTATTTGTATCGATAAATGGTACTATATGACTATACTAATGTCATTTGAATGGTTAGAAATAAATGACTTCTGAAGGAGGCTTTGGCGAAATGGGAAGATTCGTGAATCCGGATAATAGTGCGTTTCAAGTTGCACTGAATTCAAAAATTTATATGGATAAAACGGGTCTGCTGGAATATACCAACAGCGTTCTTGATACACCAGAAGCATATATCTGCAATAGCCGCCCCCGGAGATTTGGTAAGTCCTATACGGCTAATATGCTGGCAGCCTATTACAGCAAAGGCTGCGATTCAGAAAAGATGTTCGATGGGCTTACAATCGGCAAGAGTAGCGACTTCAAAAAGCATCTCAACAAGTATGATGTGATCCATATAGATGTACAATGGTTTTTGTCCAGTTGTGCAGACATCAAAAGTATTATATCCTACATTACGCAATCGGTTTTGGAGGAACTAAAAGAGTACTACCCTGAAGTTCTTCCTAACGAAGTGTTGACATTGGCGGACGCTTTGTCGCGCATCAGAAACTCGACCGGTCAGAAATTTATTGTGATTATTGATGAATGGGATATTCTGATCCGAGATGAAGCAACCAATAAGGCTGTTCAAGAAGAATATATCTATTTCCTGAGAGGCTTATTCAAAGGTACAGAGCCGACAAAATACATTCAGCTTGCATACCTCACCGGCATTCTGCCAATCAAAAAGGAAAAAACGCAGTCGGCCTTGAATAACTTCGATGAGTTTACCATGGTCAGTGCCGGCACGTTGGCACCTTTCATTGGCTTTACGGAAGAAGAAGTTAAGAATCTTTGCGAGGAGTACCACAAAGACTTTGACAAGGTAAAAAAGTGGTACGATGGTTACTTGCTGCGGGATTACCAAGTTTATAATCCCAGAGCTGTTGTCAGCGTTATGCTGAAGGGAGAGTTTAAGAGCTACTGGTCGGAAACGGCTTCCTATGAAGCAATCGTTCCCCTTATCAACATGAACTATGATGGGCTGAAAACGGCAATCATTGAAATGCTTTCCGGTGGGGAAGTTAAAGTAAACACGGCTACCTTCAAGAACGATACCGTTAATATCCAAAGCAAAGATGATGTTTTGACATATATGATCCATCTTGGCTACTTGGGATATGACCAGAACCGAAAAACAGCGTTCGTTCCGAATGAGGAAATCCGGCAGGAATTGACACTTGCGGTAGAAAGCAAGCATTGGAATGAGATGTTGCTGTTCCAGCAGGAGTCTGAGAAGTTGCTGGATGCGACATTGGATATGAATGGCGATGCAGTAGCCACTCAGGTTGAGAAAATCCATGATGACTATGTTTCTGCCATCCAGTACAACAATGAAAACTCCTTGAGCAGCGTCTTGGCGATTGCATACCTGAACGCTATGCAATATTATTTTAAGCCGGTTCGAGAGCTGCCCACAGGCAGGGGCTTCGCAGACTTCGTTTTCGTTCCAAAACCGGAGTACCGAAATGACTATCCGGCGCTTGTTGTGGAGTTGAAGTGGAACCAAACGGCGGAGACTGCGATGCAGCAGATTAAGGAAAAGAAATATCCGGATTCGCTGCGTGGCTATACAGGAAATCTTCTCTTGGTAGCTATCAACTATGACAAGAAAACGAAGAAACATCAGTGCCTTATTGAAAAAGTAGTATAAAGATCATGCCGTGGAAGGAACCTTCTTCCACGGCTTTTCTATACCATGATTGAGTCATTGACTTGTACATTTTGAAAATACTGAATGCAGTATTATACTGATGGGGAAGGAGGGAAAACCGATGCAATATGATAAAGCAGACCAGCAAAACTGCCCGCGCAGAGTCGTGTTCTATGGGCGCGTGTCCACGGAACTTGAGGCGCAAATATCAGCACTGAAAAATCAAATGAACTGGTATCTGGAGCTTGCAGAACATCATCCGAATTGGACGGTGGTTGGGCAATACGCCGATGAAGGAATCTCAGGTACTGGCATGAAAACCCGGCCTTCTTTTATGAAGATGCTGCGAGATGCACGGAAAATGAAGTTTGACCTAATCGTGACCCGCGAGGTTTCCCGTTTTGCCCGAAACACGGTGGATACTTTGGTTACGACCCGTGAGCTGAAACAGTACGGCGTTGAAGTGTACTTCGTCAATGATGACATCTGGACGATGCGTGGCGATGGAGAAGTTCGCCTGACCATTATGGCAAGCCTTGCGCAAGATGAAAGCCGTAAAATGAGTGAACGCACCAAGGCGGGCATTCAGACGTCACAGAAAAAAGGCACCTATGTTGCGGGACCGACACCGTTTGGATATAAGCGTGATAAAAAGGCTCATACGCTTGTGGTGCAGGAAAGTCAGGCAGAGACTGTCAGAAAAATTTTTGCTTGGTATGCTGATGGCATAAATGGCACCGAGATAGCCCAGACACTAACGCAAGAAGGCGCACCGAATAAATCCGGAATGCCACAATGGAGCGCGCGTCAGGTTCTCTCAATCACCAAGAATACGATTTATAAAGGGTATTTGACATACAACAAATCGCATATTGATGATTTCCTCAGTCATAAAAGCATCAAGAACAGCGAACAGGATTACATTCTGGTGAAAGGCAGTTTTGAGCCAATCATTTCAGAGGAACTATGGGATAAATGTCAGCGCCGCAGACATGCATGGCAGTCGTACAAAGACGGCAATATAACGCAGGCTTACTTGTATGGAAAGAGCGAACACGCCGACAAATGGGCTTGCCGCCTGTTTTGTGGCTGCGGAGCCAGAATGCGGGCGTTCCGCGCAGAGAAAGGCATTGTTCGATATATCTGTTATCAGCGGTCGCTGAGGAATGTAGCCCCCAAATGCAGCGCCCCCAATGTGCAAGCATGGAAGCTCGAATTGATGGCGCGAGAAATCTACAAAAACGTTTGGCAGGATCACCGGCAGGATATTTTAGAAGAATACCAGCAGGAACAAGAAAACGGAGCTGCCAATAGTGAAAAGGTAGAGGAAGCACTCAGCTGGCAAGAGTCGTTCCCAAACGATGAAGTCAGCCGGGAATTTCTGGACAGATTTGTGCCGAGAATCTTCTCCATCGATGGACAGAAATTCATCTGGGAACTAAATCTATTTCAAGAGTCATGCACTGTTCAATGCAATGTGCGCGGAACGTACAATTACCATTCGATTTCGGCGGAAAAAATCATGCCGGGAAAAACAAAAGCGAAGAAAGGGGATGGGGCCGTCAATAGGATACTTGAGGATGCAAACAGTACGCGCTTTTGGGTACATACCTATGATGACGACCCAATAAGCAGGCTGCTATTAAAAATCCGAGAGCATAAGGCTTTTGTAGCGAGTTATCGTTAAAAAACGAGCATAAAATAAGGCTCACCGTCAATTTTGGCGGTGGGCCTTATTTGTTTGCTCATGTATGAGATGAATTGCGTTTAACACGGAGCTGCTTTCCAGAACCATCACAGATACACCTCCACGGTCAGGACGGTCCACGCTGCACGGCGGAACTGGTGGGGCAGCTTGTTGGCTTCACGGTAACGCTTGGCGGTTTCAAAGTCGATGGTGAAGGTGAGGATCGATGGAATATACAAAAACGGTGAGCTGGACTATGAGGCAACTTACAAGAAATTCTTGTTGGTTCGTTCCGAAGGGACAAGACAAGTAAAAATAAATTAAGGTATCCCGACTTTATGACTTTTTGAATGCTATCTGAAAAAAAGAAAAACCGCTGCGCAGCCGACAGCGGTTCATCGTCATATTCTGTTTTCAGAACAGCCAAGCAAATATTGCCGATACAGCGACAATCAAGGCACTTCCTGCCAAGGATAACAGCATCGGTACTGCAAATGGGCACAGTAACAGTGCCACAATCGCCGAAGCCGCTGCCTGTGCATAGCTACCATCTAGCAGCGCAAGGAAAGCCGCAAAGCCGCCCAGCCCGGCAAGCAGTAATAGTAAATCTAAGGCAGCACCGCATAATTCCCGCCTGACGGCTTAAGCACCGCTCCGACGGCTGCGGCACGGCATCTGCGTTGCCAAAATGC
>ENA-ORSK01002263-ORSK01002263.1-human-gut-metagenome-genome-assembly--contig:-NODE-2263-length-13159-cov-7.129655_pt1 | contig 13159 bp, 7 predicted proteins | sample MGYA00242192_ERZ509159 | MGnify/ENA primary metagenome ERZ509159 (study PRJEB26280, sample SAMEA2338663) | human gut metagenome | biome: human gut; feature: human-associated habitat; material: faeces...
TGCATTATGAGAAGTTTCAGGATGGAACTGTAAAATGTATTGAGGATGAGATTCCTTTTGAGCTACCTGAGGGGTGGGAATGGGCAAGGTTGAAGGATTTATTGAATGTATGTTCAAGTAAACGAGTTCTTCAATCCGATTGGAAAAATGAGGGAATTCCATTTTATAGAGCACGAGAAATTGTAAAACTATCTGAGAATGATTTTATTGATAATGAACTATTTATTTCAGAAGAACATTATCTTGAATTGAAGAAAAATTATGGTGTACCTCAATCGGGTGATCTGATGGTTTCTAGTGTAGGTACAATAGGAAAAGTCTATATCGTAAAGCCCGAAGACCTATTTTACTATAAGGATGCAAGTGTACTTTGTTTTGAAAACAAAAACAAACTACTTGTTTCTCAATTCGCTAAAATCTTATTGGAGTCAAGCTTTGTTCAATCACAAATGAGAGATAACTCTAAAGGTACAACGGTTGACACAATTACAATTTCTGCAGCAACGAATTATTTATGCATTGTTCCACCAAAGAATGAACAATTACGTATAGTTGATGCAGCGCAACGAGCGCTTGTAAAAGTAATTCAGATTCAATCTAATAAAGATGTCTTACAAGCAACTATTACAAATGCTAAATCAAAAATTCTTGATCTTGCTATTCGTGGTAAACTTGTACCGCAAGACCCGAATGATGAGCCGGCTTCCGTTCTTCTTGAACGCATACGAGCCGAAAAAGAAGGACTGATTAAGCAAGGTAAAATTAAGCGTGATAAGAAGGACTCTGTTATCTTCAAAGGTGATGATAACTCTTATTATGAGAAGGTTGGCAATAAATTAAATTGCATTGATGAAGAAATTTCGTTTAAATTGCCGGAAGGTTGGGCTTTTATTCGTCTAAAGACTGCATGGGAGCTCATATCTGGACGAGATTTGTCACCATCAGATTATAACGATAAAAATGACGGGATTCCATATATCACGGGTGCAAGTAATTTCAAAAATGGTCATGTCAGCTTAGTTCGTTGGACTCCTGTACCGCAAGTTATTACTCAAAAGGGAGACTTGCTTCTGACTTGCAAAGGAACTATCGGGGAAATCGCATATAATAACTTTGGGAAAGCTCACATTGCACGACAAATTATGGCTATTCGCAATAATTACAGCCTCAATGTTGATTTTCTTGCATTATGTATTGAATATTCAATGACGAAAATCAAACAAGCCGCCAAAGGACTTATTCCTGGAATATCTCGTGAAGATATTCTTAATTTGGTTATACCTATTCCACCAACCAAAGAGCAAGAAAAAATTTGCGACAAGCTCAAAGTAACTTTTTCAGCAATAAAGCATATCGAGAAAGCGTCTTAATTGAGACTCTCTTCGATTACAGCAAAGTGGCTTAATGCAATATTTATAGATTTATCAATGCGTTTCTGTTCAGATAAAGGAGGAATTGCAATGAGCATTTCCTTCAACGTAAGCGGCTTCAATTCCTTTTGGTTTGTTGAACCTTCACCCTTCTTTTCAAGTACGCTTTGATGGGCTTTCATAAACGCATATAGGTAATGTGAGTTAATGCAACTAAAACTACGAATTACCGTAACATGAGAATCAGGAACAATTGAAAGACCTTTAGTATTGTCAGTATTCCTATAAATCCCCACTCGACCAAGAGTGCCGGTTCCGGTAGAATTGATTACCGTATCACCATCTTGCATGTATTCATCATCTGGGTAACGTTTCAATGCAGTTTCGTCAAGATACTGTGCTAAGCTTACATCAATGCTGTTGTGCTTTGTGTTACATTTTTGAGCAAATACAAGCACATTACTATTTTCTGTATATTTTGGAGATTTTCCACGGCGAATTTCTTTAACACAGCAGTTTTCTAATCGCATCCAAGTCCAAGTATCAGGAATATTATATGGTATTTCTTCGTCAATACAGAATACCTCTTCACCAATCTTCTCATAATAAGAGAAGTGTATACATCTTCGATATAATATTAGAGCGATATTCTCGCAAAAATAATATAACGGAGGTGTCTTTTTATGAAGACAAAACAAACATTTGAAGAATATTTGAGAAAGGAAAATCTGTCCGAAAATACAATTACATCGTATCTGTGGACAGTGAATTATTTTACTGAGCATTACGATACAGTAAATAAAGAAAATTTACTCACTTATAAAGGCTACTTAATGGAATTCTTCAAGCCCAAGACTGTAAACTTACGCATACAAGCAATAAACAAATATCTTGAATATTTAGGAAAAGAAAAAATAGCATTAAAGGCTGTAAAGGTACAGCAAAAAAACTTTTTGGAAAATGTTATCAGTAATGCAGATTATAATTTTTTGAAAAAGCAACTAAAAAAAGATGGCAATATGGAATGGTATTTTGTTGTTTGGTATTTGGCTGCTACCGGAGCAAGAGTAAGTGAATTGATACAAATCAAAATTGAACATATCGAAATCGGCTATTTTGATTTGTACACGAAAGGTGGAAAATTACGACGACTTTACATACCAAAAAAATTAAGGAAAGAAACTCTTGAATGGCTGGAGAAAACAAACCGTTCTTCTGGCTATCTGTTTCTAAATCGTTACGGCGACAGAATTACTACCCGTGGTATTTCACAACAGCTTAAAAATTATGCAGATAAATACGGTCTTGATAAAAAGGTGGTTTATCCTCATTCATTCCGCCACAGATATGCAAAGAACTTTCTTGAAAAACACAATGATATTGCACTACTTGCCGACCTTATGGGACACGAAAGTATTGAAACAACTCGTATTTATCTTCGTCGTACTGCAAGCGAACAACAGGCTCTTGTAGATAAAATTGTTACTTGGTAAAAAGATAGCCGCCTCCAATTTGATGGCGGCTGTTTGCTAAAGTAATGCATTTGAAATTAAATCAAGTTGTTTATATACGTTAGTGATTCGCTTAACTATTCTTTCTTGCTCCGCTAATGGAGGCAACGGAAAAATTGCTTTTTTACCATCTGCCGTTCCTAATCGTGGCATTTTTACACCATATGAACAACGGTCAGCATATGCAAGAAATGTTTTTGACATGATATAATAACGTGCGTACTCAGGAATTATACAATTTGCAAATTCTAACGGGAGAATTTCAGATGTACAGTATCCATCGTCATCTGATAAAACAACTTTATTCAGATAGGGACGCAGCTTACTATATAATACTTGCCCAGAATGAAATTGATGTTTTGTACTGATGGAATTCCTTTGAAATTTTTTAATTTTCTTGAAAATTCTACCTGTATCTTTTTCTATATCATCAAGGTCAAGAATCCAAGCATCATCTGCTATATCAGCAGTATCAACATTTATGCAGTCACCATAATTACATACTTCACCAAGGCGACATATTTCCCATGTTTCAGGGAGATTATCAAATTGCCAAGCATCAAAAGATTCTTCAAGTTTTCCAGTCCTCAGATAATAAGAGTTATCATCACCTTTGAAGATAACAGAGTCCTTCTTATCACGCTTAATTTTACCTTGCTTAATCAGTTCTTCTTTTTCGGCTCGTATGCGTTCAAGAGGAACGGAAGCCGGCTCATCATTCGGGTCTTGCGGTAGAAGTTTACCTCTGATTGCAAGGTCGAGAATTTTAGACTTTGTAGTCTGTATAAGTTCTGATAAACTCTCTTGCTCAGAAGTAATGGTATCCACAATTTTTAAAAGCTTATCAGCAACAGGAACAATTCTGTTCTGTTCAGCTTGAGAAGGCAATGGAATAAACAGTTCTCTCAATGCAGTTCCGTTACAGTTTGGCTGTCCAACTCCTACTGCCTTATCAGTAACTTGCTCCCAATAGCAATAACTATTAAAAAAATGATAAATATAATTTGCTGAAATACCATTGATAAGCCTAATTCTAATGAGATACGATGCGTATACAGAAGCATATGGCAAATCAGTAATTAAAAAGGATTTACCCACAGTAGCTCCTGTACGAGCAAATACAATATCATCTTTATGGAGCAAATATTTTTCTGGTTCATCAGTACTTGTAAATGGGACAGTATCCCAATTCACACAACCATTCTGAATGTCTGTGATTCTTAACAATCGATAATCGCCAGTTGACTCAGCGGAATTACTTAAACCATACTGAATAACATCAGTAATACATCCTAATCTTGTCCATTCCCAGCCTTCTGGCAGTTCAAACGGTATTTCATCTTCGATACATTTTACCGTGCCATCGGAGAATTTCTCATAATGCAAATTATCATCAGCTTTAAAGATCACTGTATCGTTTTTTATATCCTTAGGCTTTAGCTTTCCGTCCTTAACCATTTGCTGTTTTTCGGCACGGATACGTTCTAACAAAGCAGAAGCAGGTTCGTCATTTGGGTCTTGAGGCACAAGTTTACCGCGGATAGCCAAATCCAAGATTTTTTGTCTTAATGCTTTGGTATCCATCACTCGTCCACCTCGCCTATTATTTTTTCCAGTTCAGCAACAGCATTTGCGATATTTGATGACTTCTCTTTAATTTCCTGAAGCAGTTCCGCAAGGGTGCGGTCATCTGTGCTGTCATTACTCTTCATCCATGTAATATCAAGGCTTGTCTTATCACGAGCCATAATCTCATCAATAGTAAATTTACGCCATCTGCCGTTAGGGTTTTCTTCACTGTATGTTTCCTTACGCTTGCTTAAATCTCCATCGGCATAGCATTCGATAAACTCATCAAAATGTTCTCTCTTAAGCGGATTTGTCTTACCGAAAGAAGGCATATCGGAACGCAAATCATAAATCCAAACTTCTTTTGTATTATTCTTATCGATCTTACCTCTTGTGAAAAATAAAACATTAGTCTTTACACCCTGTGCATAGAAAATACCCGTAGGCAAACGAAGAATCGTATGGAGATTGCACTTGTCCATCAAGTCCTTACGGATACGCTCTCCATCGCCATCAGCAAAAAGAACATTATCAGGCAAAATAACTGCCGCACGGGATTTACCGTCAGTTTTTAAGCTACGATAGATGTGTTGAAGAAAGTTAAGCTGTTTGTTGCTTGTCGGGAATGTGAAATCATCGCGTGTTGCACGCTCTCCGCTTTTCTTTGTTCCAAATGGAGGATTCGTTAAAATTAGGTTATATCCTTTCATTGATTTTCCGACATTTGAGAGAGTATCACCCAAAATAATCTGACCGTCAATATCGTGAAGCATAGCATTCATCAAAGCCAGGCGGTGCGTATCATGTACAAGCTCGCAACCGGTAAACGCTTCTTCTTTCTCAAATTTTGCCATATCAGCATCAAGTGAGAAGAAATCATCTGTGTTATCTCTGACATATTGGCTCGCAGAAATCATAAATCCAAAAGTACCGCAAGCAGGGTCGTTACAACGCTCACCCGGCTGCGGCTTCATAAGATATGTCATAACATCAATCAGTACACGAGGAGTGAAATACTGACCGGCTCCCGACTTCTTTTCGTTAGCATTCTTCTCCAAAAGTCCCTCGTATAGATTGCCCAATCCCTCTTCACGGGCAGAAAACCAATCCAGACCATCTATAGTATTGATAATCTTTTCAAGGTTCTTCGGTTCATCAATTTTAGTAGCCGCACCCTGATAAATTTCACGCACACGACCGGTACAGTAAGTTCCAAACAAGCGAAGTATAGTTTTGTAATAGTTATGAAGCTCTAAGCCTGACTTACTGACTAAATTATCCCAGCTATATGCCTGAACTATTTTCTTTTCGCTGTTCTGCGTTTCTTCTTCAGGTGTAAGGTTATCCCCTTGTTCAATAGTAACACCTTCGGCAAATCTACCCTCTGCGTTGGTTTCTTTTGCCATTTTTAAAAACAAAATATATGTAAGCTCTGTAACATACTCGTGATAAGTGATACCGTCGTCTCTCAGCACATTGCAGAGCTTCCAGAGTTTAGATACGATTTCCTGTGTATTCATGCAGTTTTTCCTCCGTCATCATAGAGATATGTATTTAATTCCAAAACAATGCTCTCAAGCTGATTTTGGAATACTCTGTCAATTTTTTTGAAGCCGCCTTGTTCTTTAAATCGAACATCTTCATCAAAGATTTTGACATTCAAAACAGATTCATTCATTAGATAGGTTTCCATTCGCTTAATCCAGTTCATTTCCTGTTTCGAGAATCTATGAGCCTTTACAAGCTTTTCAACTGCCTTACGAATTCGTGCTTCATGACTGATAAGTACTGAGCCAATAGCATAGCGGCGAATTAAACTGATAATGTCTGCCGCAATCTCCTCGTTAGTCATCTGAGAAATAGCAGTATTAAGCTGCTGTTGTGTAAATCCCTCCCTGTCCAATATTAATCGCAGAGATTTCAGGTCTTCACGAGTGAGGTCTTTAGGTCTTGTGCAAACAATATTTAAAGCCGCAATTTCATTCATATTAGTATTAACATATGCCGAGAATGCATCAAGATAATCTTCAGGTTTTTCGCCGTTGCCATAACCACGGGTATGACTAATCAACTCATCTTCCTTATCGGAGATTACAATAGATCCACCGCTATGACCTTTCTTTTCATCAAGCAATCTGAAAAGTTCCTTGTTTGCGAGAATTCTATCCTTTGCCACATCGTTAGGCTCATTTTCCAGTTTTTCTATGAACTGAGTAGGATCCATACCACCAGACATATCAATAAAATGAGTTACCGTCTCACTACTCATTTTTCTCTTTTTACGCTGTAGCTTGGCAATAATCTGGTTGATTTGATTTTTAACCTTTCCCCCGTTATCAAGAACCTCTAATCCTTCGATAAGCTGCGTAAATGTAGTGTTTGGGTTAGTTACAACTGACTTCATGGTATTAACCGGTTCAAGGGAATCATAGACACCAACAGGGTCATAGATTTCAAAGTGTGTCTTATGTATATCAGGGCAAAGTCTTGTTGCACGACCGAGCATCTGCTCAAAAAGAATACGAGACTTCACTCGACGCATAAATACCAATGTAGTGATTTCAGGCACATCTATTCCTGTTGTAAGCAAATCAACAGTAACAGCTATGCTTGGATAGCGTTCATTCTTAAAACGCTTAATAGCCTCCTGAACCTTTTTCTTATTTCCGCCACCAACACTTCCTGTGATTTTCATGATTGCATCATTATCTACACCTGTCTCGGAATAGATTTCTTTAAGGATAGATACAATCATATCAGCATGCTGGTCGTTTACGGCATAGATAAGCGTTTTTCCCTGTTCTTCAGGAGATTCAGGGTCAATATCATGTGCGATTTCTTCAAGTACTGTTCTGTTAAAAGGTTCTGTAATCACTTTTCTATTAAAAGATTCAATATCAAAATCCAACTCATCATCCATAAGTTCACTGTTAGTAACCTCTCCTGTTACTGGATCATAGATAGTTACCGTATCGCCGGATTTATAGTGTATTCCTTCAGTGCTGAGTTTTGTTTTCAATTCGTGAGGTGCATCATGATCTACAAGATAACCTTCGATAACAGCTTCACGATATGTATACTTAAATATTGGTTCTCCAAAAATCTTGGTAGTCTGTAACGCCGGAGTTGCGGTAAGTGCAATCTTTACAGCATCAAAATATTCAATAACATAACAGTATTTACTCTGATAATCTGTCTGGTCACGATAAAGCACCTCATCCTCGCCAATCTCTTTATCAAGGATATAACCACGATGTGCTTCATCTACTATAATCAGGTCATAATCAGAAACAGCCGGCTTTGTATCTTCTGTATTGTACAGAATCCGCTTTATCATACTTTGAACAGTTGCAACATGAATACGAGTTTCTTTATCAATTTCCTTATCTTCAAGACCTTTAATATTATAAATCTCATCAAGAGTCATAAGATTTTCAAGCTTAACTTCTTCAAAGACATCCTGAGCCTGTTCGCCGAGTGATGTTCTATCGACAAGAAACAGAATTCTGCGAAATCGTTCTGTTTTTAAAAAACGATATATCATTCCAAGTACAGTTCTCGTCTTGCCTGTTCCTGTTGCCATAGCAAGCAAAACACTTTGTTTACCGTCAACAACAGCGTTTTCTGCTACCTTAATAGCATTGAGCTGGTAAGGTCTTAAATTCAAACCTTCTTTATCTGTCAAAAAGTCAAACGGCATCTGTTTTAGATTTTGATTCTTACTTTCTGTATCCTGTACCAAAAGTGCTTTGATTCCATCAGGGCTCATCCATCCACGTAATGCTCTTGGCAAATTACAAGAATTACGTAAATCTAAGAACCAAATACCTGATTTCGTCTTATACTGTTCCAAATATGGTCTGCCGTTCGTAGCAAAAGTAAACGGAACCCTATATTTGCCCCAAGTGCCAATCTGATACTGACTGTCCACCTCACGAATATTTTGAGGATATTCTTTACACTGATAATCAATAACCGAAGGAATATCCTTATGGATTGCTTTCGCTTCAATTATGGCAACCAACTTTGTTTCAACAAACAATGCATAATCAGCATAACCTTTATTACCAACCTGAGAATCGGTAGGCCATTCTGCAATTGCCATATTTCGACCCTTTTCAGGTCTTGTTCCTTTAGAATATCTAAGCTGTTCTGTATCAGCTTCCCAACCGACTTTACGGAGTTGCTCGTCAATAAGATAGCGAGTTTCCGCTTCAGACTTCTGACGATTTCCGGCAGCAACCGCAGATTGTTTCTTACGTTCTTCTTGAGAAATCTTAGGTGCAGATGCAGCCGCTTTTTCTGCTTTTTTTGTCAGATTGTCCTCAATTTTCTTTTCATTTTCCTTATCAACTTTAATATAATCTGTTGTTGAAGGTTCAACAGGTGTAACAAATTGTTGATTTTTATAATTCCAATCGCCGTATGTCTGCATGAACCATTCACAAAGACTGTATGTCATTTGCAAAAGAGTCTTTCCTTCATCAACAGAACCATAATTTTCATGAGTAGCTTTATTACGAGCTTTTCTTATAGCATGAAGAATGTCACAAAGGTCACGGGGAAGCAGTCCTTCTCGCATAAGAGTATTAATACGGGTAATGGCAGTATTTTCATAAGGCAGAGCAATACCATCATAAGTAAACATCAAATTGACAATGGTCTCACCTATCATTCCCAACTTAATCAGACATGAATTAGCATCAGAGTAACAGTATTGTTCAGCCAGCTTTCCAAAATTCGCTAACACAGGAAAATCCTTGCTTAAAAAGTCAAAATTTGATTTCATGTTTTACTCCTCCTCAGCTTTCATCGTATTTTAAGGTAAGTATGCCATCCGCGATACAGTCCAATTTTCCGCGTAGCTTTCCATTGATATATATCCAATTCTTTTCAGTCTTACGATGATATTTGCACTGAATCCACACATTTTCATTAACTGCGATGTTGTCCGTCTTCGGTCAATCATCATATGGAACAGTTTATCGTAACAAATTCTCATGACAAAACCTTCAAACTTCCGATAATACATAATTATGAGTAATATTATATCACTATTTATCGAATTTTGCAATGTTTTAGAATGTAGTAAGCAATACCGTAAATACACCAACAAGAAAATACAACTAAAGATTCTCCCTACTTATCAAAACTCTGTATTATTCACTTACAATTATCATTGCCCTTGATCCGACAATTTCAAAAATACATCACAACTAATCTGATGTCCTTCTTACAAATTTTTGTATTGCGGGTTGACAAATTTACGCTTAGATATATACTAATATTACTAAATGATGTTGGTTCTTGACTTAGTAATATTTTTTTGGAAGGTGATAAGATTATGAGTACCAATAAGATTACTTGTTCATTTACCGTTGACCGTGATATTTACAACGCTTATAAAAGCATTGTTGTAAAAAACGGCGAAAATGTAAAAGACAACCTTAACCGTTATATGTTAAATGTCATTAACTATGAAACTCCAAATGCAGATACAATTTCTGCAATAAAAGAGGTTGAAGAACTGAAAAAGAATCCAAGCAATAAAACCTATGCTTCATTTAGCGAGCTTTTAGAGGATATTACCAATGAGTAAATTAAGAATTGTATCGTCGCAAAATTCAACAGAGATGTTAAGCTGGCAATTAAGCGTGGATACAATATTCAATTACTTAACGGTGTCGTTGAAATGATAGCTGAACAGCATTAGTGATAAAAAACTTATTTTGCACTCCAAAAAGCCGGAACACAGCGATTTATTTTAGTTTTTTCAAGGCAAGGCATTTTTCGCCTTTTTAATGTCCAACAATAGTTTATGCAATATACTAACAAATAAAAGAAAGGACCTTCCCTAATGATAAATTCATCAGAGAAGGTTCTTGTTATTTTCTTACCATAACAACAGCCTGTTCACCAAGTCATGTGTAACGGAACTTACAATTATTTTTGAATATCGGATTAGCACATTTGTTTACAGATTTTTAGGTAATACATTTGAAGTCTTTCTGGGCTTTTTAACACTATATATACATTACAAACATTTTTTCGCCGTTGTTTAAAGTGTATGTTTCAAGCACCAATAGTCATATTCCGGAAAACTTATTGAGAAATGTTGAACCGTCAAAACACTGTCATTTCCATTCCTCTCCCAATTGAAGAGTTGTTTGAATTTCAGCTAGATGAGTTGCTGTAAAGGTTATTCTTTTGTCTCCAATAGGAATTTCTACATTTTCTACATTTTGTGTAAGAATTCTTGCTATAAAGTCATTCCATACAGAATCAATGTTCCTTAACAATATAAAATCTTTACTACATTTTAAGCATAGACTTAAATACATCTGTTCCCAGCCGTATTTAGGATTTTTTTGAACATTGTTTTTCTCAATATAAATCTTTGGAACAATTTCCTGACACATTTGGCAAAAACAATTCCGTTCATTTTCTTCGCTTCTATACATAGTTGTTGTATAGAAATCTTTATTGACAGGAAATTTAGGTTCATACACTATTCGGTTGTTTTCAATATAAGGATTAGGATTGTTTTTGAATTTATTTTGTATATGTTTTCTAAGTTTTACTAAATTAACAACTTTCTTACCTGGAATTCTTCATAAGAATAATTATAATCCGTCTTACTGAAAAAATATTGTAAATGGAATTTCTCTATTTGCTTATCCGTAATAATTTCATTACGAATTAGCCCTTCAAGAATTTCCATACCGTAAGTAAACTCATTCTGGAAGTCTTCAATATCAGTATCTGAAATGGATTTTAGTTGAAAATCAATATCATCATAGTGAATATCCAAAATATCAGAACAGCCTAAATATTTTGCAAGATTCACAAAATCATCAGAAACCACCAAGTTCTTTATAGTTTCACCAGAAAGAATCAATTTCTTATTATTGACGAATTTGTTTCCTTTATGATAATTTCCGTTAACAAATTTCATTGGAATTTCTGATATCATTCCTTTTAGAGTATTATGACATTTATTAAAGTTTTCAGAATTATTCTTATACTCATTAAGAACATAGATAGCTATTTCTTCATCAGTTCTATTCGATTCAATATATGCTATTAAATTCTTCTGATATATACTATCGTAGACTTCTTGTATAAGTTCATTAATCCTATAGTTTGGTCCGACAATATCCTGTGCACTTTTATAATCTAAAATCTTTGTTTCAAGAATCTTGAAATTCTTATCAGAAATTTTAGTATCATGAGTATATATGTTGTTGCTGTAGAATTCATACCTTACTCCACTTGAAGTACGAATTGGAAAAATCGGTAATTGCTTTACCATATCATAAAGTCCATTACTTTTAATTTCTTGCTGAGTAGAAAGAAGATTCAAATATGAATATAATACTTTTCTGACTTTTTCATCATTAATAAGTTCTTCAGAAGCCTTTTTAATACAAGATAAATTTTCTAGAATGTTACTTATACGGCATCCAATAGCTTTAAGCAACGGAATATATTGTGTTTTCTTATAAGTATCGATAACTACTGCGGTAGAGCTATTTTTAATATCTGTATTTTTATAAATATAAGATATGACTTCAGGCACAATTATACAGTTTTTGCTTTTAATCGAAACAAACTTGTTAGTATTAAGAACCGGCAATATATTTGCTTTCTTTAACCTATCTGTCCAATTAAATCTATTTAAGTAAGTATCTGAAAAATTACTATATGAGAAATCATCATTTTGCGATGTAAACTTGACATACCTATATACATCAATTCTTTCACTTTCTTTTTTTGTATTCCATTAGTTCAAAAATTGCTTTATAGATAGATCGTTCATAAAGCATTACTGCCTTTCTTTGATAATAATATTATGCACAATACTTATAATACATTAAACTGTTAAAATTATGTTCACAGGAATTTTAGGCATAAAAAAGAACCCTATGGCTCGAATGTTAAAAATATTAGATTTGCTATTGTTATTGATTATCCTCATTTTTCTGAAAATTCCTTGCTTTTGAGATTAAAAAAATGTAGCATTTTATTCACTCCAGGCTGAGCAGAACATTGATCATTTCACTTTCGCCTGTCTGTGCCTGCTCTACAACCTCACAATTTTCTCAAAAACTTCTTTTCCTCGCTTTCGTGTGGATAGTGGCTGGAAATACGAAAGCCGCAAAAAGCCGCCGCACCTAACAGGCACACGGCGACAACCATACAGATGATTTTCGTATATTTCTTCATAGCGTTATCCTTTCTTATTCTGTTTTAGGGGCAAAAAATAACGCCCACATTTTCCGTGAGCGTTACTGTTGCAATATTGTTTTCAGATACAAAATGCGGCATAGAGAGGGACGATTTTTTTGTTATCCTCAAAGCCGAAGTTTTTGGCAGAAAGCTTGATAGCATAAGCGGGCTTGTAGATGTCCATATAGACCTTCAAGCTCTTTGCTCTGGTGTTGTCGGCGGACTTGACCTCAATAGGAATAAGCTGACCGTCACGCTGAATGATAAAATCAATTTCAGCTCCACGCTCGGACTCCCAATAATAGGTGTGGTAGCCGTTAATGGTAAGCTGCACATTGACATAGTTTTCCGCCATACCGCCCTTGAAATCGTTAATTTCCTCTACCATATAGAGAATATCATTGGCGGCTAAATCTTTCTTGGCACAAAGCAATCCTAAGTCGGACACATAAATCTTGAACGCATCAATATCACGGTAGT
>ENA-ORSK01002264-ORSK01002264.1-human-gut-metagenome-genome-assembly--contig:-NODE-2264-length-13159-cov-3.863782_pt1 | contig 13159 bp, 10 predicted proteins | sample MGYA00242192_ERZ509159 | MGnify/ENA primary metagenome ERZ509159 (study PRJEB26280, sample SAMEA2338663) | human gut metagenome | biome: human gut; feature: human-associated habitat; material: faeces...
AGCACGAAGCAATCCGTAGGTATCAAAGTCGGGGGCTTTTGACCCCGACATCATATGATAGAATGTAAGAAAAATCGGGATTCATAGAGATCTTTTGTGATTTGCAACTGCTGGTTGACAGATTTACAGCCTGAAATGGTGGAATGCAAACAGCAAAATTATTATATTTAGCTCATAAAATCTGCGAAAGGAGCAAAAAATGATTTTAGCTGATAAGATTACAGAGGAAAGAAAAAAGAATGGATGGTCACAGGAAGAACTAGCCAATCAGTTGGGCGTATCCAGACAGGCAGTATCTAAGTGGGAAAGTGCAGGAGCTGTTCCAGATTTGCAAAGAATTTTACAGATGTCGGAGCTATTTGGTGTTAGTACAGATTACCTATTAAAAGATGAAATGAAAGCAGAAAATATCACCTATCACGAAAGTACTGAAAGCTATGCAGAACCGTTGAAAAAAGTAACTATGGAGAATGCAAATGAATTTCTTGACATGAAAAGAAATGGATCCAAAGTAGTGGCAAACGCAACAAGTATGTGTATCTCAAGTCCAATATTATTGATTGTTCTTGTGACAATGGCAGAAGATGGCGTATTTCATGTTTCGGAATCTCTGGCAACAGTATTTGGATGTGTTTTTTTGCTTGGAATGGTTGCGGCAGCCGTCTTTTTGTTTATTACATATGGAATGCGTGAATCACATATGGAACATTTTGAAAAAGAATGCTTTGAAACAGAGTATGGTGTATCTGGAATGGTACGAGATAAAAAAAGATTCCTATGAACCGATTTTTATCAGAGGAACAGCTGTTGGGGTAGTGCTTTGTATACTGGCAGTGATTCCGACAATTATTGCCGGAGCCATGGAAGCGTCTGACTATTACTGTGGTCTTTCCGTTGGATTACTGCTATTCATACTTGCAATAGGAGTGAATCTGTTGGTTCGTGTTGGGATGGTAAAAAGCAGTTACGATACCCTTCTTCAGGAAGGCGAATATACAAAAGAAGAAAAACTGTTTAAGAAAAAGACGGACACGTTTTCTGGTGTATATTGGTGCTTGACTACAGCGATTTACCTTGCATGGAGCTTCTGGACGATGAGCTGGGATATTACATGGATTGTATGGCCGGTTGCAGGTGTTTTGTTTGCAGCATTGCTTGGTGTGGTGAAAATGGTGTTAAAGAATGGCAGTGAAACTCAGCACTATATTTAAGATGGAGTTAAGTTTATTTTCTGCATATTATACTCATCCAGAAATTCCGGTTCGCATGGGTGGCTATATTCTAATAGAAAAAGAACTTTTGACATTTCCACAGATGCGTGATAATATGATTATAGAAATAGAGTGCTACCGATAGACGGTTAGTCCGTTTTACTATTTAGAATATCTATCAAAGATAACCGCTTAGTTTACAGACAGGGCGGTTAAATAGTATAAATTATCCTCTTATTAAGCCTGGGTGACGGGTAACGATAGGAGGATTTTTTATGCAGAAAAATAAGTGTGTTTATGAAGTGCCGCTGACGAAGCAGGGGAGGCAGCTTCGGAGATTGGATTTATTGTGAGTGCCTCAAAGACTCCACTGCTGCAGTAACCGGACTATAAAGTTTTCCGATTAATATGCCGATTTATCAGTTACAACGAATGAAATATAACATGAAATGATCCATATAGCATCATGGAGGAACTGACAGAGCAGTTCCAGTCTGACTCACGGAGGAGGAAAACAGACATGAAAGGAATCAACGCCGGAACACAAAGACAACAGAAGTCCTATATGCCTTTTGAGCAGAACAGTTCCCATATTTATATGGGACAGAAACAGAAGCAGAACAGTAATGCTTTGTTTTCAAAGAAGGATATGCGGGATATCCGAAGGAGCGTCCAAACCTCATGGAGTGAGCTTGCAGGGGCTCCTTCCGGGAAAACAGGAAATACACAGAGTTATGGAGAATCCTTAAGAGCGCAGCGGCAGAAGGCAAAGGATACCTCCTTAAGCCTGAAGAAATTAAAATATCAGTTTAAGAGCCTGTCCACGAAAATCCTGCGCAGTAAAACGTCGCTTGCAGCAAGGCAGGCGGCAGGTCAGGCACGCCGGGAGATTCTGCGTCTGAAGAGCCAGAAGCAGAGTGGAAAATACGATAACGAAGAACTGGAAGCAGCGATTGAACATGCCAAGGCCATGGAACGTGTGGCGAAGAAGAAAGCCAGACATCTCGAAGAAGAGGAAATGGCGAAATGTACCGGCGGACCGTGTGCGGGAAGCCGGATAGAGGAAGAGCAGCTTTCTGATGAGGAAACGAAGGCTATGGAAGAAAATCCGGACGATGCTTTGAATCATGCAGAGGAACCGGAACTGGTGCAGGGACAGGAAGAAACGGACAGAATGGCAGCTCCGGATCCCGCAATGCTGCAGAACTACGCAAACTGCGGGTCGGCATTGGAAAGCATGGAGGATGTTCTTTCGAGTCTGGATGAGTTCTCTGACGAAATTCTGAATGAGTTTTCGGAGAGCATGAAGGAACTGTTTGACGAAATGGGACTGGATGAATTATCCGATTCCGTTCTGTCGGTGGAGAAGGACATGGATCCGGCGGATCTTAAGATGATGAAGATTAAGCACCGGAACAAGGAGATGAAAGATATTGTGCGCGCAGATGCAAAGTACCTGAAGGCCGTATTTGATCATTTGGAAAAGACACGGTCGGAGGGCACTGTGGTGCCGGATAACAGCGGTGCAGTGACTTTTGGGACATCCGGGCAGGAGGCAGCACCGATTATTAATATTGTATTATAGAGAGGCAGATTGGCAGCAGAAGATTTTATGTAAGAAAACCATTTGAAAAGCTCTATGAGCGAACCTCGGCTGTGCCCGCGCAGGTCAGGAAATTACGGCTGCCAGGCCAGCTTGTCTATCAGAAATGTTATTGCAGCGATTCCATTGCGGAGAAGACGGTGCTGCTGCGTAACACAGCGTTGGAGGCCATGCGTGCCTATGGGACGGACACCACACGACGGATGTATTTTATCGAGTATTCCATCAGTGCCCCGTTGGAGGCAGCCTTCTGCGTAGCTGTTCCGCCCGGAAGCGAGGGAGAGTTTGTAACGCTCCTGCCGCCAACGGATGCCCTTAGCATCTATCATCATGGCGCTTACGAGGATCTGCCCGCCGTGGGGCGGCGGCTGTTAGAATATGCTGCGGAGCATCAATTTTCTCCACGCGGTACTCTGCGTCACATTTATCTGGAGGGTCCGCCCCAGCATAAGGATCTCTCCAAATTCATTACGCAGGTTGTCCTGCCGATAAAATCCCCATTTTAATTATCAGAAGGAGACAGCAGCTATGCAGCAGGAATTTATTACAGTAACCTTTAATCGTACTAAAATAGCCATACGGCATGCAGATATTCTCTATGCGATCATGTCGGATGATCATTGTACGATTCATATGCTTGATGGAGGTGCTTACCGTTGCCGAATGACATTGAAGGAATTAAAGAAGCAGCTGGATGAAGGGTTCATGGAGGTAAAACGTGGCTGTATGATCGCAGTGTCTGCAATCGGTGACATTGGGGACAAAATTTTGCTGTGTAATGGTGAAGAAATCGGCTATACGAAGCGGAAGAAAAAGCTGCTCAAAGAAGAATTACAGAAAAAACAGGAGCTTATGATTGCAAAGCTCAGTAGAAAAAAGCGGCCGCTGACGGAAGAAGAATATTGTCAGTATTATAAAATATGCGATGCTCTCCCTTTTGCATTTACGGATATAGAGATGGTATTTAATGAAGAAAAAAAGGCAGTGGACTGGATCTTTCGATATGGAAATGAAGCATTGGCTGTTCTGGAAAAGTTACCGTTGAACAAGATGATCGGAAGGTCCTTTTCCAGTCTTTTTTCGAATATGGATGCAAAATGGCTTCGTGGCTATGAACGTGCAACCCTGTATGGTGAAACGTTGGAAATCGTGGATTATAGTCCGGAGATTGGTAAGAATCTGAAAATTATATGTTTTCCAACATTTCCGGGACATTGCGGCTGCATTTTGTTTGATACGGATAAACTGAGATATATAAGAGAGGGAAATCAGCCGGCAAAATCGGTTGTGGTTTTCATGAAAACGAATTCCATGGAATAAAAATGTCGTTTTACCGACGTTTGTGGCGATTTACCGCAATGAAAACGTTGTTTCACAATAGTTTGCTTGTTCCATTAGTATATACATGATATATTTCTATTAGTTGTAATTCCTGCGATTAATTGAAATTTACGGCAGGGAATCGTTACAAAAATTGGTGCAAAAAGGAGAATTATATCATGAAAAGAAAAAAAACAGTGGCTTTGATCACCGCTGTGTTGACATTTACCATGACTGCCTGTGGCAGCTCGACTGCAATTACCGAATCGGCATCAACAGAGGAAAGCACACCGTCTGCAGCTGCCGAATCAGTATTAGAAGAGGAAAGCACACCGTCTGCAATTACCGAATCCGCATTAACAGCGGAAAGCAAGCCGGCTACACAGTATACGATCGATGCAAATCAGGAGGTTTATGCATTACTGGATTTCGAAGATACTGCGGAATTTGAGAATGCGACCAAAGGTCTGATTGCATCCCCGGATACGCTGGATATTTATGATGAGAACGGGAAGCTTGTATGGAGTCAGACGGCATATGGCTTTCTGGATCAGGATGCTCCGGATACAGCCAATCCGAGCCTTTGGAGAAATACACAGCTGAATCATATTTATGGTCTTTTTGAAGTGACTGACGGAATTTATCAGGTGCGTGGCTATGACATGTCAAATGTTACGTTCATAAAAGGTGATACAGGATGGATTGTAATAGATCCATTGATGAGTGTCGAGTGTGCGGCAGCGGCTTTTTCACTGGTGGAAGAGAATCTTGGTACTTTCCCTGTAAAGGCAGTGATTTACAGCCATTCCCATGTGGATCACTTTGGTGGAGTCAAGGGGATTATTTCGGAAGAAGACGTACAATCCGGTGATGTGCAGGTAATTGCACCGGAGGGCTTTGAGAAGTATGCTGTCAGCGAGAATATTTATGCAGGTACCAGTATGGGGCGAAGAGCAAGTTATCAGTATGGAACATTGCTCGAGGCCGGTGAAACAGGGTCTCTTGCCATAGGTATTGGTATGGGGCAGTCCAGGGGTAGCGCAAGCTATATTTCTCCTACACTTGAAATTACACAGACTGGTGAAAAGCATACCATTGATGGAGTGGAAATGGAATTCCAGCTTACCCCGGGTACCGAAGCACCGGCAGAGATGAATTTCTGGATTGAATCAAAAAATGCTCTGTGGATGGCTGAAAATTGTACGGGAACACTCCACAACCTGTATACACTTCGTGGAGCCCAGGTGCGTGACGGAAACGCATGGGCAGAGTACATTATGGAATCGCTGGCTCTTTATGGTGATCAGGCAGAGGTGGTATTCCAGTCCCATAACTGGCCGCATTGGGGAAAAGATACGATTCAGGAATATATGACCAATACTGCGGCTGTATATAAGTTCATTAATGACCAGACATTGCTTTATATTAATGAAGGTTATACGGAAACAGAGATTGCCAATATGCTCCGGCTTCCCAAGGAGCTGGAGAAAGTCTGGTATACCCGTCAATATTACGGTACCGTTTCCCATAATTCAAAGGCAGTATATGAGAAATACATGGGCTGGTATGACGGTAATCCTATCCATCTTGCTGAACTTACACCGTCGGATTATGCGCAAAAGCTGGTAGAATATTTCGGTGATACAGATGTTGTTCTTGAAAAAGCAAAAGAAGATTTTGCCAGGGGAGAATATCAGTGGGTTGCCCAGATTACCAATACACTGGTTTATGCTGATCCGGAAAATACGGATGCACGTTATCTGTGTGCAGATGCCTTAGAGCAATTGGGATATCAGGCAGAATCCGGTCCATGGCGCAGTGCTTATCTTTGTGCTGCACAGGAGCTGCGAAATGGTACAAATACTGATGATGCAACACGAGGCAAGGGTAGCGGTGATGTTGTTTCACATATGACACCTGATATGCTTCTGGATTATCTGGGAATTCTTGTAGATACAACGAAGGTTCCTGATCTGAGTTTTACAGCAAATCTGATATTACCGGAAGGAAATTATGTACTCCGCGTCAAGAATGGTGTACTACTTTATCAGAAGGATATACAGGATGCAGATGCAGATGTGACATGGACCACCAAACGTGCAGGACTTCTGTCTATTGTTCAGAAAAATGCAGAGAACGTTGCTGCTTTGATTGAGCAGGAGGGGGATGAGACCTGCCTGACACGATTGATGGATGCCGTTACGGTTACCGCAGAGTATAAATATTTTAATATTATTGAGCCATAAGCTTTTTATGTTGGAAACCGGATATGTCTGCATCAGCAGGCATGTTCGTTCCGGCTGTGTTTAAGGGATTTGGAATAGATAAAATAACAGGAATATGGAGGATATAGAAACATGGTAGTGATAAACTCGCTGCCATGTTTTTGTTTTGCCATGCATATGAGAAAAAGATCCGGTGTACCAGGCTGGAAGCGCAGGTAGAGGTTAGTGCGAACCAGTCCGGAACACTTAACGAGAGCAAGCCAAAGGAGCGGCACGAGTTTAGTGAGAGGGACAAGCAGAGAATACTTATAACAAATATAGCTATTCTGCACAAACTATGGTATACTTATGGACAAGGAATATGAAAAATTACACAACAGACTTATAGCAGTTTTGTAATAGCGTTTATCAGGAGGGTAATTATGGAGCAGAGACTGGAACCATTGTTTACCCCGTGGAAGATTGGCAATTGCGAGATTAAGAACCGTATTGTGCTGACCTCTATGGGCGGAACGAACCTATTAGGCTGGATGGAGGTGAACCACTTTGACAAGGCTGGAGCGAGGTTCATCATGGAAGTGGCGAAGAATAACTGTGGACTGGTGCTTCCGGGCTGCCAGCCGGTATACAATCCCATGTATGGGAAGTGGCTTTATAAGAATGAAAAGATGTATCAGGATCTGGCAAAGTGGATGCCGGAATTTCACAAGACCGGTGCGAAGCTTTTCGTGCAGCTGACGGCAGGGTTTGGACGATCCTTTACGATCAGCAGCATGATGGAAACGTTGTATACGAATAAGGCACTTCGTGTTCTGGCTAAGCCTGTTATGGATCTTGATAAGATTACGGCAGCACCGAGTCCGTCACCGAACCGCTGGTCCGATAAGGTACCGTCAAGAGAGATGACCGTGGAAGAAATCAAGGAGTTTATCACGGCGTTTGGCAAGACCGCGAAGCTTTTAAAGGATGCGGGAGTGGATGGCGTAGAAATCCATGCAGTACATGAGGGCTATCTGCTCGATCAGTTTACTTTAAAATATGTGAATAAGCGTACCGATGAATACGGTGGATCCTTTGAGAACCGCTACCGGTTTGCTGTGGAAATTGTGAAAGAAATCAAGAGGGTCTGTGGAAAAGACTTTCCGGTATCGTTACGGTACAGTGTGGAATCGAAGACCAAGGGCTTCCGAGAGGGAGCATTGCCGGGTGAAGAGTATGTGGAAGCCGGACGTGATATGGCAGAGTCGGAGAAGGCGGTTAAATATCTGCAGGATGCCGGATATGACATGCTCAACTGCGACAATGGAACCTACGATGCCTGGTATTGGGCACATCCCCCGATTTATATGCCGGAAAACTGTAACCTTGAGGATGTGGAGCATATCCGTAAGTTCGTGGATATTCCGGTGGTGTGTGCAGGACGTATGGATCCCCGTGTGGCAGCAGATGCGATCCGGGATGGCAGGCTTGACGGTGCCGGGTTTGCCCGTCAGTTCCTGGCAGACCAGGAATGGGTAACGAAGCTGATGAATGGACAGGAGGACAATATCCGTCCCTGTATTCTCTGTCATAACGGATGCTTTAACATGTGTCATTACAAGGGCGTTCCCAATGATCAGGCACTTTCGGATTCCCTGCACCTTGCAAGATGTGCGGTGAATGCGGAAACGATGCAGTGGGAGAAGCATAAGCTTGTAAAGACCGCAAGTCCGAAGAAGGTACATATTATTGGCGGCGGTATCGGCGGTATGGAGGCAGCCAGAGTGTTAAAGCTGCGCGGACATGAACCGATAATCCATGAGAAGAAGGGAGAGCTTGGCGGAACCTTTATCGCAGCAAGTGCGGAAAGCTATAAGGGTAAATTACGTGACCTCCTGACCTGGTACAAAAAGCAGATGAAGGATCTGGATATCGAGATTCATTTTAATGAAGAGATCAGGAGCCTTGAGCCGTTTGACGGAAGTCCGGTGATCGTTGCAACCGGTTCGGTTGCGCGTGTCCTTAAGAAGGTTCCGGGACATGAGAAGATGGTGGAAGCCTGTGAGTTTCTGACCGGAACACCGGTGGGTGAAAAGGCAGCCGTTGTCGGCGGTGGACTTACCGGATGTGAAATTGCATATGAACTGGCTTTACAGGGCAAAAAGCCGGTGATCGTGGAAATGAAGGATGACCTGATTGCGCAGACCGGTGTGTGTCTGGCGAACAGCTCCTATTTAAGAGAATGGTTTGCATGGCAGAAGGTGCCGGTTTATCTTGAAACCACCTTACAGTCCGTAGAAGAAGGAAAGATCATATGTAAGGATAAGGAAGGCAGAGAGATCACCATTCCGTGTGACAGTGTTATCAGTTCTGCCGGTTATCTTCCCAATCCGCTTGCCGAAGAGAGCCGGAATGTACATCTGGTCGGTGACTGCAGGCAGGTCGGTAATTTAAGAAGTGTCGTATGGCGGGCCTATGAAGTAGCCATGAAGATTTAAGGAGTGAGGTGATCATTTTGAATTTAACGAAAGAACAACAGGAAATTCTAGATGGAAAGCAGGGAGATATCCTTGCCAGAATAATGAAGACGCTGGTGAGGTACGGGGAATTGTTCGGAGCAGATTCCATGGTGCCGGTAACGAGTCAGTATAACCACCTGGTAACCTCGTTTGGATTAAAGGCACTGGCCCCGGTTTATGAACTGATGGACCGCCTGATTGAATCCGGGAATGTATCGAAGCAGAAGTTTTCGGCAGATCCAAGACCGCTTGATCCCAATGTGCCGAGTTCCTTTTTACAGAATATTGTGTTTAAAAATTTCATGTATTCCAAGCAGGAGGATTATGAGAAGCAGCTTACCAGACTAGGAATCATGGAAAAGGATGCATATACCTGCACCTGCTATATGAAGGAGGTGGGAAATACACCGGCGATGGGCGAGGTGCTGTCATGGTCGGAATCTTCGGCAGTGGTATATGCCAATTCCGTACTGGGGGCAAGATGTAACCGTAACTCCGGAATTATTGATCTGATGGGTTCGGTTGCGGGCTTTGTGCCGAACTTCGGACTTCTTACCGATGAAGGAAGAAAAGCGACCTGGATTGTCAGGATCGAAACGACGAAAAAGCCGGAGGCACAGCTTCTCGGCTCTGCAATCGGAATGAAGGTTATGGCGGAGGTTCCTTATATCGTAGGACTGGATCAGTGGCTTCCGGGAGGGCTGGATGAGGATGCCAAAACCTATCTGAAGGACTTTGGTGCAGCGACTGCTTCTAACGGAGCCGTAGGACTTTATCATGTGGAGAATATCACACCTGAGGCGGTTCAGTATGGTAAGGATCTGATTACAGAGAATGCGAAGGTTTATGTTGTGGATGATGCGGAGCTTGACCGGGTATACCGCAGTTACCCGGTTATCTGGAAAAAGAAGGATGCGGCTCCGAAGCTCTGCTTTATGGGATGTCCGCATATGAGTCTGAACCAGCTGATTGACTGGACAAAGAAGATCGAAGAAAGCCTTAAGAAATACGGAAAGACAAGGGTCTGCATTCCGACCGTATTTACGGCAGCTCCGGCGGTGCTTAAGAAGTTTGAAGAAACCCCTTATGCAGCGACGTTGAAGCAGGCGGGAGTCATTACTTCCTATATTTGTCCGCTGATGTATATGAACAATCCGCTCAGTGAAAAGATGCCGGTCATTACTTCCAGCAACAAGCTTAGAACCTACACCAGTGCGAGATATTATACCGATGCGGAAATTCTGGAGCAGATCACAAAAGGAGGAACGGCCCGATGAAAGAATTTAAAGGAAGAGTTGTAGCGAACGGAACGACAACAGCAAAGGCACTCGTATCCCACGGAGGCTTAAATACGCTGGCATCCTTCCAGAAGGCATTGCAGTTCGGGGACAAGAAGGCAACCTGTGGAGATCAGAACAATCCGGATCTTTATGGAAAGCAGATGGCAGGCAAGGCCTTGTGTCTGCCGACAACCATCGGATCGACGACGGGAGGACTGGTTCTTTACTGTGCATGCTCCATGAACCGTCAGCCTGCATGTATGCTGTTTTCAGAGCCGATTGACTCACTGGCAGGGGCCGGAGCCATTCTGGCGGATGTGTGGCTTGACAATGTCAGCATGCCGGTTGTAGACAGCCTTGGCGAAGAGTTCCTTTCCTATGTAAAGGATGACATGACCATTACCGTGAAGGACGATGGCGTTGTGGTCGTAGAGTAAAACACATCAGACAGAGGAGAATAAACAGTAAATAACGGAAAATGAATATTCCGGATATTTATTAAAGCAATAGCTATTCATAAAACAGGAAAAGAGGCGGGGTTATGAAATCCATTAAGACAAAAATTATTGTAAGTATTATTGTATGTACCTTACTTTCAGCCATTCCGATTGGATTTATGAGTCTTCGGAATGTGTATCAGACATCAAATCAGGGGGCTGAACAGGAGCTGGCATTGAAGTGCCAGAATGAGCAGGAACAGATTAATGCACAGATTTCGAAAATCGAACAGTCCGTAGATACCTTAAGCAGTATTGCAATGAATAAACTTCATTTTTCGGAGTTTAAGAGCAGTGCAGTCTATGTGAAGCAGTATACGGATTCCATTATGAGTGATGTTGTGAAGTTTGGAGAGCACACCGATGGTGCTATCTGCGTTTATGTGCGGTACAATCCTGATTTTACGGAACCGACTTCCGGTATTTTCCTTACCAGAAACAGCACGGACGAGGAATTCACCAGTTCTGTACCAACGGACTTTACCATGTATGACAAAACGGATGTGGAGCATGTCGGCTGGTATTATGTTCCTGTAGAGAACGGTGCACCGTTGTGGATGGATCCTTATCTCAACGGTAATGTGAATGTTTATATGATTTCTTATGTTGTTCCGCTGTATGTTGACGGGGAATCCGTTGGTATTATCGGAATGGATATTGATTTTTCACAGATTACGGGAATGGTTGAAAAAACAAAGGCATTTTCTACCGGATATTCCTTCCTTTATAAGCCGGATGGCTCCATTATGTACCATCCAGAGATGGAAAACGGCGCGGATCTTGAGCAGCTTGGGATGACGGCAGATGAAAAGGCACGGATGTGTGATGCAGCAAATGAGGGACAGGTAGAGGGCTTTAGCAGTAACGGAACAAAGACCAGTGCGGTATTCTATACGCTGGATAATGGAATGATGGTAGCTCTGTCTGCCCCGGACAGTGAGATTACCTCAGATGCTGTAAGCCTGTCGGCCATGATGATCGGAACCTGTGTGGTATGTCTGCTTATCTGTATCGTACTTGCGGTTATTTTAAGCAGGAGTATTGCTGCTCCGATTACCGGCATCACGAAGGTCATCCGTCAGACAGCGGATCTTGATTTCCAGAAAACAAAATCAGGGGAATCCCTGGTAAAGCGTAAGGATGAAACCGGTGTGATGGCGGGAGCTGTCAGTGATATGAGAAAGGTATTCCGTGAACTGATCGGAGACATTACAGCTGCGGAGACAACCATTCTGACTGGTATGGATAAGCTGGATTCCATCATGCACGCAAACAGTGAAATGGCAGAGGATAATTCCGCAACCACGCAGGAAATGGCAGCCGGCATGCAGGAGACAACAGCAAGTGCATCCATGATTAACGGTAACATTGATGGTATTAAGCAAAATACGGAAGATATAAAGAAGCTTTCAAAGGAAGGACAGGAGACCTCAGTACAGGTGAAGGGCAGAGCTGACCGGCTCCAGAGCACAACCATTTCTTCAAGCAATAAGGCACTGGCAATTTTCGAGGAGATGAAGATAAAAACCAAGGAAGCCATTGAGAAGTCCAGGGCGGTTGACCAGATTAACAATCTGACCGAAAACATTAAACAGATTTCGTCCCAGACCAATCTCCTTGCCCTGAATGCCAATATTGAGGCAGCACGTGCCGGTGAAGCGGGAAAAGGCTTTGCCGTTGTGGCAACAGAGATTGGAAATCTGTCAAATCAGACCTATGCAACGGTGGATGGCATTACGGAAATGGTTACAGAGGTCAACAGTGCCGTTAACAGTATGACCGACTGTATGACGACGATTATGGATTTCCTGGAGAATACGGTAGTGCTTGATTATAATTCCTTCAGGGAGATCGGTAAGGAATATCAGGCGGATGCCAATACCTTTGCGGATGCAATGGGAAGAGTTTACAGTGAGATTACAAAGCTGGATGAGCAGATCAGTGATATTGCAGAGAATGTGACCAATGTCAGTGAAACGATCAGCCAGTCCGCACAGGGTGTCAGCCAGATCGCGGAGAAATCCTCCGATGCTGCTGCAAAGACCACAGAGGGCTATGAGCTGCTTCGTGAAAGCCGTGACAGCATTGTAAAATTAGGAACCATCATTGAACGGTTCCGGTTATAGAAGGTCTGCATAAGGACTGGAAAAGGAGTGGATGAAGAATGGCACATTTAACTATTGATTTTTTCTCAAACTGTCTGCGCAGGATGGTGCAGTTTCAGATGATTATTCCGGGAGATTTCTGCAATACCTGGCAGATTGAGCAGAAGCGTAAAGGGAAACGGATGAAGACCCTTTTTCTTCTGCATGGATATACCGGTGCTGCAGAGAACTGGGTGCCGGATAATTTAAGTACACTTTACAATTTCGCAATCGTGATGCCGAGCGGAGAAAACGGCTTCTGGGTAGATGGTCCGGCTACCGGACATCAGTATGGAGCCTTTATCGGAGAGGAACTGCCGGATTATATCCGTAAGACCTTTGGTCTTGCCATGAATCCGGAAGAGACTTATATCATGGGGC
>ENA-ORSK01002267-ORSK01002267.1-human-gut-metagenome-genome-assembly--contig:-NODE-2267-length-13145-cov-5.115814_pt1 | contig 13145 bp, 7 predicted proteins | sample MGYA00242192_ERZ509159 | MGnify/ENA primary metagenome ERZ509159 (study PRJEB26280, sample SAMEA2338663) | human gut metagenome | biome: human gut; feature: human-associated habitat; material: faeces...
TTTACATCTCTTTTGCGAAAATATTTTGTCAAAATAAAATCAAGAAAAATCGTAAATTCGTCCTTCGGATTGCCTTCAAAAACGGTGATATTAGGTGATATGCAAGACAGGGTAAATTTATGGTATGTATTAAATGTTTACGGCCCCGGTCAGTGAAACGAAACACTTACCGGAGCCGTATGTGTGTTGCAGCTTTTCAGACTGTGGATCTTTCATTTTTATCGCTGTGCATACCGGTCATCAGCTGCTTGCGGATAGCGGTGTGCGCATGGTCTTTTCAGACAGTCTGAGTACCTTTCTTAATTTCCTTTTCAATCTTTTGGTCGCCCCACATCAGAGTGAGTGTGAACGGAGTGTTGGTGGTTATGGTCACCTTCGGCTTCTCGTCGGCAGAGCTGCGGCGCGCCACCTTGAACGAGATGAGGCCGTCGGCGCCGTAAGGATAGCGGTCGATGCCGTAGCCGTCGGTAAGACTCACGTCGAGCGTTATGTTGTTTTCCTGCACGTTGGCACGTATTCCGAAGATGTATTCTATGAGTTCGGCGATTGGCGGCAGACCCGTCCAGCCCACAAAGTCCTTGCGTGCCATGAATCCGGGTTCGGCTTTCTCCGGTGCGTAGTATTCCCAGAAGGTGCCTGTTTTCTCATATACCTTCAGCACGTTGTTGTAATGGTTCATGGTGATGTCGTGCGCCAGACGGCGGTAGCCTTTGTCTGTCAGACCGGAGATTACCATGTAGTTGGTGCCCGGCCACACTCCGCCGGTCCAGTAACGGCCGTTGGCCTTGTACTTGGGATTGTCGGCTGCGAGCGATGCCACGCGGTGAGGACGGTTGAACTTGGTGGTGTCATTGAGATGGCTAACCAGTGCGTCGAGCCTATCTTTGGGCAGCACGTCGGTGTGAAGCGCCCAGTAGGCATAGATGCCCTGCGTGGTGCTGAGGCTGTTGTCGGCATATTGGTCGTAGAGGAAGTGGTCCTTCTCGCTCCACATATTGTTGTTTATATATTCCGACAGCTTCTTTATGTCGTCCTCAAACTCCTCTATCTCTTGCCAGCGCTCCAGGTAGAAGCCCATTTTCAGCAGTATGTCCGCCACCATTATCTGCTGGAGGCAGGCGTCGAGCCATATCATGTGGCCGTTGCTGTATATGGTGTTGTAGCCTTCGGGCACGCGCGGCATGTTGTCCATGCCCGTTCCCCATCCGCTGCTCCAGTAGGTGCCGTTGCGCCATGTGCGGTTGAGCTTCAGCCATTTGTAGTAGGCGGCGAGCACGGGGAACACCTTGTTCAGACGGTTGTCGTCGCCGAACTGTGTGTAGTATTTCCATTCCGACCACGGCAGCAGGTTGGGTCCGGTGCTCGTAGGGTCGTAGCGGCTGAAGCAGTCGGAGCCGTCGGCGCGTATCTCGCGGCAGATGAAGCCGTCGGGATGCTGCTTGGCGTAGAAGTTGTCGAGGGTTTTCTGGAACGGGAAGAAGTTGCGGCCATAGCGGCAGAACATTGTTATGAACGCGTCGTCCCACATGAATATGTTGCCGTTGTAGGCCGGGGCGATGTAGCTTGTGACAAATCCCGAGTCGTCGAGCGGCTGGCAGATGTTCTTTATTCCTATCTGCCATGCCTTCCAGTACATTTCAATCTCCTTGTCGTGACCGTCCCAATAGGGCGCGGGCAGCACCTTCCTGGCCTGTTCGAACGTGCCCGGCTTGGTCTTCTCCACCTTTGCCGTGCGGAAAGTATTCTCTGCCACGAGCGTCTGCATGACGTATGTGTTCTTGTAGGGCAGCTTGTACAGCGGCGAGCCGGACGATATCAGGTTCTGTGCTGAGGCTGTTGTCGTGATTGCGGCGAGCGCAATCAGCATTATGCTTTTTCTTATCATGTTGTTTGTGTGAGATGTTTTATTTGTCGGTTGTTTATGACGCATGACGCCGGATGAGGCTTATACGTCTGAGCGTGGGCGCGTAATCAGCGTTCCATCAGCGCCTTTATCTTCCAGAAAATGTCGGTGTTCTCCATTATGCCGGTGAAGTTCTCTGCTCCCGGACCGAACGCATAGACGGGCACCATCACGCCGGAGTGGCTGTCGGTGGAGAAGCGGCAGGTTATCTTTCCCTTGTCCTTGTCGCCGTCGATGAGCGTCAGCCCGCCCGTCTCATGGTCGGCTGTCACCACGACAAGCGTCTCGCCGTCCTGCGCCGCCCACTTCATCACCCGGCCGACGGTGCGGTCGAAGTCGAGTGTTTCCTTCATCAGCATGTCCAGCTGGTTGAAGTGTCCGTAGTCGTCGAGCTGCGAGCCCTCAATCATCATGAAGAAACCCTTCTTGTTCTGGTTCATGAGCGACATGCCTTTGAGCGATGCGCGTGCCAGAAGGTCGCCGCGCTCGTCGGGCAGGGGAGTGTCCACGTCGTAGGGAACGGCGAACACCTTGCCTTTGTTCCATGCCGAAAGGTCGTCCCAAGAGCGCGATATGTGGTAGCCTTTCTGCTTTAGCTCGTCGAAGATGTTGCGGCCGTCCTTTCGGTTGGTGAAGTATTTTGCGCCGCCGCCGAACGCATAGTCGATGCCGCAGTCAACATAGTCGGCTATGATTTCCTGCTCGTTGTCGCGGTCGGAGTTGTGACAGCAGAAGTCGGCAGGCGTGGCATCCCACAGGCGGCACGTGACGGCTATGCCCGCATCCTTGCCGAGCGACTTTGCCACATCGCACAGGGTAGTGAGCGGTTTGCCGTCCGGATCTACTCCCACAGAGTGGTATTTGGTCTTGTGTCCGGTGGCAAGCGCGGTGCCGCCGGCTCCTGAGTCGGTGATGAGCTTGTCCGTGCAGTAGGTTTTCGACAGTCCGGTGTATTGCGCGTTTTCCAGCCACAGCCGGCCGTGGTTGGCTGTCCATGCCGAATATACGTGCATAAGGCTCATGCCATCGCCTATCATCAGTATGACGTTTTTCACCTTCTTGCCTTTAGGCGGAGTGATTTTCTCCACGGTGTAAGGATTTTCGCAGATGTAAGTCTGCGGCTTGTCGTTTTGCGATTTTGCCGGTTGCATTGTCAGCACCAGTACGCAGATTAGCAGAATACTTCTGAAATTCATAATAGATAAGTTTTATTGTTGAGCGTATTGTGCGCCATGGCTTTTGTCGCATCAATTCATACGGCCGGCATACATACGCGTAATGACACAGACAAAGTTACAATTTTTTTGTTTATCATGGGCTTACGGCGGAAAATAAGTTGACGGGTTAGGGAAAGGAAAATAAAAAACGGATGGTGCGGACCTCCATATATCAATCCGTTCCATCCGTTTATGGTTATGCTCGTGGAGCACGTTTATTTAGAGTTTCACCTCGATGCCGTCAGTCAGATTACCGCTTGCCTGGCGCACACCGTTGTCTGTTATCACCTTGACAATCGCCATGTTTCCTGATTTCAGGCTCATGAGTCCGTCCTGTCTGGCAATCTTTACGACAACACTGTTGCCTTGTTTCTCGGCCACATACTTCTGCATGCAGTACTGTTTCTTCTGGAAGTCCCATCCGTCGCCGGCGTCCCAGTAGAGCTCGCCCTGCGCCTTGCCGTTCTCGTCGAGACATACAATAAGTGTCAGAGGGTCGAGAGACTCTTCGATGGTGTTCTGTATCACCTTTCCGGTCGGGATGATCGCGCCGCCGCGTATTTTCAGGTTGGCCTGATATTTGTCGGTCTTGTCGCCGTCAACCAGTGAGAGTTCGCGCCAGATGCCTTTAGGATAGTTGGCTTTCTCTACGAATGCCGGTACCACCATGAGGTTGTCGCCTACGAGGAAATACTGCTCCTCGGCACGCAGCGACAGGTCTTTCGGGTCGGCGAAGAATGCAGGGCGCATGATAGGCATGCCATCGGTGGCAGCCTCGTGCATCAGTGTGTAGAAGTAAGGCAGCAGGATGTAGCGGCGCTCTATGGCTATGCGCGATGCCTTTTCCACTTCCGGACCGAACGCCCATGGCTCCTTGTTGTTGGTGCCGGCGCAGGCATGACCGCGTGAGAAAGGATAGAACGCACCGAAACCAATCCAGTTTCCGAAGAGGTCGCCGTTGGCATTGAAGAGGAATCCGCCTATGTCGGCACCGCTTATCGGTTGTCCTGACAGACCGAGTGTGAGCGACATGGGGATTGAAAGTTTCATGTGTTCCCATGTCGAACCGTTGTCGCCGGTCCATGTCGCGGCGTAGCGCTGACCTCCGAGAAAGTTGGAACGTGTGAGGATGAACGGACGTTTATCGGGGCGTGCGCTCAACATGCCTTCGCGTGACGACCTTACCATCAGCATGCCATACACGTTGTGATACTGCAGATGAGTGCCCTGTGGCAGGTCGCCGCCTCCGCGGTGTATGTTGTCCTCGGGCATTGTCTTGTTGGGTGTGTCGTTTATCTGCGGCTCGTTCACGTCGTTCCACACACCGTCAACGCCCTGAGCGAGGAAGTCTTTGTACAGTCCTGCCCACCATTTCTGTGCTTTCGGGTAGGTGAAGTCGGGGAATGCGGCTGCTCCCGGCCATGCGTCGCCGTGGAAATTCTCGCCTTTTGCGGTCTTCACCCAGATGTCGTTTTCGGTTCCCGATTTGTAAACGAAGTAGTTGGGATCTACTTTTGCGCCCGGATCAATCATCCATGTGGAGTGGAATCCACGCAGGTGAAGGTCGCGGTTTACGGCTTTCGGGTTAGGGAACTTTTCGGGACTGAACGTGAAAATGCGGTAGCCGTCCATGTAGTCGATATCCATCCAGATGGCATCACACGGTATGCGCTTGTATCTGAATGTGTCGGCCACCTCGATGACACGGCTGTCCGGCTGATAGGAGAAGCGGCACTGATGATATCCAAGAGCCCAACGCGGTATCATAGGTGTGGTGCCCGTGAGCTCGGCCAGTCCGCGCACGACAGCCTGCGGCGACTCTCTGTCGATGACAAACACTCTGAACGGTACGCCCTCGCTGCGCAGTTCAATCTTGTTGTCGGTGCAGCTGAGGACGGCTTTCCATGTCGTGTCGAACAGGATACCGAACGCCGTGCCGTCTTTTCTCACACCCATCATCCACGGATGCGACTGATACAGGCGTGTTCCGTTGTCCACACTGTATGCTCCTGAGTCGGTGTTCCAAAGCTTTATTGTCTTTCCGTTTCTCAGCAACGGGCCCGTAACCTCGCCTCCACCATACAGACTGGTGCCGTCGGGTACTCTTAGTACGGCATTTGCCTTGCCGTCCGTGGTGGAGAATTCCGGAATGAGTTTCCATCCGGAAGGCAGCTTGCCCTGCTCCTGTGGTTCTTTTACTATTGCCAGCGAAGGAATCTTGCTTGCGTCATAGCCTTTCGGGATGAACTTCGCAATGCCGTTTCCAACCATTACGCTGCGCTTGATTTTTACATTTTTTGTGGCTGCCGAGACCGTTGCCGGTATGGCAATGAGAGCCAGACATACCACAAAGAGCTTAAATCTGAGATTGCTTTTCATACTATTATTTATTAATTGCATAATTGTCTCTTGTAATTTTATATGGTTGTTTCACGGCAAAAAAGGTTCTCGGTCGTAGGTAATTTTACGCAAAGATACAGAAAATATTGGTAAAAGAAGCAGGTTTTTCAATGCAAAGCATCATAAAATGTGATTTTATCTGTCATATTGTTTAAAATACATACTGCTAAGGTTGACATGTGTCAGAATGCAGTTTGACGCACATAATATAAAAACCGTGTCCGGACCCGGCATCATTCTGTAGCCTCGTTAAGGCTTTTATTGATGCTGTAGGTCCGGACACGGTCGTGCTTTATCCACCTGTTTGTGGTGGATTATGATTATTCTCTCAGGCTGGAAACGTTAGTCTATCTCCTCGTCTGCCTCATATCCGCCCATCTCGCGGATGGCATTCTTCAGCATGGTGTATTGCTGGTAGAGGTTGTTCACGGCTTCCTCGCCCTTGGTGAAGTCGTGCATCGGACTCTTGAGGAAGAAGCTCAGGAAACGCTGTATGCCGTAACGGCCGGCGCGGGCAGCAAGGTCGCTGAGCAGACACAGGTCGAGAAGCAGTGGAGCAGCGAGGATGGAGTCGCGGCAGAGGAAGTTTATCTTTATCTGCATGGGGTAACCCATCCATCCGAAAATGTCGATGTTGTCCCATCCTTCCTTATTGTCGTTGCGTGGAGGATAGTAGTTTATGCGCACCTTGTGATAATAGTTGGTGTAGAGATCCGGCTGTTCCTCCGGTTTGAGGATTGTCTCGAGAGTTGACAGTTTGCTCACTTCCTTGGTGTGGAAGTTGGCCGGTTCGTCGAGCACGAGGCCGTCGCGGTTGCCGAGAATGTTGGTGGAGAACCATCCGCTCAGTCCGAGGCATCGTGTGCCGATGATTGGAGCGAATCCGCTCTTCACGAGAGTCTGTCCGGTCTTGAAGTCCTTTCCGGCGATAGGCATCTTGGTCTGTTCTGCCATTTCCCACATTGCCGGTATGTCAACTGTTGTGTTCGGCGCGCCCATTATGAACGGGGCACCCTCTGCCAGAGCCGCATATGCATAGCACATAGACGGAGCCACGTGCTCACGGTCGTCGTCTTTCATTGCCTTTTCGAGCGCGGCGAGAGTGCCGTGCACCTCTTCGCAGTAAGGCACATATATCTCAGTGGAAGCCGCCCAGATGACAACGATGCGCTCGCACGCGTTCTTCTCCTTGAACTCGCGTATGTCCTGACGCAGCGCCTCGGTCATCTCCCAGCGTGTCTTGCAGTCTTTCACGTTGTCGCCGTCGAGACGTTTGGCGTAGTTCTTGTCAAAAGCAGCCTTCATCGGGACGATTTTCTCCAGCTCGTCGCGCACGGGTTCGATGTCCTTTTCCTTCAGAACCTCGGCATACATGGCTGCCTGGTAGGCGTTCTGAGGATATACATCCCATGTTCCGAAGACTATATCGTCGAGCTTGGCCAGTGGCACGATGTCGGCGTAGTGCAGATATTGCTTCTCGCTTCCTTTGCCTACGCGAATCTTGTCGTATTGAGTCATAGACCCGATGGGCTTAGTCAGTCCTTTGCGTGTCATGAGTACACCGGTCATGAATGTCGTTGCCACGGCACCGCATCCTACGACCATGATTCCGAGTTTCCCGTTTGCGGGTCTAACGTTTGTCTGTTTCATTTTGTCGTGTTTTTAATTATTATGGGTTTATAATTTGTAATAATCTGGTATAACAGGCAGTCGCCGCTGCCATTGGAAAAACATTCTATAGCCCGCAAAGTTAATTATTAAAAACTTTACGGTGGTCCAAATGTCTTGTTTTTTTATCATTAATTAGTAAAAATGAACTTCATTTTGTTTTTGCTGCATATACAAAAGTAATGAAACATTAAAAAAATGTTGTATCACTTTGTGTTGCCAAATTAAAATACTAACTTTGCAATCAGTTAGATAGATAAAACGAAACGTTTTAAGTAAATTTTAATAATTATGGTAAACTACAAAGATTTAGGCTTGGTGAACACACGTGAGATGTTCAAGAGAGCCATTAATGGAGGTTATGCTATTCCTGCTTTCAACTTCAACAACATGGAGCAGTTGCAGGCAATCATCAAGGCTTCTTCTGAACTGAAGTCTCCGGTTATCCTTCAGGTTTCCAAAGGTGCGCGCAACTACGCAAACCAGACACTTCTGCGCTATATGGCTCAGGGTGCTGTCGAGTATGCAAAGGAACTCGGATGCAAGCATCCTGAGATCGTTCTGCACCTCGACCACGGTGACAGCTTCGAACTCTGCAAGAGCTGCGTGGACATGGGCTTCTCTTCAGTAATGATCGATGGTTCATCACTTCCATACGATGAGAACGTAGCACTGACAAAGAAGGTTGTTGACTATGCTCATCAGTTCGACGTAACAGTTGAAGGCGAGCTCGGCGTTCTGGCCGGTGTTGAGGATGAGGTTGCTTCTGAGGAATCTCACTATACAAAACCGGAAGAAGTTATCGACTTCGTTACAAAGACTGGTGTTGACTCACTGGCTATCTCAATAGGTACAAGCCACGGTGCTTACAAGTTCAAACCGGAGCAGTGCACACGCGACCCGAAGACTGGTCGCCTCGTTCCTCCTCCATTGGCATTCGACGTTCTTGACGCCATCATGGAGAAACTGCCGGGATTCCCAATCGTACTCCACGGCTCTTCTTCTGTTCCGCAGGAGTATGTTGACATGATCAACCAGTACGGTGGTAAGCTGCCTGACGCAGTTGGTATTCCTGAGGAGCAGCTCCGCAAGGCAGCCAAGAGTGCTGTTTGCAAGATCAACATCGACTCCGACTCACGTCTGGCTTTCACAGCCGCAGTGCGTAAGGTGTTCGCTGAGAAACCGGGTGAGTTCGACCCGCGTAAGTACTGCGGACCGGCTCGTGACCTCATGATCCAGCTCTACGAGCACAAGATCAAAGAGGTTCTCGGATCTGACGGCAAGCTGGCTCAGCTCGACTAATAACAATCGGGAAGACCGGTAAAACAGATATAAGTCCTTTTGCGCAAGCCTCTCGGGGCTGAGCAAAAGGGCTTTTTTTTATGCTCATATAATGACAATCGGTGTAATTACTTTGTCTTTCATTCCCTTATATAAATTCTTGCGGTGAGGTTTGTCATGCGTGATAAATAATGTGTAGCAATGTCTTTGAAGCATTGCGGGAATCAAGAGATGTTCCTTATCTGTTTTTATAGGAAAGATCTGTTTTTAAACCGTTGGTATGATGTGATATTATTAATAATGAACATATGGTGTAGGTTTTATTTCAGAAACTCTTTTTCTCATTATGAAGCCGGCGGATGTGCAAACATAAAAAAACGATGCACGCTGATAATGAGAGTGTGCATCGTTTGCGGGTTACCGACAGCTGGGATTTAGTATGTTGTTACCATTCCGTGGTCCACGACGAGTTGTTGTCTTTAGCTCCGATGTTGTCTTCGTCGAAGTCCGGGTCTGTATCCTCGCCCACACCTATTGATGGCGTATCTTCGTCTTCGTTTGGTCTCCATTGAAGTCCGTTGCTTCCGGCCAGTATCTCAGTGCCGATGATTCTTATGTCTTCTATTTTTGGTGCTGAATAAGTTTTCTTCATATCTATCATTATTTTATGATCAGTTTCTTTCCGTTGACGATATATATGCCTTCCGGCAGGTTGTCAGTATTCTCTATCTTTTGTCCGCTGATGTTGTATATGTGGCTGTCGGCATTTTCTATGTTGTCGGTGATGCAGTCAATGCCTGTCGCCGTGTTGTTTACGCTGAACTTTGCCAGTGGAGTGTCATCATCTGTCTGATACTCTATCCAGCAGCGGTATGCCTTCATCTGGTATTCTTTTGATGTGTGGAACAGATTGCCGTTGCTGAAGATATAGCAGTCTTTAGGCAGAGACTGGTCGTGGACGTAGCTTCCAATATAGCTCAGCCCGGGAGTTATCTCCGACGTCACCTTTACGGTTTTTTTGTTGTTCTTCATCTGATAGTCCAGATAGTCCACGCCGGAATTCACGATGTATATCGGGCCCTTTACCACGCCGTCTTCTATCGATTCGTACTGCTCGTCGGCAGGATGTTTCTCTGTTTCGGCTTCCTTAATGTAGATGATGTAAGGAGTATTTTCCTTGAGATATGTGCCGTCGGCTGATGCCTGTACGGTCTTGAAGTTTATGATTCTGTTGTTGCCTTCAGTTGTCACACAGTCAATTTCGGAGAGTTGGGCGCCGCTGCCGAATGCTTCGTTGAACTGTTCTTTGGTGAGCGATACCGGCAGTACGAGTGAGTTCCACTTGCCGCCGTTGAATGTGCGGCGCAGTATCATGCGGCAGTTGTTGTAGTCGTGGCTCTTCTTCAGGTCGATGTCCTCGTTGAGCACGAGTTCCTGAACGCATGGTTCCGGGTCGAGCTGGTCGGGCGTACCGTCCTGATTGTAGTCGTTGTTGATGGCCATGCCGTAGATACCGAATGCGTTAGAGGCATCTAAGCCTTTCACCTGCGTGAGCTTTATCTCATCGAACTCAAAAGGAGAGGTTATGCATATATAGCCTTTGGTGCCGGTGTAGCCGAGTACGTTGGCATTGAGTACTTTGAACTCGGTGTCGCTGCTTGAGTTTGGTGCTACTTTCTCACCGTTTCTGTAAAGCTCGAACTTGAAGTAGTTAGCCAGTCCCAGACCGAGCAGGGCGTTGCCGTTGGTTGTCACGAGGACGAGTTGCTGTTTAGGTGAGATGGTCTTTCCTATCTTTACTGCCACAGTGGTGCCGTTGCCCACAGTGATGCCTATGGGGAATGTGTAGGCATTGTCGAGATCGTCGTCGATCAGGCGGGACAGGTCAGACGGTGTCTTTCCTACGTTGGCGACACTGAACGATATTGTTTCCTTTGCGTCGATAGATGCTCCGGTGTTTTTCAGTGAAACTATTTTTGAGCCGTGGAGAGGATCGCTTTCGCCGTCGGTGTTATCGACAAACGCGTAATAGATGTTCATCTGGTTCACATCAAGACTGAGTACTCCGGATTTGTAGAGCACCATTGCGTCGAATTCGGTCCCGACAGGAACGCTTACAGAGAATTTCACGCGCTGTGTGTTCTCGTCGCCTATGAGTCCTGTAGAGAGTACAGAGTTGTCTTTTATTATTCCGCTTCCCACTTCCTCGCCGTTCTTATACAAGCGTATGTTGAGGACGTCGAGCAGATTGGCGTTCAGAACATTGTTTCCGCCGGAAATGACAAATCCTGCCTTCACGGCTTTTTTTCCGTCGCTTATCAAGCCGTTTTTGGCCTTTACGCCTATAATGTTTTTGTTGGATAGCAGCTGTACGCCTCCTGTGTAGTAGGCATAGTCGCGTATTGATGGTGTGACGAGCGCGTTTGCATTGCTGAGATTGCTCAGCAGGTCGATGCCCCAACCTTCGCCGGTCATCACCTCATAGTTGTTGTTGTCGTTGCTGTTGGTGAGTGGTGTCTCTTCGAGTCTGCCGGTCGGTATGCCGTAGTTTATCACGACGTCTTCCGTGCAGCCGTCATCGGCTGTGGCTGTGAATACGTAACGTCCGCTTTCGGTCAGCCCTGAAACCTCGCCGGTCTGTTCGTCAAGAGTGAATCCTTCCTTTACTTCGCTTTTATCGCTGATGCTCCATTTGACTTTTATTGCCTGATTGTGTGACAGTTGGTAGTGATTGTCGCAGTCGCATATGTCGAGGTCGGCAGACGGGTTGATGTCGCAGTGATGCTGTCCTTTTTGCGGTTCCAGATCGATGAATGCGTATTTTGCTGATTTTCCACCCAGGTCAAGTCCTACACCGGCAAAATAGAACTTGGCTTCGGAGAAGTCCATGCCGGCCCGTACGGCGAATGTCGCGTCACCCACTTTTGCCAACGCCACCTTCAGTACGTCTGCTGACAGAGTGTGTCTCTCTGTTTTACCGTTGACATCGGTAAGTGTTATTACTGCTGTAATGCCTGCTCCGATACTGGCTACAGATCCCTGATTTATGACAAAGCCTACCTGTGTGCCGGCTTTGAACGGGTTGGTATCGTTATCGTTTTCGGCGACACCTTTCACGGCAACGCTTCCGTTTACTCCCAATACCTCCAGATAGCTGAGGTCTGTAAGATCGTCGTTTATGAGTTTATAACTGTTGCTGTGTCCAATTCCATTTGAGTTTGTCCAGTTGTCAATATTCCATTTTCCGTATGGCTCGACCTTTGTTCCGATATAATCGCTGTATGCCGGCATTCCGTTGACGGAGTTCTGTGTTATGGTGAAGTGACGGGCTTTTCCTGCGAATGCGTATTTCACTTGTATGGCATTGCCCACATCAGCGCTGACACCCACCTGCACTATTTGTATCTCGTCGAACTCGCCTGGCGCGATAGCGTGTATCTCTCGGCTCATGTCTTCACCGCCTATCTGTATGAGCGAGATGTTAACTCCTGTGTTCATGTCTGAATTCACGGTCTCGCCGACATACGAGTCGTCGGCGTCTTCGGGTTTGACTAACTCGCCGTTCAGGTAGAATCTGATTTTGTAGATGTTCATTACGTCGATGCCGAGTATGGACGATGAGCCGCCGAGCATGAATCCTGCCTGTGTGCCTGCGGCATACCTGTTGCCAAGGTCGCGCACACTCACTAACGGGCTGTATCCTATGCCTACATCGGCTACACACGGAATGGTGGCGTTGTTTGTAAGGTCGTCATCGCAAAGGTTCTCAAGGTTGGTCTGGATGTTCAGCACCTTGATGCCGTCGCTGCCGAAACGGTTGACCATACATCCGCGACCCACGAGTGCCCTGCGGTTGCTCAGATAGTCGGCGCCGTCAGGGGTGCTTTCCTGCCACAGTTTTCTATCGTCAGAAACGGAATTTTCGGCTCCTATGGCTCCAAGGGATATATATCCCAATAAAAATAGTGCCAGAAATCTTCTAAGCACATACGTACATTTTAAGTTCATAATTGTTTTTGTAAAATATAATTGTATGTTCATATATGATACTAATATCATGTCATTTGTGATGTCCGTTATCTGAACGCGTTTTTAGAATACAGAAAGCAATTTTTTATTTTTATTTATTGCTATGATATAGCATGGAATTTTGAAGAGTATATATATCCTTGACGTATGTGTCAGGTGTCGGTGGATATGATATGCCTCCTTAATTAATTTTGGGTGCAAAATTAATAACGTGAGTCCTAAATTCGTCTTTTTTTTTTTTTTTTGATAAAAATTAAGATTTCGGGGGCAAAAATGTATGATGTGTTCTTTTCTGTATGATATTTTTGGTTTTGTGTTTTCAGAACACAGACCGATGCCTGTCGTCCAAAAAACTCTGTATTATTGTCGGGAAGTCCGGCTGTTGGTTTGGTTGAGGTTGTGGTTGGTGGCGTATGTACAAAGTGTTGAGGAAATGTCGGGATGAGCGTGAATCAAGTCTGATAAACCGACAATGACATAACAATAAATCGATCATATAACAATAATAAATCGACTACGCCATAACAATAAAATATTTATTGTGCCCTTTTCATCACCTAATATCACCGTTTTTGAAGGCAAGCCGAAGAACGAGCTTACGATTTTTCTTGATTTTATTTTGACAAAATATTTTCGCAAAAGAGATG
>ENA-ORSK01002270-ORSK01002270.1-human-gut-metagenome-genome-assembly--contig:-NODE-2270-length-13140-cov-10.788154_pt1 | contig 13140 bp, 12 predicted proteins | sample MGYA00242192_ERZ509159 | MGnify/ENA primary metagenome ERZ509159 (study PRJEB26280, sample SAMEA2338663) | human gut metagenome | biome: human gut; feature: human-associated habitat; material: faeces...
TTTTCAAGCTGTTCTGCGATTTGGCTCGGTCCACGCCCATTCATGCAGAACGTAAAAATCTTCTTGACCACCTGTGCAGCTTCTTCATCCACAATCCATTCCTTTGGATCTTCAGGATTCTTCATGTAGCCATACGGCACATTGACGGTCAATCTCTCGCCACGCTCGCCCTTTGCCTTTTGCACCGCACGAATCTTTCGGCTCGTGTCCTTGGCAAAAAATTCATTGAACCAGTTTTTTATACCGGCAATGTCGCTGTCGGTACTGTTGGGATTGATGCTGTCATAGTGGTCGTTGATGGCAATGTAGCGAACATCATTCTGAGGGAATGTGTAGTTGATGTACAAGCCGGTCAGCGAAGAATTACGCCCAAGCCTTGAAAGGTCTTTCGTAATAACCGTGCCAACATTACCTGCTTCAATTTCCGCAAGCATTTTCTGAAAGCCAGGACGGTTATTAAAGTCCACACCGCTGTAGCCGTCGTCGATGAAAAACGTCGGATGGGGGAAGCGGTTATCTCGTGAATATTGGAGTAACATCGCCTTTTGATTCTGGATGGAGTTCGACAAATCCTCTTTGCCGTTTTTCTTCTCCTCCTTGGTGTCCTCTACGGACAATCTGCAATAGAGTGCTGTGATTTTATCGGTTGCCCTTAACATATTGTTATCCTCCTTTGGTTGGGCAACTGTCTGTACAGGATTGGAATGTGTATTTATATCAAAAGAGGTGTCGTTGTTCATTCGCCATCCTCCGTGATACCAGATTCATCATCGGCAGCATTCTGCTCCATGATGCGTTTGAGCTTCTTGTCGAGAGTTTCTGTTCCCTCGTAGCTGCCTGTAACTGTGTATTCTGTGCCGCCGATTTCGTCAACGATTTTTACTTCGGGCAGCCAAAATGCAGAAAGATTTTTCACAACGATGTTGCCGTTCTCGTCAAAAGTAAAATTGCGTTTTGGGGCATCATCGGGACGAGGCTCAACCTTTGCATACGGGTCGGGATTGGAGAAATAATATTCGGGAACTTCCTCGTCATACTCTCCACTCGCAATCTGTTCTTGAAAAATAATCTCGTCTATTTCTTCGGCGGTGAGTTCGAGGACTTCATCCTCTTTGCGTTTCTCATCCATCGTGTCGAACCTCCTTTTCTTTCATTCGCTTCGATTCAATCCCAATTTCCTATGCGAACCTACTGGCGAATTGGAAATTACTTATTTCTTTCTCTTGCTCACAAAAATTGCAATGGCACAGAAAACCAAGAAAAATAAAAAACCTATTTTCATTGAATACTCCTTCCTACAATTCTTGTTTGTTGTACTGTATCATTGATTGAGACACATTCAAAATATCGAGAGATAGCAAAACAGCCAGCCGCCGTCAATGGTCAAGATGAACGGCTTCGCCGCCATTGACAGCGTCCGTCCGTTTCGCTTTTGAGCAGACAAGGCGGCGGTTGCCGCCGATTTCCATTTAAGGAAATGGCACTTGCCATCTTGGGATTTACAGAATAGCAAGCACAGCAGGTGTATGTACACTCTGCGATTTTTCGATTTGCTTGCAAAGGTCAAAACAAACTTGGCAAGCAGGGCACGTGTGGACACACTCGTGCTTTTTGCAAATTTCAGCGGGGCTGCCATTTGCAAAAACTTGTTGGGAAACATCCCAAACCCTTCAACGATTTTTTCAAAATCGGCTACGCTCCTGCGGAGCTGAATATCACTCTATCTTGGAAAGTGATGTAAGGATTTTTCGGATGCCCTCGTAAATTTCCTCTTGGTTCTTTTTGATTTCTTCGATGTCGGCTTCATAGATGTTGCCAGTTTCGTTAAGGCGTTTCGCAATTTGATTTTCGCTGTTGGAGATGCGTTTCATCTTGGTAGTCAGCTCACGCAGTTCGGGCAATTCCAATTTCACAACATACCCGTCGATGACCATTTTGCGAATATAGGCACTCATGTTGTCCGTTCCCATCTGTGCCATCTTTGTTCTTATCAATTCGTATTCTTTGTCGTTTACAAAGAACTTTATCTGCTTCGGACGCAGTCTGTTTCTGTTATCTGGCATATTCTCTCACCACGCTAAATTGGAATTGTATGTTAGATTTATAATTTCCTAAAAACGTCCAAGAAATGATTGCTAAATCCAATCATATCCGTTCTTTCACAAATATACAGATGATATTCCAGATACTTATTGTAGACATCATCTGCCATTTCGTTAATCCTATCTCTGAAGTAGTGTGAAATCATATCCGTGCCAACAAAATGAAGTCGTTCTACATTGAAGCTGGACATTAGTAAGTCGATGTCTTCTTTTCTGTGCATTTGGAAAATCTCTTCTGGAGTAGATGTGCATTTGAAAGAGTCATCAATTAAATGCGAATAGGGTTCTTCGACAATTCTTCCTTTTAGTAAGGCAAATTGAATGATAGTTGCGTCATTCCCACAATAGGCTGCAAAAATGATGCCGCCTTTCTTTGTTATCCTTATTGCTTCACTCATCGCCTGTAACTGTTCCTCGACTGTATATAGATGATACATCGGTCCCAGAAGTAAGGTTATGTCATATGTAGCATCACCAAACCTACTCAAATCTAAAGCGTTTCCCTGTGTGATTGTAATCTTTTCTGTCGGCAAAGTCTTGGATTTGAACACTTCAATATTATGCTCTACCAATTCCACAGCATCAACAGCATATCCCTTTTGCGCAAAATAATGACTATATGCACCTGTTCCTGCACCAATTTCTATTATTTTATGGTCTTCTCGGAGGTACTTTTCGATGTAGTTGATTGTTGTAATATACTCTGTTCGACTATGCCTAAAGGTTAATCTATTATCCTCATCACAGTGATTTGTGTAAAATTCACTCAAGTAATCCAGCATAAAAATGCCCCCTTCTTTTCTCAAATTCCAATTTATCCACCAAATGCACAATACGGAGCGATTTTACCTGTCGTTGTCAATATTATCAAAAATGCGGAAATCAAAATAGTAATAATCCAACCTCTAAATTTTGAGTTTCCCCTCTTTTGAACAACATTACGGATAATCATTCCAACGGAAAAAAGCATAGCAATAAAACCGCCAAAAAGCAAAACGAAATACAACAGGTCAGGCACCATCAGCCAAAGTGGTCGAAATATAAATAGCATTTTCTGCACCTCCATATTGGAATTTGGAGAACACTATCAATGTGTGTCCACACTTATTATACATGATTTCTGCCGTTTCTTCAAGATGGTATGCCGAAATTCATTGTGTTAAAGTGTAACTTTTTTGTGAACAGAGGACTTAGGAGTTTAATGACCTATGTACGCATTTAGCGAGGAAAAACCAAGTATTTGTAAGCCCTATTTCAGCCACTTTTGGGTAGGGTAATAGGGTTTCCCATCCCCAATAAAAACGGGGTCTAAATGCGTTACAAGACACATTTAGACCCCATAAACAAACAACGGCACTCAGCCGAAGCTGAATGCCGTATGTTCGTTTGTTTCCAACCCTGTCAGACAGATGCCGTAAATTTGTAATTTTTGATGGATTACTGTCTTACGAGCACCCGTCCGATCGGGAATTTTTTCTTATATAAGCAGCTATGCTTACTTTATATTGTGCATCGGAGTTATCGCAAGATAATCCTCCAGCGGCGCATCGTTCAGGCACAGCTCGATAATCTGTCGGCCGACGGGATCAAGATCATCGGTCATGAACTGCGGGAGCTGCTCCTTGAAGAAGTCGGTGAGTATCTTCGTGCCGGCGTCAAAGCCCTCGAAGCCGAGCTTGGACTGAAGCTCCGGACGCAGGAAGGTCTGGCGGACGTACTGTCCGTCGATCTTCATCTCATCCAGCGAGTAGCCGAACAGCGGGCAGCGGGACTTCGCAAGGTGCTTCATGCGCACGGTGCCGCTGCGGCGGGCGAGGTATTCGCGGATGAGCCATTCGCCCATGAAGCCGACGTTATACGCGCCGATGTGCTGGTTCGGGATGAGGATATTCAGCGTCTCCGGCGTGTCCATGAGCTGATGGAGCAACATGTTGGCCTGCGTGACCTTCATGCCGGTGGCAAACGGCCAGTAGGAGCCGACGCCCTCGGCCTTCAGGCCGCTGCCGGCGTTGGAATCGGCGATGGACGGATTCTTGAAGCCGCGCGGCGCGATGAGACGCCACAGCCAAGCGATGGATGCGGGCACGAACTGCACCAGACCCATAACGCCGTAGTTCGGGTTCGCAGCGGTGGACGGCGGCATACGCACGCCGAAGGAGCGGACATTGACCTCCTGCGGCTTGTTGCCGGGGACAATGTTTTCTATCATGCCGCGCGGGATTATCACGCGCGGGTTCGAGCAGGGCTTGCCGTTGGACTCAATGACGTGCTCCCAGATAAGGCAGGTCGCGTTCGGGACGCCGTCCATGTTGAAGAACTCCAGCGGCTCACTATGATGGATGCTGATGCGCTCATAGGTGGGGCTGTTGCCGTAGTAGTTATCGCCGTCCATGCGCAGGAACCAGCCGTCCTCTGCATCGACGATGACCAGATGGCCGGAGCCGTTCTGCATATCCTTGTGCGCCATGACCATATCGTCGGCAATGGGGTGGATCTTGCAGGTTTCGCCCATGCTGAGGTAATATTTCTCGCCCGTGACGGTATGCGTACCGAGCAGGAGGCGGCCGTCCTCCTCATGGTGGACTTCCTCAAGCATCTCGCTCTTGCCGCCGCCAGATGCGCCCTCGTGCATGAAAACGATCTCGTTTTCATAAGGAGTCTCAAGCAGCGCCGCAGAGGCATGGTTGGTTATCCAGCCCTCGTGCTCGCCGATATCGAGCAGCATGGAGAACACGCCCTTCTTTGCGGAGGGGCCGGGATAGAGGTTATAGGAAAAGACCTCGTGCAGCTTCTCGCTGCGCTGATGCACAACGACCTGCTTGCCGGAGAAATGCGTGTGTCTGAAGGGCGGAGCGACATAGATTATGCCGCGCGGCGTGAAGCCGGGCTTGACGTCGAAGATGCTCTCAAAGCCCTGCATATTCGCCAGCGACAGCGCGAAGAATGCCGCGTTCATCGGGCAGATCATCAGGCTGTCATAGCCGTAATACTTTCCGCCGGCCTTGAAGGGCAGGAGGATTATCTGCTGCGTCGCCAGCCAGTCCATAGTCTCCTGGCGGAGCTTGGAGAACTTGTAGCCGTAGACGTCCTCAAAGCGGGGCTTGTCGGTCGGCAGATTGTCGCCTATGCGCATGCAGTCCGGATCGCGGCGGCGCATATAGTCCTCCATGAAGTTGACCACGGGGCCGTTCTTGCAGCGCACGACCTCCGCTTCTTTCACGATGCCCATGCCTGGCAGCGTGTAGCTGACGTCGTAGCGGGAGCTGTGCGTCGGACCAAAGCACATCTCCTCGAGCTGTTCCTTCGTCTCCGGATAGCAGATGCAGCGGCATTTTTTCAATGTCTCCGTCAGATCCTCCGGTAGAACAAATCTGTCAAAATAAGAGTCTGTAAACATGCTGATTTATCCCTTCCGCTTAGTGTTTGGCCGCGTGCTGCCGGCCTGGGCAGCCTGCACCTTTATTTGTGAATATTTTACCATGTTTGTGATTATTCTTCAACGAATAAAATTAACGGTTTTTTCGCATCATCGGCGGCAGCGAAGCCGCACTTTATGTTAATTTTCCACAATTGCAGCTTTTTTATGTCCGCATTTTTATATTAAATCCAAGAAAATCCCGAAATCCCCGTTACATATTCTTCCTGTTTTCCGCAATGGATATTACCGAGCTTATGACGACAACTATCGCCAATATTACAATATATGCCCGCGTCACATCGCTGGTGAGGAACTTCATGAGGGGGTTGAAGCCGTCGAGGATCATTATCACGACAAGCCCTACGGCCATCGCGATAGCCAGATGCGGCAGGAAATTTTTCAGAAATTTCATTTTGCTTCTCCTTCCCCGATGCCGTCAAGCTCCTTTATCAGCAGCGCGTCGCCGAGCGCGCGCCCGCCATTACTGGGGCGGCTGTATATGGCGTCGTTGAAGGTCATGACCGCCGATGCGCCGCCGTCGAGATTATACGCCGCCTTGCAGCCGAGATCCGCGAAGAGCTTGGCAAGCTCCTCTATCTTCAGGCCGCGCGAATAGCCGTCCTGCCGTCCGTCAACGACCACGAAGCAGTAGTGCCCCGGCTCGTAATATCCGATCGCGCTGCGCGGGTTCTCCCACTTTATGGGTGAGCTGGTGTTGAAGGTGGTCATCGGCACGCCGTCGGCGTCCAGCAGCTTCGGTCCGAATTTCCACACCTGATATACGTTCTTCTGCAGCTCGTCCTCAACGACGTATTCGTCCGGAGCATAGGTCGCCATCGTGCCGTCTTTATAGAGCACGCAGATGTCGTTGCTGGTCTGCTCGGAGAAATACAGCTCCCCGTTGCGGACAAGGAAGCCGCTGGTCTGATTGTTGCAGTAGTCGCCGTTTATCGCTATCAGCGCGCCGCTGTCCTCGTCTATGCCGAGGGCGCTCTGCTCGGCGTAGTAGCCGTAGCTGCCGGTCGCAAAATAGGTCTGGAAATTTTCGATCTGCCCTATGTAGATATCGGCGATATGGCACTGCGAGGAATACGCCCCCTCGCCGACGGTAACAGTGCTGATATTTATGGAGACATCGGGGCTGGTGTAGCTGTTTTCCGCGGAGACTATCTCATCGGTAAAGTGATCCGCGAATTTTTTCTGCCACTCCGTGCGGTTATCCACGACCTCCTCCGTCGGCTCCGGTGAGTTCTCCGGTGCCGCAGCCGCGGCCGGACTTTCCGACGGTGCCAGCGCCGCGCTTGTCGGCTTCGGCGGCTCAGCCTTCGCTATGCCCATGCGCGGGATGACGTGATGGAACAGCGCGAAAATGCAGAGCACAAGCCCCGTAAGCAAAATATCCTGTATTATAAGTCTCCACGCCGGAGTCTTTCCGCGCTTTTTCGCGCGTACCGGCTCCTCGGTATGGGACGGTGCGTATCTGTCCGCCATGGTATTATACCTCCCGATGGTATATGTGGTTTTATCAGTTGATTATAATTCATCAAATCTTTCATGTCAATTAAACTTGCAATGACCCGGGAAATATTATAGAATCTCAGTGCCGGAAGGGAGGGCGCACAATGCCGAATTACAAGCTTACCCTGTCATACGACGGTAGCCGCTACAACGGCTGGCAGAAGCAGGGCAACACCGACAACACCATACAGCAGCGTCTGGAAACGCTGCTCACCCGCCTTCTGGCGCAGCCCGTCGAGGTCGCGGGCTCCGGACGCACGGACGCGGGCGTCCATGCGCGGATGCAGGTCTGCTCCTTCCGCGCGGACACGGAGCTCAGCCCCGCAGAGCTGCTGGAGGGCATCCGCCGCTACCTGCCGGACGATATCGCCGCGGAATCGCTGGAGCTTGCCCCGCCGCGCTTTCACGCGAGGCTGAACTGCCGCAGAAAGAGCTATGTCTACCGCATATGGAACAGCGCGGAGCCGAACGTGTTTGAGCGGAAGTATCTGTACTTTTTCCCTCAGGCGCTTGACGCTGACGCTATGCGCCGCGCCGCCGCGCTCCTCTGCGGGACGCATGATTACACTGCATTCTGCGCGAACCGACACATGAAAAAGTCTGCCGTGCGGACGGTCGAGAGCATAGATATCGAGCGCATCGGCGGCGAGCTCCGCCTCACGCTCACGGGCGACGGTTTTCTATATAATATGGTGCGCATCATCGCAGGGACGCTCATTGAGGTCGGATCCGGCAGACGCCGCGCCGAAGAGATGCCCGATATTCTCGCCTCTCTTGACCGCGGCCGTGCCGGATTCACCGCGCCGCCGCAGGGGCTTTTTCTCTGGAACGTGGAATATTGAAAAAAGCTGAAATTATCATTGACAAGTCTGTTGAATACTGTTAGAATGAGTCGTCTCAATTGGATATGAGTTTATCCGAAGCAAGATACGACCGCCGTTTTTAACGGCCAAGGCCACACGGACAGCCGGGTCGAATGCCGATTTTCCGCGGAATGCGGCGGCAACTTCTGTTGCCTTATTGATTGAGTTAAAAGCTCAAGTTTTATAAGTTGGTTACTATAAACCGATGCTTTAAGGGCATACAAACTTGTGAAATGGTCAATAAGAGTAGTAAAAGTAATCTTTGCTATATAGACTCTCATACCAAAAGAGGCTTAATATACTCCGGCTGAGTGCCGGGGATAATGGGCTTTTCAAGTGACGTATGCCGCAAAGCATGCGTCACTTTTTTTATTTTGGGGGCAGAGCCATGAAAAAAATCATCGAGCTGAAAAACATCACAAAGTCCTTTGACGGCGAGGTCGTTCTGGATCATATCAATCTTGATATCTACGACAACGAATTTCTCACGCTGCTTGGCCCTTCCGGCTGCGGCAAGACCACCACGCTCCGTCTCATCGGCGGCTTCACCACCCCCGACGAGGGCGACATCATCTTCATGGGCGAGAATATAAACGAGTTGCCGCCGTATAAGCGCAACGTCAACACCGTTTTCCAGCGCTACGCCCTGTTCCCCCATCTCAATGTTTTTGAGAACGTCGCTTTCCCGCTGCGCGAGAAGAAAGTCCCGCGTGACGAGATAGATCAGCGCGTCAACGAGATGCTCAGCATGGTCGCGCTCACCGGCTTTGAGCACCGCAGCGTCACCAGTCTTTCCGGCGGTCAGCAGCAGCGCGTCGCCATAGCCCGCGCGCTCATCAGCCGCCCGAAAGTCCTGCTGCTGGACGAGCCGCTCGCCGCGCTCGACCTCAAGCTGCGCAAGGACATGCAGCAGGAGCTGAAGAAGATCCAGAAGGCCATGGGCATCACCTTCGTGTTCGTTACGCACGATCAGGAAGAGGCGCTCTCGATGTCCGACACCGTTGTCGTCATGTCCGAAGGCCGCATCCAGCAGATCGGCACGCCTATCGACATATACAACGAGCCGCAGAACGCTTTTGTTGCCGATTTCATCGGCGAGAGCAACATCCTCGACGGTGTGATGCTCGCCGACTACAAGGTCAATTTCTCCGGTCACACCTTTGACTGCGTGGACGCCGGCTTTGAAAAGCGCGAGAACGTTGACGTCGTTATCCGCCCCGAGGACGTGGACATTGTTTCCGAGGAAAAGGGAATGCTCAAGGGCGTCGTGACCTCCGTCACATTCCTCGGCGTACACTATGAGATAATCGTCGATATCGGCGGCATCAAGTGGATGATACAGACCACAGATTTCGTCGATGTGGACGAGCACATCGGCCTTTATATCGAGCCTGACGCGATACACATCATGAAGAAGTCCGAATACTCCGGCATGTACGGCGACTACTCCTCCTTCTCCAACGAGTTTGACGAGCTGAGCGACGCGGAAAGCGAGATAGAAGAATGAAGCAGAACGTCCAGAAATCATCGCGGCTGACTCAGCGCCTGCTGCTGACGCCGTATTCGGTGTGGGCGGTGCTGTTCATCGTCGTCCCGCTCATCTTCGTGGCGTACTATGCGTTCACGGACACGAATTTCAACTTCACCTTTGATAACATCGCCCGCTTCTTCACCGCCACCTCGACCGTTGACGACGGCGCGGCGACCCGCGAGGTGCACACCTATCTCGTCATCTTCGGCCGCTCGCTGAAGCTGGCCGTGATATCCACCGCTATATGCCTGCTGCTGGGCTACCCGATGGCGTACATAATCGCTCGCGCAAATGCCAGGGCGCAGAAGATAATAATAACGCTCATAATGATTCCCATGTGGATGAACTTCCTCATCCGCACCTACGCGTGGATGACCATTCTTCAGGACACCGGCATCATAAACGGCTTTCTCTCCGCGCTCGGCCTTGGCCGCATCCACATCATCGGCACCGAGGCCGCAGTCGTCATCGGCATGGTGTACGACTACTTCCCGTACATGGTGCTGCCTATATATTCCATCATGGCGAAGATGGATAACCGTCTCATCGAGGCGGCGTACGACCTCGGATGCAGCGGCAGCGGAGTCCTGCGCCGCGTCATCTGGCCGCTGAGTCTGCCGGGCGTCATCTCCGGCGTGACGATGGTGCTCATCCCGTCGATAAGCACCTTCTACATTTCCCAGAAGCTTGGCAACGGCAAGTTCTTCCTCATAGGCGACGCTATCGAGGGGCAGTATGTTGCAAACAATCTGCACTTTGCCGCCGCCATTGCTTTCATTCTTATGATAATCCTGCTTGCAGGCATGGCGCTGATGCAGCGCTTTGCCGACAAGCGCTCGCACATTGACTGAGGAGGTGTGAAGCATGAAAAAAATGTCCAAGGTGTACACCGCCCTCATTATGATCTTCCTGTTCGCACCGATCGCGATACTGCTGTTCTTCTCGTTCAACGAGGCCAAAAGCCTTTCCGTTTTCTCCGGCTTCTCCCTCAACTGGTACCGCGAGCTTATGAAGGACGCGGAGACGCTCGGTGCCGTCCGGAACACGCTTATCCTCGCGCTCAGCGCATCCGTAGTCTCCACCGTCATGGGCACTGCCGCCGCGGTCGGCATCAACCGTATGCGCAACAAGTACCTGCGCGCAACGATGGACACCGTGACGAATATCCCCATGATAAACCCCGATATCATCACCGGTATCTCGCTGATGCTGATGTTTGTATTCGTGGGGCGGCTGTTCGGCGCGGCGACAAGCCTCAGCTTCTGGACGATGCTCATCTCGCACGTCACCTTCTGTCTGCCGTACGTCATTCTTCAGGTCCTGCCGAAGCTGCGCCAGATGGACAGATCGCTGCCGGAAGCGGCCCTTGACCTCGGCTGCACGCCGGTGCGCGCCTTCTTCAAAGTTGAGCTGCCGGAGATCATGCCCGGTATCGTGACCGGCATGATAATGGCCTTCACCCTCTCGCTCGACGACTTCGTCATCAGCTACTTCACCGCGGGCAACGGCTTCCAGACTCTGCCGATACGCATCTACAACATGACGAAAAAGACCGTCACGCCCAAGATGTACGCGCTGGCAACGATAATCTTCTTTGTCATCCTCGCGCTCCTCATCCTCACAAATCTTGTCGACAGCGACCCCAACGCCGAGCCGAAGCGCAGACGCCGCGAAAGCAGCCGCGGCCGCCGGATAGCTATCGGCAGCATCTCCACGGTGCTCGCCGTCATACTGATAGTCGTGCTCGTCAGCAGCGGCTCGCAGACTCTGACGCTGAACGTCTACAACTGGGGCGAATACATCTCCGACGGTTCGGACGATTCGCTCGATACTATAAAGGCTTTCGAGCAGTGGTACTATGAGACCTACGGTGTCAAGGTGAAGGTCAATTACAGCACCTACGCCAGCAACGAGGACATGTACGCCAAGCTCTCCAGCGGAGCTGTGAGCTTTGACGTCGTTATCCCGTCGGACTACATGATAGCCCGCATGGCAAGCGAAGATATGCTCCTCCCGCTCGACTTTGACAACATTCCGAACTATCAGTACATCGACGAGAGCTTCCGCGGCCTGTACTACGACCCGGACGATATGTACTCCATCCCCTACACCTACGGCGTTATCGGCGTTATATACAACGCAAACGTCGTTGATGAGGCCGACGCTAAGGGCTGGGAGCTGATGTGGAACGACAAATACGCCGGAGACATCCTCCAGTTCAACAACTCCCGCGACGCATTCGCAACCGCGCAGTACATGCTCGGCCTGAACGTCAACTCCGACGACCACAGTGAGTGGGAGCAGGCGCTGGCAAAGCTCAAGGAGCAGCGCCCGCTCGTCAAGAGCTACGTCATGGATGAGATATACAACATGATGGAGTCCGGCGAGGCGGCCATCGGCGCATACTACGCGGGCGACTACTTCACCATGCTTGACGCCGAGGCCGACGACGTTGACCTCCGGTTCTATTACCCCGAGCGCACGAACTACTTCATCGACGCGATGTGCATCCCCTCCTGCTGCCAGAACAAGGAGCTTGCGGAGATATTCATAAACTACATGCTCTCCGCAGAGCCTGCCATCGCAAACGCCGAGTACATCTACTACGCCTCCCCCAACTCTCTCGTCTATGAGGACGAGGGCTATCAGGACGATCTCGGCGAAGAGGCCATGGAGATACTTTATCCTGAGATCGAAGATTTCAGCGCGCTGTACAACGAGTACGCGTACCGCAACCTCGATTCGGACATGCTCGACTTCGTGAACACTCTCTGGGAGACCCTGAAAATCAGCTGATACCGTCTTATTCTCCGGCTGCACTCAGCCGGAGAATTTTTTATATACCTATAAAATAAACACATTTCATCCGATTCACGGGCTTTATTTTTCGGCAGCCATAGTTTATCATAAAGGTAAGGTGACGAAAATGCTGCGAATGGAAATAGCGCTGTTTCTGGTTTTGGCTCTGGTCGCGTATATGTATTTCTCCGCCGAGCGGAAAAGCTCACCTCTGCACAGGACTTTCTCCGTGCTGCTCGTTACGGCACTGGTTCACCTCGTCTTTGACGCGCTGACGATATACACCGTCAACCATCTCGACACCGTGCCGCGCTTTCTGAACGACACGCTGCACCTCTTCTTCATCGGCACGATGATCCTCATTCTGTATCTGTTCTACCAGTACATAGCCATCCTCGTCTAGGAGGAGACCGGCAAGCACCGTCGGCTCGACATTGCGGCGAAGCTCTATCTATGCGCCGCGGAGCTTGGCGCGCTGCTTCTGCCCGTGCACTACGCCGTCACCCCGCATGGGAACTATTCCGACGGCATCCACGCAAACGTATCTTGTAGCAAAACGGACGAACGCCATCAATGGTCAAGATGAACGGCTGCGCCGCCATTGACTTCCGTTCGTCCGTTTCGCTTTTTGGCAGGCAAGGCGGCAGTTGCCGCCGATTTCCATTTGGGAAATGGCGCTTGCTATTATGAAGAACAGAGAATAGCAAGCACAGCAAGCGTATGTACACTTGCGAAAACCGGCGTGGTACGACCGGGATTTTCTTGCAGAATAGCAAGCAAATCCGGTGAGTACCCACACCGGAGCTTACCATTCTGGCAAGCAATGCACAGCGGTACCCACTTCTCATTACCTTCCAACTGCGAAACGCACTTGGCAAGCAATGCTCGTGTTTATACACCCGTGCAATC
>ENA-ORSK01002277-ORSK01002277.1-human-gut-metagenome-genome-assembly--contig:-NODE-2277-length-13097-cov-9.310228_pt1 | contig 13097 bp, 14 predicted proteins | sample MGYA00242192_ERZ509159 | MGnify/ENA primary metagenome ERZ509159 (study PRJEB26280, sample SAMEA2338663) | human gut metagenome | biome: human gut; feature: human-associated habitat; material: faeces...
GTGGAAGCCGTAGTCGCAGGCGCACTTGCCGTCGGCCTTCTCGTGCCAGAGCCGCAGGCCGTCGTGCAGCGTCTCGCCCTTGTTGGGGCAGGCAAAGTCGATGATGGTGGTGGTGCCGCCCCGCAGCGCCGCCCGGGAGCCGCTGGCAAAGTCATCCGCCGTGGTGGTGTTGCACACGTCCAGATCGAAGTGGGTGTGGGCATCGATGAAGCCGGGAAACAGCAGCATCCCGGTCACGTCCACCACCTGCGCGCCGATGGCGGGAATATCGCGGCAGACATCGAGGATCTTCTCGCCCTCCACCAGAACATCGGCCCGGCGGGGGCTCTTGCCGGTGACCACGGTACCGCCCTTGAACAGCAATCTCATCACAAGACCTCCTCGTTTGTGTTGATTTCTGTCGGTATTATACCACTTTTCGCCCTACTGTGTAAAGCACAATAAAAACGTCCCCAAGCCTTCCCCTTGGGGGCGCTCCCTCGTTAGCCTTCCCCTCGAGGGGCCCGTGGTGTTGAATGACACGCCCTCAAGCCTTCCCCTTGAGGGCGCCCCAGTGCGCACACTGGGGTGTGCACAGCTGAAGGTGTCAGCGAAGCTGACGGATGAGGGGTAAAAAGAAACTCTTATAATCCTCCCGCGTTAGCGGGAGGGTTATATATTTATCTCACCCCGTCAGAGGTGAGATATTATCTATCCCCGGCCGTCAGGCCAGGGATAATTAAGCGTAAAAAAGAAAGGCCCCACGGTCAAACGATCTTTATTCACCCCACCCTCGCCAGGGGGAGGGATAATTAAAGTCAAAAAAGAAAGGCCCGTAGGAAAGCAGCATTTACTATCCCTCCCGCGTCAGCGGGAGGTATAATTAAGCGCAAAAAAAGAAAGGCCCAATGGGCCTTTCTCTTTTTTGAGTTTAATTAGAACTCCTTTTTCTTGCCGATGACGACGGCGGAGCCGGCGACGGAGGTCAGAGCCATACCGACGTACATAGCGATACCAGCGTCAAAGGTCTTGGGGGACTTGTTGGAATCGGGCTTGGTCTCAGTGGGAGTGTTGGAAGCGTCAGCGACGACCCACACGCCAGCGACCTGATCAGCGTCAGCACCATTGGGAACTTCCACGAAGGTCTTGTAGACCTTACCGGTAGTGCCGCAGTTGGAGCACTTGGCAACGCCCTTCTCAACGTCGACAACCCAAGTGTGACCAACAGTGTTGGCGGCCAGAGTACCCAGATCGTTGGTAATGACAACCTTGCCATCAACCAGCAGGTTCACGGTGCTACCGCTTGCGGTGTCAACAGCCTTGAACAGGTGAACCTTCTGATCGGCAGCGGCGGTAGCGGTATAGAACTTGTCGTTCACGGTCTCACCAGCAGCCAGCTTGTACTGACCGCACTTGGAACCGATCTCGGTGAAAGCCACGCCGGTGCCAGTATAATCAACCGCATCAACCTTTGCCAAGTACATAGCGACAGTGTTCTTGTCGGCATACTTCAGAACGATGTCAGCATCAGCAGTCTTAGTGACCTTGACATACATAGTGTCAGTGGCTCTGTCAAACGTGTCACTTTCGTTCTCGGCAAGCCAATAGAAGGCGATAGAGGTCTTGGTTGCCTTCACATACATCAGATAGGCATCCTCGGTCACGGTGGCACCGGTCTCGGCGTCAAAGGCATCGTACTGCTGAGCCGCCGCGAACGCGGTGGTGCACAGTGCCAGAGCCATGACCATGGCCAGCACAGTTGCAATGATCTTCTTCATGTTTGTTTCCTCCATAAAAATTTGTTTGTGTCCGGTTCGGCTTCATCCTCCGAGACAGCGTTTACAACGTAAACATCATTATGTTGTAAAAATTTTTACGGTTTTTATTTCCAGTTATTTCCATTTTTGAGACAGCGCCGGCGCGCCGTCAAAAATCGTCCGAAATTGGAAGTAATTTCCATTTCTTCCATAATTTACCAGTAATTTACGCAATTTATCTGAACACCTGTAAAGCGTAATTCTTGTGTAACGCAGCATTTATGCAATTCAAACGGAGATTTTCAAAAAATGCAACAACTTAGCTGGAAAAATTTTCCAGCTAAAATTGAAAAGTCATTATGTAAACTATTTGGCTCGAAATGCGCCCCAAATCCCGTTCATAATTCGGTTACAATTTATTCGGCGAAAGCGTTGTCTGTGTTTTTGTGCGTAAAAGGAGCTTCGCCGTCCCGGCGGCGCGGAGGCTGGCGTGGCCGCTTGCCCCAGCCACGGTAGGGGCATTTTCTTCTCCCGGGCGGGCGATTATCAAATCGCGCCAAAGCCGCCCGGAGGGCGGCTTTGGGAGGTGCGCCCCCGGGCGCGGGGGTACATCTGTGAATGTTCCGTTAAGATGCCGTAAAGAAATCGCCAACTTTCTTGAAAACCAGATTTCAGAGTGCTACCATGAAACAACGTAGGGGGCGCGAGGTACAGGCCCCGCGCGACAGGAGGGGAGCTCCCGGGCGGCAGATATCATCTGTTGCCCGGGAGCCTTGTTTTGCCTGCTAAATACCCCGGCTGCGCTTTTCGCACAGCCGGGGTATCGGTCAATTTATTTGCTGTCCGGCAAGATGCCCAGCAGCACCAATGGCGCATCTCCGGTGTTATCAATGCCGTGGGTGTGGCCCTCGGGACAGTAGTGGGTCATGCCGGCGGTCAGGGGTACGTCCATCCCATCGTCGTGGCATACGCCGCAGCCGGACAGCACGTGAATGATCTCACAGTTGCCAGTGTGGGTATGCAGGCCGATGGAGGACCCCGCGGGCAGGGTCAATGTCAGGATACGGCCCATGCCGTCGGCAACGGCGGTGCGGACGTGGGCTTCGCCGGCGCCGCCCTTGAAATGCGGCACAACAGTCGGATCGACAGCGTTAAAATCCAGCGTCATTTGCGTCCCTCCTTATTTCGATTTCCGTATGCGCTCGGTGATGGCCTGCCCGGTGGGCGTAACGGCCAGACCGCCCAGCGCCGTCTCGCGGAATTCCACGGGCATACGGCGGCCCACCTCGCCCATGGCGTCGATGACCTCGTCCACGGGAATGCGGCTGGTGATGCCCGCCATGGCCATGTCCGCCACGCTGACGGCGTTCACCGCGCCGATGACGTTGCGCTTGACGCAGGGAACCTCCACCAGACCCGCCACCGGGTCGCAGATCAGGCCCATCAGGTTTTTCAGCGCCATGGCCACCGCGTGGCCGATCTGCTCGCCGCTGCCGCCCCGCAGGGCCACCAGCGCCCCCGCCGCCATGGCGGAGGCCGTGCCGATCTCCGCCTGACAGCCGCCGGAAGCGCCGGCGATGCACGCCCGGTAGGCGATGACCGCGCCGATACCACTGGCCACATACAGGGCCTCCAGCAGCTGGTGCTGGCTCAGCTCCTCGTACCTACACAGGGGCAGCAGCACCGCCGGCAGCACTCCACAGGCTCCCGCAGTAGGCGCCGCCACTATGCGCCGCATGCATGCGTTTGACTCCGCCATGCTGAGAGCCTCCGCTATAACATCGCATACATAACCGCCGGACATGGCGGCGCCGCGCATGGCGTATTGGCGCATTTTAATGCCGTCGCCGCCCACAAGGCCGCTGACGCTCTTTCGCGTGCCGGTATATGTGTCTGCTGCATCCTCCATCGCCTGCCAGGTGATGAGCATCTTGGCCATGGACTGCTTGCGCGTCACCTGCCGCTCCTCCATGTCGGCCTGCAATACGACCTCCCAGAAGGGTATGTTCTCCCGCTCCATCTGGTCAAATATTTCCTTCATCGAATCGAGAGCCATCGTCCTCTTCCTCCTTGTCGTAATAGGTCACGGAAATTATTCCGGGAAGCTCGCTCAAAAACTCTACCTGATTGGGTTTTACATGCTGATCCGTCTCTATAACCATAAGCGCATCGCCTCCCCGTTTATGGCGGCAGAGGCTCATGTTGGCCACATTTACCCTTATCTGGCTGAGTATGGACGTTACCGCCGCCACCGCGCCGTTTTCGTCCTGATTGCGTATGACGAGAGTATTGAAATTGCCGGTAAAGTTCACATCTATACCGTCCAGCTTGTTGACGACTATCCTGCCGCCGCCTATGGATGAGGCCTGCATGACAAGCTGCTTGCCGTCTGCGCCCGTAAGCTCTATCACCGCAGTATTCGGGTGCGCATCCCGCAGCGCAACAGCATCTATTTCATATTTTAAGCCCCTCTCCTTCGCCTCGTCGAAGGCGAAGGGTATGTGGCTGTCGTCAGGTTTCATGCCCAGCAGCCCCCCAACTATGGCGCGGTCGGTGCCGTGGCCCTTGCCCGTCTCGGCGAACGAACCGTGAAGATGTATCTTGGTCTCTACAGGCTCGCTGCCCAGCAGTGTACGGGCCATGTTTCCCATGCGTGCGGCCCCCGCGGTATGCGAACTTGACGGGCCTATCATCACAGGCCCTAATATATCAAAAATGTTCGGCATATTTCACCTCCCGCAAAAAATACAAGGTTAATTATATCATATAAAAGCATTGAGCGGCGCTCGTGCCGCTCAATTCCGTATAATTTTATATAATATAGCTATCCGCACACATATTTTTTCAGGTAATGGGGCATTTCTCCCCCATCTTCGCTGACGCCTATGAATATGTCTATACCGCTCTTATCCGCAAAATCCTGTATCTGTGCGAACATTGCTTCCAGTTCATTCAGCGGGTGCTTTACCAGCTTCCTGAAGCCATCCACGTATATCCTCTGAAGATCGAAATCCTGAGCCGCTATGCCCGCAAGGAAGCCGTAGAACATCTTGGGGCTGTTTATGTTGTAGTGTCCCGCGTCTATAAAGCGTATCGCATGCTTGAGATCGAAAAGATACTGGCCCTCCGCGTCAATAAATACCACGCTGCCCTGAGTTTCATCTACCGAGTCATTTGCCATTTGGATAATGCGCTTTGAATTGCCCGTCCCCTTTTCGCCAAAGATGACACGAACCACTGATACTTCCTCCTCGTCTGTTTTATATGTAGATTATAACCTCAAAGGGGTCCGGGAATCAACTTCGCCGGCCTCTTTTTGCAAAACATTTGCAATTATGCTTTTTTCAGCGCTTCTGCCATGTCGGTATGCTCCCAGGGAAGGTCTATATCCGTTCTGCCGAAGTGGCCGTAGGCTGCGGTCTTTCCGTAAATAGGCCTCCTCAGCTCCAGTCGCTCTATTATGGCCTCCGGCCTGAAGTCGAAGCACCTGAGAAGCTTCTTCTGTATCTCGTCGTCGGGTATTATCCCGGTGCCCTTTGTGTCGACGTAAACGGATACCGGCTCCGCTACTCCTATGGCATAGGCTATCTGTATTTCGCAGCGCTTTGCCAGCCCCGCCGCCACTATATTCTTAGCGGCGTAGCGTGCGGCATAGGCCGCGCTCCTGTCCACCTTGGTGGGGTCCTTGCCCGAGAATGCGCCGCCGCCGTGGGGTATGTAGCCGCCGTAGGTGTCGACAATTATCTTCCGTCCGGTAAGGCCGCTGTCTCCCTTTGGGCCGCCTATGACAAAGCGGCCGGTGGGGTTCACGAATATCTTTGTTTCCGGGGTGAGGTACTTTTCGGGTATTACCTTCAAAATCACCTTTTCCCTTATATCCCTGCGGAGCTGCTCCATGGGGATCTCCGGGTCGTGCTGGGCGGAGAGCACCACCGCGTCTATGGATACCGGCCTGCCCTCCTCATAGCTTACCGTGACCTGGCTCTTGCCGTCCGGCCTGAGATAGCTCAGCTCGCCGCTCTTGCGTGCTTCTGTAAGGCGCATGGTAAGCTTATGGGAAAGGGCTATAGGCAAGGGCATAAGCTCCTCTGTCTCGTCGCAGGCGAAGCCGAACATCATGCCCTGATCCCCCGCGCCGGTGGAAAACAGCCTGTCGTTATCCCCATCCTTGGCCTCGAGAGACTTGTCCACTCCCATGGCTATATCGGGCGACTGTGCGTCCAGCTTTACTATCAGCTCAAGCTCGTTGCAGTCAAAGCCGTATTCCGGCTTGTTGTAGCCTATACTGTCTATTGTGCGGCGTATTATGTCCTTAACGTCCACGCTGCCTTTTGAGGTTATCTCCCCCATTACCATTACGGTGCCGGTGGTGGCGGCGCACTCACATGCCACGCGTGAATAGGGATCCTGTGCGAGATAGGCGTCCAGCACTGCATCGGATATGCTGTCGCATACCTTATCGGGGTGTCCCTCTGTAACCGATTCAGATGTAAAAAGTCGCTTCATTGGTTCAAAATTCCTCCGAATAAAAAATTAAAACCTCATACGCAGATGAGGTTCACTTTTCGTTAGCTCATCTTCCGGCGTATCGCCGACGGAATTGGCACCTTGCCGCATTGGCAGGTTGCCGGGTTTCACAGGGCCGTTCCCTCAACCACTCTTGATAAGGCATATTCGGTTTTCGCGGTATATATTAGCACAAACTATTGCGTTGCGTCAATAGCCTCTTTTGGGTTATAATGCTTTGTATATCGTTATTTGAAAGGTATTTTTATTATGAAACGTGTTCTCGGCTGCATAAGACGTGCCGATGAAAGATACCGAATGATACATCCCGGCGACAAGGTATGCGTCGGCGTATCCGGCGGCAAGGACAGCCTGCTGCTGCTTTACGGCCTGAAGCTCTATCAGAAGTTCTGCCGCACCCCCTTTGAGCTCATAGGCGTTATGCTGGATCTCGGCATATCGGATCAGGATTATCAGCCCGTCGCGGACTTCGCTGAGTCCATAGGCGTGCCCTTTGAGATACTCAAAACGGACATAGGCGACGTCGTATTTAACATACGCCAAGAGTCCCACCCCTGCGCCCTGTGCGCCAAGTTCCGCCGCGGCGCGCTTAACGACTACGCCCACGCCCACGGCTGCAACCTCGTTGCCCTCGGCCACAACCGGGACGACGTAATAGAAACCTTTTTTATGAGCCTGCTCTACGAGAGCCGCCTCAATACCTTTGGCCCCGTGACATATCTGGACAGGCAGCAGGTATCCGTGATACGCCCGCTCATATTCCTGCCGGAAAAGTACGCCCTTTCCGTAGCAAAGCGGCTGGAACTGCCAATTCGCAAGCCCAACTGCCCCGTGGCAGGGCATACCAAGCGGGAGGAAATGAAGGATATAATACGTTACTTTACAAAGCTCATGCCGGATGCGGACGAGCGCATAATGAACGCCATAGCCGATACCCACAAATACGGCATGTGGGACAGGTTGAAGCTGCCCCCATGGAACGACGAGCCTATCGGAATAGAGCTCTTTAAGGATGGGAAGGGCCATGAAGATACCCTTTAGCGGAATAATTATAATATGGTGCTCCGTAATGTCCTTCGCCTGCTTCATGGCGATGGGCATAGATAAGCTCAAGGCCCGCGCCAAAAAGTGGCGCATACCCGAGCGGACGCTTTTTCTTCTTGCAGCCATGGGAGGCGCGCTGGGCGGCATGCTCGGAATGCTGGCCTTCCGCCACAAGACAAAGCATAAATCCTTTGTAATAGGCATGCCGCTGCTGCTGTTGCTCAATATCGTCTGTATTGCCGGCGTAATCTGCCTTGCCATGTGCGGCTGAATACTGCGTTATTTTTGCCCGTTCGTCTTATTCCGCCATATTATCCATTCCGCCGCCGGCCGTATGTTTTCTTTGGATACAAAGTCGCAGCCCTTTTGCATCAATTCAAGAATGGCCGCATACTTTGCGCTTCCCTCAATGCTCTCCATTGCGCCCCTGAGCATGAGCCTGTGTACAGGGCTGAGCTTGTCCTTGTCAAATGCCCCCCGCGCGTAAAATATCCTTATCCGGCTGTCCACAATGCCGGTATTTCTCCTCAGCTCAAATACGGTATCCGCCCTCTTCTCCTCAAGGCCCACGGCGCAGACCGCAGCTATCCTAAACCTTCCGGCCGCACGGCCATATCCCTTTATGCGCCCATCCATAACGCAGCCCAGATAAAAAGCCTCGCCGTCAGAAGCGCCGGCATTATGCAGCGGCGACGCGGGTATCCCCATATCTTTAGACAAAAGCTCCGCATATCGCTGAGTGCTTCCGTAATTGCTCCAGTATATTATAGACTTTATCATAAAATAACGCCCCCTTCCGGTTTATACTGCCCAGGAAGGGGGGTTTTTATTTTAAAGCTCTTTGATCGAGTGGTTTTTGTAAACGTTAAATCTGTATTTTAATCCGCCATGCTCCCTTTCCTCGCCCTGCTCTGCCAAACGCCAATTAGGCATGCTCCGTATATCCGGAAAGAAGCGGTCGGCATTGCCGCACGCTTCTACCTCGGTTACATACGCCCTTTCGCAGTAATCCAGCAGCATCGCATAGATACTTTCCCCTCCTATGACGAAGGCTTTGTCACTCCCTATCGCCCTCTTCAGCTCATCAATACTGCTCACAGCGTCGGCCCCATCAGGCACGCGGTCCCTATCACGGGTAAGCACTATGTTGCGGCGGTTCTCCAGCGGCCTGCCCCCTGGCAGTGATTCCAGCGTTTTACGGCCCATTATTACGGTCTTGTTTACGGTCATACGCCTGAAATACGCCATATCCTCCGGGATACGGAAAAGCAGCCCGCCGTCCTTTCCTATTCCGTTATTTTTGTCAATGCAAACTATAATATCCATACGCTACACCGCCACCGGTATCTTACCTATACTGCCGTGAGACTCATACCCTTCAAGGGAGAAGCTGTCCACGGTGAACTTGTAAAAGTCGTCTATGCTCTTATCGATAATGAACCTCGGCGCGTCCAGGGGCTCACGGGAGATGAGCTCCTCCACCAGCGGCACATGCCTGTCGTAAATATGTGCGTCTGCTATCACGTGCATAAGCATTCCCGCCTCGAGGCCGCTTACCTGAGCCATCATGTAAACCAATACCGCATACTGGCATACGTTCCAGTTGTTGGCTACCAGCATATCCTGCGAGCGCTGATTCAATATGGCGTTCAACCGATTGCCAGATACATTGAAGGTCATACTGTAAGCGCAGGGATACAGCCGCATTTCGGAAAGATCGGCGTGATTGTATATGTTGGATATTATCCTGCGGGAGCCGGGATTGTGCTTCAGGTCGTAAAGTATCCTGTCCACCTGATCCATATCCCCTTCGGGATAGTGGTGCTTTACCCCCAGCTGGTAGCCATAGGCCTTGCCTATGCTGCCGTTTTCGTCCGCCCAGGCATCCCAGATGTGGCTGTGCAGGTCGTGTATGTTATTTGACTTCTTCTGCCATATCCAAAGAAGCTCGTCTATTGCGTTCCTGAAGCCTGTCTTGCGCAGGGTCATAATAGGGAACTCCTGTGACAGATCATAGCGGTTCACCACGCCGAAGAGCTTTACGGTATGCGCAGGCGAGCCGTCCTCCCACCTCGGGCGCACAGGCCTGTCGGTATCCCCTACGCCGTTTGATATTATATCCCTGCAATTCTCTATGAATATCCTGTCTGCGATGCTCATGGGGCCAGCTCCTTTATTTTTTAGTTTTATTATCCCCCAAATGCCCCCGCATTTCAAGACGTTCTTCCTTTGCCGCACCTACCGGGCGGTTTAAGGGCGAAAAAAGAGCGCCGTTTGTGCAACATTGTCCAGCACAGTACCCATATCGGTACCAATTGCCTTTTTTCATATTGATTGAGCACGTAAATTGCACTAAGCTTAACTTATAAAACGTTTGTTCGATGCGTTTTGCTGCCTTCGCTCTCGCTCCGCGAAGGACTAATGAATTAAATCAGGAGGTTTCAATATGTCAGTAAACAAGGTATTCGACGTTGATCTCGATATCAAGAGGCCCTCCTCACACAGGGATTTTACCGTGGTGAACGGCGACAACGGCAACAGAATCAACGTTACCCTAATGGATGGAGACAGCCCCGTAGACCTTACGGGCTGCAGGATAATCGCCGCATTTTCCCGCGCGGACGGCTCTACCTCGCTTCAGGACAGCGGAGTCCAGAACGGCGGCATCACGATTTCGCCCGACGATGCTTCCAAGGTCACCATAGACCTTTTTCCCGCCTCGTTCTCTCCCGGTGTTGTGGAATGCGAGCTTCAGGTATACTCCGACGCTTCCCTTTCTACCCTCGTCACCACCGCCCGCTTCAACTTTATCTGCCGTGAAGCCATAGTAAACAGCAGCACCGTGCAGGCGGCTGCCGAATACCCTCTGCTTAAAACTCTGAAGGACGGTCTCACCTCCCTCAAGGCATCGCTGGACGAGCTTATGGAGAGCGCCAAAGCTGCTGAGGAGGGCAGACAAACGGCAGAAAACAGCCGAGAGGCGCTGTATGACAAGCTTTCCAAGCTCAGGGCAACCGCTACCATGTTGCAAAGCGGCGCCGATCCTACCGCCAGAGTAACCGAATCGGACGGAGCCAAGGTGATAGAGCTGGGCATACCAGCAGGGCCTCAGGGACCTAAGGGTGACACCGGCGAGGCCGGCCCGAAGGGCGATGCAGGCGAACGCGGCCCGCAGGGTCCTAAGGGAGACCCCGGTCAGGACGGTGCGCCAGGCAAGGACGGAGCTGACGGTAAAGACGGCGCTCAGGGGCCAAAGGGTGACACCGGTTCAGGCTTTGCCGTGTTGGGCTATTTTGCCACTCAGGCGGCTCTCGAGGCCGCCATAACGCTGCCCTATGCCGGCGACGCATACGGCATAGGCTCGGCACAGCCTTACGATATATATATCTGGGACGGCATAAACAGCGTCTGGGTAAATAATGGGCCGCTGCAAGGCGCAAAGGGCGATACAGGCCCTCAAGGGCCTCAGGGCGAAGCCGGCCCTCAGGGATCTCAGGGCGAAACCGGCCCTCAGGGACCTCAGGGCGAAACCGGCCCTGCAGGCCCTGCCGGTCCCGTTTCTGTATTCCAGCGTTCCGTGCTTTCCGCTCCCACCTCAGTGGCGCTAAGCGACGAGTGCGAATATTACCTGACAGACGTAGGCGACATCTCCTTCACCTACCCGTCAGATACGTATTTCGAGTGCTGGATAGGCCTGAGCCTTTCATCTGCGGAAAGCCATACCGTCACATTCCCCGACGGCACCTCATATATCGGCGGCACACCCGAATGGGAGGTTTCGGCGCAATACGAGATATCCGTAAAGGATAAGGTCGTTATAATAAAAAAGGTCGGCGAATAAAAAGCGTGGAGGCGGAAAACCGTCTCCACTATTTATAATTATCATCTCATCAGCCGCAGCATATCCTCCGGCGGCGGCGACACTATATGCAGCTTATCCCCTGTCAGCGGGTGCGTCAGCCACAGCTCGCAGGAATGCAGTGCCGGCCGCGCTATCAGTTCCCTGTCCTCCCTGCCATAAAGCCAGTCTCCCGCCAGCGGATAACCTATGGCGGACATGTGCAGCCTAAGCTGATGTGTGCGGCCGGTATGCGGTATGAGCCGCAGCAGCGTAAAACCATTGTTGCATTGCAGCGTTCTGTACTCAGTAAGCGCGGGCGATCCCAAAGGTTGGATAGCACGCTTGTATCTGGAGCCTTGCTCAAAGCCTATAGGCAGCTCTATCCTGCCGCTCTCCGGCTCCACACGTCCTACGGATATTCCCACGTATTCCCGCCTGAATTCCTCTGTGTGCATTATGCGCTTGAGCCTGTGGTGCATGTAGCCGTTCTTGGCTATCGTCATTATTCCCGTCGTGCCCCTGTCCAGCCTGCTTACCGGGTGAAAGTTCTCTCCTTCTTTTAATCGCGCGGAAAAAGCATTTTCCAGCGTAAGCTCCCGGGGATCCCGGGTAGAGCTGTGTACCGCAACACCGGCGGGCTTATCAATTATTATTATATCCTCGTCCTCATAAAGCACCACGAGCGGCATATCCATGGGCGTTGGCCGCACCGCCTCCCCGTCGCATATCTCGGCGCAAAGCATGTCGCCAGCCGATAAAGTAGCCGTAGTATAGGCCTTTTTGCCGTTTAAAGTTATGCCCTCCGGCCTGCGCTTAAGACGCGATATGTGGTCGTTGGACATGAAGAAGCAGCGCTTGAGCCCGCTTTCCACGCTGAGACCCGCAAGTTCATCTGTAATTTTCTCACACAGCTTCCGCACGATACTTCTCTTTTCAATTGTTTTATTTGAGTTTACATCGGACTATTATAGTCTATGAAGTCCATTTAGACAATCGCCTGGCGGTAGTAAAATTTCAATCGGACTTTTTTTGAAAAAGGGGTTGCTTTTTATGTCCTGATGCCTTATAATAACACTCGTTCCGTTCCTCCTTAGCTCAGTCGGTAGAGCAATCGTAAGGGTTAGCATCCGAAAAAGAGCGAAAGAGGACGGCAAGAATCTCCGAGTCGATAATGCATAAATCATCAGATTTTGTGCATAAGCGGAGCAAAAAATTCATATCATTCCTCCTTAGCTCAGTCGGTAGAGCATGCGGCTGTTAACCGCAGTGTCGTTGGTTCGAGTCCAACAGGGGGAGCCAGTTAAAGCCGGAAGCGATTGCTTCCGGCTTTTGATTTATCCCGATACCGGAATCACCTTTTATCTGTCGTGTACTTTCTTGTTTTGTAGTCATCATCTATGCGCTTTTTCCACTCCGTGCCGAGCGCTGCGCTGCAACGCACGGTGGATACGGCTTCGCTCAGCACTTCGTAGTTCAGCTGCGTTCCCTGATGGTCGCTGTGGTAATTCACGGACCTGTCCGCGCCTATGCCGAAGCGGCTTGCCGTTTCAACGGCGTCTATGTTCGCGCCCAAGAACAGGAACTCCCAGCCGTATTTCGCCTTCTGCCGCTCTATCATCTTCTTCACGGTTTCGCTGTCGTAACGGCGGCTGGCGTTCTCCATGCCGTCCGTAGTTATTACGAACAGAGTATGCTCCGGCACGTCCTCCTCCCGCGCGTGCTTATGTATGTTGCCTATGTGGTGTATCGCTCCGCCAATCGCGTCCAGCAGTGCCGTGCAGCCGCGCACATAGTATTCCCTGTCCGTCATCGGCTCCACGCGGCCAACGGGTATGCGATCGTGAATTACCTCGCTGAAGTTATCGAACAGCACGGTCGATATCAGCGCCTCCCCCGCCTCTTTCTTCTGCTTTTCTATCATTGAGTTGAAGCCGCCTATCGTATCCGCT
>ENA-ORSK01002279-ORSK01002279.1-human-gut-metagenome-genome-assembly--contig:-NODE-2279-length-13082-cov-2.252169_pt1 | contig 13082 bp, 9 predicted proteins | sample MGYA00242192_ERZ509159 | MGnify/ENA primary metagenome ERZ509159 (study PRJEB26280, sample SAMEA2338663) | human gut metagenome | biome: human gut; feature: human-associated habitat; material: faeces...
ATACTGAAGAATATAAGCGGATTCGACAGAGAACTTGCATTCGAAGCTCTTAAAGAATCCTCTATGCTTCCGCAGAGAGGTATGGAATTCAGAATAAAACATGGATTTATACCGGCCGATCTGATGAAAGAAGCAATAGCATATGATATGGAATATGCCATAGCCGACTGGAGTGTAGCTCAGGCAGCATTGAAGTTGGGTAAGCAGGATGACTATAAGTATTTCCTTGAAAGAAGCAAGTCGTACAGAAATTACTTCGACCCTACAACAGGATTCATGCGCGGTAAAATGCTCGACGGCTCTTTAAGAACACCTTTCAGTCCGTATTCTTCATCACACAGAGATGACGACTATTGTGAAGGTAATGCCTGGCAGTATACATGGCTTGTACCTCACGATGTAGAAGGCCTTATTGACTGTTTCGGCAGCAAGGAAGCTTTCCTCAACAAGCTTGATTCTCTGTTTATAGCTAATGGAAATATGGGAGATGCCTCTTCGCCTGATATAAGCGGACTGATAGGACAGTATGCTCATGGCAATGAACCGAGTCATCATACCATATATCTTTACACCTTAGCCGGCCAGCCGTGGAAAGCAGCTTCGCGAGTAAAAGAAGTTCTGAATACAATGTATACCGATAAGGTAGACGGACTGTCGGGAAATGAGGATGTAGGCCAGATGTCGGCATGGTATGTCTTGTCATCGTTAGGTTTTTATCAGGTAGAGCCTGCTGGCGGAAAATTTGTTTTCGGCTATCCTAACTTTGATAAAGCTGTGATTTCTGTTCCTGGCGGAAGCTTTACTATACAGAAAGAAAATACCGGCAAGACAAATTCATATATTCAGAAGATTAAGCTCAACGGCATGGAATATACCAAACCTTGGATTGAGTATGCTGACATTATGAAAGGCGGAAACCTCAATATAGTTATGGGTGATGAACCTGTAGTGTGGTACTGACAAATAGAATAAAATCCATAAATTTGTCTGTAATAGCCTTAATAATAATATTTTTCAGTAATTTTGCAGAATGAATTCAGCAAGTATGGCGGCATATTATTGGTTTGACAGCCATACTTGTCAATTAATCAGTAAATCAACACAGAATAAATATTTTTTTAATGAGCTATTCAATTAAAGACTTTGAAATAATGGCTCCGGTTGGCTCACGCGAGTCACTGGCTGCGGCCATTAATGCAGGTGCCGACTCTATCTACTTCGGAATAGAGAGTCTGAATATGCGTGCACGTTCTGCAAGTGCGTTCACCATCGACGATTTGCGTGAGATTGCAAAAATCTGCGATGAAAACGGAGTAAAGAGTTATCTTACTATCAATACCATTATTTACGATGAAGATATCGAACTGATGCGTAAGATTGTAGATGCTGCCAAGGAAGCCGGAATAAGCGCTGTAATAGCCGCCGATGTATCGGTTATGGCATACTGTAATGAAGTTGGACAGGAAGTGCATCTTTCTACACAGCTTAATATCAGCAATGCCGAAGCCTTGAAATTCTACTCAAGATTTGCAGATGTAGTGGTTCTGGCACGTGAGCTTAATCTGAAGCAGGTAAGAAAGATTTATGATGCTATACAGGAACAGAATATCGTTGGTCCGATGGGCGAAAAGGTAAGAATAGAAATGTTCTGTCACGGTGCTTTGTGTATGGCTGTTTCGGGCAAATGCTATCTTAGCCTTAATGAACTGAATGCTTCGGCCAACCGTGGTGCATGTATGCAGGTTTGCCGCCGTTCTTATATAGTAAAAGACAAGGAAAGTGATATAGAACTGGAAGTAGACAACCAGTATATCATGTCGCCTAAGGACCTTAACAATTCATTTCATGGATGAAATGATTGAAGCCGGAGTGCGTGTGTTCAAGATAGAGGGACGTGCCCGCGGACCTGAGTATGTGAAGACCGTAGTGGAATGTTATAAGGAAGCTATCCGTTCATATCTCGAGGGTACATTTACAGAAGAAAAGAAAGCCGACTGGGACAAGAGACTCAAAACCGTATTCAACCGCGGATTCTGGAACGGCTATTACCTCGGACAGCGTCTTGGTGAATGGAGTAAGAACTATGGTTCTGAGGCAACAGAAAGAAAGGTATATGCAGGTAGAGGTATCAAGTATTTTGCAAATATCGGAGTTGCAGAGTTCCTTATCGAGGCTACTGAAATCAAGGTAGGAGATAAGTTGCTTATTACCGGACCTACAACAGGAGCCATGTATGTAGACCTTGAAGAGGCACGTGTCGACCTCAAGCCTGTTGATGTTGTTAAGAAGGGAGTGCATGTATCATTTAAGGTACCCGACAGAGTACGTCCAAGCGACAAGCTGTACCGCATTGTTCCTGCCGATGAACTGAAGAAAAATAAACAGTAACAAGACAAATAGAACATTTAAAACATTCTATTTTTTTGATAATCTTGTTACTTATGCTTATATAGAAATCTCTTTTTAGGAATGATATTGAAAAAAATATATATATCACCTAAGAAGAGATTTTTTTTATCAGAATAACAGATTAATGAATAACGATATATTATCTTTATAGCCTTTAAGCAGGGAAACTTGAAAACCAGAAAAAATTGAAAATCATAATAACAAATACCCCGAAATAAAATACCATGGATGACTTTTTATCATTATTCAGGAAATCCAGTGTTTCGCGACAGATGGATTCTAAGAAAACAAGTACAGAAACACCTTTATTCCTGATAGATTTTGATGAGTCCGGAGGAGCTTATATAAGGATAGTTGATTCTAAACTTAACGATATAATGCCCGACTACCGTCTTTTTAGTGGTGATGTGTTTCATGTCCTCCGTTCGCTTGAAACAATACGCCAGGACAGAATCATGAACTTTTCCTGGGATGAACATCTCAATTATATTTTCCTTAAAGACTACCCGTATCTTATTTTTCAGCTCTTGAGATGTGATAATCTTATAACATCTGCCGGAGAAAGAATTTCCGTTTCCGGAAATGAAGCTTCTGTAAATCTTAAACTTGAAAGGAATGATAATGAAATACAATCATCTTTATATTTAGTGACAGATAACGGAAGAGTAACCGATTTTAATTTCCTCTCTGATGTTTTTGTGCTTGCCGGCAAAACTATATTCCCGATAAAATCAGCCGGTGAGAATTACCTCAGACTACGTCATTTTGCTTCATCCTTCTATGAAAGCCAACTTGAGATATTCCTGTCGGTATTCTATTCGTTTGTAGAGAATGTACTTCTCGATTTCGAGGATTATGAACTTGTGTTTTCCGGACAGAGTATAAGTTCTGTTCCTACCATTATATTCGAGAAGGTAGATTCTGATATGGCATTATATCTTCGTCTTATTCATACTATACCCGGTGTGGAAATGAATATTCTGCAGAACTTTGATCTGACTTATAAAGCTACCGTTACAGCCGATCATAAGGTGGTGCTCAACCGTATTTCCTATCAGTCGGTTACTGAATCTTCAGCAATGAAGCTGTATAAGCAGATAATTAGTTTCTCGCCCGATAAAGCTTCCCAGAAGGGTGTTTTCTATGATGATAATATGTTTATTGTTCCTGCCGAGACAGCCTCTCCTTTTCTCTTGAATGGTTTGCCTTCTATCATAAAGGAATATCAGCTTTTGGGTACCGAAAAACTTCATGAGTATAAGGTTAAACCCGTAGCTCCGAAAGTTCATCTGGCGTTGGGTTCGGGTATAGACTTCCTTGAGGGAGATGCCGATATCGTAATCGACAATGAAAAGTTTACTTTGAAACAGTTCTTCAGCCAGTATCAGAAACAGAAATATATAACACTGTCGGACGGCAACAGGGCCATAGTGGAAGAAGGTTATTTTAAGAAAATAGAACGTCTTCTGAATAAGTCAAAGAGCAAGGGTAAGGTAAAGATTTCTTTCTTCGACCTTCCTGAAGTGGAAGAACTTTTGAATGCTCCTCTTGAGCACGAAGCCTTTAAAAGACATAGAGAAGTTTTCGAAGGATTCAATAAACTTGCTTCCCAGAAGATGAAATTCAGTCAGGTAAAGGCCGATTTGCGTGAATATCAGAAAGAGGGTGTAAAGTGGATTAACTATCTGTATGAAAATAATCTTGGAGGTTGTCTTGCCGATGATATGGGTTTAGGTAAGACACTGCAGACTATCGCAATGCTCGCGCGTATATATCCCAAAACCAAGAAGCCTTCTTTGCTCGTAATGCCAAAGAGCCTGTTGTTCAACTGGCAGAGTGAAATCAGAAAATTTGCGCCTCAGCTTGATGTGTATACATATTATGGAGCAGACCGTGATATGGCTCTTGCCCGTAAGTCGCATGTAATTCTTACCACATATGCCATAGTGCGCAATGATATTGAGACATATAGAAAAGAAGACTTCCATTATGTGATATTGGATGAATCGCAGAATATAAAGAATGTATCGGCTCAGATAACACAGGCAGTGCTGCTGCTTAACGCCGAACACAGACTGGCGCTTAGCGGAACACCTATAGAGAATAATCTTACAGAACTGTATTCTTTATTCAGATTCCTTAATCCGGCTATGTTCGGTTCATTGGAAGATTTCAATTCGCAGTATACATATCCTATACAGAAAAACAATGATAAGGAAGTTATGATGGCTTTGCGGAAGAAGATTTATCCGTTTATGCTTAGAAGACTTAAGAAGGATGTGCTTAAGGAACTGCCTGAAAGAATAGAACAGACTCTGTATGTGGAGATGGAACCTGAACAGGCAAGTTTCTATGAAGAAAGACGAAGGTATTATTATGATCAGGTGAAACAGAGCATAGCTGCCGAGGGTATAAAGAAATCTCAGTTTGTAATGTTTCAGGCATTGAATGAACTGAGACGTATATCTTCTGTTCCGGAAAGCTTGAGTGACGGCAATATTAAATCTCCTAAACTGAACATATTGCTCGATTCTCTTTCCGATGCCGTGGAAAACGGACATAAGGTGGTGGTGTTCTTTAATTATATAGCAGGAATTGAACTTGTAGGCGACCGCCTTAATGAGTATGGAATAGACTTTACATGTATGACCGGTTCTACACACGACAGAAAGGGAGTAGTGGAACGTTTCCAGAACGACCCTAAATGTAAGGTTTTGCTCATGACTCTGAAAACAGGGGGTGTAGGTCTCAATCTTACTTCTGCCGATACTGTGTTTATATTCGAGCCGTGGTGGAACAAGGCTGCCGAAGAACAGGCAATAAACCGTCTGCACCGTTTCGGACAGAAATCGAATGTGTTGAGTTATTCAATAATAACACGAGGCAGCATAGAAGAAAAAATCTGCCTGCTGCAGCAACAGAAAGCCGAACTGTTTGAGGGCTTGATAGGAAGTGATTCTTCGTCTTCCAAACAACTTTCTGAAGAAGATATTAACTTTATTCTTGGTTAGTGATTATGGGATTTAAGAAGACAAAAATGGATATTGTTGCCGAGGTTTCGGGTTTGCCTGAGTTATTGTTGGTAAAACCGAATCATGATATATACGAAGAAAATATATCGCTTCTCGACAGAACGACAGCTGATGACTTGAAGACAATATTTCCTACCTTCAGGTCTTTAATAGCCGGAAAGAATGTGTTTTTGGTTGATAATAGAACAAAGGAAAAAGAACTGTTTATGCCGGCAATGAACTTATTGTATGGTAAGAAGGTGGTAAAGTTCGACTATTTGTGCTTTTATTCTGCTATTCTGAGCTGTCGTGAAAATGTTGAATTATATTGTTCTACTTTTTCCGAAAGTGTGAAAAAACTATATAGGGCTGTGTATGATAAAGCGTTTGTAAGTCTGCAGGAAGCCAATTCTATATTGGGAAGAGAAGCTATGGTTGTTGAGGAAGTGAGTTATTTCCGCAGAAAAAGACTTGCAGATGATTTGCCTTTCTTAGGTTATGTAACTTCTAAAAACGGCAAGACCAACAGATATGGCCTTGAACTTAATGATATCTTCATTTATATGAAGAGTTTCTATTATAATGTGTTTTATTACTTTGTCTATAATGACATTGAGCGTGGGAAAATAAAAGGATACGACAAACTTCCCGAGAATGAAAACTTAAATATATTCAATGGTGAGTTGTGTCTTATGAGAGAATTTCCTTTTCTGCTTAGTCTCAGTCATCAGGGAGTTCTTAAGATAGGTACGTCTAAGAAGATGTCGGTTTCTTTATTGAAGAAAGTGTCTTCGCAGATTAAGCTGATGGAGTTTTATCCGGAAAAATCGGATAAAAAAGATGCAGAGGTATCCAAATTACGGGCAACACTTCTTCTGAATGCGTTTACTGCTTATATGGAAGATCCTACATTTATAAAGAAAGATGAATCTCTTGAGAATATAATGAAGGATGTTATGATTCGTACTGTCAACAAGACATCATTACAGTTGAATTTACTGCTTCCTCATATTTCGGGACTAAGGTCGAATTACTACTCATACAATTATGTTTATGATATAAATGATTCTATATTGCATTTTTTTGGAGAATGCCTTAGAGGTAAATGGTATAGTGTAGATGACCTTATAAGCTTTCTGCAGTTAGAAACAGACGGAGCATCGTTGCGTTTCTTTGAGCTTGATTCCTTTAATATTCAGAAGGTAGCCAACAAGAAAAATAATGAACTTATATCTACAGATGCTATAGTAAGTAATGTATCTGTTCCGTTTGTCAAATACTATATACTTATGATGTCGAGCTTGGGCATGCTTGATGTGGCATATTCCGATTATAATGAATCGTTCAATACTGACGCAGATGGTGTAAAATGGTTCAGGCTTACTAATTTAGCATATTATGCATTGGGTATTGACAAGAAATATACTCCACAACAGATATTAGCGGAAAAGAATTATTTTGAGGTTGATTCGGACAGACTCATAGTTAAGTCGCTCGATAAGAACAATCCTTATGAGGGAATGTTGAACGACATTTCTACTCCTATTGGTGGAGGACGATATGTTTTTACTGAGAAATCTTTCCTGAAAAACTGTAACAGTGAAACTGATGTTTCCGATAAGATTAGTTTGTTTGAAAGGTTTGTATGTTCCGAAAAGCCTCCTTTGTGGAACAGGTTCTTTGCTTCGTTGTTGGATAAATGCAGTCCTCTTAAGTCCCTTAATCAAGATTCATATTTGATATATTCTCTTGATAAGGATAATAGGGAGCTTATAGAATTACTGGCCCTTGACCCTGTTTTAAGGGAGCTGGTTATCCGCGCGGAGGGTTATATTATATTGGTTGAGAAGAAAAACAACAAGAAGGTTATTGACCGGTTGAAAAGTCTTGGATATTTGATATGATAATTGTTATTCATCCCTGTTGATAACTTATATATTATTATAGGTTGATAATGTTGAAAACCTGTTGATAATGTATTGTTCCTGATTATATATGTATCTGTAATATTATGTATATCAGTGTGATAATATGTTATCAACAGGTTTTGTTTATTTGTTGATAAGTGGTTTGTTACAATGTTTGTTTGTTGTTGATAAGTGTAGTGTAATATATAAAGAAAGGTCTTTGACAGGGAAATATAGAATCTGATTTTTTGAGTATACGTACGCATTAATAGAGTTTTTTACTAAGTTTGCACAGCATTTTTAGATTTATTCTATCAATAATTTATTAACAAATCATTAAAATCGATGAAAGAAAACATTCAGAAAAGCAGTCAGGTTATGCGCTTCAGGCGTTACTCCAACCGCTCTTATGCTGTTTTCTCTACATTGAAGACTCCGGTAAATATCGGCGTAATGACAGTGGCAATGCTTACTGCAACACCAGTAGTGAGCGTTTCTGCACAGTCGGTTGATAAGACCGTTGAGACCCAGATGAAGGAGAAAGAGTATGAGCTGGAAGAAGTACAGGTAACCGGCAGCCGTGTGCCGCTCAGCGTGAGTCAGGCTGCACGTATTGTAACTGTGCTGGACAGAAAGGCTATTGCGGCCGCTCCGGTGCAAAGTGTAAACGACTTGTTGAAGTATGCCGCAGGTGTTGATGTCCGCCAGCGGGGAGACATGGGAGTACAAACAGACATCAGTATCCGAGGGGGAACATTCGACCAGATTACCATCTTGCTGAACGGAATTAATATCTGCGACCCCCAGACCGGTCATAATGCGGCCGATTTTCCTGTTGAAATGAGTGAAATAGAGCGTATAGAGGTTCTTGAAGGACCAGCCGGACGTGTATATGGTACATCATCTCTTGTTGGTGCTATCAATATAGTTACACGGACTGAAGAAGAAAGTGGGGCAGAAGTGTTTGCCGACGGTGGCTCATACGGTTATTTCAAAGGTGGCGCACGCATTAATTATGTAAGAAAAGGACTAAGCAACCAACTTTCGGGAAGTTATAGCCGTAGTGACGGCTTCAGCCGGAGCAAGGCAGGAAATCTTAATGCCGACTTTAATTATTCAAGACTGTTTTATCAGGGACGTTATGAAAATGATGTGGTAGATGTGCGCTGGCATGCAGGATTCACCAATAAAGACTATGGTGCCAATACATTTTACAGCACATTGTCCGACGAACAGTTTGAGCATATAAGAAAATACTATACGGCGGTACAAGCCGAAACGAAAGGTGAAGTGTATCACTTTAAGCCTTCTGTGTATTGGAACCGTTCGGACGACCGCTTTGAGTTCTATAGAGGAAATCCCGGGAAATCTCCGTTTAATTATCATCAGACAGATGTTTACGGCGTGAATCTGAATAACTATATCCAGACTTTTTTAGGAAAGACAGCTTTTGGCGCAGAATTCCGTAATGAGGGAGTGGTAAGTACTTCATTGGGCGAACCTCTGAATACCCCCAAGCCGGTGCCTGGAGAAGACGCACAGTTTACTCTCGGACTGAACAGAACAAATATAAGTTTCCACCTCGAACATACTTTACTCTTAAGAAGATTTACTCTTTCGGCAGGTGTAATAGCTGTAAAGAATACGGGCAATGAGATGAATTTCCGATTCTATCCGGGTGTAGATGCGAGTTTTCAGCTGGCACGCGACTGGAAGGTATATGCTTCGTATAACACGTCTCTGCGAATGCCTACTTTTACAGAACTTTATTATTCTGTTGGAGGACATAAGGCCGACAAGTATCTTAAGCCGGAGGAAATGCAGGCTGTGGAATTTGGTCTGAAATATCTCCGTCCGGGAATAAGGGGAACTCTCAGCCTTTACCGTTATCATGGTACGGATATGATAGACTGGATAAAAGATATATCACAGGGTGAGGATGCTCCGTGGCAGTCGGTAAATCATGCTGTAATAAATACAATGGGAGTTGAGGCCGCATTGGCATTCGATTTTGCACAACTTCTGGAACGGAATGTAATTCTTGAATCGGTTAATGTGTCATACAGTTATATTGATCAGGACAAAGAGACTACTCCTAATATTCAGTCGAAATATGCGCTCGAGTATCTGAAACATAAGTTTGTGGCACAGGCCGGATTTCATGTATGGAATAAGATGTATCTGAATTTGTCGTACCGCTGGCAGGACCGCATGGGCAACTATCAGAAAGGTGATACTATGGTGCCGTATGAACCTTATTCGCTGGTTGATGCGCGTCTCTCATGGAATGCACCTCAGTATAAGTTGTATGTTGAAGGAAATAATCTGCTCAACAAGACTTATTATGATCATGGAAATATTCCTCAGCCAGGTGCCTGGATAAGAGCCGGGGCAAGTTATAAGTTCAGACTGTAAAAAAATGACCTTATGAATAAATCTTGTCACAGTAATGTCAAGGCCTGTCACTATAATGATGAGGCCTCGGCACAGTTGTGGCAAGGCCTCGGCTCAACCGTGCTGAGGCCGTGGCATAACCGTGATTAGGCCTTGACACAACTGTGACAAGATAATAATGTTTTGTTAAATTCATTATACCACCGCCTAAAACCATGTTTTCTTTTTAGGAAGTAACTGTCTTTCTGGAAGTTATGTATGCTTTTGTTTCCATTACACTATATTGTTGTTCTTTATTATATCAATGAAAACTTATGCCGGTATTCTTTAGGCGACATGCCGGTATTCTTTTTAAAGAACCGGCTCATATAAGAAGAATCAGGAAATTTACAGCGGACTGCAATTTCGGCAATAGATAAAGCCGGGTTATTCAGTAATACCTCATAATGAATTCTCGAAAGAAATGAAAGCAGACTTAAATCCATCACTATTACTTTTATGAAACAAAAATAGCAAATTTAAGTCATAAAATATCGTATATGTTCCGATTATGAAAAATATTGTTCGGCAAAAGCCATATTATGACAAGAAAACAATGTCTAATTTTGCAGCGGTTTTTAAACGAAAAGAAATTTATGACAAGAAGAAAAAACTCACAACTGTTTATACTTATTTTTCTGGGAATGCTGACTGCCTTCGGTCCTTTTGTAACAGATATGTATCTGCCTACCTTACCTGCCATGACAGGTTTCTTCAACACTAATTCATCGCAAGTGCAACTTGGACTTACAGCCAGTATGATTGGTCTGGCATTCGGACAACTCTTCTTTGGCCCTTTGAGTGATAAAATGGGTCGTCGCCCTCCACTGATAGCCGCTATGATTATGTTTTTGGTATCTACCATAGGTTGCATTTATTCTACCAGTATCTCTATGTTTATAGTATGGCGGCTTATACAAGGAATTGCCGGTGCGGGAGGTATTGTGATTTCACGTTCGGTAGCGGCCGATAAATATTCAGGAAGAGAACTTGCAAAAATGTTGGCCATTATTGGAGCCATAAACGGGATTGCTCCTGTTGCTGCTCCTATAGCAGGAGGAAGTATGGCCGACAGTTTAGGCTGGCAAGGTATCTTTTGGACTTTATTTATACTTGGCATATTATTATTGGTTGGCAGTATAGTCTTTTGTGAGTCATTACCGGTAGGGCAACGAAAAAACTCCGGATGGGGTGATTTATACAAAAGTTTTACTAATGTCATAGGCAATCGTCAGTATATATATTATATTTTTCAGTTTGGATTTGCACAGGGAGTTTTGTTTGCCAATATAGCATCGGCTCCTTTCATCATGCAGGAGCATTATGGATTTTCACCACTGATGTTCAGTATATGTTTTGGTGTAAATGCCGTAGCCATAGTACTGTCGGCCACATCATCCGTGAAGTTTGCTCACCCAGAGCAGGCCTTATATACAGGTAGCACAGGTATGGTAGTAGCTTCTGCTGCTTTATGTATTGCACTTTGTGCCGGTTGCAGTTTCTGGATATACGAAATATTACTGATATGTTTATTGCTTATGCTTGGTCTTACTTTCACTTCGTCTAATACGTTGGCTATGGATAGTGAGCCAATGCAGGAATGGCATCTGCTTTATTGGGCGCTTTAGGATTTGCTTTTGGCGGAATTGTTTCTCCGCTGGTAGGACTTGGAAATATAATGGTATCTACAGGAATAGTTTTTCTGATTGGATCTGTTTGTGCTTATGTATGTACACATTTGGCTTTGCGACGAAAATTAACACTTGCCCGGCGCTATAAAAAACAGTCGAGTATCATGGCATGAAACCATAGTGGCTGACCTATGTTCATACTTAGGTCAGCCACTATGGTTTTATGTTATCTGTTAGAAAACTCACTGCTGTATAGCTTTGTACCTAAATCACTATACCACCACCTAAAACCACATTGTTTCTGTAAAAGGCGGCAGCTTGTCCGGAAGCTATAGATGCGAGTGGCTCATGAAGTTCTACATGAAGCAAATTGTCTTTTGTTATTCTCACAGTACATCTGTTGGCCTGTTTCCTATATCTTATCTTTACAATAACATCATCTTTATCAAGAAGAATATCCGGATTGGTTATATTCCAGTCTTTCAGCCACATTTCGTTTTTTTCTAACGATTTTATATTGTCGCTTATAATAATTTTGTTTTCCTCCGGATATATATCCTTTACAAACAGAGCTTTATTCATATATATACCTAAGCCTCTTCTTTGTCCGATGGTATAGAAAGGATAGCCGTTGTGCTTTCCTATAATATTATTGTTTTCGTCATAAAAAAAGCCGGGTTTAATTTTTTCTGCACAGTTTGTTTTTTCTTTAAGGAAAGTTCTGTAGTCCATAGGGCAGAAACATACTCCAAGACTGTCTTTTTTTGTCGCTGCTTTGAGGAAGCCTCTTTGTGCTGCTATTTCTCTTACTTTGGTTTTAGTGAGTCCACCCATTGGCAGAAGCATTCGAGTGAGTATCTCCTGAGGAAGTCCCCATAAAAAAAACGACTGGTCTTTGTCGGGGTCGGCTCCATTTATGATATGCCAGTGATTTTCAAGGAAACTTTTCTGTACATAATGTCCGGTAGCCAGATGATAGATACCCTCTTTGTCGGCTATTTCTTTTAATAATGGCCATTTGAGATAATTATTGCATAGTGTACATGGAACAGGAGTTCTGCCAGCCATGTATTCCGATATGAAATAATCTATGATATATTCATTGAATTTTTCTCTTGCATCGTATGTTATGTGGCGTATTCCCAACCGTCGGCACAGTTCCTGTGCGTCTTCGAGATATTCTGTAGAGTTGTCTTTTTCGTAGAAACGGAATGTTACACCGGTTACTTCATAGCCGGCTTCTTTGATCACTTCGCGGATCTTATCCTCGTCCAGTTTCTCCGGAGCATGGATCACTGTGGTTCCTTTTTCATGGGAGGAAACTACATCTTCCACTCCAAATGCCTCTTTTACTGCCTTTGTCACATGTGCTTCACAATGTCCACACATCATTCCTGTTACGTTTACTGTGATTGTTGTCATTTCTTTATTCTCCTTGTTTTCTTTTATATTTTCCTGATCTTTTGGATCATGAATTTCACTGTTGCAAAAGTCTGTATTCTCTGCTTTCAGACTTCTGTTTTCTGTTACATTTTTCATTTTTGCATTATCTGAAATATAATGGGTTTCTGTCACATTCTGTTTTATTTTTTTGTCTCTGGAAGCATCATGTACCTTAAAGAGATTCAGTCTCAGTGCATTGGTTACCACACAGAAACTGGAAAGACTCATGGCAGCTGCACCAAACATGG
>ENA-ORSK01002288-ORSK01002288.1-human-gut-metagenome-genome-assembly--contig:-NODE-2288-length-13034-cov-6.040219_pt1 | contig 13034 bp, 8 predicted proteins | sample MGYA00242192_ERZ509159 | MGnify/ENA primary metagenome ERZ509159 (study PRJEB26280, sample SAMEA2338663) | human gut metagenome | biome: human gut; feature: human-associated habitat; material: faeces...
ATCACTTCCTATAGAATTCTATAAAAATGTGTCCAATATTTTTGGGTAGGTTCAAGCATTTGAATTCTTCCCTAATTATTAAAAATTAATTTAAAGCAACTAATATTAATTTTTATCTATAACTTACTATATTATTTAATACTCTATTTGTAATTCTTATTTATATTTATTAATTATTTTATCTTTAATTGCATCTTGATCTAGAGAAAAAATATTTGTTTTTTTGAATACAATACGTATGATTACAGATAATATTGTTGCCATTAAATCTGGTATAACCGCTTTATTGGCTTTTTCTTTGAAAAAACCATCGAATTTATCACTAAAAAGAATAATTGTTAAAGAGACTAATAGTACTAATAAAGTCAATATAAGAAAAACAAAACTGATATTTCTGATAAGTTTATTTCTTCTTAAAATTCTTTCAACTTCTTTATCGTATATTTCTTCCTTACCAGCTTCAAATCCTTTTGAAAATGAGGATATTTCTATATTATCTGATTGTACTTTAATATCGTTAATTTCTTTATTATGTTGTTCATTTGCCTCTTTCAATGCTAATTCAACTTTTTGTTTTACAAATGAATTTTGTTCCTGTAAAACAAATTCATCTACATCATCAATTTCAATATTTCCTTCCCTCAATTTTTTATCTATATTAAAAATTAGTTCTTCTTTATAATTACTACTTTCATTTAAACTTATAATTTTAATCAAAATTTTTTCTCTTGTTTTGCTCTGCTCATTTTTTATTTCATCAGCACCCGTAGTAAAAGAAAGGAATTTACAAAATGCTTCAAAATCATTGTCAGTTCTCCCCTTATATTTTAATAGTGTTGAGTACCAAACCGAAGGTAATACAAATGTAGGGATGTCGCCTTTATTTATTTTTGCTGTCCAATTTACTAAAACATTGTCAAATGTGATAAAATAATTTTTCACGTTCAAAAAAGAATTTTTTTCACAATTGCTATTTTTCTCCCTTAAAAACATATACATATTTACATCATGCTTAATTGGTTCATCCGATGGAGTTTTCCCATTTTGAATCTTATATTCTGTTAAATCTTCAAACAAATGATTAAATTCTTTTTTAGTATTTTTTGAATCATAATTTTCAAAAGACTCGTATTTAAATTGTGATAAACCCGAAAGCATCTTCTTTTCTAAATAGCTTTGAAAATCAATGAACGATTGTTTTGGATTCATCTTTTTCCACGTACTATATTGCTCATAAAAATCGTAATTTTTAAACTCAGGATTTAATGTTTTGATTGCCTCGGTACTAATTGGAAGACTATTTCCAAATAAATTTTTCAAATCTTTGACATGCTTATTAATAGTATATAAAATTTCCGCTTTCGTACAATTTGTATATTTTAGTTCAATTCCTGCATGTTTACACTTTTCAACAAATAATTTTACCATCTTATTCTGTTCATGATTTTCGAATAAAATACATCTAAAAAGAATATTAGAATCTAAATAGAAAACTTTTTTATTAAAAACTTGCAAAAAATCTTTATTATCTTTTTTTATTGTTAATAAACAATATTCATAACAACTAGATACACTATTATAAATATAATTGTCTTTTTCTTTATTTTCCCAAGTTAAAAAATCAAACAAAAATTGTTTTTGTGAATCATCAAATTTGTAATAATCAACAACTTTTGTAGTATCAGATTTGTAGTTCATATAAGATAAAAACGTTTGCTTATCTTCATTAAAAGCATTATATATAAAATTTGTTATTAACGTTATTGCATAATCCAGTTCATAAGTATTATATTTTATATTCTGTGTCATAAAATCTGATACAATATTAATAAGAGCATTTTCCGTTCTCTTTTTGTATTTTTCCATGTGATCTGGATTTAAAACATACCTTGAATATTTTTCATCACTAATTTTTATCTTTAATATTGAATTAATTTTATCACTATTGATTGATTTTAAAATTTCATCTTCAGTAAATTGCAAATCATAATTCAAATATATTTTTTCTATTATTTCTTGAATACTCAATCCATTAGCATCTGTGTCACTTAATTCTAACTTGATTAGTTTTAATAAATTACTATTAAATGTCGTTGAATTGCTATCTCCTAGAATCAGTGCAAATCTTAAAAATTGTTTCATATTATACCTCGTTTATTTTTTAATATTATACTATATTTGATATTTTTTTTCAATCATTATTACTTTTATTGTACTTACGTTTAAATTCTTTAAATGAAATAGTACTGGAATCAACTATTTCTTCTATTGGAGAAAATATTTTTTCCAATAAATATAATTTGTATAATTGTTTGAAATTTATTTTCAATTAAACTACCCTCCATAAAAATATAACATTATTATAATGATTAAATACCATATAATTTGCCGAAACAAAACAAATTTATTAATTTCTTTATAATTTTTCTATACATAATCAATATTTGTTTATTAAATAATCTGGATAATTTTGAAATTTTTTACCTTTATACTTATACTCTTCATTTTAATAAACTTTATTGATACAAAAAAGCTTGAATAATTATATTAGGCTAAACTACTTATTAACATTTTGAGCATATAAACTTGTAAGCATTTTTTTAAATTTCACACAATTACATTTTAAAGCTTTGTATATTTTATATTTTTTATATTAAATTATGTTATAATTTATACATACTTTATAAGTGTTAAGAGGAATAAGATGAATATAGTAAAAATTAATGAAGTGTTAAAAAATTTTATAACGAATCAAGAAACAAAATCTATTTTAATAGATGGCCCTTGGGGTTGTGGAAAAACTTATCAGATTAATGAATTTATGAAAAAATTCATTAATAACAAAACAAATAAGATTTATTATTTGTCGCTATTTGGCTTAGAATCAATAGATGAAATTCACACTACATTGTATTATCAACTGCATCCAAAGAAAAAAGCATTTAAAAAAATCTCAAAAAAAATACTAAATTTTGCGTCTATAATTTCGAAGGCCATTCCATTCTTAGATAAAATAGGAAATGTTTGTGATAGTTTGGATGCTCAATTAAGAATTACACCAACAGGAAAAATCAAAAAAAGTAGCATTATAATATTTGATGATTTAGAGAGAATTTCTACTTCTATTAGTTATACAAATTTTTTAGGATATATAAATAATTTGCTTTCTTTAAATTGTAAAATAATATGTCTTGTAAACTCACAAGGGATTTGCAACGATGTAGGTTTTTCATCTTTTAGAGAAAAAGTTTTTGACAATATCTATACAATAAGTGAGACTAACACGAATTTATTGCATGAAATGTTTGATAAATTTGAAATTCATAATATTAACTCCACATTTGAACTGTTTTGTAACAATTTAAGAATGGCAAGAAGAGTTGAATTATTTTACAATAAAATTATAGAAATATTCAAAAATAACAATACAGATATTAAAAAAGCTAAACATTCTGAATATATAATTTTTAAAGCTGCAATCTACACCGTACTAATAGCATTTAAAGAATTCAAATATGAAGAAATAAATGAAATGGAAAATTTAAATTATAATTCTAATAAAAAAATTTATGGTGAATCAGTAGCAAATGGTTGGGAAAAATATTTTAATGCTCAACAGAATGACTTTGAAATGAATACTATCGGTTATTTAACAGAGATGATGTTGCGAATATTTATGTTTGATGACAAAAGCTTTTTTGAAAATTATTTTTCATTGAGTACAAAAAACAAAGATAATCCCATACTTAATGAAGAATTTTTATATTTATCAGATAATAATAAAATAATTTATTTACAAGAACTAGAAAAAACAATTCAATATGACGATTTCATATTAGAGGATAATGTTTATAAAATTAGCGCAGTAATAAAATATTCCGATTTCTCATTTAATAAATTATCTATTAAAAAAATTGCCAAATCATATGTTAATGAATTTGGTAAAGATCTTGAATCAATCTCATTTTATTTGCGATTAGACGACGTTAAAGGGGGAAAGCTTGATTCAATAAAATCTTTTATAAATAATATTACAATAGAGGCCAAAAATTTAATTATTGAAGAAGACCTATCCAACATTCAAAAATTTAATAAAACAAATGACTATAACGGATTATATGATTTTATAATTTCCATTTTTGATAAATCTAACACGGAATTTGTTGAAAAAATAAATAAATATTTAATTGAAGAAAATTTTTGCATTCCAGATTTGGCAAATAATATAACAAAAGATGAGTGGGAATATTCTCATTTAATTGCTAAATACGCTAGAAAAAATAATTTGGGAGATATTTTTATTTCAGTAGCTAAAAATATATGTTCAAAAAATTTTTCAAATAAATCTTTAATTGATAGATATTATTTATTAATTAAGCACAACATTGATAATAATATTAAAATTGAAGATTTACAACAAAATTAACTTTACATTTATTTCTTAAAAATAATTTTATTGACTCTTTAAATAAAGCTCATGAATATGCATTATTTCTCATAATACTAAAAGGGAAAGTGATAATTTTTTCACTTTCCTTCTTTCATACATATCTTTTTAATGTAAATTTATGAATTTAAATTTTGGTATAATTATTTTTTAATGTTCAGTAATTTATAGCAACAACATTTGAAAAAATATTTTTACACATTTCATCGTCAACGTTACTATTTATTATTGAAATAGCATTATAATTTTTTTTATCAACGCTCAATATTTCTTCTTTTATAAGTTCATTTAAAAATGATTGTAATTGCTTATAATATATTTTTTTGATTATACCAAAATTACGAAGTCCGTTTAATTTAAAAGTATTAATTACTTTACTTTCTTTTCCTCTTAAGAAATCACTTAAAGAATATAAATTAAATTGAAGGTTAGAATATTTAGCTTCAACTGTTTTAATGCAACATAGAATAGTCTTCTTTCTTCCGCATAATCAATATTTTCATCATCTTTAATAACTAATTTCATTACAGGATCATCTTCTATTTTAGAAGGAAATCCCAATATATAGTCTTCATCAGATAATACAACCTTTCTTTGTTCTTCATCTAAAATAATATTGGGATCATCTTTTTTTAATATGTTATCCAAATATTCTTTGTCTGATTTTAAGTGCTTACTAATAAACCTATTATTATGTTCTTTAACTAAGGTTTCCGTATTAGCAAATTCACCCATATATTTGCTTAGTAATTTATAGTCTATACTATTTTTCTTACACCACTCTTTTAGAATGTTCTCCTCTCCCATTAATTGCAATTCATTATAAACTGGTAGTGCATCGTTATAAAATTAATGTATTTTTTTCTAGAAATAAATTTATCAAGATTAAATAAATAGTCTATTTCCTTACAGAACGATTCAATAGTTGTAAACTCCTTATTATTATTTTTATACCCAAATAAGCCCATATCATTTTCCACCTTTTTACATATTATACCATTTTTTGCTAAAAATTTAAAGGATTATGTAAATAACTTGTTTAAAGCAGACAATTATATTGTAATAATTACAACAAAAGTACTCATTTGTGTCTATAAAAATGAAAATTCATATAAACACAATTGAGTACTATGATATTCCTATATATTTTTTAAGCTATACTTTAATGAAAAAATAATGCTATTAACTATTTTTAATCTATCAAATTATTTTCACATTAAATGAATTAAAATAACCTATGTACAACTACTCGTTTAAGACTTATATTCATTTACTGATCTCTTTATTTCTTCATACAACAATTTAATTTTTGCCTGTTCTTCAGAAGAAATATTATCAAACTCAAATTGTATTTGTGGTTCATTATTTTTATATAAATAATCTATCAATTTCAAATTACTAAATTCTTCTTCTTTTTCTTCATTTTTATATTTTATTTTAGTAATTATTTCGTCATTTTCTTTTTTAATAATTAGTTTCATTATTTTCCTCTCTATATGATTTCATATTATATTTTTTAAATCTCTTTTTTATTGACGTTTTGCCTCCATCTGTTATTTCGGCTATTATATCCAAAATTGAATTTTTAGAATCATAATTGTCTTCCATCTTATACGATTTAATATTTATTTTTGATTTATCATTCGAACATACTATTATACATTGAGCATCCCCCAACACAGGGATAGTCGCATTATGCGAAACCATTATAACTTGTCTATTTCGTTTGCATAGTTTAATTGAATTGACTAGGTCATAATTAATATAATTTGTAGCTAAATTATCTTCTGGTTGGTCAATAATTAATGGAGCATTATCACCATCATATCCTAAGATAATATCTAAAATAACTGATGCCTTCATTCCTGGACTTAAAGCAGAAAAATTTTTCCCATTTTTATGAATAATAGAGTATTTGACCTTATTTACATTTGAAATGCTTGTATATACTTTATTAAATAAATCGATATTATCCTTAATTTTAGGCCTACTCAAATAATTTGTTCTAAACAAACTACTTGGTGAAATATTATCCACATTTGTAGGAATTTTATTTTTTATACACTGATTTAAGGCATTAAGCACTATTTCTTTTGATAATTTAAAATCATTTTTTATGAATAACTTATGTCCCGATGATTCCACCTTTTTTGTGTCTACTTCACATTCAAATTGTATAATTTCACTAAAAGCATTGTCGAAAGATTTGTAATTGTTGACAAGTTTCTTTGTATTTTCTAATAGAGTGTTTTTCATTTGGATAATATTAGATTTTTTAGCACTATTTTCCTTAATTAAGTTTTCTTCTTCCTCTATGTGTTTGTGAATAATTTTATTAATAAATTTAGCAAACTTTATTTCTTCATAAGCTGTATTAATTTTACTCTTTATTGAGTTTAATTCACTGTCATAATTTTCACAAAATGCAATTTTTCCCCGTAATTCAGCCAATTCTTCAATTTTTTGCATTATATTTTTAATTTTTTCATCATCGAAATCTAAAATCTTTTTTTCTGATTCAGTTGGTTTCATAAAGGTTAGTGGATTTATAATAGACTCTCCTAAGCAAAATAATCGTGTAAAATTTTGAATGCCCTTTATTTCTGCTTCTATATTTTCTATTTCGTTAGCAGAATTGATTAATGTTTGTAATTTATCCCTTAATTGTTCTAAAGATTTTTCGATTTTTTTTCTAAATACTTCATCTAGTGGAAAAATTTTTTTAATAAAAACATTTTCTGATAATGAATTTTCTAATCCATTATCTTTATCTTCTTTAATCAATTCTAATATATAATTTTGTCTAAAATAATGTGGCACAATTCCTGATGGATTATTTACGTTCAAGTCTTTTACATTAAAATCTTTGTACGTTGAATTATTATTATTTTCTATTTTATCGTATAAGGAATCTACCAATAATGTTTTTCCTGAAGAAGAGTTACCAATGATAACATTTAAACCTGGTTCAAAATTAACATCTATTTTTATTTTTTCATTGTCCAATTTTGCGCTAATAATTTGCTCCTGCCATTCTTCTCTAGGATCATTCCCATATGATAATCGCATTCTTTCGCTTAATGCTAATCTCAGTCCTGAAAAATTAGCTGACGAATACATCCACGTTGGTACAAAATCATCATTTCCACTTTTAGAATTTGGATAATTACTTATGTCATAATTATCTGAACATGTAACAAGATTGACAAATTCTGAAATTCCCAACTTATTAAAATATGATTGAGTTTCTTCTAACCCATTATTACTTCTTGCAGTGAATCCATCGAACATATTATAATAAATGCTTCTTTCCATTACATTATCAAATTTCACACCTTCTCTAGGTATCGATTTATCAAATGTTTTGTGAGACTGACCTCCATGCGGCAATATCAAATATTCATATCCTTCAAATGCGTTTATTAGATCACCTAGTTTTGGGATTTTATCACAGTCACTAGGTAATTTGTTAGGATATAAAGTATCCAAAATTTCGTTGATTTTTTTTAAATGGGATTCAAATTCATTAATATCTTTTAAACATTTGTCAAAATTGAATATGAAATGGCAATGATATGGAGGACAATTATCATAATTTCTAATATGTAGTTCAACTCCTACTAAAAAATTCATTCCAATTTCATACATTTTTTTATACGCATAAACATTAATAACATTATGATCAGTTAAACTTATTAAATATTCATTATTTTTAGCTTGATCAACAATTTTTCTTTTTAATTCATTCACATCATATTTATTATTTATTTCATTTGCATTTTCTGATGTGTGTATATGTATATCTATATAACAACATTTCATATTTTTTTCCTTTTCTAAATTTATTATTTATAGTTTATATATTAGATCTATATAATGAGTCAATTATTTTTTATAATAGAACGTTACTTGCGCCATTTTAATTTTATACATATGATTTTAACAGTATTGGCTATAAATTTTTTATGTTATGCTTAGTAAATGGGCTAATATTTTCTCCTAATATTTCATTTTTGTTTTTCTTAATTGTTTTGATTACATTTGATGTTGAATTGATTTTTTCATATTTAACATAATTCAAAATTGCATTGAAATCTTCTTCTTCTATTCCTAAATCATCTAAAATTTTGTCATTACCATCATAATCACTAAATTCAGATAGCAATTTTCTGAACATATTCAAACAATTATTATTACTTTTTAGGTTAAATAGCTCAAAATAATTTAAAATTTTAGATAAGGTAAACTTAATATAATTTTTTAAAACAAATATTTTATCTATAAATAAATTGACATTTTTTGTATTAACATTAATATTGTAACTTTTATTAAAACTATACACTAATTCTTTTATACTTACGCCATTTAATAACCTTTCAATGTAATATTTATACTGTAAATATTTTTGTTCTTCTCCTTTAGTAAATAGGTCATAGAATTTATCTATTTTAAATTCATATGCTATAGAACGTAATAAATTTAATGACAAATCTATGCAATCTTTCATTGTTTTAACTTTAGAAAATTTTTCAGCATAATTATCTTCTGAAAATTCATATACTTTATCAAAAGAAACATCATATTTTTTTATTTCAGTTGCGGTAATTTCCTTTTTTTCTAAACTAGATAATTTTTCTTTGTATTGATTCATTTGTGCAGTATTTTCAGCTTTTTTATTTAAAAACAAAATTTCATCATTTGTAAATACAGTTTTGTTTTCTGCTAAGATTTTTAAATCAAGCCATTTTTCCTTATTTTTATATATATTGTATACATCATCATTACATATATAAACATTACCCAAAATTGGAAATTGTGGATTTAATCTACCAACTCTACCAATTAAATTATTTAATTCAAATGAATTACTAATTTTACCAACAATAAATAATCTATCCGTTGGAGTATTAATGCCTTCCATTAGTGTACTAGTACATAACAAAGTTGTTATAGAACCAAAATTATATTCTGTTTCAAAAAATTTTCGCAAAAACATAGGTATTTTACCATGATGAATGCCAATTCCTCTTTTCAACATTTCAATAACATACCAATTGTCACCAATTTTGTTTTTCAAATATTTAATTTCTTCACTATATTTTTCTACTAGATCAGGTTTTACACTAGTATTCTCGATTATTGAATCAATGTTCAAGTATATTTCTTCAGGGCTTTTAAAATAAACTAATGTTTTACCATCAATTAATTTAGTTTGCCATTCATTTGAGTTGATTTTATAAACTGTGCTACATACTGGCATATAATTAGTATAAAATTTAATTATTTTTAATTTAGTCTGATCAAAAGTTATTTTACGAATGAATGGACCTAATAAAAGAATTTTATTTGATTTTTTTAACAATGACAAATATACTCTATTCATAGAAATAAGTCTATCATCACCAGTTATATCTGTTTTCTTTTCAGCCTTTAATTTGTATATTTCATCAAACACCAATAAATCTATTCCAACATTTTTTATTTTATTAATAAATACATTATCACTTCGCTCAGGAACAAAAATAAATATGTTTTTTTCTTCTATGTCTTCCGAACTATTAATACATATATTAAATTTATCAGAAAAATAGTAATATATTTTTTTTAATAATTCATTCATTAATGCTATGGTTGGAACAATAAATACTATATTATTCAAAGTATTTTCATTTCTTTTTATAAATTCCAATGCTACAAATGTTTTTCCAAAACTTGTAGGAGCACTGACAAAAACACTATTATTTTCTAACAACGATAGTATTTCAAGTTGTTGTTGTGTTAAAACTACTTTTGAATTTAAAACCGATGTATTTATAACGTCAAATGCCTTATCTTTTAAAGATTTATTTTTGTTATACATTTGCAAATCTAAGAAGTTATAATCCATTTCATTTCCTTCTAATAAATAATCCTTTAACTGTCTCTCTCTTAAATTTTTATAATCATCATCCAAATATTCATATTCATATATGTTTTCTTCTTTACACATAATACTCACCTACTTTAATTTTAAAATATTTAAGGAAGTCTTTTTTCGATAGAATAGGCAAAATTATAATTAATGAATTATTTATTATTTTTTTATATTTATCACTAATTTCATATTTTCTTACTACATTTTCAATATCTGACTTTAGATACAACTCATCTTCCACTACGAAACATATAGATGAAATATCAAATTTTGAAGAATCAAGTGTTTCAAATTTTTGCTGCAATTTCTTTAAGGTTTCTCCGTTTTCAGCTATAAAATTATTTGTATGGTTTTCTAAAAAACTAATTTCAGTAATAGTTTTATGTTTTTCGATACTATCAAATGCATTTTTTAAAGCAACATCTATGGATTCATAAAACTTCGACTCACCAAAATATAAAATACTTTTATTAATATCATAATAAACATTATCATTTCCATATACAGGCATATTAGGACTAGTTTTTAAACTTATTTTAGATATTAAAGTTTTAGAAAACCCAAACATGTCAATTAAAATAGACATTAGATATTCCGCCAAATCTCCTTGGAATATAGATGATTCAATATTCAACGTCTCTTTATTCCATCCTAAAGTATTAAAAACGCTATTTAATTTTTCTGTTAGTAATCCTTGATCTTCTAATTTTTTTATAAATGACATTGTTTCAGCTAATGTTTTAGTAGAAGCTTTTTGGGTTAGATAAAAAAACATATTTGTTCTATTAAAAATTAATTCACACAATGTTTCAAATAGTAATTCTTTATTTAAGATTAAAACATTCCAATCATAATTAGCATGTTTAATTTTAATGGATCGAACTTCATTATTTAATAAAATAGATTTAAGTTTAATATTCATATAAATTTTCCTCAGTCATTATAACTTTTCATTATGTACAAAATTAAAAGTCTTAAATATAAATGCTAGTTTATTTGCATTTTCAATATGATAAATCTTGCTAACATTGCAAAATATTTTTACTTTTCTTTTTTCTTAATAGATTGTAAAAAAATCTCCCTATATAATAGGGAGATTTTAGCCACATAATGTTATTCTTTAAGAGTGTTCCCCCACTACAAGCTTAAGAAATATTTAGTTTACTTTTATATTTTACCATATTTTGACAATTAATGCAAGAATTTAATGAATTTTTTACAAATAGTAAAGAGGTTTTGCACTTTAAATGCGAAACCTCTTGTTTTTATTAAAAACTTTCTAATTTCTGTAGAAATTATTCATAATCATCTTCAATATCCATCAAATAACAGAGAAAGTTGTAAACTGTTTCTCGTTGAGCTTCTTTTTTTGTTGTTGCGTATCCATAATAATCATCATACCCTCTTACCGATAATATACACTCCCATTCAGGATCTCCATTATTATCGTTTGATAAATTAAACTTATAATTTGGTTTGTAAATTAATTTTTTTTGAAACAATTCGTTTATCTGTCGTATTGATTCTTCGTATATTGGTTCGCCAACAGCCTCTTTAAACTCATTTCCAATATATCCTCTATTTCTTAAATCAGTATATGCTTGATATGCCGCATCAGCTCTTGCTTTAGCTTTGCTTAGATCTCTTCCATAATATATAGCATTAAAATCATAACCATTAGAAATTTTAACTTCACATGAATAACCATCACCTATTTCATGATAACAATAGTTAGGTAATCCAAATTCTTGCGACTGACTCCATTCTTGAAGAAGACCAATATAATTTTTTTCATAATTATCCTCTTCTAAATCATCATCAAAAAAAGCATCTAAATCTAGCATTTTATTAACTACTTTAGTAATAGTATCCATATTGTAATCACAGTCCAACGTTACTGCACCAATAATTGCTTCAAATAAATTTTCTTTAACTGAATCTTGTTCTTGAACATTTTGAGCAATATCACCTTTCCCCATTATCAATTGTTTATGAAAACCTAGTTTATCAATACACTTTGAAAGAGATTTAGTATCTACTAACATTTTTTTGATATCTGTAAATTTTCCTTCATCTAATTTGGTTTGGAAATATTTGGGATTAGTTAGTTTAAATTCATTCCGTTGCTTGTCTTCCGTAATCTTTCCAAATCTATTCATCATTAATCTTATTACAGCAAAATCTAATGCTTTATCCCCAATAAACTCTAATACCTCGTTATTTTGACCTCCATTTTCTACAGAATAACTTCTTCTGATGAATGCTTGTTGTAATAGGTCAATATTAACAAAGGCATAACCTATTACACTTTCGATTTTTTTAAAATCAATTGACATAAAATTTTTCTCCCTTACACCTATTTTTATTTATAGGAGAAAATAAAAAAGGCCAACAAAAAACATACCCTTTGTTAGAGCTGCTTTTTTAGGCCTAATCAGTCAAATATTAACTATAAATTAATATTATCTTCTTTTTGTGACTTGCATCATCTAAAAGTAGATACTTTCATTTTATAACTAGTATTTAGCTTATGACCTGTTTTTATATTCATCCTATACATAACATTATACTAAAATAATATTAAAATGTCAATTCATTTATTAAAATTGTTTTTGTACATGTGTTTATTTTATGATAATGTCTTAATGTTTATTTTTTGAAAATGTCCCAACA
>ENA-ORSK01002293-ORSK01002293.1-human-gut-metagenome-genome-assembly--contig:-NODE-2293-length-13021-cov-3.132423_pt1 | contig 13021 bp, 12 predicted proteins | sample MGYA00242192_ERZ509159 | MGnify/ENA primary metagenome ERZ509159 (study PRJEB26280, sample SAMEA2338663) | human gut metagenome | biome: human gut; feature: human-associated habitat; material: faeces...
GGCGGCTTTGAGCCGCAGCGCGGCAAGACGCTGGCGGTGGACTTCCCGGCGGAGCTTCTATCGCGCGTGCCGGAGGACAAGCGCGATGCCCTCACAGGCGTTCTCGCGCAGGACCCGCGGCCGCACTACCAGAGCGATCCGCAGCGTATTTACGGCATGGCGTTTGCCGGGCTTGAGGTGCGCTTCCGCGTCGCGGACGGCGCTGTGTATGTGGTGGAGGTGACGGAGGAGCGGGACGGTTAACCGCGCGTTAAGAGAAAAGTTTATAGCGTAAAGGCGGCGTGAAGAGAGCGGCAAAGCCCTTGTGCAGGAAAACCTGCAACCGTATAATGGGGACACCAAGAGAAAAGAGGAGCGTGTTTCCCAATGAATGAAGTTTCTAATCTGTTTGTGTGTCTGATGGGTATGGGCACCACCTTCGTGGGCCTCATCTGCATCATCTTCCTGACCATGCTGATGGGCAAGGTCATGCAGAAGCTCGAAAAGCCCGAGCCGCCCAAGGCGGCGCCCGCCGCGCCCGCTGTTCCTGCGGACGGCCTGACCGCCGAGGTCAGGATCGCCATTCTCGCGGCGCTGCAGCAGGAGCCCGGCTTCGATCTGGCCCGCGTGAGCTCGATCGACATCCGCAGGATCTGAGCGGAAGGACACACCCTTACATAACTCCGACATAGATTCTCACTTCTCCCTTTAAGCATCAGGGGCGGCGCAGCGCGCCGCCCCTGATGCTTTTCCATTCGCCGGTGCGGCAAAAACGGACGGGAATTGAACAGAAATGGCTTGCAAAAACGGAAAGCTTAGCAGAAATGACTTGCAAAAACGGAAAGCTTAGCAGATAATTAGCAAGAGATATGATACAATGGTCATCATAGAGGGTGACCGGAGGGGAGCTTGCTATGAAGGACCTGCTGAGCCGGATCGGACAATGGACCGAAAAAATGTGGAGAAGCATACCGATCCACCTGCGTGACGCGATATTCACCGCGCTGCTGCTCGGTATCGCCGCGGCGATCTGCTTTGTGCTGCGCAGTATCGACGAGAACGGCAGCTTCACGCTGCTGATCTTCGTGCTGGCGGTGGTGATCATCTCCCGCTTTACGGAGGGCTATTTCTGGGGCGTTTTCAGCTCGCTTTTCGGCGTGATCTGTGTGAACTTCGTGTTCACCTATCCATTCTGGGCGTTCAACTTCAGGCTCACCGGCTATCCGCTGACCTTTCTGACGATGCTGGCGGTGTCGCTCATCATCAGCGCGATGAACACCAAGATCAAAAAGCAGGAGCGGCTGCGCATCGAGACGGAGAAGGAAGCCGTGCGCGCGAATCTCCTGCGCGCGATGTCGCACGATATCCGCACGCCGCTCACGAGCATCGTGGGCAATACCTCCGCCATTTTGGAAAACGGAGACACGCTCTCGACCGAGCAGCAAAGAGAGCTGCTGCGCGACGTCAATGAGGACGCCCAGTGGCTCATCCGCATGGTGGAGAATCTGCTCTCCATTACCCGCATCTCAGGCGAGCAGACGGCCATCAGCAAGGAATATGAGGCGGCGGAGGAGATCCTCGCGGCCTCGGTCCACAAATTCGAAAAGCGCTTCAAAAGCAACATCCGCATCGCAGTCGAGGTGCCGCAGGAGGTCGTGCTCGTCCCGATGGACGCGACGCTCATCCAGCAGGTGCTGCTCAACCTGATGGAAAATGCAGTGCTGCACGGCGAGAGCACGACGGAGCTGCGGCTGAGCGTGGAGCACATCGGCGACGAGGCCTGCTTCACGGTCAGCGACAACGGGCTCGGCATTCCGCGCGAAAGACTTGCGACGCTCTTCGACGGCTCGCTTTCCGGCGAGAAGAGCGGCGGCTTTGATATGAAGAAAAACATGGGCATCGGTCTTTCCGTCTGCCAGACGATCGTCAAGGCGCACGGCGGCAGGATCACCGCAGAAAACAGGCCGGAGGGCGGCGCACAGTTCCGCTTCTACCTGCCGCTCAAGGAGGAAAAAGAGGATGAAGATCAGGGATAAGGTATTGATCGTCGAGGACGAGCAGAACATCAAGAATTTCATGTCCACCATTCTGGCCGCCAACGGCTTCGACACGCTCATGGCGGGCAGCGCGAAGGAGGCGCTGTCGATGATCTCGTCGCATTGTCCCGACCTGATCATCCTTGACCTCGGTCTTCCCGACATGGACGGCATGGAGGTACTCAAGCAGGTGCGGGCCTGGTCGAGTGTGCCGGTCATCGTGGTCTCCGCGCGCACGCACGAGGGCGACAAGGTCGCGGCGCTCGATCTCGGCGCAGACGATTACATCGAAAAGCCCTTCGGGACGAGTGAGCTGCTCGCCCGCATCCGCACGGCCATCCGCCATACGCGCACGGGTCTTGACAACGACTCCATCGCGCAGTCCGGCAAGTATACGGTCCGCGACCTGACCATCGACTACGACAAGCACCACGTTCTCATGCGCGGGGAGGACGTTCACCTCACGCTCAACGAGTTCAAGATCGTGGCGCTGCTGGGCAAATACGCCGGTAAGGTGCTGACCTACGATTTCCTCATCCGCGAGATCTGGGGCCCCAAGGCCAAGGCGGACAATCAGATCCTGCGCGTCAACATGGCGAACATCCGCCGCAAGATCGAGAAGAATCCCGCCGCGCCCGAGTACATATTCACCGAGATCGGCGTGGGCTACCGGATGCTCGAGAATGAGTAAAAAATGATAAAAACCGCCCGAAGGCGGTTTCTATACCAGGGGACGAGAGTCCCTCCATACAATCACGCAGACAGCTCTTGCCGAAGGCTCGGCAAGAGCTGCTTGCGTTTTTTACGTCATGCTGAACAGCGTTGCGGCGACCTGCGCTCGGGTGATGGGCTCAGTGGGGTGGATACCGCCGTCGGCGTAGCCGGAGAGCGCGCCGATCGCGCAGAGCGTATTGATGTGCCCGCGCGCCCAGTCCGCAATGGCGTCGCTGTCGGTGAAGCTCCACTCCGGCGCGGCGTAGCCCAGCTCAAGGAGACGGCCGAGCATCGTCAGCGCCTCCTGACGGCTGATGGTCGCGGTGGGGAGGAAGCAGAGCCGGCCGTAGCCGTCGTAGCTGCCCTTCGTTACGCCGAGGGAATACATGGCACGCACGCCGTCCTTCGCCCAGTCGGCGATGCTGCCGTTGTCGGCGAAGGGCAGCTCAACGGAGGAAGTGTCCTGCGCGGGCGTGAGCCAGCGGCAGAGCAGCACGGCAAATTCCTGCCGGGTGATGGGGCTGTCGGGATTGAAGTTCCCGAGATCGTCGCCGGTGGTGACGCCGCTCGCCTTCAGGAAGCTCACGGCGGCGTTGGCCCAGTGACCGTCCGTATCGGGGAAGGCGGCGGACAGCTCCGACGGGGTGATGCTTAGGCCGGTGCGGGCGAGGTTGCCGCTCGCGTCGCCGGCGATGACGGCGATGCGGTGCGCCTTGCCGTCCGCGGCAGGCAGCGCGGCGTGGAGCGCGCCGGTCTGGTGGTCGTAGGTGAAGCTGAGCGCTTTGCCGTCGAGCGTCACGCGCAGCGTGGTGAGCGAGCCGCCGTCCACGGCGTCAAAGACCTTGCCGGTCAGGGCCGTGCCGTCCTCGGAGAGGGAGACGGAGATCTCCGGCGCGGCGGTATCGCTCATGCCCTCGCGGGCCGCGACGAGCTGATCGAGGTACAGCGTGCCGCTCAGAGCCGACGGCAGGCGCAGGGCGAAGCCGGTGATGCTCGCGGCTTTGTCGGGGAGGGTAAAGGTGAGCTGCTGCCAGCCGGTGAAGTCGATCACGGCAGCGTTCGTTTCGCCCGCATCGGTCGTGAGGGCGAGCGTCTCGCGCTGTCCATCGCCGTAGACCCAGAGCGTCACGCGGTCATAGCCGGAGGGGACGGCGTAGGTTCGCTCCACGCTCAGAAGGAGCTCCTCCGCGTTCTCGGGGACGTTCTCGGCGCGATAGTCCCAGCGTGCGGAGGCGGAGCCGAAGCGGACGAAGCTCTTGTCGGTATTTTGGGTAAGGACGGTCTGCTCGCCCTCGAAGCCGTCGAGTAGGACCAGAGGATCGGAGGTGACGTAAACGGGGATGGTGCGCGTGGTCTCGCCCGCGCGGACGGTCAGGCTGCCGTAGGCGGCATGGCCGGCGGCGGTAAAGACGCCGTTTTCATCAACCGTGCCGACGCCGCCCTCGGTGGTCCAGGTGAAGCAGGAGTTCTGCGCGAGCAGGGAGAGGTGGTTTTGATAGGCCTGCGCGGTCAGCTCGACGCTCGCGCCGGGGGAGACGCGCAGCTCGGTGAGCGTGCCGCTTTTGCCGAGGCGGATCTCGTCCGGCGTCTCGATCACGCGGAGCTCGGCGGTGGTGTACTTGCCGCCGACCTTTGCGCCGACGGTCACGGTGCCGGCGGTTTTCGGTGCGGTCAGGACCGTATTGCCCAGCTCGTCGGTCCGCACGCTGCCGCGGTCGCTTGCGATGGAGACCTCCTTATCCATGGGAAGGTAATTCGTATCGATGGCGGCGGCGCGGAGCAGGACCTGCGCGCCCGCGAGCACGCGGTCGCTTTCCGTGCGCAGCGCGATGTGGTCGAGCGTGCCGCTCGGCTCATTCGACGCAACGAGGAAGATGTGGTTCGTCACGGCGCGCAGGCTGCCCTCGGAGGGGGTGTTGTAGACGCCGGCATTGCCGTCCTCCGGCAGCGTGACGCACAGAGTCGTCGAGCCGCCGCCGTCCAGGCTCAGCGCGGTCACGCAGCCGAGCTCGATCATGCGCTGCGCGACCTGCGTCAGGCTCGCGCCGATGGAGTAGCCCTTCCGGCGGCCGTCAATGGTGTAGAGCACAAGGCTGCCGTCGGCCTTTTGACCGATGGCGGTGCGCGGCGCGGCGCCGGCCTCAAGCCCCTTGCAGACCTCGCCGTTCTCCACGAGCTGATAGAGCGCGCCGATCATGTAGTCCACGTCGTTCCAGCCCTCGTCCGCCGCGCGGACGGTGACGGTCAGCGTGTCGCCGACCGCAAGCGCGCGCAGCAGAGCAAGGTTCTCCTCGCCGGAGAGGAGGTTCGCCGTCAGGACGTATTTGCCCTCGCTCACGGCGGTGTCGGTGGCCTCGGGCAGGATCTCGTCCACGGTGAGCGTCAGCGTTTCGCCGATGCTCAGGCGGCCGTCGACCGCCGAGCAGACCACGTCATAGCCCGCGGCGTTGGTGCCGGTGGAGCGGCGGGCGTTGAAATCGTAGGTGTAGAGGTAGATGCCGCCGTAGGAGTAGCGCACCTGATTGACGGCGGCAATGGAAAAGGACGTGTTGGCGCTCTCGACCTGCATTGCCAGCGCCGGAGCGCCGAGGATGGCTGTGCCGTCCGCGCGGAAGCCGACGGCATAGTTGCTCGCGGAGGCGACGCGCAGCACGCCATCGGTCATCACCGTGCCGAGCGGCGCGCCGTTGAGCGTATCGTAGTAGTCGCCGTTGATGCCCGCGACCACACGCAGGCCCTGCTCCTCCAGCCGCTTGGCGGCGGCGGAGACGGTGCTCGTCGCGGTGGTGTAATCGCCGTAGGTGACGATGGGCGTCACGCTCGTGTTCGGCGTGTAGACGACGTAGTTTTCCTGCCGCAGGTCGGAGAAGGTGTTGCTCCAGAACGTGCCCTCGCCGAGCTCGGCGCCGCGGTTGAGCGTTGTCGAGCGCAGGTCAAGGTCGTCGCCCAGCGCCTCGGAGGCGAGCGCCGTCGGCGCGAGCGTCAGCAGCAGGGTAAGGGATAAGAGGAAGGCGGTGCATTTGCGGGACAGTGCTTTCATAATGATCTCCTTTTGAAATACGGCACATACCTGTTTTTGCTATGCTTTTGCACAGCAAAAGTTGACATAACGTTACTATACCATGACGGCCCTTAAAAGTAAAGACGAAGAAAGGCGGAAAAAAGTTCCGTCAAAGCTCCATTGTTTCCAAAAGATCGACAAGGATGGCGTTGGAGACCAGAAAGCCGCGGGGCGTGAGGGCGTAAAAGCCGCCGGAAAGATGGGCGAGGCCGTGGGCTTCACAATTCCGGAGAATGCGCCGCGCGGCTTCCGGCAGCGTATCCGCGGCGACGCCGCGGGTCGTGCGGAGCGCGAGCATGACGCGCTCGGTCTCCCGCTCACGCGCCGAGGGCGCGGAGCACTCGGAATAGACGGTGTGTCCCGCAAGGTAGGCGTCGAGATCGCGCGCGAGCGCAAAGCGCTCGCCGCCGAAGTCACTGTGCGCGCCGGGGCCGAAGCCGAGGTATTCCGCGATCGTCCAGTAGCGGCTGTTGTGGCGGGACGCCCGTCCCGGGCGGCAGAAGTTGGAGATCTCATATTGCTCATAGCCCTGCCGCGCGAGAAGCCCGACCGCGGAGAGGTACATATCCGCCTGCGCGTCGTCGTCCGGCAGCGTGAAGCGCTCGCGCCGCGCAAAGAGCGGCGTGCCCTCCTCGACCTTCAGCCCGTAGCAGGAAAGATGCTCGGGCGCGAGCGAGAGCGCGGCGTCGAGGTTTGCCTGCCAGCGCGTCATCGTCTGCTCGGGCAGACCGTAGATGAGGTCGAGGCTCAAATTGTCAAAGCCCGCGGCGCGGGCGTTCTCCACCGCGCGGACGGTCTGCGCGTACGTGTGGACGCGTCCAATGCGCCGCAGCTCCGCGTCGTCCGCGGACTGCATCCCGAGCGAGAGGCGGTCGAAGCCTGCATCGTGCAGTTGCCGCAGGGCGGAAATATCCTGCGCGCTGTCGGGGTTGGCCTCGAGCGTGATCTCCGCGCCGGGGGCGACGCGGTAGCTTTGAAAAACCGCGTCCAGAAGGCGGCGCAGGCGGTCGGGGCCGAGATAGCTCGGCGTGCCGCCGCCGAAGTAAACGGTGTCTACGGTGCAGTCCGCCGTGCGCTCCCGCCACGCGGCAAGCTGCGCGGTCAGCGCGGAGACGTAAGCGTCCATCTGTCCCTCGGCGCGCGGCAGGGAGTAGAAGTCGCAGTAAATGCACTTCGCCTTGCAGAACGGAATGTGGATGTAAAGCCCAAGTGAGCGCATGGTATCACCTCGCGTCCATTGTAGCCGATTTTGCGGGGAAAGGCAACGATGGATAAAAATACTCCCGCTGGAAATGCTATGCCAAAAGGAGTGATCTTATGGATATGTCACCGCAGGAATATCAGGCGTATATCAAGCAGAAGTCGCCGAAGTCGCCCATCTGGAAGGATACGGCGCTCGCCTTTCTGATCGGCGGCGCGATCTGCGTGCTCGGTCAGCTCATTCTGGACGGCTACAGGTCCCTCGGGCTCGACAAGACCGACGCGGGCACCGCGACCTCCGTCACGCTCATCTTTTTAGCGGCGCTGACCACGGGGCTGAACCTGTATAATTCCCTTGCCCGCTTCGCGGGGGCGGGCACGCTCGTGCCGATCACGGGCTTTGCCAATTCCGTCGTCTCGCCCGCCATCGACTTCAAGGCCGAGGATTGACCTATAATAGACATACAGTCGGTTCTATGGAGTGAGTATGCTGATTTAGTCCAAAATCAAAGCTTCCTCCCGACTTATCATTTGCACGCATTCACCTTAAATGGTGGGTGCGTGCTTTTTTTGTTTTCAATGCATTTTCATAATACCTCATCAGCCTATTTTAGTCGATGGGGAAATTTTTCTTTTTTGAAGGGTGGTCAAAAGGGGTGCCATTTCTACATTCATTACGAGAGGTGCATTCGAGGTGTTTTATGACTTGCCGACCGCAGACTCTCAACCTGTTACCACAGCACTGTACCTTGAAAACCGAATACGATTCCAAGACATCACCGTGTTCGAGCCACTATGAGCAAGTGAAAGGGGCCTGGTCAAGCTCCATTGCGACGACAGCACGGGAAAATAATGGTACACTCGTCCGGCTAGGTCTCAAACCGAGGGACGACGCACCCACAAGCATGGGCCGAGGCTGAAATGCCTGTGTCCCCCTGACCAGGGGACTTGGAATCGACTCTATTTACAACTCTGTCAGGAAGGAGGTGTATGAGATGAGCTGCACACAAAAACAACAGTTGGTGTGCTTTCCGAAGGTAAGAGTTTATAAGCCGTGGTTCCGACACTTCAATGATCACAAGGATTTCCGGAACGAAGGAACTGTCCATCTATTCAGTCTCATGGCGCTCTTCAGCTACGCTAATTTTCGATCCAATGAACGCGTGATCAATGGCGACCGATATATGGAGGCACCGGGTCAGTGGATCTGCAAGCTCGGGGCATTGCCCAGAATCCTTCGAGTCCACTCCAAGACTCAGGCGCTTGAGCTGATGGAGTACTTCCAGAATCATGGATTCCTTACCTTTGAGATCTTGGATGAGGAAAAGGAAATACTCCGCTTCACGATTGCCGATTGGAAAGAGCACTGCACACACCTACAGTATAACTATTACAGCTATAAAGGGTCGGGATTCTTTTTCTTCCCGCTGCCTGTCGGCAGACTGCTTCTGAAGACTGCACGAAAGGAAGTCGGAATTGTATTCAGTGAATTGGACGCCATCATGGATATGTGGCTCCACACAATCCTGAATGACCCCAAAGTGCGAGGATCTGAGTATATGCCGGTTGTCTATTACTCCAATATGCGAGGTATGCCGCTGCTCTCATATACTTACCTTGCTCGTCGTTGGGGCTGGTCAAAGTCCCGAGTCGGACGCTTCATGTTGAAGGCCGGCGAATATGGAATTATCAGCCGTGTGAGTTTTTCCAGCTCACGCGGCTCTGTCATTTCAATGTGCCGCTATCGTGAGATGATCTACGGTGAAGGCTGTGAGGAACTTGAACTAAGCAGGATTGGCGAGATCATTGGTATTGCTAAGGCGATTGATGTGGTGGAAGCAGACGACAGCAAACTCGATATCAGCGTCGAGTCTCGCGTCCCGCCAGAGAAAACAATAGGTAAAGCCAGAAAGTCCTTGAAAATACAGGTGTTTCTGGTGGTTCGCTCCTCTTTTTTTGCTCGGCAGATTCCATTAGTCTTCTACAGTTCTTTAGACTGGGAGATCTCTGAACAGGAGAAGAGTAGTCGTGACCCGCCCAAAGAATCCACACTCGGAAAGGAGATGAAATCATGACCTCTGACAGCACACCCGTCTTTGCGCTTGAGAAGGAAGCGTTGAAGACGGAGATTGAGACTGGCCTTCAGGTTGGCGTAGATCATCTGGAGGACAAGCCGATGAAACGCAAGCCTGTGGAAAAGTATCACAACACCAGGCACTTGCTCAAGCAATACCGCAAGGTGGCCTATGCGATCCAGATCTCGGAGTCTGACATGAATGTCAGGATGGAGATGGAACATGGCACCCGGCTTTCCACACTGGAGGTCAATGCAGAGCTTGCTGGGGTTGATTTATCCGGCTCAAAGCTTGAAGGATACGCACGCACGGTCATACGGAGCAAGAATATGCTCCAGATCATCAAAAACGCGCTGAACACGGTAAGGCTGGATCCGGATCATGGGGAGTTGATGTACCAGATCCTCTATCTCACCTACTTCTCGGAGAGGAAGCTGGCCAACCGTGAAGCAATCCTTGCAGAGCTCGAGCGAATAGGTTTCCAAATGTCGATGGTGACTTATCACAGTTACCTCAATATGGCGATCAAAGCCATAGACCGCATTTTATGGGGTTATACGGCTCGTGATTGTATGGAAATCATCAAGCAATTTCTGCCCTGAACTAAAATTGAACTATTTCCGAACTGTATTTGAAGTCCTGCTTAATTGCATCTGTATTCCATAAATGCTAAGATGATAGCGTCGAAAAGTTTCATCGATGGACGGCCCTCTGCTCTGCCGGGGGCTTTTTTCATGCATAAGCCAGGAGTTTGGGTCGCACTGCCCAAGCCCCCGGCTTTTCTTTTCGGCTCTAGTTGAAAGGAGGACTTCCCAGTATGAATCAGAACAAACCTGCCGTCGTCAAGAAACTGCAGGAGCGATTCAGAAATGTAAGCGTTGGTCGTGGACTGTATATAGCATTTGTGATGCCTACGATGCTGAGCATGTTTTCCACTCGTGCTTTCGCCGCAGATACCATTTGGACGAAGGCGAGTGCGATCATGCAGGATGTGTATAAGCAAATCCTCAGTATCAGCACTATTGCCGCAGTTGTTCCGGCTGCCGTTGCGCTTCTTCTGATGAACTTCTCCAGATCCGGACGGACGGTTGACGAGTCCCGTGCTTGGTTGAAGCGGATCATCATTACTTGGGCTATCCTGAATAGCCTTGGCTTTATCATGGCCTATGTGACGCCTTTCTTCGCCGGTGGCACTTGGACGCCTTAAAGGAGAAACAAGATATGAAAAAAAGCATCATCTGCTTGGTATCCGGTATCATCGCTGGTATCGTCATGTGCTTGACAGCGGCTTACTTCCTGCCTGAGAGCAGCTTCGACGACGAATTGGGCTGCTTCTGATCTGACGCAGGAGGTGTTACATGGGTATCTTAGACAGCATTGTTGAGTGGATTGCCACGCAGATCATGAACCTGCTGGACCTGGTCACAGGCTCCGTTCTTGGAGCGCTGGGTTGTGACATGAGCACTTTCTTGCGTTACTTTCCAGCCGCTGAGACGCTCTACGAAGTCTTTGCAGCGATTGCTGTTGGCTTTATCCTTTTGAACCTCGTGTGGCAGCTCTTCAAAAACTTCGGGCTTGGTGTGGGCCTTAGTGCGGAGGACCCTACCAAGCTCGCCATCAAGTCTATCCTCTTCATTTTTCTGGCGCTGTTTGCCGATCAGATCACGGTGCTCATCCTGGGAATCGCCGGCACACCATATGACTGGGTTGTCGATACAGCACTACCTCCCATTGAGTTTTCCAACTTCGGTAGCGTGCTTACGGTGATAGTCGGATGCCTCGCCTCCGGATCCGTGAGCCTTATTGTTTTGATCCTTGTGATCATCATTGCCTGGAACTATATCAAGCTCCTGTTTGAGGCAGCGGAACGATATATCCTTGTTGGAGTTCTGATCTATACGGCGCCCATTGCGTTTGCGACAGGTGCGTCAGAAAGCACATCTAGTGTATTCAGCGCGTGGTGCCGAATGCTTGGTGGTCAGCTTTTCCTTTTGATCATGAATGCATGGTGCCTGCGCCTGTTCACAAGCATGGTTGGCAACTTCCTTGCCAATCCGCTGTCCATATGAGGAGGCAGACATGAAGCGAAAACGCATATTTACAATCCTTGTGCTCGTGCTGCTCACCTGTGCTCTGTCCACAACTGCTTTTGCCATCGATGAGAGTGAAGTGGAAAGTGCCATTGCAGCGTCCAGTCAAGAAGAAGTTGCCGGCAATATCTTCATCTGGTTCCTGTGTGCCATTGGGTTTCTCAAAGTGAGTCAGAAGATCGATAGCTTCATGGCTTCCCTGGGAGTCAATGTTGGCAGGACAGGAGGAAGTATGCTGGCAGAACTCATGGTAGCCGGCCGTGGTATCGCCACTGCTGCAGGTGCATTTGGAAGCACGGTTTCTAATCGTCACTCCTCGCACGGTGCACACAATGGTGGTCAGGCAGCCGGCGCAGCATTTACCGGTGGCGGAAACGGCCTTGTCGGGGTCACCAAACGAGCTGCGGGTAATGCTGCAGCATCAAGTGCAACAGGCACCGGATCTGGTCTTAGCAACATCATTGGTGGTGCTATGTTCGGCTCCAGCTTAGCAAGCGGGGGCAAGTTCGCAACTAGTGTGATCGGAGCTGTTGCAAAGGGAGATATATCCTCTGTCGGTTCGATCACCGGAGAACAGGCGTCGGAAGCATTGACCAGTTATCTTGGCTACTCAAGTGCTGCGGCGAGTGAGATACAAACGGATGATCCGGTCACAATTCCCACGGTGCCTACCCCAATGAACGGCGAAGATGTTGTCACCCTCGATGGAGGATCAGCAGCCGGTGTTATCCCCCCCGAAACTCAACCGTGGGCGGCGTCCAGTGCCCCCAACCCGGTGGTTTCCTCTCCAGTGGGAGCAAAACCAGTTTCTGAAGGAAGCGCATTGAACGGCGTGATCACAACTGCTACGCACACAGCTTCGACCACCCCCACGGCCCCATCTCCCGGCACTGTCCGCGAGGGGGCTGGTGTTCCCAGTTCGCCTCCCACATTCCGCAATGTCGAAATTGGCGGAGGCCGCATCACAGGACACGAAGTTGCTCCTGATGGTCAGTCTGAACGGGAGTTCGCTATGTATAGCACTGAGCAGTATATGGCTCCTACCGGCCCCTACGATACCGTAGAGACGATAGATGGCTCTTCCTGGTACAGGCAATATGCACAGCCGACTGTCGAGAAGACTCCCTATAAGGATGGCGACGATAAGATTCGGTATGAGGAGCGCATTGTTCCTCAAATGCCGCCCGTACCCAAGAGAAAGGACAAAGTCTAATGAGTGAAGAGAACAGACAGCAACAGTCATCTGCTGAATCCACAGTAGCTGGCGCTGCGAAAACCGGTAAAGCCATTGCCAGCATCGCAAAGGGTGCCGCAACTGGTGGCGCTCATGGGGCGGCCGTTGAGGCCGCAAAATCCTCAAAGAAGTGGATCATTCCCATCGTAGCCGTCATCTTGCTTCCGGTTTTGATTATTGCTATGCTGCCCTCGGTGATATTCGGATCCCTGTTTGGCGATGGCACTGATACTCCTAACGGGATTTCCGATGATACGGTGCTGGTGCAGAACTTGGCGGATATCAACAGCGGTATCAGCATGATCCTCTCTGAGGGACTCAATGATGTGCTGGCACGGATCGACAGTGATTTCGCTGCTTCCGGCTGCGACAGTAAGGAAGTCAATAATCCGTTCGGTTCCGATGTGGTGTTTAACGCCAATGCAATCGTTTCCCAGTACTGTGCCTATAAAGACACTGACGCGACCTCCATTTCCAAGGATGATATGGAGAGCTTGCTTGCAGCAAACAAGGACAAACTCTATTCGTTCACCTATACAGACGAGGAGAGAGAAGTCCCCGCTGAGCCTGAAGCAGAGAGCACGGAAACTGTTGCGACTGACACCACAACCGAGGAACCTCCCGAGCCGACT
>ENA-ORSK01002296-ORSK01002296.1-human-gut-metagenome-genome-assembly--contig:-NODE-2296-length-13004-cov-5.118388_pt1 | contig 13004 bp, 13 predicted proteins | sample MGYA00242192_ERZ509159 | MGnify/ENA primary metagenome ERZ509159 (study PRJEB26280, sample SAMEA2338663) | human gut metagenome | biome: human gut; feature: human-associated habitat; material: faeces...
ATGTTATATACTTCGCCGACACGACCGTTGTGGATGATCAGGTCGATCGCTTTGCAGTGATCTTCTACATACAGCCAGTCGCGCACGTTCGTTCCGTCACCGTATACAGGCAGGCGTTTTCCCTCTAATATATTTTTAATAATGAGTGGAATCAGTTTTTCGGGGAAGTGATACGGGCCATAGTTATTAGAGCATCTGGTAATGGTGACAGGCATTTTATATGTGTCGCGGTATGCGATGATTATAAAGTCGGCGCTGGCCTTTGATGCGCTGTATGGGCTATGCGGACAGAGAGGCGTTTCTTCGGTGAAAAAGCCTTCTGCACCAAGTGAGCCGTATACTTCGTCGGTAGAAACCTGATGGAAGCGTACATCCTTTCTCCATGTGGGGTATCCATATTCATCTTTGCCCGTTACCCACGCACGGCGTGCTGCGTCGAGCAGGTTCTGCGTACCCAATATGTTGGTCTGTAAGAAGAGTTGTGGGTCTTCTATGCTTCGGTCTACATGACTTTCGGCTGCGAAGTTTACTATATAGTCGAACTTATAGTCGGAAAACAATTGGTCGACAAGGCTGCGGTCGCAAATGTTACCTTTTATAAAGAAACAACGTTCGTTATCTATATCTTTCGATATAGTTTCAAAGTTGCCAGCGTATGTCAGTGCGTCTAAAATCACAACCCTGATGTCTTCGTGTCTCGATAAGATGTATTTAATGTAATTGGAGCCGATAAATCCGGCAGCTCCTGTAACCAAATAAGTTTTCATTTTACGTAATCTTCTTTTTTACAAGCTGCAAATTTCGGAAAGTTTTTTGATTCCGCAAAGCATTCTTTTCATTTGTTTAATTCAATTACTTCCAAATTAGAGCAACCTCCGTTGTGCAAGTCTACACGTATCAGTGTTCTTACTGCTTGCTGTCCGTACAGCCCGGCCGCTCCTGGGTTAATGTGAAGCATGTGCAGCTTGTCATCGTACATCACTTTCAGAATGTGCGAGTGTCCGCTGATGAAAAGCGATGGTGGGTCTTGTCTTAGTATTTCCCTTACTGAAGCGTCGTATCGTCCGGGATATCCGCCTATGTGTTTCATCATAACATTCACCCCTTCGCAGTCGAAGCGGAGAGTTTCTGGAAACATGATTCTAATATCCCTGCTGTCTATGTTACCGTATACAGCTCTAAGCGGGCGGAAGTTCTGAAATTTCTCGGCCACTTCTACCGATCCGATGTCGCCGGCGTGCCATATTTCATCGCATTCTTCAAAGTATTTGTAGTATCGGTCGTCCCAATAGCCGTGGGTATCCGATAATATACCTATTCTTTTCATCTTTTTTTTGTTTATATGAACAAAGGTAGTAATTTTGAAGAAACCTTAAAATGTTTGTGTGAAGATAGACTATGAGTAACAATTATAGATATTTCAAGCGCGATATCAGTTGGCTGTCGTTCAATCATCGTGTACTTCTTGAGGCCGATGATGAAGAACTTCCTATATATGAACGGATAAATTTCATATCAATTTATTCGTCTAATCTGGAAGAGTTCTACAAAGTACGTGTAGCCGAGCATAAGGCGGTGGCTTCTGGCGGAAAGAGCGAGGATGAGACTGTAGATGAGGCTCACGAGATTATTCACGAGATAGCGAATATCGTCAACCTTCAGCTTGATGACCGTGTGCGCATTTACGAGCAGGGCATATTGCCTACTTTGCGTAAGAATCACATTATATTCTATCAGTCGAGGCGTGAAGTAGAAGAGTTTCATAAAGAATATCTGCAGCGTTACTTTACCGAAGAGATATTTCCGTTTCTGCAGCCCGTCAAGGTAGAGAAAGATAAGGTGCGCATGTTCTTGCGCGACCGTCGTCTGTATCTGGCCGTGCGTGTCATTTCGCGCGAAAGCAGCAATCCCGAATATTACATTATAAAAATGCCATACAGTAAGGCTCCGCGTTTTGTGCAGTTGCCCTCGCACGATGGCTATTACTATATGATGTTTCTTGAAGATATCATAAAAGACCATCTGCAGGAAGTCTTTTTCGGCTACGATGTAGATTGCAGCTTCTGCTGTAAGATATCGAGAGATGCCGATGTGTTTGTAGACGATGTTCCGGCAGAGAACGTGGTAGAGAAGCTGAAGGAAAAGGTAAAGAAGCGTAAGATAGGTGCGATAGCTCGTTTTGTGTACGACCGTAATATGCCTGCCGACTTTCTTGCGTTCCTTACAGATGCGTTTGGCATTAGTGAGGAAGAGTTGGTGCCTGGCGATAAACATCTTAATTTGGAAGACTTATCGTCTTTGCCTAATCCTAATCCAGACTTGCCTGGCCTTGTTAAGCCTGTGTCTATGCATCTTGACGGACTGGAGCATAAGCATTATATGTTCAGACGTGTGGCTAAGCGCGACTTGCTGTTGTTCTATCCGTACCATAGTTTCGATCATTTTACTCATTTCTTATACGAAGCCGTGCACGACCCGTCTTGCCGTGAGATTATGATAACTCAGTATCGTGTGGCAGAGCATTCCGAGGTGATAAACGCCCTGATAGCCGCAGCCAGAAACGGAAAGCAAGTCACCGTGTTTGTTGAACTGAAAGCTCGCTTTGACGAGGAGAACAACTTGCAGACGGCAGAGCAGATGCGCAATGCTGGTATACGTATCTTATTCAGTATACCGGGACTTAAGGTACATGCCAAAGTGGCTCTTGTACTGAGGCGTAACGCTCAGGGCGAGCCAATACGCAGCTACGCTTATGTAAGCACGGGTAACTTCAATGAGCAGACCGCAAAGATTTATGCCGATACGGCTCTTTATACTTGTAATCCTACGTTGGTTAACGATTTGCATCAGTTATTCCGTTTCTTGTGTGGCGAAGAGAATAATCCCGAATTCCGTCAGTTGCTTGTGGCGCGCTTTAATTTATTGCCAGAGTTGAAACGGATGATTCAGTACGAAATTGATATCGCTCAAAGCGGTGGACGCGGACGCATCGTGCTTAAGATGAACGCTCTTCAAGACATTGCCATGATAGACGAACTTTACCGTGCCAGCGAAGCCGGGGTAAAGATAGACTTGATAGTGCGTGGTATCTGTTGTTTGGTTCCGGGAGAAAGCTTCAGTCGCAATATCCGTGTTACTCGTATTGTAGATACTTTCTTGGAGCATTCTCGTGTTTGGTATTTCGGTAATGGCGGCAACCCGAAGGTATTTATCGGCTCGCCCGACTGGATGCGTCGTAACCTGTATCGTCGTATAGAGGCGGTTACACCTATACTCGATGGACGCTTGAAACAGGAACTGATAGACAAGCTCGATATTCAACTGCGGGCCAACTGGAAAGCATGTAAGGTAGACAGCAATCTGCAGAATATCTTCAAGCGTAATCCGGATGAGGCCAAAGTGCGTGCGCAGTACGATTTTTATCAATATTTGCAAAACCGGTTAGACGAAGATAGTTGAAAAACTGTATCTTTGCGACGATAATGCTTTAAGATTGATGGATAAACAATTGCGCTATAATGATTTCTCTAACTTCTTGTCGGAATATTTTCCGTACAAGGTGCAAAAAATATCGTTGAATGCCGGATTTACTTGTCCCAACCGCGATGGCGTGAAAGGATACGGCGGCTGTACGTATTGCAACAACCAGACTTTCAATCCCGCTTATTGCCGTACTGAGAAGTCGGTTACTCAGCAGCTCGAAGAAGGAAAACAGTTTTTCGAACGGAAATATCCGCAGATGAAATATTTGGCTTATTTCCAGGCGTACACCAATACGTATGGTGAGCTGGAACGCCTTAAGAGCATGTACGAAGAAGCCCTGTCGGTAGATGGGGTAGTAGGGCTGGTTATCGGTACCCGTCCTGATTGTATGCCCGATTCTTTGCTCGACTATCTGGAAGAGCTTAACAGACGTACGTTTCTGCTGGTAGAGTATGGCATAGAAAGCTCCGACGACCGTGTACTTCAACGCATAAACCGTGGGCATTCGTTCGCTTGCTCGGCAGAGGCTGTAGAGCGTACGGTTATGCGTGGCATTAAGACCGGAGGACATATTATAATAGGTCTGCCGGGCGAAGCGTATACTCATGGCACACCAGATGAAAGAAAAGAAGCATTAAATGTAATGTGCGACCGTCTGTCTGCCTTGCCTCTTACTACTCTGAAGCTGCATCAGCTGCAGTTGATATGCGGCACCCGCATGGCGCACGAATACGAACAGAATCCCGAAGATTTCAAACTGTATACTGCCGACGAATATATTGACGTGGTGATAGACTGCGTAGAACGCTTCCGTCCAGACCTAATACTGGAACGCTTCGTTTCACAATCGCCTAAAGAGCTGCTCATAGCTCCCGATTGGGGACTGAAAAACCACGAGTTTACAGATAAGGTAAAGAAACGCATGATTCAGCGCGATGCTTGGCAAGGAAAATTTTGGAAAACTAGTGATAATAAATAACAAAAGCTATAATTTAAACATATACGATTATGGAATTAAAAGGAAATGTACATTATGTGGGCGTGAATGATAGGAACAAAACATTGTTCGAAAACTTGTGGCCGTTGCCCTACGGCGTGTCTTACAACTCATATCTTATAGCCGACGACGATGCCGTAGTGTTGGTAGATACAGTAGATGTAGCCTTCTTCGAAGTCTATCTGAAGAAAATTCGTGCCGTGATAGGCGACCGTAAGATTGATTACTTAATCATCAACCACATGGAACCAGATCATTCAGGCTCTATCTCACTGATTAAGCAATATTATCCCGACATCGTTTTGGTAGGAAACAAGAAGACCTTCGATATGGTAGACGGATACTACGGTGTAGGTGGCGAACGAAAAGTAGTAGCCGAAGGCGATTCTTTGAAAGTTGGCCGTCATGACTTGCACTTTTATCTTATCCCGATGGTACACTGGCCCGAAACGATGGTGACATGGTGTGCCGAGGCCGGCACGCTTCTACAGACGGCATTCTCTTCTCGGGCGATGCCTTTGGATGCTTCGGTGCACTTAACGGAGGCTGCATTGATAAGAATATCAATACCGAAATCTATATGGGCGAGATGCGTCGTTACTACTCTAATATCGTAGGTAAGTTCGGTAACCCTGTGCAGAAGGCATTGCAGAAATGCAGCGGACTCGATATAAAGATGATTTGTCCTACACACGGACCGGTATGGGAAGAACAAATCTCTGAAGTAGTGGCTATGTACGATAAGTTGAGCCGTTATGAAGCCGAAGAAGGTGTAGTGATAGCATACGGCACCATGTACGGAAATACCGAACAGATGGCAGAGGCTATAGCCGAAGAACTGAGTGCTCAGGGCATTAAGAACATTGTGATGCATAATGTCTCTAAGACTCCTCATTCTTTCATTTTGGCAGATATATTCCGTTATAAGGCATTGATAGTAGGATGTACCACTTATAATATGAACCTCTATCCTGAAATGGAGGCTTTGCTTAGCAAGGTTGCCGCACGCGATATGAAGAACCGTCTTATTGGTTATTTCGGATCGTTCACATGGGCAAGCGCAGCCGTTAAGAAATTAGGCGAATATGCTGCTCAGTTGAAATTCGAAGTTGTAGGTAATCCTGTAGAGATGAAGCAGAGCATGTCTGCAAGCAGCGAGCAGCAGGCACGCGAGTTGGCGGTAGCTATGGCCGACCGTTTGAAAGCTGACCGTAAATAAATTGAGTTATGATTCAGAAACTGTATTCAAAGAATAACGATCCGGCAGTGCTTCAGCATATTGTGGACGTTCTTAATGATGGTGGTATAATAATTTATCCTACCGACACTATGTACGCTATGGGATGCCATGCCTTGAAAGAACGTCCTATAGAGCGTATCTGTAAACTGAAGGGGATTGATCCGCGTAAGAACAATCTCTCTATCATCTGCTACGACTTGAGTAATATCAGTGAATATGCCAGGGTAGACAACGCTACGTTTAAGTTGATGAAACGCAATCTGCCGGGACCGTTTACCTTCATATTGAATGCAGATAGCCGCCTGCCCAAGATATTCCGTAACCGTAAGGAGGTCGGCATCCGTATGCCGGACAATTCCATCATTCAGGAAATAGCCCGCCTGCTGGATGCTCCCATCATGACAACTACATTGCCGCATGATGACAATGAGGACATTGAATACTGCACAGACCCGGAACTGATTGACGAGAAATTCGGTGATATTGTCGATTTGGTAATAGACGGCGGTATCGGCGGTACGGAAGGCTCTACCGTAGTGGATTGCACCAATGGGGAGCCGGAAATCATACGCCAGGGGTTAGGCTGGCTGGACGAAGGATAAATATTGAATTCCGGCCACAATTTCCAAACCTTTTCAACTTCTTTTATGTTTCTTTACTAAGAAATACAGGAACTTTATGAGCACAAAAGAACAATACTGGAAATATTCATTGATAGCTATCATTATCGGGCTGGGAATCATTCTTTTCAGACAAATAGCCCCATTCATGGGCGGTCTGCTGGGAGCCTTGACTATCTATATCCTGGTAAGAAAGCAGATGATGTATCTTTCCGACAAGCGGAAAATGAAGCGCAGCATAGCTGCCACCCTCATTACAGCAGAGGCAATTCTCTGCTTTCTGGTTCCGCTTGGGCTGGTGGTATGGCTGGCTGTGGTCAATCTTCAAAACATCAATCTGGACCCGCAAGCCATTATAGCTCCTTTCGAAGAAGCGGCCAACATCATTAAAGCCAAAACCGGCTACTATATCTTGGGGAAAGACACGGTGGCATACGTCATTTCAATTCTTCCCCGCATCGGGCAAGCCATCATGGGAGGTATCAGCAGTTTTGCCGTCAACATCTTCGTACTGGTCTTTGTACTCTACTTCATGCTGATAGGGGGCAAAAAGATGGAACAGTACGTCAACGACCTACTGCCGTTCAATGATGACAATACACAAAACGTCATCCACGAAATCAACATGATTGTCCGCTCCAATGCCATCGGCATCCCCTTACTCGCCGTCATACAAGGAGGAGTAGCCATGATAGGCTACTGGATTTTCGGTGCTCCCAACATCTTGTTCACCGGTTTCCTGACCTGCTTCGCCAGCATCATCCCAATGGTAGGAACAGCGCTGGTATGGTTTCCGATAGCTGTCTACATGGCATTGATAGGCAACTGGGTTCAAGCTATCGGGCTGGCCATCTATGGCGGTGCAGTCATTTCACAGCTCGACAACCTGATACGCTTCATCATCCAGAAGAAAATGGCAGACATTCATCCGCTTATCACTGTCTTCGGAGTTGTAATTGGCTTGTCCCTTTTCGGATTCATGGGTGTCATCTTCGGGCCACTGCTCTTATCACTATTCTTTCTGTTCGTGGATATGTTTAAAAGAGGGTATTTGGATGCAAGGGGGAAGACGACGGAATAAGTACTTAATAAAGCATGACCATAATAGGGTTACCTTCCTCTTCTACTCCCATTCTCCGTTGATTATCATCACTGAGTTCATCCGGTTGTAACAAAGCAAAAAAATGTCCATCCGAAGTGACTCCCCTGATTTGGATATGCTGATTATTCATTTTATCAAATAAGCTATCACCCTTTTGGCAAACAACAGTTTTCTTTTCCTTATGGTAAAATCCACAATATGACTGGCTTTCTTCTAAATATAAGCTTGTATGAAAATGGAAATAGATGTATTCTGCATTCTCCAGAATATAGTCTATGGCTATTTTCTTATCACATCCTTCTACATCCAATTGCTGCTGCTCACTCCAGTGCCACTCACCCAGTTCAAAAACCAGATATGGAGTAAGTCCCTGCTCTGAAATAGTATAGATAGTATCATTAAAAGCTTGTTTCACTCGGATGGCATCCTTAGATTTCCATAACGAAGGGCTATTGATTGCCGTATAATATTTCCGGTCACCAACAAATTCTGCCATTGCCAAGTCACCTCCATAAGCAACATTGCCCCCCAACAAATTTGAAACCGACAAAACCTCATCCATGGGAAGCAGGGCTGAATTCCATGTAGCAATACCGGTCAATGACATCGTATTTCTATCCATATAAAAGACTGATGGCGTCTCCGGAGAGAGTTTCATTTTATTATGTCCCCAAATTCTGTCCGCATCCATCAAATAGTAATTTTGGGACAGAATACAATTGACTGTATCTTGCAATCGAATTCTATCCTTATATTTCCCATCAAATCCATATAGTAGGAAATCATTATTCCATCCCAATAGATAAACGGTTCTCCGAACCGCATCAGCCCAAAAGCTCACTTTCCCCCATGAATCCTTTGCATATCCTTCCGGATCAGTACCTACGTGTCCAATATCCCGAATATACTTCCCGTTAGTACGGTCAAAAAGTTTCAGATTCTGATGGACAGAAGATACCAATATCGCACTATCCATAATTATGCACTCCGGATATTTTCCTATAATAGCCTGCTCATTAGTCTCCAAAGGAATATAACTTATGCTGGAAAACAAATTTTGTACAGATTGTCCTTCTGACAATCTACTCATTGCTTCCGCAACATTAATTACATTGCCATCAATCTGCTTTTCGGAACACGAAGTTACAACCAACATCAATAATAAAAAGAATTTCCACATATATCTCATACCATTTCTATTCATTACTCTGAAAGTAGTAAAATATCACTTATCATCATTAATTACATTATTTAATCGATTCCGGCTCCATCACAAGGCGAAAACCTCCATACTCGTCACTATAATTCTCAATGTCGTAATCAATGTACGACACCCGACACCCCTCTGCTGTTCCTCCCCAACTTCCACCTCGCAATATTCGGCGGAAAAAAAGATAAGTACCCTCAAAAGGCCATCCCGGATGGATAGACTTACCACCTTGCTTGTATTCTTTAGTGTACAAATCACCGCACCACTCCCAAACATTGCCACTCATATCATACAATCCCAATTCATTGCTTTTTTTCAGACCTACCGGACGGGTAGTTCCAGCTTCTCCATATTGTCCGCCAGAGGAATTCCCAACATACCAAGCCACCTCACTTACCTGATTGCTGCCACTGTATTTATAGTGCTTACTTTTGTGTCCACCACGCGCTGCGTATTCCCATTCGGCCTCAGTCGGAAGACGAAATGTTTTACCGGTCATAGCATTTAATCTACCGATAAACTCCTGCGCATTTTTCCAGCTTACATTTTCCATCGGGCAATCTCCGCATCCCCCATTAAACGGCAAAATGGAATCAGTATCCATAACCGCCCTCCACAGCCTTTGAGTAACTTCATATTTTCCTATGTAAAAATCAGATACCGACTCCTTACGTGCTGGTTTCTCGTTATCCTCACAGTCACATCCCTGCTCATCTGTACATCCCATCATAAATGTACCTCCTTTCACAAAAACCATCTCAATAGAATCCCCATTCACAACAACTACAAGTTGCTGAATAGGAGTTTCATTCGACTGACATCGAATAAAAACAGTTATAAGACATATTGCCAAAACAACAGTCAATGCTTTAACTCTTCTTTTCATACTTTCATTAAGAACATTCTCTTCCTTAGTATTTCATACTATATATACGAATAGCACAAACATACTAAAAACAAATGAATTACGAACTATTCATAGATATATTTTTCACACTTCATGGGAAAACAGTTTCATCTTTATATCAACTTCTTAATAAAGAACAGCTATTATGGGGTTACCTTCTTCTTCAACTCCCATTCTCTGTTGATTATCATCGCTAAGTTCATCCGGTTGTAATAAAGCAAAAAAACATCCATCCGAACTAACTCCCCGAATTTGAATATGCTGATTGTTCTCTTTATCAAACAAGTTATCACCTTCTTGGCATACAACTGTTTTCTTGCGAATAAATATAAATCACTTCTTATATATGCAAGAATCATTTATGCTTACTTCAACAATACGATTACTATTTGACCCAAATAAATGTTCATTTTGAATATACAACTCTATTTCATGGCCTGGCAAATAATTCTGAAACCATTCATAATTTATTTCACTTTCCATACCTCTATTTATATAATAAAAAGAATCATTCTCCAACTCTATTACAATATCATTATGCTCTGTAGCAGATACACTTCTAACAATTCCTCTTTGCAGACTTATGTTATTTGATATAGACACGAATCTAAATATTAAAAATAGAGCTATAAAAGCCATCAAGACATACACTACAATTTTTTTTTCATACGTAAATAATTATTATGCTTCTTACTAAAAAGAAGCGTTATACAATCTTTTCTTTAGCTAAAAACGAACAAGTTTCACCCGACTTCATATCCTGATTACGACTCCAGACCATCATAAAATTCTGCATCCTCAAATCCATAGCCTACCAAAGCCTCATTATAACCTTTCATTGCAATAAAGCCTCGCTTCTTCAAACATATTCGTCCAAAAACATCACGTTTACAAAGAGTACTGATATAGAATATATTTTCTTCATTCTCAAACTTCTTCATCACGAACTCTGCAAAGCCTTTCCCCAGATAATTATCTGCATCCAGATTACATACCGACTCGCTAACCTAAAAACCATATTCCCACTATGACTTCGTCGATAATAAGCCGGTTCATGCAAGTGATGCAAAATGAGATTTGTTTCATAGTGTTATATATTCATTATCAAATCAATGAACAGTAAATCTACCGAATGCATAAGCCCCATCCGCGCCCTTTATCTCAAGTAAAAAATCACCACCTAAACCTTGCTGTAACTGTACTTTTCTTAATATAGGAGAGTCTATATTCTCAGCAGAGGAGTAAACAACATTCCCATTCTGAGAAATTGCAATTTCCACTTCACCTATCGATTGATAGAATTCCAAATCAATGGAATGGTCATCATTCAAAAATGCTAAAAAAGGAGTAGCTGAAGGAATAGAACGATGAGCATTCCCCGGACCACCCGGTAAATCAAAATCCTCATCCATGACGATTTCTACTCTCGAAGGAAAAGTAACTGAATCTGCACTTACTACATTTACTACAAGAAAGTAGTATAAACTTAACAAAATAAAAAATGATTTCATAGTATCTTTAGTTTTGAATGTTACAAAGATAGCCATTCAATCACTTCTTAGAGAAAATACGAGTGGACAACACAAGACAAGTCAATACTCTATACACCAATAAGATGACAGTAAAAACATTTCTAAATTAGTGGACGAAAATCAAGCGATTATTCTAGTAAAGAGCTACAAATTCTTCCAATTTATCATTTGTATCCAAACTTAAGATTCCCCTCAACCTCCGTTTCTTCGTAAAAATGGAATTCATCTCACAGTCAAAAGTGAACATCAATTCACTGGAAGTGAAACCGACTTTAAGCAAAGCCAACAACATCAAGTTGCCACTAGTTAATTTAAAATCTTTCTTTAACCGAGAAATAAAATTACCATATATTAAATCTATATATTCAAGGAGTTGTTCTTTCTCCTGGTTGGTCATATTCTTCACAATCAGCTTTTCCTTCTTCAATTGTTCCAAGAGATAAACGCCATTTACACATACATTTTCACTTATTTTTTTATTCTCACTCTCCAATAGCAAAATCTTTTGGTTCAATTTAGCAATCTTCTCTCTATTTGTTTCTGCCATCTCACCTGCCCTTTGTTTCAACACATCAAGTTCATAAACATATCGTTTAATCATGCACTCATTTTCTTCTATTATTTGCATATTCTTCCGGAACAGTCCTTCATATCTCTTTCTCAAAAGAAAATACAAAACAATGCATAGCAGTATAATAAACAAGACTACTGCTATCCAAAAATAAAGCTGTATTTGCTTTTCACGTTCAACCTGTTGCTTTTCTAAAAGAAGTTTTCCTCTTTCATATTTACGTTGCAAAGTCAAAATTTGAGATGTTTGTTTAGCATCCCGTTCAATGACTAACAACGAATCAGACTTTTCTTTGAAATAGAGAGCCATTGCATACTTTTTCTGTTTCTTTTCCAACAGATACAAATAGTGATATGCACCCGCCAGAGTACGAGGATTTTCAGAATTCAAAGCTAAAGCGAAACATCTTCCAGCCTCATCCAACTTATTTAGATTCAAATAAATATTCCCCAATGACATTGAACAGTGATGCATAGAATGCCTATCTTGTTCAGTCTCTACCGCAGTTTTCAACAGGGCTATTGCATCTCCCAAATCCCCTTCATTTCTTTTGGCAATCCCTTTTACTTGTAATAAAGAAGGGATTACCCGTTCAAAACTGATACATCCTTTCTTTTTCTCACACAAGGACAAAGCACGATTAATGTAATTATAAACACTGTCATATTTCTGTTCTACATAATAAATACGAGCAATATCCCGATAAACATATATAACTCCTAAAGTATCAACAGCCTTTTGAAAACAATACGCTGAACTTTGATAATTGTCGAGAGCATCTTTATATAGCTTTCTGTCCGTATTCAAAACACCGATATATTCATGTACAAATCCCTGCAACTTATATTCTTCCGTCTTCTCCAATTTAGCCAAAGCGCTCAAATAAGCTTGTATAGCCAATGTATCATTATCTTGCAAAGCTGCCACTTTACCATAATAAAACAATGCCTTTCCTGCTTTTACACCATCATCCTTATAATAATCTACCGCAATTTTTATCAACGAATCCGACTGCAAACTATCCAGATAGTTTTTATCACGTGCTTGCGTTAGCAGCAATGCATAGTCCGCCCGCTACTTCCCACGAAGCTCCTCCGGATGAGGAATTTGCTCCAACAGCAGCAATGCACTGTCAGGATATACATCCATATACCTCTCTACCTTATCAAAAACATTGGATACGTTCTTCTCTACGCAAGAACCTAACAGTACACAAACGGACAAAAGCCCAAGATATAACAGTTTTTTCATATGAACATGTTCTTTACCAGATTATCATTGCGTATACACAGAATCCTTTTGGAGATAAATATTCACACCAGCCAACGGCAATCCTTTTTCC
>ENA-ORSK01002305-ORSK01002305.1-human-gut-metagenome-genome-assembly--contig:-NODE-2305-length-12945-cov-3.247867_pt1 | contig 12945 bp, 8 predicted proteins | sample MGYA00242192_ERZ509159 | MGnify/ENA primary metagenome ERZ509159 (study PRJEB26280, sample SAMEA2338663) | human gut metagenome | biome: human gut; feature: human-associated habitat; material: faeces...
CACGGCTTGCCCGATACTACAACCGGACGTTCGACTACTCCTCCGAAGTCGGTGCCATGACCATTTCGGGAAAACTCGAACTCAACGACGATCCCTGCGAGGTGCTGCGGATTCTCTCGCTCACGGCACCGATCCGGTTCCGAGTATCCGAGAAGGGATTCCGGCTCTCCTCGGCGCAAACATACGACGACAACCCAAACCGAATGCCTATGGAAAATCACGAGCCGAACTGAAAAAAGCCGGGCAGCGTCCTCCAACACCGCCCGGCACGAAATGAAATCTAAAAACTATCCTATTCTAAACTTCAATTCATTGCAAATGTACAACAAAAATGGCAATATCGGGGCCTCTGTACCCGATAATAAGCAATTATCCCGTCTGCTACGGATAAAAGTCCTGTTTTTGCTGGCCGCAATCGGGTTGTCCGGCTCCGTCGCCGCACAGACCTCCTCCCCGAATGCACGTATCTCGCTCGACTTGCAGAACGTCCCCCTCAAAGAGGTATTCGCCCGCATCGAAGACCAAAGCAACTATATTTTCGTCTATTACGACAGCATCCTCGACGCTTCGCGCCGGGTATCGATCAGCGTCTCGGACCAACCCGTCGGGAATGTGCTCGAAGTGCTCTTCGCAGGAACGGAAAACACATGGAAACTCTCCGGACGGCAGATCGTCATCGGCAAGGCCGCAGCGGCGGGCAAAGCCGAAAAGCAGACCCCGCTGCGCGTCATGGGTTCGGTCAAGGACACAAACGGCGAACCCCTGATCGGAGTGACGGTCTTCGTGAAGGAGCGGCCCAGCGTCGGTACGGCCACCGACATCAACGGAAACTACCTGATCGACGTGCAGACCGACGACGTGTTGGAGTTCAGCTACGTGGGCTACAAGACGCAGGATGTGGCCGTCGCCGGACGCGGCCTGCTCGACATCGTGCTCGAGCAGAACGACGCCATACTCGACGCCGTGGAGGTGGTCGGATACGGCGTGCAGAAGAAGATCAGCGTCATCGGCTCGCAGCAGACCATAGCGACCAAGGAACTGAAAGTTCCCGTCGCCAACCTCACACAAGGCCTTGCGGGCCGCGTATCGGGCCTGGTCTCGGTACAGCGAACCAGTGAACCGGGCTTCGACGACGCGAACATCTACATCCGCGGCATCTCAACGCTGACAGCCAGCATGAGCGCCCCTCTGACGCTCGTCGACGGCGTTCCCCGCTCGTTCTCCAACGTCGACCCCGAAGACATCGAGAGTTTCTCGATCCTGAAGGACGCCTCTGCAACTGCTGTTTACGGCGTTCGCGGCGCCAACGGCGTCATTATCATCAATACCAAAAGCGGTCTGAAAGGACGCCCCAAATTCAGCGTACGCTATACCGAAGGCCTCACCAAACCGACCAAGATCACCGATTTCGCCGACGGCGCGACTTACATGGAGATGTCGAACGAAGCGTCGCTCACCCGCGGCGGCGGCAAACTATACAGCCAGGAGATCATTGATAAGACCCGCCGCGGGGAAGACCCCTATCTCTATCCCGACGTAGACTGGATGAAACAGATCCTGCGTAACTTCAGCCGCAACCGCTCGGCCAACGTCAACGTGCAGGGCGGTTCCGACAAGGCGGTCTACTACATCGGCCTGGCCTACTACGACGAGAACGGCATGTACAAGGACACGAAACTGGCCGACTACAACTCGAACACCTTCTACCGCCGTTACAACGTCACCTCGAACCTCACGCTCAACCCGTTCCGCACCACCGAAATCAAACTGGGCATCCAGGGCTACCTGGCCAACGCCAACTATCCGGCATCTTCGCAGGCAAGCATCTTCGAATCGGCCTATTTCACACCTCCGACCTATATCGCGCCGCTCTACCCCGACGGCAAGCTCGGCGCCTTCTCGGGCGGCGATATAAACCCGGTGGCACAGCTCGGCGCAACGGGCTATGCCAACCAGTGGCGCAGCCAGGTTTATTCGAACCTGCGCATCACGCAGCAGATTTACAAAGGGCTCTCGGTTTCAGGCATGTTCTCGTTCGACACCTACAACTACACGAGCAACCGTTTCACCAAAACCCCGAACACCTACCACGCCACAGGACGCGACGCCAACGGCAACCTGCTCTACGAGCAAACCCGCCAGGGAACCGAAAACCTGGCCTACAGCCTCAGTGCAAAGGGTAACCGCGCCATCTATCTGGAAGCCGCAGTCAACTACCGCAACACTTTCGGCAGACACACCGTATCGGGCATGATGCTCTTTAACCAGAGCGACGAAATCAATACCAAAGCCACCAACGTCGAAGAGGCGCTGCCCTACCGTTTCCGCGGCCTGGCAGGACGTTTCACCTACTCGTTCGACGACCGTTATTTCGGGGAGTTCAACTTCGGATACAACGGTTCGGAGAACTTCGCCCCGAAAAACCGTTACGGCTTCTTTCCGTCGGTCGGACTTGGCTGGGTAATCAGCAACGAACCCTTCTTCAGAGGCGCCACAGAGGTGATCCAGTACCTCAAACTGCGCGGCACATGGGGTCGTGTCGGCAACAGCCAGATCAGCGGACGCCGTTTCGCCTACCTGGCTACGGTCAAGGACACCAACGACACCAGTTACCAGTTCGGAAAGAACATGGACCAGACCTACGGGACTACGGCCATCGACGAATATGCCGTCGACGTAACGTGGGAGATCGCCGACAAAACCAACATCGGACTGGACATGCGCCTGCTGAACAACAAGTTCAACCTGCAATTCGACGCCTTCAAGGAGTCGCGCAAAGGCATTTACCTGCGCCGCACAAGCATTCCGTCCTATTTCGGTATGATCAACAACCCCTACGGCAACATCGGCAAAGTCGAGAACAAAGGTATCGAAATGTCGGTCAGCTATGCCAATTCGTGGCGGGACTGGTCGTTGAGCGTCATGGGTAACTACTCGTTCAACCGAAACAAGGTCCTCGAAGACGACAGCACCGTGGCCTATCCCTGGCAGAAAACCATCGGCAACAAGGTCGACCAGCGGTTCGGGCTCATCGCACTGGGACTCTTCGAAAGTCCGGAGGAGATCGCCGCAGCGCCTGTACAGGTCGGCGACACGCGCCCGGGCGACATCCGCTACAAGGACATCAACGGCGACGGCAAAATCGACGAATATGACAAAGTGCCCATCGGCTGGGGAAGTGTCCCCGAAATCGTCTACGGCTTCGGATTCTCCGTAGGCTGGAAGAACCTCTCGCTCACGGCCATGTTCCAGGGTGCCGCCCATGTGGACGCCATGCTCAGCGGCGAAGGCGTGCTGCCCTTCTCGCAGGGGTCGAGCCGCGGCAACCTGCTGAGCAACATCACCGACCGTTGGACCGAGGCCAATCCCCGCCAGGATGTCTTCTACCCGCGCCTCTCGATCGGCAACATGAACATGAACTACGAAGCCAGCACGTGGTGGCTCAAAAATACCAGCTACCTGCGTCTGAAAAACATCGAACTCTCCTATACGCTCCCCGACCGCTGGATGAAACGCATCCACATCAACAATGCGCGCATCTTCATACAGGGCGTCAATCTGCTTACATTCAGCAAATTCAAACTGTGGGACGTGGAACTGGGCGACGGCCGCGGCGCAAAATACCCCAACATCGGTTCCGTCAGCCTGGGTATCAATTTCAACTTCTAAAATCCCCGACAAGCTATGAAACTTAAAATAACACTCCCGTTACTGACCGCTCTCTGTATCCTGACCGCCTGCAACGACGACTTCTTCGACCAGGTCCCCGACGACCGGATCACCATCGAGCAGGTATTCCAGCGCACCTCCTACTCCGAGAAATACCTGGCTACCGTTTACAGCTACATCCGCGACGAGTCGCACCGCACCGACGGCGTGCCCTGGGACCCGTGTTCGGACGACCTGGACGTTACCTACGACCGCGAGGATTACAACTCCTTCAAGATGAACCTCGGCAACTGGAGCGCATCGTCGAACTACTACGAGTACTGGTCGCACTACTACCGGGGCATCCGCTCGGCAACCTACTTCATCCAGCACATCGGCTCGAACCAGGAGATGCTCGACGATCCTACGCGCGGCCCGATCGTCGTCGAACAATACAAGAACGAAGCCCGCTTCCTGCGTGCCTGGTTCTATTACTGCCTGCTGCGCCAGTACGGTCCGTGCGTACTGCTGGGCGACGAAGTCCTTCCGGGCGACCTCGACCGCGACGATGTGAAGATGAACCTGCCGCGCAGTTCCTACGACGAGTGCGTGGATTACATCGTCGGCGAACTGGACGACATGATCGACAACAACCGCCTGCCGCTGCACTTCACCGTGCAGGCCGACAAGGATTACGGCCGGGCGACACTGGCCATGTGCATGGGACTCAAAAGCCGCGTACTGCTGCTGGCCGCCAGCGACCAGTTCAACGGCAACCCGGCCTACGCCAACGTGGTCAACACGGACGGCAAACACCTTTTTTCGACCCGAAAAGACCCCGAAAAGTGGAACAAGGCCGCCCAGGCTGCAAAAGATGTCATCGACCTGGGAATTTTCGACCTCTACAAGGAGTACCACACCGACGGAACGCTCGACCCTTACCTGTCCTGCCGCAACGTTTTCCTGGAGAACTGGAACAGCGAGGTGATGATGGTCCGCATCAGCAACTACCTCAAACATTGGGAACGGTCGGCTTCTCCCCGGCAGTTCAGCGGCTATGAAAGCATGGGAGCGACCCAGCAACTGGTCGACGCTTTCCGCATGAAAGACGGCACGGCCATTACCCCGGACAAGGAGAGCGGCTATTCGAAGGCGAACTACTCCGACCCCAAATCGGGCTGGGTATTCGCTCCCGCCGGTACGCGCAACATGTTCGTCAATCGTGAACCGCGTTTCTACGTCAACATCTGCTTCAACGGCGCCTACTGGATCGGCGATCAGAAAACCCGCATCCAGCTCTACTACACCGGAGGATCGGGAAAGAAAGGCACGTGGGACTTCCCACGTTCGGGATACATCGCCATCAAAAACGTTTCGCCCTCGTCCAATCCCAAGAACGGCAACTACATCAAGCGTCCCTTCGTCATCATGCGTTACGCCGAGATACTGCTCAACTACGTCGAGGCGCTCAACGAATACGATCCCGGGAATGCGGACATCGAAACCTACCTGAACAAAATCCGCGAGCGCGGCGGCCTGGGACCGGTCCAAAGCGATCTCAACCAGAGTCAAATGCGCGAGCAGATCCGGCTGGAACGCCGCATCGAACTCTGCTTCGAGCAACTGCGCTATTTCGACACCCGCCGCTGGCTGATCGCCGACCAGACCGACGGAGGACCCTTCTACGGCATGAACGTCGACGCAGGCAACAGCTTCACCGACGAGGCGTTCTACGAGAAAACCGTATTCGAAACCCGCGTGTTCCGGCCCGAGTTCTACCTTTTCCCCATTCCCCAGTCCGAAATCAACCGCGATCCGCAGATCGTCCAGAATCCCGGATGGTAACCGTAAAAACGAATAACGACTATGAAACTTACGAAATACCTGGCTGTCCTCTGCTGCGGAACGCTCTTCGCAGCCTGCGAAAACCCGATTCAGGACGACCTGAACGTGGACAACCCCGAGAACTATACGCGTATTTACACGGTCAACGCCGTCGACGACGCCTCCAAGAACACACTCTCATTCCCGCTCGAACGCGACACGTCGCTCATGGTCTACGCCAACTTGAGCGGAATCCGCAACCCGGGATGCGATGTGACGGTCAAATTTCGCGTCGCCCCCGAACTGGTGGATACCTACAATCAGAAGCACCAGAGCAACTACCCGATGATGCTTGATGAAAGCTACACGATCGAGAACCTCGAAGCCGTGATTCCTAACGGGAAATACATCTCCTCGCCCATCCGGATCGCCATCAACAGCCAGGCGTTCGACGGCGTGGGCGTCTTCCTGCTGCCGGTACGGATCGAGAATGTGACACCCGACCTGGCCGTCAACGAATCGTTGCAGACGGCTTACCTGCGCATCAACGGCTACTACACCGAAAATCCGTTCCCGAGATACGACAGGAGCGGCTGGTCGATCGCCGGGTTCTCGACGCAGGAGGCTGAAGCGACATCGACCTACCCCAACCGCGGATTGGCCGTTTCGATCATCGACGGCGAAAACAACACCTATTGGGGTACGCAGTGGCGTAACGCCAAACCCGGCCCGCCGCACTGGATCGCCGTCGACATGGGCGCACCCAAGGAACTGCACGGACTCACGATCCGCGGACGGTCTGACAAAGAAGGCTCCGACGTTCCCAAGAGCAGCGGCAACCCGCGTATCTTCAACATCGACGTGAGCGACGACAACCAAAACTGGACCCATGCAGGGACCTTTACCGTCGAAAACCGGATCGAGAACACGGTATACCTCGACCACAAGGCAACGGGACGCTATTTCCGTATCTTCGTCACCGCCACGCAGGCCGACCTCTACCAGACCTGCATCGCCGAAGTATGGGCATTCTGATCCGACTAACAAATTTTTAAACCAAACGAAAGACTATGAAAAAGACTATATGTCTGTGGGCGCTGCTCCTGATTGTCGTTTCATGCACCAACGACGACAATTACAACGACGAGCACGGAGACAAGGCAGTCATTCCACCCAAAGGCAGGATCATCCGCATAATGACCTACAACATTTACGGCGCACGCGCCACAAGCCCCGCCAATGCAGCCGATCTGGACGCGCTGGCCGAGGTAATCCGCCGGCAGGACCCCGACTTCGTAACCCTCAACGAGGTGGATGTCTTCACCAACCGCACGGGAAAAGACGTACACCAGGCCCGCGACCTGGCAGCCAAACTCGGTATGGAGTGGCACTTCTCGAAAGCCATCGACCGCGACGGAGGCGAATACGGCGACGCCGTGCTGTCGAAACACCCGATTATAGAGACCCGCAGTTACCGGCTCCCCTGCGCCGCTTCGCAACCGGGCGAGGACCGTTCGCTGTGCGTCATCCGCGTCGAGATCGACGGCAAAGACCTCTATGTCGCCTCGACGCACCTCGATCATCTTTCGGGCGATGCGAGCCGCCTGGTGCAGGCCAATGAGATCCGCCGTATCCGCGACACGGAACTGGACGGAGACCTCATCCTTGCGGGCGACCTCAACGCCATTCCCAGTTCGAACGTCATCGCCACGATGACCGCGTTCCTGACCAATGTCGGAACGATCGACCAATACACTTTCCCGTCGGAGAATCCCACCCGCAAGATCGACTACATACTGTATGCCCCGATCGGACACTTCGGCGTACAGAACTGCACAGTGGTTTCGCGCAGCGACCAGCAGGTCGACGGCGTCGACGCCTCGGACCACCGCCCCGTCGTGGCCGACATCCGGTTCCAGACCGAGGAAGACCTCCCGGAGAATCAGGAATAAAGCGTTCGGAAGATGAAAAAACTGCTATTCACACTCCTCGGGCTGGCAGCGGCACTGACGCTGCCGGCCCAGGATTTCAAGATCACGCATGGCCCGTGGCTGTGCGACATGACCGAAGACGGCGTAACCGTCCTGTGGACTACCAACAAACCCGCTTTGTCGTGGGTCGAGGCAACCGAGGACGACGGACGCAGTTTCTACGCCGCCGAACATACCCGCCATTACGAAACCGTTGCGGGCCGCAAACAGGCGCACAAGACACTGCACGCCGTGCGGCTGAACAACCTGCGTCCCGGAACGAAATACTGCTACCGCATCTTCTCGCAGGAGGTACTCGAATGGAAACACGGAGACAACGTCCTCTACGGCAGGACCGTTGCCAGCAATGTCTACAAACGCGCGCCGTTCCGGTTCCGGACATTCCCGGCAACGGGAACCGACTGTTCGTTCGTCATCCTGAACGACATCCACGGACGCGCCGACGACATGACCGAACTGTGCCGGGAAATCGATTTCGGCAAACACGACTTCGTAATGCTCAACGGCGACATGTCCAACAGCATTGAAAATGAGGAGCAGTTGTTCCGGGATTTCATCGACGCCTCGGTAAACCTTTACGCCTCGGAGACCCCGATACTCTACAACCGCGGCAACCATGAGACGCGCGGCGTCTTCGCCGACCGTCTGCACGACTATTTCCCGACGCGCAACGGCCGTCACTACCAACTCTGCAAAGTCGGATCGGTCTGTTTCTTGCTGCTCGACTGCGGCGAAGACAAGCCTGACACGGACATCGAATACGGAGGGCTTGCCGACTACGACGCCTATCGCCGCGAAGAGTGCGAATGGCTCCGCAGGGCGGTGGCCTCCGAAACCTTCCGCAACGCCTCGGCACGCGTCGTCTTCCTCCATATTCCGCTCGACGGCGGAACGTGGCACGGCAGCAACCACCTCCGGAATCTGTTCCTGCCGATCCTCAACGAGGCCGGCATCAATATCATGTTCTCCGGCCACACGCACCGCTACGGCTTCCACCCGGCAAACGACGAAGTTCGGTTCCCGGTCGTGGTCAACGGCAATCAAAGCTACATACGGTGCGACATGACGGGCGACCGAATCGCGATCCGAATCGTCGGTCCCGGCGGACGCGTCGCACACACACACGAATTTCCACTCCGCTAACGAGGCGGAAAAAGCAATGCCCTGCACCGTTTCGGTGCAGGGCATCTTCTGTTTTTCAGAGGAAAAGCCGCAGAAATCCGCTGCGGCTGAGCCGGAGCCGAAGCTGGGAGAGCGCCGCCCCGATATGCTTTTCGACGGTCTTGACGCTGATGTTGAGCCGCTCGGCGATCTCCCGGTTTTTCAGGCCTGTCGTGCGGCTCAACAGGAACACCCGGCGGCACTGCTCGGAAAGTCCCGAAATGCAGCAGTCGATCTCCTCGCTCAACTGCGATAACTGGAACTCCTCTTCGATATGGTCGGCGACAAGCGTACGAATACAGACATCCAACTCGTCCAGTCCGGATTCCCCCCCCCGCCATTTTTTGGAGCGCAGCAAATCTATGGCACGGTTCTTCACGGCGACAAACAGCAGCGGCAGCAGCGGCCGGTCGAAGTCCTCCCGCCGTTCCCACAAGGCAAGAAAGACATCCTGCACGATGTCTTCCGACGCCTTGCGGTCATGGACCATCTGAAAAGCCCGTGCACACAAGGGTTCATAGTGATCGCGGAATAGTTGCTGAAAATACGCCGAATGGTTTTCCACAGTTTTCTCAAAATATGTCGGAATACTCCGAATCATTCAAATATAGCGATAATTCGGGAAATTGCAAAATTTGGACTGCCGCCAACTATCTCCGTCTTCGAGTAGATTCCACACCGCAGGGCATCCTGTCCCCGCTGCGCGGGGCACAGGCAAAAAAAAGGCAGGACCGCTCTTGCGGGTCCTGCCTTTAATTTATCCTGCCGCCGTTACCTTCCGGCGATGCGGCAGTATCTGTCGTAGCGTCCTATCACGTCGTTCACATAGGCCAGCGTCTGCCGGCTGCCGGTGAATCGTCCGCATCTGACCACTTCGTTCTCGTAGAATTCCGGCTCGGCCTTCAGCGTAAGGTACCGGGCCACGACCTCCCACGAGTTGGGGTTCTCCCCGTTCAGGCGGGCCAGACGGCGGGCGTCGTTCACATGGCCGATACCGCTGTTATACGAGGCCAGGATGATGCTCATGCGGTCTTTTTCAGGTGTCCCTTCCGGAAAACGGAGCGACGACATGATCTTCGACATCAGCTTGTTGGCCAACCAGATATTGGTCCTCGGATCGGTGATCTCGGCCGCGGGGACGTCGAACTGACGCGCCACCGAAGGCATGATCTGCATCAGGCCGCGGGCCCCGCTGCGCGAGGTGATGTCGGGCGTGAACCGCGATTCATGGTAGGCGATGGCGCTCATCAGGCGCCAGTCGTGGCCCTCCTCTTCGCTGATGTTGCGAATCAGATTGTCGTAGGCCGAAATGACGTAACTGCCCTCGGGGAGCAGCGAGTGGTGCATCTCGGCCAGTGCGTTCAGTGCGTCGTCCGTCGCGGGTGCGCTGAACTGGGCGTTGAAGCCGTAAAATGTCGTAAGAATGGTTAAGAACGCAAACGTTAATACGGTCTTTTTTAACATAAAATGTTGTTTTGCGGGCAGCTTACACCGCACAGAACAGCACGTCAATCATAGAATCCCCATGAGATACCGATTTTGAACATGCCCGGATTGAGCGGATAGCGAGCCGCCGAGAAATATTCTCCGTTACCGAACAGTCCCTTGTTCACATGCTGATATTTCAGGAATATCCGCATTCTCTTCCACTTTCCCATGACGAAAGCGTCCATATAGGGGTAATTCCCCGTCTCGACCTCCCGCTGGTTGTAATACACCGACAGAGCCGGATTGTAACCGGGCGCATAATACTTGGTATTATAGCGTCCGTCCAGACCGATCTGCAGGCGCAGCACATCGCGCACGACCCAGAATTCGTAGTAATACGACAGGAAGGCGCTCAAAAGCGGAACGGGTACAACATCTTGATCCGTGCTCCACTGCAACAATACCCTGTTGTCCAAATGAAGTCCGCCTAAGCGGAAATCTTTGCGAGCATACACACTCGTGAGGCTGACGTTGCCGCTGTGCTGGGCGACGTTGCTGTCCGACGCATAGTAAATCTTGTCGGAGACGACTCCCTGCCATGCCCCCGCTTCGAACGCGAAATCGGGAACCGAAAACTTGACCTCAAACCGAGTTTCATTCTCCTTGCTTAAAGGAGTGTTCCATATATAATGGTTAGAGAACAGATTCTCCTGCCAGTAGGTCGGCGAGCGGCGGTCCATCGAGAACCGGCCTTCGAGAATCAGTGGGTGTCCGCGCAGATAGCCTTTCAGCGCGAGGTGCGCGCCGATCGAGAGATCTCCGCCTCTGTATCCCGACGGGTAGAAACGGAGGTTTCCGTCCCAGTCGACATATTTCTTTATCTTTCCGCTGACGGAGCCGTAAAAGAAGTAACTCGTCTTGTTGACCTTCGTGTACTTCCCCGTCAGGTAATCTTTCAGTTCGAATTGCGAGTAGGTGTGCATGTCGATGCCGATGCCGGCGTCGAGCGTCCCCACGATTCCGTTCCGGTCCCAGGGCTGCGCCTGCACGAAGAAACGGTTCGAAATGTTCCGCTCGTAGATCGAGTCACGCGTCTCCGCAGGGTTGATGAACCAGTTATCGTAATAATGCCCCTCCGCGGAGACGAAATCGCCGTTCTCGTCCCGGTGGTCCCGTTCATTCGTATAAGGCTCGTTCCTGTCGGTGTAGACCTTGCTCCACGAACTGTACTCGAACGAATGGCCGATATACACCGCCGAGAGGTTCGCCATCGAGAAATCGCTCTCCGTGAGCCGTTGCAGCGGGATGCCGTAGGACTGCGTGACAAAGAAGGCGTTGTTGCGGTAGAGGTTCCTGGCCTCGGCGTCGGCCAGCCGCATCGGCACGCCCGAAGGCATCTCGAACGTCGTATCCGCAATGGCCCACTCGCCGACCACGCCGCCGTTCTCCTGCTGCTCGATGTGGTTGTTGTAGTAGCCCGCATGGACCGAATACCGCCTGCCCGTGTGGCTGACGGCCACCGCAAGGTTGTGGTTCTTGGTCCGCGACCAGACGTACTGGCCGCGCGTGCCCCGCGCCTTGTAGTCGATGTTGAAACCCGTCGTCGGAGAGATGTTCTGCGCATGCATGATGCCGAAATTCTCCTCACGGAAACGCTTCTGCCCCGACTCCGCGTAATTCATCCGGATCATCGGCTTCTTCGTGTTGTAGAAGGGCACGTTCTCCATGTTGTAGGTGTACGCGTAGTAGGGACTCGCAAAACTGAAGTCAAAGAACTGCGGACGCCGGAAATAGTTCAACGGCAGCGATGTCTGGCCCAAAGCCCCCTGGGCGATGTCGCCCACGTCCTCCCGGTAGAACGGATAGTCGATCCGGTAATCGGTCAGCGTGGTGTCCAAAGGCCCGATCTCGACGCGGTTGAAATCGCGGCTCACGTGCCATTTGAAGTTGTTCAGCGCGCGGATCGAGTCATTGAAAAAATAGGACTCGAGCGGCTTGCGGATTTTCCGTTCCTTCTTGGTGGTGTCCTGCGGCTGCTGGTTCTCGCCCTCCTCGCCTTCGGTCTGCTCGTAGGGATTGCTGCCGTAGAGGTTACCCGTCTGGCCGTTGCGCTGCGCGCGCTGCAAGGTCTTCGCATCGAAGCCCTGGGAGCGCACCGCCTCGGGCGCTGCAAAAAACAGACCGAGCAGGAGCGTCAGCAATATGCGGTTCGAAAATCTCGACATGTCAGCCAAAGAGCGGAAATCCGCGGCAAATGTAATTAAAAAATTTTAAATATACAACTATTCGGCTTTCCCACAGCCTTTTGTCCGGCAGGCAAGCCCCCGCACCAGCGAAACGAGGATATACAGCACGATGATCGCCGGCACGGCGTAACCGCGCAGGAGGACGGCCGTCACGACGGCCGCGATGATGAATCCGTAGCGCAGTTCGTTCCCTTTCCAGCCGAAGCCGTGGAATTTGAGGGCGAACATCCTCAAATTCGAGATCATCAGCAGTCCCACGACCACGGCAATGGCAGAAATCGCCTCGCGCGGAAGTTCCAGTCCGCTGGTCTCGAACAACAGCCCCAGCGAACCGCAGAGCATCGCCGCCGCCGGACTGGGCAGTCCGCAGAACTCCGTGCGCTGCGTGTCGTCGATATTGAATTTCGCCAGCCGCAACGCGGCGCAGGCCGTAAAGACGAAAACGACCAGCCCCGGATACCCTTCGGGCAGCCAGATGCCGGGCATCCATTGATAGAGCGAATACATGATCGCCGCCGGGGCCAGTCCGAATGAGATGTCGTCGGCCAGCGAATCGAGTTGCAGCCCGATGGGCGAACTCTGGTTGAGCAGACGCGCTGCGAAGCCGTCGAAAAAGTCGAACACGGCGGCCAGAACCATCAGGCCGA
>ENA-ORSK01002308-ORSK01002308.1-human-gut-metagenome-genome-assembly--contig:-NODE-2308-length-12925-cov-2.419814_pt1 | contig 12925 bp, 10 predicted proteins | sample MGYA00242192_ERZ509159 | MGnify/ENA primary metagenome ERZ509159 (study PRJEB26280, sample SAMEA2338663) | human gut metagenome | biome: human gut; feature: human-associated habitat; material: faeces...
CATCAGCCGTTACCGTAAAGAAGCTACCGGCGGACTGGATGAAGTGCAGATAGGCGACATTCAGACACGGTATGAGAAACTGTGTGAATTGTCCAAACGAAAGGAAACCGTACTTTCCACCATCGAGGAGCAAGGGAAACTGACTCCAGAGCTGAAAGCCCGCATTTCTGCCTGCTGGAATGCAACCGAACTGGAAGACATTTACCTTCCCTTCAAGCCTAAACGAAAAACCCGAGCCGAGGCTGCACGTGCCAAAGGACTGGAACCGCTGGCCCTCTTGCTCATGATGCAAAAGGAAAACAACCTTGCTGCCAAGGTACGAAACTTCGTCAAAGGAGAAGTCAAAGATGAGGAGGATGCACTGAAAGGAGCACGCGATATTCTGGCTGAACAAATCAGCGAAGACGAGCGGTCGCGCAACCTGATGCGTAACCAGTTCCAGCGCCAGGCCCTCATTCAGTCAAAAGTGGTCAAAGGAAAAGAAGCAGAAGAAGCTTCGGCCAAATACCGCGACTATTTTGATTTCTGTGAGCCCTTGAAGAAATGTTCTTCCCACCGCCTGCTGGCTCTTCGCCGGGGAGAATCGGAAGGAGTATTGAAAGTAACCATTTTCCCGGAAGATGAAGATATGTGCAACGAACGCCTGCAACGGCTGTTTGTACGGGCAAACAACGAATGTGCACACCAAGTGGAAGAAGCTCTCACCGATGCCTACAAGCGCTTGCTGAAACCTGCCATCGAAACCGAGTTTGCCGCACTCAGCAAGGAGAAGGCTGATGAAGAAGCTATTCGGGTATTCGCAGAAAACCTCCGTCAGCTGTTGCTAGCCCCTCCTTTGGGACAGAAACGGGTGATGGGTATCGACCCTGGATTCCGTACGGGATGCAAAGTAGTCTGCCTGGATGCACAAGGCACCCTTCTGCATAACGAGGCCATTTATCCCCACCCGCCCAAATCTGAGTATGCACAGGCGGCCCGAAAGATTGTGAAGTTAGTGGAACAATATAAAATCGAAGCCATTGCCATCGGAAATGGAACGGCCAGCCGCGAAACAGAGCAGTTTGTAACCAATCAGCGCTACGACCGTGAAGTACAGGTTTTCGTGGTTAGCGAAGACGGAGCGTCTATTTACTCAGCCTCTAAAACTGCCCGCGAAGAGTTTCCGGATTACGACGTAACGGTACGTGGTGCCGTATCTATCGGCAGAAGACTAATGGACCCACTGGCTGAACTAGTGAAGATTGACGCCAAATCCATCGGCGTGGGACAATACCAGCACGACGTGGACCAGACCAAGCTAAAGGCTTCACTCGACCAGACCGTAGAAAGTTGTGTCAACCTGGTGGGCGTGAATGTCAACACCGCCAGCAAGCACCTGCTGACCTACGTTTCCGGATTAGGCCCTACACTGGCACAGAACATTGTGGACTACCGTACTGAAAACGGTCCGTTTGAGTCACGCCGCCAGTTATTGAAGGTGCCGAGAATGGGGGCCAAAGCCTACGAACAGTGTGCCGGATTCCTCCGTATTCCGCAAGCCAAGAATCCGCTGGACAATTCTGCGGTTCACCCGGAAAGCTACCCGATTGTGGAACAGATGGCTAAAGATTTGAACTGCACGGTAGCCGACTTGATTAAGGACAAAGAACTCCGCAGTAAAATCGATTTGAAGAAATACGTGACCGATACGGTAGGTTTACCCACCCTGACGGATATTCTTCAGGAGCTGGATAAACCCGGAAGAGACCCTCGCCAGAAAATACAGGTATTTGAGTTTGACAAGAACGTACGTACTTTGAACGACTTGCAGGAAGGGATGGAGCTGCCCGGCATCGTGACCAACATCACCAACTTTGGCTGCTTTGTCGACATCGGTATCAAGGAAAACGGACTGGTGCACGTGTCGCAACTGGCCGACCGTTTTGTCAGCAATCCGGCCGACGTGGTACGCATACATCAGCATGTACGGGTCAAAGTCATGAGCATTGACCACGAACGGAAACGTATTCAGCTCACCATGAAAGGATTGAACAACTAAATTGACAGATAACAATGAAACAAGATGAAAAGGAGCTGTGCGGCTGGTTTATTTTCTGCCCCAAACAGCAGCTCCTTCTGGTTAAAGACGGAGACAGGTTCCACATTCCATATTCCGTGGAACCTCCCGTACAGCTTCCTGCTGATACGCCCATACATGCCGTCGGACAAATTCAGGGACATCCGGCAAAAGCATGTGCCCTTCCGCTGGAAGCACTAACAGAACAGAACACCTCATTTTTTCCGACAGACCTGCGTGCTTCGTACGATGTACTTCCGCTGGAAGAATACCAATGCGCCGGGAAAGCCTCTCAAATACTGACATGGGACAAGAACAGCCGTTTCTGTCCGGCTTGCGGCACCCCCACCACACAGACGGGTCCCATCACCAAACGATGCCCTCACTGCGGACAGGAAATCTATCCGCGCATCTCTCCTGCCGTTATCGTTTTAATAAAGAAAGGGGACAGTGTGCTATTGGTACACGCACGCAACTTCCGGGGCAGTTTCAAAGGACTGGTAGCCGGCTTCCTGGAACCTGGCGAAACACTGGAAGAGTGCGTACACCGCGAAGTGATGGAAGAAACTGGTATCCGTATCAAAAACCTGAAGTATTTCGGGAGCCAGCCCTGGCCTTATCCAAGCGGTATCATGGTGGGATACTATGCGGAATATGAAAGTGGAACCATCAAATTACAAGATGAAGAACTGAGTGCCGGAGCATTCTACCACCGCGACCACCTGCCGGAAATCCCCAAGAAACTAAGTATTGCACGAAAGTTGATTGACGCATGGTTAAACAACGAGATATGAAAAAAGCAGCATCATTTCTTATCCGACTTTTTCAACATCTTCTGAGCCGGATAGTCAAAATCGGAAAACAGTGCATAAGCTGGTATGTACATACTTTCCGCAAATTGCCATGGTATGGGCGTACCGGAATGGGAATCCTGACCGGCATTGGCATGCTCATCGTCTTACTGGTCATGATTGACCTCAATTTCTTGTGGCTGTTCGGAAAATCACCGAGCATGTTCAACATCAAAGAACCTATACAGCACATCGCCTCCGAAATTTACAGTGCCGACGGAAAACTGATTGGAAAATTCTACTCCGAAAACCGTACACCGGTGGAATACAAGGATATTTCTCCGATACTGGTCAAGACGCTGGTCTGCACGGAAGACGAACGCTTTTACAAGCATTTCGGTATCGACTTTGAAGGAGTATTTGCTGCCGCCAAAGACTACGTGGCTCACGGAACGGCACGCGGAGCCAGTACCATCACACAGCAGCTGGTCAAAAACCTGTTCAAGGTACGTTCACAATACTCTACCGGACTTTTAGGACATATTCCCGGAGTAAAACTACTGATTATGAAGGCCAAGGAATGGGTTACAGCGGTCAAGATTGAAATGCTGTACAGCAAGGAAGAGATTCTGACCATGTATTTCAACACGGTAGACTTCGGAAGCAACGCATTCGGTATCAAGACGGCCTGTCATACCTATTTTAATACAACTCCCGATAAAATTACCGTAGAACAGGCTGCCACACTTATCGGTCTGCTGAAGGCTACTACTTATTATAATCCTAAAATCAACCCCAAAAACAGTCTTTCACGACGGAATGTGGTATTGGGAAAGCTCTATGAACACCATGTGCTGAACAAGCATCAGCTGGATTCCATCCGGAAACTTCCCACCATTCTGAAATTCAAGCAGGAGAATTATTACACTGGTCCGGCACTCTATTTCCGCGAAGCCATAGCCAATGAACTGAAGGAGTGGTGCAAGGAAAATAATACAGACCTCTATGGCGACGGACTGAAAATTTATACCACACTCGACAGCCGGATGCAGCAATATGCCGAAGAAGCTGTCAGCCGTCAGATGCGCGAAATACAGAAACGGTTTGATGCGCATTGGGGCACGCAGGCTCCGTGGCGAGACCGGAATGGGGAGGAAATTCCTCGCTTCATCGAAGAGCTAGCCGAAAAGACACCGGCCTACCAGTATCTGTCCCATAAATACGGCAACCAGACTGATTCCATCACCTATTACCTGAACCAGCCTCATCGTTGCAAGGTCTTCGACTATGACCTCGGACAAAAAGATACCCTGTTCAGTACCATGGACTCTATCCGCTACATGGAACGCTTCATGCACTGTGGGTTTGTGGCCATCGCTCCGCATACGGGAGAAGTAAAGGCATGGGTAGGCGACATCAATTTCCAGTCGTGGAAATACGATAAGGTACTTTCCAAGCGTCAGCCCGGCTCTACCTTCAAACTCTTTGTCTATACGGAAGCCATGAACCAGGGATTATCCCCCTGCGACCTGCGTGTGGATGAAAACATCCCCTGGGAAGTGGAAGAAAATGGAGAAAAGAAACTCTGGATGCCTCACAATGCCAATGGAGGTGCCACTCTCGATACCATGTCACTGAAAATGGCGTTTGCCCAATCGGTCAACACCATTGCTGCCAACATAGCCCATGAAGTAGGCATTCACCAGATAGCCACTACCGCACACCGCATGGGCATCCAGACCAAGCTGGAAGAAACACCGGCCCTCAGCCTGGGAGCTTCTGATGTATCGCTATTGGAGCTGGTTTCTGCCTACGGCACCGTAGTGAACGATGGAGAAGCCATTCAGCCCATACTGATTACCCGTGTAGAAAATAAGGATGGAAAAGTTATCTACCAGAAAGAGGCCGAAACGACCCAGGCCATTCCTTACGCCAGTGCCTACCTTATGCAACAGATGTTAAGAGGTGGACTGACTTGCCCGAAAGGAACTTCACAAGCGCTCTGGCGTTTCCGTATCTTTGATAAAGGTACGGAGTTCGGTGGAAAGACCGGTACCTCTTCCAATCACTCCGATGCCTGGTTTGTGGGTATCAGTCCCAACCTGGTAGGAGGAGCCTGGGTGGGCGGAGAGTACCGCAGCATTCATTTCCGTACGGGCGAACTGGGGCAAGGCAGCCGCACCGCACTTCCCGTATTCGGTTATTTCATGGAAAAGGTATTGGCCAATCCAGAGCTTGCCGCACTTTATGCCAAGAAATTCCCAAGTCCTAAAGAAAAGCTGGACCGTTCATGGGATTGTAATGACTATTTCCCCCACTATTGTGACAGTGATTCCATTCTCATCACACTGGGCGATTCATTACTTTTCGAAGCAGAACACGCCGCTCCTACAGAAGATTAACTTATTGATTTTCAATACGAATCTAAATTCAGCTCAAAACACACTTGTGTTAAGACAAAACGCTTTGACGTTTGAATCAAAACGCAAGTGCATTTAAGATAAAACGCCTTTGTGTTTGCATTGAAACGTACTTGTGTTTCAAACCAAACGCAAAGGCATTTTTTAACGACCTTCAAAACACGCTATTAAGTATGTAAAAATCTATACCTTATTCTTTCTTTTTTATTTTTTTTCTTACCTTTGCGGTGCATCCTCACAAAGGGATGTCTGTAACAACAGAAACACTTTAAACAAAAATATTAGAGATTATGATGACTATTGACAAATTCAACTTTGCCGGCAAAAAGGCAATCGTTCGTGTGGACTTCAATGTACCTTTGAACGAAGAAGGTAAAATTACAGACGATACTCGTATCCGTGGTGCACTGCCTACTTTGAAAAAAATCTTGGCAGACGGTGGTGCTTTGATTATCATGTCACACATGGGTAAACCAAAAGGCAAAGTAAACGCTAAATATTCTTTGAGCCAGATTGTAGACGCTGTAGCTGCAGCTCTGGGTACTCCGGTTCAGTTCGCTCCTGACTGTGCTAAAGCTCAGGAAGCTGCTGCTGCTTTGAAACCGGGTGAAGTATTGCTGCTTGAAAACCTCCGTTTCTATCCGGAAGAAGAAGGTAAGCCTGTAGGTATCGAAAAAGAAGATCCTGCTTACGAAGATGCTAAGAAAGCAATGAAGGCTTCTCAGAAAGAATTCGCTAAGACTTTGGCTTCTTACGCTGACTGCTACGTAATGGACGCATTCGGTACTGCTCACCGTAAACACGCTTCTACAGCTGTTATCGCTGACTACTTCGATGCAGACCACAAGATGTTGGGCTACCTGATGGAAAAAGAAGTACAGGCTGTTGACAACGTATTGAAAGACATCAAACGTCCGTTCACAGCTATCATGGGTGGTTCTAAAGTTTCTACTAAGATCGGTATCATCGAAAACTTGATGGACAAAGTAGACAACTTGATTCTTTGCGGTGGTATGGCATTTACTTTCGCTAAAGCTCAGGGTGGACACATCGGTACTTCATTAGTAGAAGATGACAAACTTGATTTGGCTCTCGAAATCATCGCTAAGGCTAAGGCTAAAGGTGTAAACTTGGTTTTGGGTACAGACTGTATCGCAGCTGACAGCTTCTCTAACGACGCTAAGACTCAGATTGCTGACAACGCTAACATCCCTGAAGGATGGATGGGTCTTGATGCAGGACCTAAGTCTCGCGAAAACTTCCGCAACGCTATCATCGGTGCTAAGACTATCCTTTGGAACGGTCCTGCTGGTGTATTTGAATTCCCTAACTTCGAAGGTGGTTCAAGAGCTATCGCTGAAGCAATCGCTGAAGCTACTGCTAACGGTGCATTCTCATTGATTGGTGGTGGTGACTCTGTAGCTTGTATCAACAAGTTCGGTATGGCCGACAAGGTTTCTTACATCTCTACTGGTGGTGGTGCTTTGCTCGAAGCTATCGAAGGTAAAATCCTTCCGGGTATCGCTGCTATCCGTGGTGACAAATAATTGGAACTACAGACCCGATAAAAATTAAACAATACATTCTTTAAGAGGCTGTCGCAATATTAATTGATATGATTAATAATTGTGACAGCCTCTTTATTTTATGCCTTATTGGTGATACCACAATATCACTTAAACTGAGGATAAGGACGTTTTTGGAACCAATAGATAAGATTATCCTATTCAAAGAATAAATTTCTGTACCAAATGAATATGCTTAATAAACAAGTAATAATAATAAAAGGAGCGGCAATCAAACATGCTGTAACAAAATCTGTATGGAAAATATAAATACTAATAGACGCAGGAAGCCAAGCAGAAAGTGTTCCAAAATATATACCTTTTTGTGATGAATAAGGATTCTTTTTCGGATGAATACTGCGTCCGCAATTAGCACAAAGCACAGAATGTTCTTTCCCTTTATTTAGATAACATAAGCATTGACGTAAAGTTAATGTTTTTCCACAGTAAGGACATTTACAATAATTTGCCATATAATACTATATTAAAATTATTTTATTACGAATACGGAACAGCGGTTGAAATATGTATTTAGACTCAAAATTTTGATAAATCATCAAATATTCTGATTAAGATTGTCTTTTCAATAAGTATAAAAAGCCCCATGTGGCAAAAATAAAAAGAGACATTACGGCAAGCATAAAATATTGATGTCCCCATGTAGCAGAGCCAAATAAGCATATGAATAAAGCATATGCTATGATTAAATAGATTCTTTTCATTGCTTATATATTTTAATAACGATCCAAATATAAAAATTATATTCCACGAACGCAATATCATGAATGTTGGCGGTCCTGACAGAAGTATATCTGCAGCTGATATTTCAAGATGTGAAGTTTTAATATCAAAGCGATATCGTAATCGCAGACTCGGAGAATATCTTAAAGAACTCGATTTGACTGAAGGTCGTAGTACAGGTATTCCTACTATTCAGAATGTTTTGGTGAATAATGGTTCACCACGAGCTAATGTAGTTACTGATGAAGAACGAACCTTTTTTAGAATAACAATTCCATGTCATGAAGCAGCTGGAAATATTATTGCTGACATTGCATATAAAGATAGCTCATTAAAAGTTTCTAAACGTGGTTCATTAAAAACTGCACTACAAAGTGCACCAGAAACTGCACTACAAATCATTAAAGAGATTAGAAATAATCCTAATATTACCCTTTCTGAGATAGCAGTAAAAATTGGAGTATCTCGCCGTTGGGTAGCAACTAATATTAAACACCTTCAAGACACTGGAGTTGTGAAGAGAATTGGACCTAATAAAGGCGGTCATTGGGAAATTTTAGTGTAAATCAATAGCTAAAAAAGAAACTTGATATGCTGTTAGGGCAAAAGATAAAAGAACTAAGACTTAAAAATGGAGTACTACAAAGACAACTAGCATCTTTTCTTGAGATTGACACCCATATTGTTGAGGATAAAGAAGAATTAAAGTGAAATGCTATTATAGTACTACTTTTACATACAAAGAATTCCTTGAAGGTTACGTAAAGCGCAGAAGAATAAAACAGCAGATAACTAATAATCCGTAACCTATTAATACAATGAGTTGACAACTATGATTCATAATCAGTCACTTAGATATTTTTCGTAATATCATATAGCAAATGAATAACAATGTATATAAACAACAAAAAAATATTATGACTTGTTTTTAAACATTACTTGTTATATGCTTATCAACTTTTGAAATGACAAGAATTATGCAAGAGTAAAAGAAGGCATACAAGAAGTATCACCAACAATTGTACAAAATGTTGGTGATACCACTTATTCAAAATATGTATATTAAGGCGAAAAGTAATAAGTATTTCTTTAACGTACCACGATAGTGTGGTTATTTACATCTTTCCATTCCGACATAAGTGAATAGAACAACTTATAGTCTGATACGGTAATAAGTTGCTCGTTTATTTTGAGTTTTCTTGTTACCTTAATTACTCCATCTTCCTCTACATACTTGAAACTAACCTCACCTATTTTGTTGGAGACAGAAACATCAGATTTTTTCATCCATACTTTTCCTTCAGGAAGTTTTAACTTTGTTTCATCATCAATATTGTATTTGTAAGGCAATAATATGTTTTCCTGCATTGTGGTGTTGGCAGAATAGTTATAATATAAGGAAGCGGCCATCTGACCTGGCAATGTCATTACAGTATATCCTCCAGGAATTTCTTTTGAATTTTCAGTTGTAAATTCAAGATTCCGTAAATAATTAATAGATACTACTGAAGACAATGAAGACTTAGTACCGTTCAGTGTACACTGTTCTCCCTTAAGAGTTGTTGTATTGATATATTCTGCAAAATTACAATAAGGCTCATTTATGAGTGCTACCTTCATTGGAGTCAACTCAGAGTCAGCCAATACACCTACAATACCAGCAAGTCCACCATAGTTGGCATCTTCGAGTTTAACAGAGCAAATCTTTATTTCTGCATCTATTCCTGCTGCCTTCTGAAGGGCTACATCAAGATTTGCAAGTTCGGCCCGAGTTCCGTACATAGATCTCAGAACCTCTGATGCCGGACGTATGCGATATCCGGACTCCTTAAGTGAAACTTTAACAAATCCTTTTTTTGAGTAAAGATATGACATGAACTTTCCTATCGCATCACGCAAATTCTGCTTGTCGTCGCCAACTTCTTCCTTGAACTCTGCAATCTTGTTGTCAATCACCTTCTTGTCGCCAACCTTCATCTGTGATTCAAGAACAGACAATGCAGCATCAAAGTTTTTATAAGTATTAGCCACTACTACAGGCATCATTCCGCTTGCTACCTTCTGTACTAAAGGTAAAGAAGTACATGGATACTGATAAGGACAAGCCTCAACATTCTTCATCTTATATGTAACAGTCTTTATACCATTCTTCACTTTTACAGAAGGACGCACATTCGAATTGAGCAATTCATAATGAAGTGTTTTGGACTCAGGTACATTGACTGTAAATGTAAAATCACTGATAGGCGACAATTCTTTTACTGGTGAAAATATATCGAGTTCTCCTGTTCTGCCACCTTTACTGATAATAGAATAGTCGAGAACAATTGTAGCACCAAGCTCAAGTCCGGTATGCACTACTACCATTTCCTTAAGATGATTATAAGCAGGAGCATTTGCTGCCACAGAAGGCAGAACCTCTACGAAAGCATTTTCAGGAGTACGTACAATATTTCCGTTCTTCTGTACAGTATACGAATCATTGATTTTCAGTTCCTGATATTCAGGATTATATACTATAAAACTCTCACCGTACTTACCGTTCATTGCGGCATGAGTGAAAATCTTCAATTCTTTATAAACCCTTTCTTCAGAGCTGCCATCGGCATTCAATGTATATGTCTTGTACAGTTTGACAAAATTTGCTTCGGATGCGGAGTATGCAGGAAGAGAAACCATCAGAAGCATGAGAAGCATCAAACCGATGTATTGTTTTGTTATTTTCATTTTTGTAAATTCTTAAGTTTAAATGTAATTTGTTTTATAGCAATTCAAAAAAGCCCGGCTTATTTCTTTACTACTACGTATTCACCGAATGATTTTGAAGCATTTACAGAGTTACGGAAATCATTCCAGTCGTGTGCTGAATAAACTCTCTTATATAATGAAAGACTTGTATCAAAGAGCAGTTTATTTCCCTCCTGTCTGAAGCTTCCGTTGAATTTTGCAGCCTTGCCGTCTACATTTTCCGACTTAGGTCCGCAAGTAAGCTTATAACCATTAGGTAAAGTCAGTTCTTCTTCAAGTTCTACAAGACGTGAACATCCGTCCTTAAATCCATACTTGCGGTTTTCGATGCTTGTATCTATACGAAGATAAGACATAACCTGAGTATAAAGATTATTCATAACAAACATTTTGAACACAAGTTCATCATCATCAGCCATGGCATAGTCAGGGATTTCATATGAGAATGTTATCTTTATAGGCTCTTTCTGATAGTCTTTAGGATTTCTGCCATAATTTACACTCTTCAACTTAGCCTTTGGAGAAACATTAAGCAACTGCTTTTCCATAGTATTCTTCCATTCACTCTGGAATCCGGTAGTGAAGATTCTGCGTATATTGCTGTCGCTCTGTCCTTCGGCTGTAATGGTAAAACGTCCTACGAGTGTTCCATCTGCAGTAAGACGGTTATCGGCCTTGATACGCACATAATGATTTTCTGGTGCAGAGACCGGAGTAAGACACAGATCTGTACCTTCGGCAGTTCCAGGCAAATAGTTCTGCTGCTGTTCGGCACTGCTCCACAACTCACGGCAGAAAGGTACCCATGTAGGATCGAGCGGCATGAGTGTACCATTACTCAATTTTACAACGGCAACACAGTGGTTGAAGTGGTCGGCCGGTATGCTCTCTACCCTGCTTCCTGCCATTGTCATGGCCGGGAAAGCTTCGAATCCTGCCATACGAAGGAAAGCGATAAGTGTTCCTGCTATATCTTTACATACACCGCAGCGGTCGGTATAATTCATTTTAAGATTATGCAATGTAAAGCCTTCGCCCTTTCCCATAGATATACCTGCATATCTTATATTGTCGGCTACCCAGTGGGTAAGAACAGCAATCTTTTCCATTTCTGTTTTCTTGCCCTTTATAAGTTCGTCAACCTTCTTCTGGGCTTCCGGTATGGCATTGAAACTGCCGTAATCTTCATTTACTTTATAAAACCAGCGTGATTTGTCCTTCCAGTCGGGTGTGGTAGACATCATCAGTTTAGGAGCTGCATCAAACAAGTCGACCATGTTTGGTTCTCTTTCGAAAGGCATCACCTCATTCATAGTGAATGTATAGGCTTTTCTGCTGTCTTCGTACATCATAGATGAAGAGCAGTCGCCCTGGTAGAACTTGAACTGCAGTTCTTTTTCCATAGGTACTGATACCTTATAAACCTTTTTCATGGTTGGTTCCGACACCCAGAACGGTACTATATCATAGAACTGTCCTCTCATTGGTGGGATGAAGCGTGAATCGTCCATAGCTCCAAGAAGCGCATATGTGAATCCGTCCTTCTCTATCTGATATTCTATTATATCTCCAGGCTGAAGATTGTCGAGCTGAAGCATTATCTGGCGTGCTCCCCAATATATGGCGCGGGCCGGAGCAGCGTAATCGCATGTTTTTGATACATCTACGTTGGTGTATGTTCCGTCGGTGTGATGTATGGTTACATATTTGAATTTTGCAGCAGCAGTAAGCGGATCATAGTCGTATTTCAAGACTCTGTTTTCCATTACTCCCATAAGATTCTGTATCTTTAATACTTTCGACACAGAGAAAGAGCCCTGTCCGGTAGGCTGCACTGTTACGCACGTACTGTCGAGGAGGGTTACGGAATTGTATTTTGCATAAGCCTCCTTATCCGACTTCTTCTGATATTCCTTCCATGGGAACGAAGCCGAAGCTATGGCCGGAATCATCAGAGATGTCATTGCAATCAATAATTTTGTTTTCATATTATAATATATAAATGTTTAATAAAGTGATTCTTCTTCTGAAAGTTCTGGTTATAACAAAAAAGAGGGTATTCATATATATAACATTATATCTCATTATATATATGAAAGCCCTCCTTTATTTATCAGAACTGGAAAATGGCAACAGCCACGATACGGTTGTTCTTTACCAGATGAGTGTCGACTACCTTACCCTTTGAATCATTATCACCATACCAGGCGCCTGTCCATGAATACTCAAGACCGAATTTCCAGTTAGGGATATTATATGTCATCTCGGCTGTAGCTGTTGTAATCTGGTCGACATTTGTTCCTGTACCTATAAGTCCGCTCACATTATCCTTCGATCCGAGATTCTTCAGATATCCTCCGAACACACCCAACCTGAGTTTGTTTCCATATACCATATTCACCCACGAATGCGATGTTCTGGTAGGAGAATACTCCTGACGTCCGGTACGTGAATCGGTTGAAGTAACTCCATAGCCACCCACAGTACTTGTTTGTGTAAGATTTGACCCGAGTACAGTCTTTGCTGCTACAGAGAGATTGTCTTTAACATATTTCACATGAGCTTCGGCCGATACACCTGTAACCCTTTCGTTTACCTTGAAAA
>ENA-ORSK01002311-ORSK01002311.1-human-gut-metagenome-genome-assembly--contig:-NODE-2311-length-12919-cov-2.261427_pt1 | contig 12919 bp, 11 predicted proteins | sample MGYA00242192_ERZ509159 | MGnify/ENA primary metagenome ERZ509159 (study PRJEB26280, sample SAMEA2338663) | human gut metagenome | biome: human gut; feature: human-associated habitat; material: faeces...
AGGCCGGTCAATCGCGCATATGACGCCATGTTTTCCACCGGCGTATCGCCCCAGAAATACAGATCCACATGGGGATCCTGTACAGTAATGGAAAAACGGTCCTGCACCTGCACACCGATATCCGCACGCATTCTGTACGTGCTGTTGATGTACAGCGTATAGCCAGAGCTGAAATGGACAAGCGGAATATTCTTATAGCTCTCATTGGTAACTATTATAAATTCCTCACAGAATGGCATATTCCTTACTACAGTTTCCTGTAATATGGAACGGCCTTCTTTTATTTTCATAAACTGCTTTGGAAACTGCCTTCTGGACAATGGCCATAAACTATCACCACTACCCCCGGCTAATATTACACATTTCATAGCAATCCTTCCTTAAAATATCTGTTATAGATAATATGTTTATTAGTTATCTGCTGAAGTATCTCCACCCGCTGGTGTATTGCTACTGTCATCTCCGCCTGCTGGCTTATTATCTCCGCTTTCATCTCCACCTGATGGCTTATCTGTGCTTTCATCTCCACCTGATGGCTTATCTCCGCTTTCGTCTCCACCTGATGAGGTATTATCGCTGTCGTTTCTTCCTGCTGGTTTATTATTCTTATCCTCGGCAATTGTTCTCTCATTAGCTGCTGTTGTCTCTTCCCTGCTGCTAGTGCTTTCTGCTGCTGAAGTTCGAGATGAGTGTGCTGCAGTTGAACTATCCTTACTTGTCGCAGTCTCCTTAGGTGCTTTGGTTGTATATTCCATCGGTTTCCATTCATTGCTGTTATTCTTATTATTGGCTTTTCTTCTGTTACCACCAGCCATTGCTGCTATTGACACTATAAGGATAATCACTACAAGAATTACCACCATTGACGCATATACAACATTACGTCTTCTTGCTCTTGGTACACCCGGAAACACTCTTCCAACAAATGCTGTAAGCTTGTCCATAAGTGAAACACCCCTTACAGGGACATCATCAAAATCATTGTTCTCATATCCATTCATGTCATATTCAAATAACACACCTTCATCAGAATCCTCATCGTCCGATTCATCATTTTCTGTCCCTTCATCTGATTCATTATCAGGTAAATCTGCATTTTCAGGCTCATAAGCCTCGTACTCGTCGGCAGCTTCTGTTTCCGCTGCTTTCTGCTCTGCACCATATATCTTAATATCAGAATCATCTGTCTCTTCTTCATCAAACGAAGCATAATCTGACATATTCTCTACAACTGATGATATACCGAGTATATTATCCTTCATCATTGCAATAAGCTTAAGAATAAATGCACTGTCTATATCGAGCAAAGTTTCTATCTCATCAACTGAATGCATCTCATATCCGTAAAGTTCCATCATAATAGTCTGGACTCTTGATAATGACTTAATATTATCAGGTGCATTGTCATATGCCTTAAAATCTTTAAATATTCTGGAATTATCTTTTATTATGTCAAATAATTCTTTATCTTCCTTAATTCTGCCATACTCATACTCGTAATCATCATCTATCTTAATAGTAGAATTATCTATAAGATTAAACATAAATACTGAAACTCTTGTTGCAATCTGACGCATAATATTCTTATCAACATCGATACTATCAAGATTAGTACATATATCAATAATCGCTCTTGGAGAAAGTTTCTTGTAATCCTCTCCAAAAACCGGATATATAAGACAGTTTACATCTTTCTGTATCTCCTTGCATAAGACCTCTTTCCAGTCCTTACATCATTAATCAGTTCCTTCATCTGTTCTTGATTCTTACTCATATTTTATCTCCTCGTGAATATACATTCCGATTGATTATACCACTCTGTTAAAGAAATGTCACGATTTTTCAGTTGTTTTATATAGTCACATCATTTAATGCTTCCATGCACTCATGTCAACATTACCTGATATACCATTCACACGTGCTTTCTCAGTAAACTGCCACATTGTAAATGGTCCTGTATATGTACATTTGCTGTTATACTGTGCAAGCCATACACTACAACCTACATTCCCTGCATATATACGGTTATTCATCCAGTCCTTGTTAGCATACAGTATTGCTGAGTAACCGCAGCTTCTTACTGTCTGTGCAAATGCATTTATAACGGCTGTTCTTTGTGATGATGATATCTTATCTCCTCGTCCGCTTCCATTACCTGCACTCTCAACATCAATTGCCAAGGGAAGTGAAATATTATATTCACTGCAGGCTGATACAATAAAGCTTGCTTCTTCAACCGCTTCGGTAGTATCCACTGCCTGGGTTACAATATAAGCTCCAACTTTAATTCCTGCAGCTGTTGCCTGGCTCATATTGCTATGAAATCTTTTATCAAGTACAAGTCTTGCCGTTTCGTATCCTCTATATCCAACTCTTATCATAGCATAGTTAATACCAGAAGCTTTAACACTGTTCCAGTCAATATCTCCATTATAAGTAGAAACATCAATAACAAGCGATGACCCCTGTGAACCGTCAGCATTGAAATAATATTGCACTCCATCTATATTCTTCCAGCCTGTTACAGCGTTGGAATTTTCAAAATAATAATTTTTTCCTTTTATATTCTGCCATCCATCAGCATATATATATTCAATCTGTGCCTCAACCTCCATAACTATATACGAAACTGTTTTTATTTCAGTTGAAGTTTCTGTCTCAGATTTTGAACTTTCTTCTATATTAGAGACACTTTCTTTTTGTGAATTATCAGGTGCCTTTGCAGAAGTACTTTCTTCCTGCTTTGTAGAAGTTTCTGTATTGTCATCTTTTATAAGAAATTTGGTTACAACATTTTCAGAGCCACCTGTAACACTGACAGTTCCAGTTTCATATACATATCCTGTATATTGCTTCTGTGTTCCGTTTTCTTCAACAAGAATACTGCCCTTGCTGCATTTATCAAGCTGGGATGCCGTGAAATCTTGTATTTTTCTGCCTTTTAAGCTGTATATAACATCTGTTCCTGACTTCTTTACTGATGAAACACTTACACTTCCTGAAACTGCATTATCAACATATAACACAGGCTTTATAACTTCACCAGCTGTTGCATTATTTCTGTTTTTCAAAGGATCTTCCTTCTGTGTCACAGCACTGTCAGTAACAACCTTTTCCATGATATTATCAATCACTTCAAATGTTTCTTCTGTAGATTCCTCTTCTTCCGGCTCAGTACTTTCAGGCTGTGTATGAGTCTGCATTTCAGTCTGGGTCTCTGCTGCTTCTACAATCGCCGGCTGATGTTTAGAGGCTTTATTTACGCTTATACCTACTACAATCCCTGTTATCACTCCTGCTATAATAACTGCTGCAGATACTGATGTCACAACAATATGACTCTTAACCTTGAAGAAATCGATAACCTTTTCCCTGAAATTTCTCTGAAGTTCCTCAACATCAAGAATCTCATACTGCGGTTCTTCTGGCAAGTCCTTCTTCTCACAGTCTTCTGTCTCTGTAGATGCTTCGTCATTCTCCACATTTTCTTCTGTTTTTATGTCTTCTACTTCTTTATCTGAATCACACATATCTGCTTCCTGTTATTCCTCTGCACCTCTGACAATAGCTGCTTTCTTAATAACTTCTCCTTCTCCTGGCACATTAAAAGCATACTCTGCTACATAGGTGTACTTATCAAAGTCGTACTTTTCTTCTATTGCCTGCTGCTCTGTCAGTACATCTTCTTCCTCTGTTTCTATATTAACCTTCTTTATTACAACTCCTGTTAATTCAGCTTCCTGTCCAAGATTATTCTTACAACTGACTCCTGTCCTGAAATTATAATCCTTTGACATAGTGTTATTCTTTACAACAATATCATTTCCTGTAAATTCCTCTGTTATAACCTCAATCTCAAGCTTTGCTGTGTTCTTTATCCAGCCAGACTTAGGGTCTTTAAAACGGTACTCTACTGTGTATTTCCCGGCCGTTGATATCGCTTCCTCCTCGCTGTATTCATTGCCTGATTCATCATATATTGAATACTCGATATCCATATCATATCCGATAGTATTAATTCCCTTAACTCCGTCAAGCAGATTAAGTTCCTCTGTCAGTCTTCCGATTCCATCGCCGTATGTGCGCTTAATCTCCTTGTTAGTAACCGTAAGCACAGCGTCCTTAGTATCAACATGGTAGTTAGCATATCCGAAAAATGCTATATCTACATCTACCTGTCCACTGATACCATCAACATAACATCTTGAACTATACTGCCACATATCATAATGATATCTGAAATTTGGAAGATCATCTCCATAAGTCCATCTTACTGAATCATAATAAAACTTACCAAAATATGCCGCCATCCAAACTTTATACTTACTTGCAATCTTTTCCCCATCAAAATTGTTATACCATCTGTTTCTGTTAGAATAAACCATAGGCTGATATCCATAGCTGGATATAACATTACAAAACGTCTCACAGGCTTCTGTTACTGAATCATAATCACCATCCAGTTCCCAGTCAAATGCAACCGGATATGTTATCTGGTAATCACTTATAAGACTTATACAGTAACTTGCTTCATCGTATGCTTCTCTTGCATTAGAAGCACCTGAATAGAAATACACACCTACCTGTATACCGTTAGCAAGTGCTCCTTGTATATTCTGCTGAAATTTCCTGTCTTCATATAAACCATCATCTCCGCCACCGCATTTTATCATTGCAAATGTGATGCCATCAGCAGCAACTGCTGACCAGTCTATATCTCCCTGCCATCTTGAAACATCTACACCATATGTCAACTGGCTGATTTCATATACATCATTCGAGCTTGGCTGATCTGGTTCAGGCTCCTCAACCTCAGTCTCCTCTCTTGATGGTTCTGACGAATTATCTTCTACTATTTCAAGGTCCTCAACATCTTTAACCGGAATCGGTGCACTGCTGTTCTCTGCTGCCTTATCAATTATCTCATATAATTCTTTACTGCTTGTATTCTCATCTGCAACAGCCTCTTTAACAAGTTCTGCTATCTCTTCCTGTGTTGCAGTCTCTATCTCTGTCTCTGATTCTGTTTGTGTTTCGGTAAGAATCTCACTCAGCTTATCAAGATTACTGTCTGTCTCAGTCTCTACTTCTGTCTCCTGTGCCTGTACCTGCATTTTGCTGCTATGATGATGAACATACTCTACTGTTGTTACAGTTGCTGCACTTCCTGCAACCACGACTGAGCCTGCAATAATACATGCCTTTGCATGTGCCACAAATACAGACTTACATATTCCTGATAATTTTCCTGCTATGGTATTTAATAATTCTTTCATCCTACATGCATCTCCTGATTAGTCATAATAATGTTTGAAGTAAACTCTCCCGAATATTGCCCATGTATCGCAGAATGCCTGCCATATATCCTTCATCCCTATACGCTTTACACCGGAATCCCTGACATATACAACCTCCACAGGCATCTGTGCTATCGAAAAACCCCTTCTGTGAATCGCCACTAAAAGTTCTATATCATAAGCAAACCCTGATGTTCTTATAAGATGTGCAACCGGTTTGATTGCCTCAACCCTGAATACCTTAAGCCCGGTCTGCGTATCCTTAACATTAAGATGGAACAAGACTAGAAGCATTATATAATAGCCCATGCTTATCACTTTCCTCTTAAACGGATAATCAAGCTTGGAATCCTTAAGGAACTTACAGCCTATAACAACATCTTTATTATCATCAAGCATTTTCTTAAGATAACCTTCTAACTGTGATGGATTAAGTTCAAGGTCTGCATCAACAAATGCGACATACTTTCCTTCAACCTGCGACACTCCGGCAATTATTGCATTACCCTTGCCTCTGTTCTTTTCAGAACTTACCATACGCACACGGCTATCCTGCTTGATAGCTCTTTCTATCTCAGCTTTGGTATTATCCTTACTGCCATCATTAACCACAATAATCTCCAATTCAGGAACAAACTTTTCAACAATTCTCAATGTTTCCATGATACTGTGATATATAAGTTTTTCCTCATTGTAAGCCGGCATAACAATAGACAGCATACCATTTAGATTTAACATTTATACTCTCCCTCTGATGTTTACACACTTTTTAATATTACAATGCTATGCCATGTTTTTCAAGTATAGACAGGAAATTAATGCAGATAATATCTTATATAAAAACTATCTTATATATTATAATGAGGTGAATTTATGAATAACTCAGAAAATCTTCCAACAGACAACAACAATAAATCTATCGTAAAAGGGAAAACCATGTATAATTGGGAAACTCACGATAATCAGGACAAAGTGATTGTCGACAGCATTAATGCAATCGAAAGAAGACGTGAGCATATGACTGACGAACAGTTAAGAAAAGCATATGCAGAATTACAGACAGGACTTGGTCCTGATATATATAGTCAGTTATGTGACCGCAAGGCAAGTGACAATTTTCAGGGGTGACTTTATTATGGGTCACCCCACCACCTGCAATTATATATTATTTGCGGCACAGTCAAGTGCTGCTGCCACAACAGCATCCATGTCATAATATTTGTACTCACCAAGACGTCCGCCGAATATAACTTTTCTTTCAGCGTCAGCAAGCTCCTTATACTGTGCATATAAAGCGCCGTTCTTCTCATCATTTACAGGATAATATGGCTCATCACCCGGCTTCCACTCAGAGCTGTATTCACGGCTGATAACAGTCTTCGGAAGGTCGTCGCCATTCTCATCCTTACCGAACTCAAACCATTTGTGTTCAATAATTCTTGTCCATGGAGTTTCGGCATCAGTATAATTAACTGCTGCATTACCCTGAAAATTAGGAGTATCCAAAGTCTCTGTTTCAAACCTTACTGAACGGTATTCAAGATTACCAAGCTTATAATCAAAGTATGCGTCTATCGCACCTGTATATACAACCTTTTCAGCCTGACTGTCTAATTCTTCCTTAGCATCAGCAGATGCAAGATAATCAACACCAAGTCTTACCTCAATGCTTCCGGAAAGCTCGCTGTCATTAAGCATATTGGCAACCATCTTAGTATATCCACCCTCAGGAATTCCCTGATAAAGTGCGTTAAAGTAATTATTATCAAATGTAAGTCTTACAGGAAGTCTCTTGATAATGAATGATGGAAGCTCGTTGCATGGTCTGCCCCACTGCTTCTGTGTATATCCCTTAATAAGCTTCTCGTATATATCAGTTCCGACAAGACTTATAGCCTGCTCCTCAAGGTTCTTAGGCTCTGTGATTCCTGCTTCCTTTCTCTGCTGCTCGATTCTTTCTGCAGCCTCCTGTGGTGTCACAACACCCCACATCTTATTGAAGGTATACATATTGAATGGCAGTGAATACAACTCGCCCTTATAATTCGCAACAGGTGAATTAGTGAATCTGTTAAATGTAGTAAACTGTGAAAGATACTCCCACACCTTCTTATTATTGGTATGAAAAATGTGTGCACCATATACATGCACATTAATACCTTCCATCTTCTCTGTATATACATTACCGGCAATATTATTTCTCTTATCTATTACAAGAACCTTCTTTCCTGCTCTTGCTGCCTCATGTGCAAACACTGAACCAAAAAGTCCTGCTCCAACTATTAAATAATCATACATAATCCTGTTCCTTTTCTATCTTAAATAATGGGATGATGCCGACCGCACCACCCCATTAATTATACTTATTATATTACATTAATTCAACATAAGAAGTAATTAATAATAATCAATATCAGATATATAATCTTCTACCCTTGTATAACCATCTAACTGTATAATAGCGTCTGCTAGAACAGATTTACCGTTGTCAGGATTATACTTTTCATAATTCAATACAATGCAAGGATTATCTGCATTTATATTTTTATTAAAATTCTTCTTGTCAAGGGACTCTATAAGTCCATTTAATACTTTTTGTGCTCTTTCTTCATCTTTTCTTACATACGAATCCAGATTAATATATGTTCTGGTATCATTATATATAAGAACTGCTGAAAGAGTTTCATATCCACTAGTATATTTATCCCATGTTCTGGAACTGTCATTTAAATACTGCTTTAAAATGTCGCTCATTGTTCCAAGCTCTTTTTCATTATTCTTAATGGCATATTCATTCCGTATACTAATATACTTATTATAAGATTGTGGCATATTCTTACTGATTGGAAGAACCATATCATAAGTAACGCCATTTTTTGAAAACCGTACTGACATCAAGAAAGTATCAGCATCTGAAGTAACTATCTGATACCATTTCTCAAAACCAATCTGTTTAATTTCACTTTTAATTGTTTCATATATATCCTTACAGTCAGAATCCTCCATATTACCTGTTATATAATTAACAGAAATCTTGTCACTATCCGGAAGTTCCATATAAGCCTTAACAAAATTCTCATCCTTCTTTAACAGACTTGCAAGTTTATTGGCATCACTGTCTGTAAGCTGAATCCTTCTGTAATGTGTAACACCATTCTGTCTGAAACCAACCTTATAATTAGTCACTGAACCTCTGCCGTTATAAATATAATTATGAACACCATTTGATATACATTTATCTTTATATGCCCCAAATTTCTCCGATACATATTTAAGAATCTCTTCATCTGTAAACTGAACCTTCGATGATATAGAACTGAAATATCCGTTATCTGAAGCATAGTACATATCCATTGACTGAATTGATACATATGCAAGTTTTGAAGCATCCGGTTCGTACGATGCCTCATATTTGCCAAATGAATTAGCTCCTGTTCCAATTACCACTGCAAGAACATATCCAAGAAGAATTGATGGAATACACTGCTTTATAACATTCATCTTCTTACTTACTATACATTCATAAACAAACACAACCAATGCACTTACAATAAACATCACAACAACTGCTATTGTCTCATCACTATCTATACTTGTATATGCTATCATTACACCTATAAACGCAATTGAAAAGCCGATAAGTGTTCTGATAATCATTGGCAGAACCTTTCCATTAGCTGCTTTTCCCGCTGTTTCACTTTTTCTCTTTACAAAGAGAAGTGCGCCAAGTGCTATATATATAAGTGCAAGCACAAGTGTATATAAGTTACTTGTAAGGCTGAGAACCATATCTGCAATTCCTGATGAACCATTGTACATATCAAATACAGAAAATACCCAGCCAACAATCATATTGCTGGAAGAATCCAGTAACCCCACACCACTGTTGCTTATCATGTAAGCTTCTCCATGAAACACAGTCAGTTCTGTAACCATTAACATAATAAATCTTGGAAGAAACATTATAAGTCCTGTAACACATATATTGCTTAATATGTTTCCTGTAATGGATATTGATACATTTATAATTGCCATGCATAAAAGGCTGCATATAAATATCGAAAGATACATCCGGAACATTGTTGCATAATCCACATTAAAATACTGCCTGTTAGCCATGAATAAAACTGCCTGTGATACATATGACACAACAAGTATTCCGGCAATCCATGTAAGTATTGCTGCTGTCTTGCTAAGATATATGCACAATCTTGTATATGGAATTGAATGATAAAAATCACTGCTGCTTCTCTTATTAAGAAAACTCCATACTATCAATGATATAACAGGTACAACAATTATGAATACTAATACCAGAAAATAATTCCCCGAAATTCCACCTACATTATTAACCTGTTTATACTCTTTAATATAGCTTAATGATGAAATAATCGGTACAACTGATATAAGTGTAATTACCGCCATCATTATAAAGCCTGCAAGCCTTGTCTGCTTCAATGTCTGTAAAAACATATGAAAGCTGAATACTTTCTTATTATTCATGCGTCTTATCCCCCTTCACATCAAATGTATAACCGAGTGCTTCCATCTCATAAGTAAATACTTCTTCAAGCGTAAGCGGGAGGACATCAAATACTACCGGATTCATGGCATTTATAATGTCCATGGTCTGTTCCCTGTCGCCACTTACTATCATGTTGGCAACTGAACCCTCCTGACGGTATCTTGTAATTCTAATGCCCTCAAACTTACTCTCATCAAAATCATCCTTAAAAGCTACCTGTACCTTGAACTGACTCGTCTTTAGTTCAAATACATCGCTGTCAAGCACCAGCCCGCCTTTATGAAGAAGTGACAAATGATCGCATAAGTCTTCCAATTCTCTTAATGAATGTGATGTAACTATAACAGTAGCGTTATTATCTGCAACATCACCACATATTAACTTCTTGACAAGATTACGCATAACAGGATCAAGTCCGTCAAATGTTTCATCAAAGAACATATACTTGGCTCTGGTTGAAAGTGCAAGTATTATAGCTGCCTGTCTCTTCATTCCTTTTGAAAAGTTTGATATACTCTTAGACGGATCAAGTCCAAATGTTTTCGTAAGCTCTGTGAATCTGTCCATATCAAAATTATCATATATTGAACTATAGAACTTAGCCATGCTCTTCATGTTCGCACCTGCAAGAAAGAATAATTCATCTGCAACGAACACCAGCTTATTCTTCATGTATGTATTCTCATATACATTAATTCTTCTCCCTTATCTGCCTTATATATTCCTGACAGAACTCTTAACAATGTAGACTTTCCTGCACCGTTAGAACCAACCATACCATATATACAGCCCTCTGCTATATTACAGGTAACATTGTCAAGTGCTGTAAAGTCATCAAATGATTTAGTAACACCTTTTACCTCTATCATATTTTCTTATAAACCTCCTCAATCATATCTGTTATCTCACTCTTACTCACCCCTGCGTATGCAAGCTTTCTTACAATCTCCTTAAGATCTGAAAGCTTTTCCTTAGACTGATTCCCGACAGTCTTTAACGCTTCTGCCGATATAAAAGAGCCCTTTCCCGGTACACTCACCAGGATTCCTCTTCTGTCCAGCTCCATGTATGCTTTCTGGATTGTATTCGGATTAGTAGACAGCTCCATCGATAACGACCGTACCGATGGCATCTTATCGCCTTCCTTCATAATCCCTTTAAGCACCTGGTCTTCCACCTGCTTAATGAGCTGTTCATAGACTGGCACTCGCGACATGACATCTATAGTGAACATGTTCCATTCCTTTCTGTGTTTATTTTAACTGGTTACAAGCTTGCGTAATAACTGTACTATATTGATTAGTACAGTTACAGCATACTATTATATTTAGTTATTGTCAACTGTTATTTTTAAGGTTTTGCAAATATGCCAAGTTCAGGCGCACCATACGAGCATGAAACAAATGCTGCTGCCATCATAAAATCAACAATTGCCATAATCCATGTTCCAAGTACAAAGCTCTCATGCCCGGCACGTCTTAACACATGATACTCCACAGCGAAACCAGTTAGCACTGCCACAAAAAATGTTGCAATATCAAGCCACATTTTTGAAAATCCAAGAACTCCCATATATGTGTAGTACAGAAACGGAATTGCCCATGTTGCCACATTTGCACCGAGTAAAACCGCAAAGCCGCTTGCTTCGTATCTGTCCTTTAATGCATACCATGTATAGATTCCATACAGATTCATAGGCAGAAACGCCAGCTTCATATGTTCCCATGTTGATTCATTAGTTGGAAAAAACAGCCCGGCAAATGTATTCTTTCCTGTCCAGTCATACACAAAATGAAATAAGGACCCTGACACCCATACTGCCAGAATCCCTATTATCATTGTTATATTAAGTTTTTTGATTGTCTTGTTCACAATGCACACCTCCATTATTGTTGAATAATAGAAGTATATGCTTCCATCTGTTGTACTATTCCACTTCAACAGTCATAGTTACATCAGACACCTCAATATAAGTTCTTCCATCACTTACATTAATCTCTGTTCCATCTGCATATGTATACACTGTCTTGGAATAACGGTCTGACTTACTCCACTGGATTGGAACAGCATAACCGTTAGTTATGTAATAACCTTCCCCCCTGCCGACTGTATGAAGATTCCAACAGTAATTATCATCCATCATGCTGTGTGTAATCTTCTGCACGATAATATTCTTAGTATTAAACTGTTCACCTGTTTCGTGGTCAAGACTTGGCTCGCCACTCGCAAACCTTAAATAATTACCTGACGCAGCATCATATGTAAATGTTGTGTACTGATAACTGCTGTAAGGCACATACACAGATGATGCACTGACTGAATCTTCTCTTTTAGAAAGGTCAACATCTGATACATCATAATTAAGCAGTACTGTGTCCGATGCATTCTCAGCCTCAGCATTGAAACCTTTTTCCTGTACTGCACTCTTTAACCTGTAAAGCGATGTATATGCTGTATGCTCTGTTGCAAGCCCTTCCGGATTATGTCTCCAATAATATGCACTGTTATAGAAGCCGTTAATCCAGTTAATACCAGTCTTTGCCTCATCACTCTCAGCGTAAGTGCTCCCGCCAAAATGTACAAATATCGCATCTGATTCAAAACAGAAATCAAGGAAATTATGTCTTGCACTTCTTATTGTTCCAATAACCGTATCTGTCTGACTTACAATGCCTGACCCAACAATCTCCTGTGGTGCTTCATCTGTAACATCTGAATCCTCTACCTTGAACAAGGCAAGAAGTCTGCATGTATAACTCTCTGTTGGAAGCTCATATACAATATATGCCTTATTAAGTCCAGTCTGCACCTGTACAGCTACTGGTGTATTGTTAACAGATACTGCAAATGGTCTTGTCTTCGAATTAACGTCAATTATGTCGACCGTATTATCTACATATACAGTAGGTTCTTCTGTCTGTGAAGCAGCCTCTATCGGATTAATATTCTGTGATAAAGCCTCGCCCGTAGGATTACCGCCTCTTATTCTGCTTGTCATCATAATGCACATGGCAGCCGCAGCAACTGCTGCCGCGCCAAGAGCAGATATTATAATAATACGTTTTCTATTATTAATCATTGATTATCTCCCATCATA
>ENA-ORSK01002312-ORSK01002312.1-human-gut-metagenome-genome-assembly--contig:-NODE-2312-length-12917-cov-2.445809_pt1 | contig 12917 bp, 8 predicted proteins | sample MGYA00242192_ERZ509159 | MGnify/ENA primary metagenome ERZ509159 (study PRJEB26280, sample SAMEA2338663) | human gut metagenome | biome: human gut; feature: human-associated habitat; material: faeces...
AAGGAGATACGGCGGCCGCGCAGGCGAAACGGGCAGGCGGGCGCAAGACCGTGCAAAATGACGGTAGGCGATGTGGGGACAGAAGCCAAAGCCGTCGCAATTCGTTGATATACATTGGGCTTACATTCATGCGGAAGTCCCTTTATCCGCACAAAGCAACTTTCAAAAGGATGGATTTTTCGAATCCATCCTTTTTTATTTTTATATTCGATTGACAAATAAGAGAATAAAGCGATCGCCTTATTCTTTTCCAGGTTCGGCAATCAGTGTTTTCTTATTATGCAAAATCCCTTCGGAAAGAGCGAATTTAATTTTTTTCAGCATAAATTCACTTCTGAAACACCTTCCTATTTACATTATGATAAGACTATTCCGACAAAAAACAACACTATTCTTCGGAAACCCGTATACTACGAATCTATTTTAATCCGCAAATAGCCCCACAAACCGGCCACATCACACAAATCTCTTCGCATCGGACCTCCAGGTCGTCGTCTGCAGTTGCAAACAAAGATTTCAACCGCAGACGAGCAGGATCCCCCTCGATACGATAGACGGAACAAAACAGATAGAAACACTCCGTCATAACGAAATAAACTCTCCCGTTTATAACTTCTCCGTCCGGCTCCCGCAGCAACACGAGCCAATGCTGCAAAACCGTTCCGAATTGATCGTCCGTGCATAATGCAATTTGAGCCCCCCGAGCCTCTTCGGCAGAAAGAAGCAGATACCGTTCTGGAACCTCCTTGGGCGGAAACTCCGCCACGGAAGAGTCCCGATATACAGGAATCCGAACGACAAAAGCATCGCCTTCCGGCGTAGCAGCGGATTCGGCTTCACCGTGCATCAACCAGGAAATCGGATACTGCGGAAATTTCGCATGGATCTTTTTAGCCACACCAAGGCTTACTCCATAATTTCCCCGCTTGATCTGATAAAGATTTTCGCCTCGCGGCAACCCGACATATCTGGCGAATGAATTGATTGTCAATCCAGAAGATTCAATCACGCGCTCCAATCTTCTCCAGGAAGAATAATCCGTTTTTTTCATACCAACCAAAAATTACTTATTCCGTAGGAGCAATTCTTACTTTCTGATTTACAGCTTCTTTGGATGTATCAATCTATATCAGGAATTGTTGGGCCCCGGACATAAAATGTTATGGATCGGATTTTGCACCTTCTCGCATATAAAATGAAAAGAAGGCGCGGTGTCAATCTACTACCGAAGGCATTGGGAGCCCGTAATCAGTCGATTGTCCTGCGCCCTTGCCTGCCCCTCCCGTCGAAACGAGCAGGGCATAACAAGGACAGACAACTGCTACACCTGATTACTGTAAATTCCCAATTTTACGGTAGGCATAAGAGTTGTGTACCCTTTTATGTCTGTCGGCTACGCCGAACTACCGTATTTCCGCATTGCATCCAAACTGCTTATTTGTTCCCGGACGACACACGCCGCCCCACTACAACAAACGTCATCGCGCGAAAATACTACGCACAAATATAGTATTTTAATTTCATTGTAAAAATTAGGCGTTTCAATTTTCTTGCTAACTTTGTATGCATGAAAAGTTCGATCAACTTCCTGCCTGCGGAAAAAAGACGTGATCTGCATCAACTTGTGGAGATCATCCGAAACGAAATAAAAGATTGCGTAATGATTATTCTTTACGGCAGTTACGCCCGGGATATGTACGTCGATTGCGACCGTCGGCGGGATTACGGGGTGACGACCTTTTTCATGAGCGACTACGACATTTTGATCGTCACGCGCCGAAGGCTCGGCCTGAAGGAATACGACGTTTACGCCCGCATCACCGAACGGTTTTTCGAAAACAAACAAAGCGAATTTTACACCCGGCCGCAATTCATCAACGAAAGTATTTCCCGGCTGAATAAAAACCTCGAACTGGGACAATACTTCTACCATGAAATCAAAAAGCAGGGAATCATGCTCTACTCCTCGCAGGAGTTCAAACTGGCGCGATGCCGAAAATTGAACTATGCGGAAATCGCGCAAATCGCCCGCGACTATTTCAGCGAAAAATTCCAGTTCGCCAGCGATTTTCTGTTAGGAGCACGTTACTATGCCGGGTTGCAGAAATATAAAATGGCCTCTTTCCATCTACATCAAGCTGCGGAAAATTACCTGCGTACCATTCCGCTGGTATATATCCTTTACGGCTATAAAGATCATGCGCTGGAAATTCTGATGGATCGCTGCAAGACGCACACGCTGCAACTGGTATCGGTTTTCCCTCGAAATACGGAGGAGGAGCGGCGCCTGTTCAATCTGTTACAGGATGCCTATGTACAAGCCCGCTACAACAAGGATTTCGTCGTTACCAAGACCGACATCGACGCCTTGATCCCGCGCCTCGAACTCATGCGCGACATCACGGAAAAAGTCTGTTGCGACCGGATCGCCTATTACGAACGACAAAACTGACATACCGCTGAATCCCGCCAAAGGCCGGATTTGATCGATAAAAAACGCAGGGTCCGCAACCCTGCGATTATGCCACTTACCTTCGGTTATAATCCCCGAATCCGTTCGATCGGAACGGCGAGGTCGTCCTCGATTCCCAACATGGCATTGATGAGCACGACCCGCTCGAAACCGCCCAGGTCGGAAGGCGTAATGCGGCATTCGGTTAAAACTCCCGTACCGAGCAAGTACTGCCTCCGCGTGCCGTTGAGCAGGAAAGTATCCGGCGTAACGTATTTCCGTCCGTCGAAAAACGCCACGTTGCTGTAACTGGTATCGGTAATCGCCCCGTCGCGCACGATCAGGATCTCGTCGCAATCGTCCCGACGTTGCAAAAGACGGGCAAGGGCGCTACGATCCGCATATTTCAAATGGTAATCCAATTCGTCGTCCGCAGCGACCAGCCGCAGGGAGCGAATCTCGCGGGGAACATACGGCGCAAACGAAATCTCCGACAGCGACCGGCCGTAAACGATCCGGCACTTCACCGTTCCCTTCCGATGCTGAAGCGGAATCGAACCATCCGCCAAATCGAAACCGGAGGCGACGCCGTATGCTTCGCGGACCGTCTGCCGCATACGATGCAAATGAAGTTCGGGACGAACGAAAATTCCGTCTTCGACCCGAATGGTTTCTATGAAAAGCAACTCCTCCATCGCAATCAGGGAATCGGCAGATAAATTTTGGTAACGACCTCGTCGTACTCCTGTTGCGGATCGCTGTGCACGGTGATGCCGCCGCCGCTGCGGAAATAGAACCGCCCGTTCTCGCATTCGATATAGCGGATCATCACCGCACTGTCCAGATCGTGACCGTCGAAATAGCCGAATACCCCCGTATAATATCCCCGGGGGCACTGCTCGGCATCGCGGATCAACCGCAGGGTCGCGGGTTTCGGAGCCCCCGAAATCGACCCGGCAGGCAGCAGGCTGAAAAGCAGGTCGCCCAGTTCCTGCCGCCATCCCGACCGCAGGTCGCCGGCGATTTCGGAGCTCGTCTGCAAGATTTCGCCCCTCAGGGTAGCGATCTTCTCGACGTAACGGAAACGCTCGACACGCACACGATCGGCAATCCGGTTCAGGTCGTTGCGAATCAAATCGACGATGGTGTAATGCTCGCAACGCTCCTTGTAATCCCCCAGCAACCGGGCCTCGGCATCGGGCAACGCAGCGTCGATCGTTCCTTTCATCGGGTAGGAGCGGATCACCCCGTCCGTAATGCGGACGAAACACTCGGGAGAGAAGCAGACCAGACGCCCCGGCAGCAACAACTTGTAACGGGCACGGCTGCGACGGAAGATCTCCTCGAGAGTAAGGTTCGTTCGGATCGGAGTCCGCTCGGTCAGGTTGGTCAGAAAACTGTCCCCGCGAAGCAACCCCCGGCGAATGACGGCGAACCGGCGAAGATACGCCTCCCGATCGGTATGCAAAATCTCCAGGCAGGGCGTAATTTCCGCCTCCCCGGAGAAGCTATCCGGCACATTGGTAATCTCTCCGCAGGCAAACGGAATCTGCCGGCAGACGAGCGGATTCTCCACGAAAAATCCCTCCCGCAATTCGAAATCGACCCCGAAAAGGAACGGTTTTCCCTGCGCGGCACAACGATTCACGGCTTTTCGGACAAGCTGAGCTTCCATTCTGACGATTTTTATTCCGCAAAGGTATAAAAAAGGTTACTTTTGTAGCCGTGAAAAAGATACTGGTAATCGATAATTACGACTCGTTCGTCCACAACGCCGTACAACTGCTTCGGGAATCGTCCGAACCGGTGAATATTACGATACAACTCAACGACCGGATCGACTTCGAAAAATTCGGCGATTACGACGGGGTACTCCTATCCCCGGGTCCCGGAATCCCGGAAGAGGCCGGCGACCTTATGGCGGCGATCGGACAGATCGTGCGGCAGCGAATCCCCGTGCTGGGGATCTGTCTGGGACATCAGGCGCTCGCCCGGGCGTTCGGAGCCGAACTGCGACAACTGTCGGCCCCGCTGCACGGACATCCGACGACGCTGACCGTAACCGATGCGGGCGATCTGCTGCTGCAGAAAATCGCTCCGCCCCTGATCGTAGGACGCTACCATTCGTGGATCGTCGATCCGGACTCGATGCCCGAAGAGCTGATCGCAAGTTCGCACGATGAAGCGGGACACATCATGTCCTTTTATCACCGGAATCTGCCAATACACGGCGTGCAATTCCACCCCGAATCCTGCATTTCGAATTGCGGCCCGGCGCTGATCCGCAACTGGCTCGCCACCTGCTGACATCCGCTGCGGAAAAGGAGCCTCCGGAAATTCCCGGACCTTTAATCGACCTTTCCGACCGGGGCGGACGGGGCTTCGTCGTTCAGACAAGCCGCCTCGATCCATCCTGTCAGTTCCGCCCCGAACAATCGGCGCAGATCCCCTTGATAACGAAATTGATCGTTTCGGCCGAAAATCCGTCCGGCAGGCCCACCTGCGGAACAGCTACCCCTCGCAGGCAAAAGGTACGCCGGCAATGCGTGCAATAGAAATGGGTATGCAGGTCGTCGATTTCACAATCGCAATCGCTGCTGCAAAGCGCATATTTGAGCGAACCGGTGCCGTCGTCGATGCCGTGCACCAGGTGATGCGCCAGGAAAAGAGTGAGCGTACGGAAAAGAGTCGATTTATCCACCGTATCGAGCTCCTCTTCGAGATCCGCGAGGCTGAAAGCCCGGTCGAATCCGGCCATCGTACGCAGAATCAACAGCCGCAGCGCCGTAGGACGGATATCGCGGGCCTTGAGGCGGGAAATGTATTCGTTTTCGTTCATAGGTGCAAGATACGCATTAAAAACGACGATTGGAAGCCCTCACGGCATTCAGAACCGCAAGCAGAGTGACGCCTACATCGGCGAAGACCGCTTCCCACATGGTTGCGATGCCGAGTGCGCCCAACGTCAGCACGACGACCTTCACCCCGATCGCCAGCAGGATATTCTGCCGCACGATGCGGTGCGTAAGACGTCCGATACGGATCGCCGCAGGCAGACGCGAAGGCTGGTCGGACTGGATTACCACGTCGGCCGTTTCGATGGCTGCGTCGCTGCCCAAAGCCCCCATCGCCACCCCGACATCGCTCGTTGCGAGAGCCGGAGCGTCGTTGAATCCGTCGCCGACGAAAGCCGTGACTTTGCCGGGCTCTCCGCGCAGCGCTTCGAGTATCTCCATCTTGCCTTCGGGCAGGAGATCCCCCCGGGCCTCGGAAACGCCCAGCCTGCGGCCCAAATTCGCCACCAGCGCCTCCCGGTCGCCCGACAAAATCCGAATGTCCTCGATTCCGAGCGACTTCAATTCCGCCACGGCACGCGCGGCATCCTCCTTGGGCTTGTCCGCAATCACGAGATAGCCCGCATACCGGCCGTCGAGTGCACATACGACGATCGTTTCGGGAATCGCATCGACCTCCGACGGATATTCCACGCCGAAGCGAGCCATCAGACGCGTATTGCCCACCAGCAACTGTTTCCTGTCGAATTCGGCCCGAATGCCGTGTCCGGCGATTTCAACTGCGCCCTCCGAAGCGAGAAGAGCGACGCCCTCCCTCTCGGCATACTGCACGACTGCCCGGGCCACCGGGTGCGTACTGGTCCGTTCGGCCGAAGCGACCCATCCGAGCAGCTCCCCGGAATTCACGCCCGGAGCAACATGCACCTCCCGGACTTCGAACAAACCTTCGGTCAGCGTGCCGGTCTTGTCGAAAACCACGGTATTGACCCGCGCAATGGCATCCAGATAGCTGCCGCCCTTAAAGAGCACACCGGCCTTCGAAGCAACGCCGATACCGCTGAAATAGCCCAGCGGAATACTGATAACCAGCGCACAAGGACAAGAGGCCACCAGAAATACCAGGGCCCGGGACAACCATTCGTCAAACGAATAGGCGAAGCCTCCGTGCAGGAGCGACCACAATCCGGGCAAAGCGACGATCAGCACGGCCAATCCCGTCACTACGGGAGTATAAATCCGGGCGAAACGGCGGATGAACAATTCGGCGGGAGCCTTGCGCGCCGCAGCCTCTTCGACCATGGAGAGAATCCGCGAAAGGGCGCTCTCCCCATACGGGCGCGTCACTTCGATCCGGACCGGCTGCAGCGAAGAGATCATACCCGCCAACACCTCTTCTCCCTTACGGATCGTCCGCGGCGTACTCTCTCCGGTCAGCGCCGCCGTATTGAACGGGGCCGCCTCGGACAGCAAAACGCCGTCCAGAGGGACACGTCCCCCCGGAAGCACCTCGATCGTCCGGCCCGGCACGACCTGCGCAGCGGGCATAGCCACCGGTTTCCCTTCCACCAAAACGTTCGCCTGTTCGGGCCGGATATCGACGAGCGCACGAATATTCCGCCGCGCCCGCTCCACGGCACGCTCCTGCAACGCCTCTCCGATCGAATAGAACAACATCACGGCAACCCCCTCGGGATACTCTCCGATATAGAAAGCACCGATGGCAGCGAGGCTCATCAGCGTATATTCCGTAAAGAAATCCCGCTGCCGCATACCGTTCCATGCCTCCCGGAGCACAGGAAGCCCTACCGGAAAATAAGCCGCGAGGTACCAGCAGAACCGTACTGCGGGAGATGCGAAAAATTCGACACCGGTATATTGCATGACGAGTCCCGCCGCAAACAACACGGCCGACGCAACGGGCCTCCAATAGCTTTGCGAATGATGGTCATGGTCAGGACCTGCATTGCAAGCGGCGCAGCCGCGACCATTCGTTTGACTTTTCATAATGCTTTTATTCTTCTTTGGTGTCAAATATAGTGCATTTTCCTTGCAACCCGGTTGCAAATACACCGGCTTCCCGTTTCATTTTCTCGTCGCAGAAAGCTTTTGCTTGCCGAAAAATAGTATATTTGTAGGAACAAATTAAGACCAGAAGCATTGCGTCCCCTCAAATTTCATCCGATTCTGAAGCAAACCCTCTGGGGCGGCGAACGCATCATCCCCTACAAGGAACTCGCATCCGGGCTCTCCCGTGTAGGCGAAAGCTGGGAACTTTCCGGCATGCCCGGTTCGGAATCGGTGGTGGCGGAAGGGCCGTGGGCCGGAAGCACCCTGCCCGAGCTGATCGGACGCTTCGGCGCAGAGCTTCTGGGCAAAGCCAACTATGCCCGTTTCGGGCAGGAATTTCCCTTGTTGGTAAAATTCATAGATGCCCGGGAAGATCTTTCGATCCAGGTACACCCGGACGACGAACTGGCACAAAAGCGCCACGGGAAAAGCGGGAAATGCGAGATGTGGTACGTACTGGAAGCGGAACCGGGCGCTTCGCTACTGACCGGATTCTCTCGTCCGATCGACCCGGCGGAGTACGAACGTCGCGTTGCCGACAATACATTGACCGACGTTTTGAATCGCCAGGCAATCGCATCGGGCGACGTCTTTTATCTGCCGGCAGGACGGGTGCACAGCATCGGAAAGGGGTCCTTCATCGTCGAGATCCAGCAAAGTTCGGACATCACCTACCGGATCTACGATTTCGACCGGCGGGATGCAGCGGGCAATCCCCGGGAGTTGCATACCGAATTGGCACGCGAAGCGATCGACTTCGAATCTTCCGAAAACAGCCGCATAACGTACGCTCCGGAGAACAATCAGGAAGTCCGGCTCATCACCACGCCTTACTTTACTACGTCGCTATATACCCTGACCGCTCGAACGCGATGCGACTGGTCGGCAACGGACTCTTTCGTGGCAATAGTTCTGCTTCAGGGGAGTGGTTCATTGACCGACAACGAAGGCAATCGAATCAATGTCCGGCAGGGCGAAACCTGGTTGTTGCCCGCATCGACGCAGTGGACCGAAATCACTCCGCATACGGCGCCCCTGCGCCTACTGACAAGCCGGATTTAGAGGACCCCGAATTTCAAATGAAGCCGACTTCACCGGATCGAGCTAACATGGTTATTATCTTGCGAAACCATGCTCCCGGCACTCCACTTCCTCACCACGACACCGACCAATCAAGCGCCCAGGAAACCACCCGTCATTTCCACAGAAGGAAGACACCAACAATTCTACGACGAATCCGTCCCTGTCTGCGAAAACGATCCGGACCTCATATAGCTTCCAGCCATTATCCTCGCCGAAAATCGCAACGCGTGGGGTCCTACCACGACAGAAGATTCGGGGAACTTCACCCGCGATCTCATCCGCGAACCAAGGTCCTCACCGCATGCAAGCACAGCTCCGGGCCTTAAAGCATAACATCGGAAACGAACGGAAGTAATCCGTTCCACGGGGTACACGTTTCCAGACCGGCATCCAGTTCTTGACTCACCCCTCCCCCGGAGCACGATCCCTACCGGCAACACGATCGGTATCGCAGTCCTTAACCCAAGCGCCGCCTCCAAGGAGGCCGAATAGTCAGGGAAATCCATCCGCAGGAAGCAAAAGTGTAGTACAGACGAATTCCGCCGGCAATACAATACTCTATAGATATTGATAGGACAGTGCGATACTACGACAGAGGAAACCCCTGATCCCTTCGCCGCATACGCAAAAACTTCGTTGTTTATCGTTTGGGACTATTTCAACCCTCCAAAAATCGCATTCGGATCTGAACTCCGTCCCATCCCGTTTTGCCGATTATCGCTCCTGTATTTCCCAAGTGACATTCCGCTCCCGAACCATATCACGAATCACTTCCGTCCCGAAGAGCCGGATTACTTAAAATAGCGGATCGCTCTACATTGAATTTCCGAAAACCCCGCACAAACGAAGAGCCTATCTCGATCATAGATCCGTCCTGCGACATACAAATCTCCCGCACATTCGAAGGAATTACAATCTATACGGCCTGCATTTCTTCTGCAGCGGCAAAGCAACAATATCCGGTTCATTTTACAGGATTTCGGTTTCGGGCGCCGTTATTCTCGGCATTTGGCTGCGTTTATAAACCGCCCCCCCACTACGAATACGTGCTGTAAAGCGTATGCCCACGCCAACCTCCAGGCACAAAATATCAACCTCTAAACCGGCATAACCCTCCTTGGCAGGCTCTGCCGCAGAGAGCCAGCCGCACGAGGGGAGGGAACACGCAAGCCCGCGAACAAAAAGAAAGCCGGATGCTTCTTCGCAATCCGGCTTTGTCGATGGGAGGTACGGATATGGATGAATATGCTCATCCGGTCACGACTCCCGAAAAGGTGTGTCGCACCATTGAGGCGCTTACAGTCCGTGGATAACATGGAGCAGTTGCTCGCCCATGCCGATGGTGTATCCGTGTGATTCGAAGACAACACGGTTGAACGTATCGCCCAGGATAATCACCGGCAGGGGGGGTTTGCTGCCCAGCTTCATATTTTCAGCAATCATTTTCAGAATGCTTCCGTCCTTGTCTATACCAAATACTATGTTCGACGGAAGATTGGGGAATTCCTTGCGGTCGAATTTCTTGTAGGCTGCTTCGTCAGTGAAGAGCAGTACAATCTTACGTCCCCATTTCTCAAATTCCGCTTTCTTTACTTCGATGTCTTTCAGGGCATGGTTGGTCGGTTCCTGACCTACGCCCAATACGCCGACAATGTAATATCCTCTTCCGGTAGTGTTGAGTACAGATACTTGTTCATCTGTGCCCGGGCGGGTGTAGAATGCTTCGGAATTGAAGCTGCCGATGACACGTACTTCTTCTGTATTGTTGCGCATGCAGAGAGGAGTTACCGTAGTCTTTCCTTTGTCGACAGAGAAGAATGAAACCTGGCTCAATACACCTCCGTTGGCCATACGGCTACCCGTTACCATCATATAATAACCGGTCGACATGCTGCTTCCGTTTTTCAGCAAAGAAGCCCAGCTGGCATCTTCCGGATGGTTCTGCAACTGGAATGTGCCGTTGTCATACTTCGACAGGGTAAAGTGAGTGTAATATTTCGGATTGTCCAATCGCGGAATAGCCTGGTAAGTAGCCTTCAATACACCTTCCGACAGACTTCCACCTTCCGAACTTTCAAAGTCCACCAATACCGGTTTTCCGTTGAGGCGGTAGCAGATGTTACCGTTTACTTCATCCTTCCAGGCAGGGATACCTAAGCTACGGGCAGCTGCAACAAAGAAAATGTCTCTGGACTGTGAGTCGGTCACACGGCTGCGCCATACGCCTTCGGGTGAGGTAATGGTGAATATCGTACTCAGGTCGTTGCGGATAGACAAGCTGTCCTTACACCATTTCACAAGCACCTGTGGGTCGGCTTTGATTTGTGCGGCCAGTTCGGCAGACAAGGCTTTCTGCAGGTAGGTACGGTAAGGAGTCAGCATTTCAGTCGCAATACGCGGTGCAAGCACTTCTTTCACGTCAGCTTTCGCATCGGTAGCATACAAATGGTCTTCCAGGATACTGCAAGGTGTGTCGCGCAGGTCTTTATCAGCCAGTGTGCTGAGCAATTCCAATGCACGGGCACCCTGTCCCTTTTCTGCGGCATTCGACAGGAATTGCATGATGTCCGCATGGTTTCCTCTGGATTTCAGAATGTATGTGCTTGTCTGGTTCACATCCAGTTTCAGTCCTTCTGCAAAAACTTTGGCCTTTTCTTCGGTAGGGAAGCTGGCTACGTAGGCATTGCGGATAGAATCTTCCTGAGCCATACGCAGAGTATTTTCCTTACGCTGTGCATCGGTCACTTCCGGGAAATTGGCCTTTTCTGCCGGTGGCACAATATGCAAGGTATCGGTAAATACATCTCCTGGACGGTGAGAAAGCGTTAATGTGACTTCTTTATCTTTTCCGAAAGAAACTTTCTGCAAGCCGAAGTGGTCATTTGCCGAAGCGTAGACTACCATGTCGCCCAATCCGGCAGAAAGAGAAGCTTTTCCTTGCGCGTCGGTCGTTTTGTTGGCCACGGTAAAGAACTCGGCGTAATTGTAAATCTTGAACTCTACGCGAGCGCCTTCCACGGCTTTACCCTGAGCATCTACCACCGTAACGGTGATGGGGGCACTCTGTCCGTAGTTGTCGATGATGTTGATTTCCGTATAGTTGACCGTAGTTTTCATCACTTCTTCCGGTCCGTCGTATGCACCGAATACTTTGGTGTGCATCAGCATACCTCTGCTGGCAGGAGCGTTGAACCATCCTAAATTGAGTACGGGTTCCGGTTCGCAGGCACCGAGGAAGTACCATTTGCCGTCCACCCAGGCTTCTACCCAGGCATGGTTGTCGTCTGTATGCGCCCAGCGCGGGGTGTACACCTGACGGGCAGGGATACCTACGGCACGAAGGGCAGCTACCAGGAAGTTCGATTCTTCACCGCAACGTCCGTAAGCCGTTTTCACAGTAGCCATCGGGGCACTGGTACGGATGTCGGTCGGGGTATAGATTACTTTTTCATGGCACCAGTGGTTTACTTCCAGTACGGCATCGTACATGGATAGTTTTTCCACACGCGGCATCAGTTCCTGGCGGAACACTTCGCGTGCATTATCCAGGTTTTCGTTGTTCACTCTGACTGGGAGTACAAAATGGCGGAATATCATGTCGGGAATTCCGGCTCCCCACGAAGTCTCTTTTCGGTTCTGAAGTGCCAGACGTACATTTTTCAGATAGAACTCTCCGGAGTAATCCGAAATATCGCCCGGAGTCATGTAGGCATACAGGAACATCATGGCTTCCCGTTCCTCCAGCGACATGTCTTCATTGAAGATGTCAAAAAGATTTCCCCGGTTGAGAATCTCCTTCTTCTGTCCGAAATCAGCTTCCACTTTGTTACGGTAGTCAGCCTCTTTCAGAAAATGGTTGGGAGAAGTCGAGGTACACGAGGGGAAGAGGCAACTGAGCCAAAATGCAAATGCGGGTATAAGTAGTTTTTTCATGTATGTAAAAAAGATTTGGTAAAACGGAAATAAAAAAGACACGGAAACGAGAAGTTCTTCCTCTCGGGGTGAACTTCTGCGTTTCTGTGTCTTTTGGCTTAAAATGTGATATGCACTTAAATAGGTTTATATTCTACAAATGCTTCCATAGCTTCATAGCAAGCTAGACCTAACTGGTCGTAAAGTGAAGCAGTTCCGCGGTTACGGTCTTCGCTTCTCTGCCAGAACAGACGTTCGTCATTGCCCAGGAACGGTGCACTTTCCATCTGAGACTGGTGTTTCAGGATGGAGTTACGTTTTGCACGAAGTTCTTCCGGACTCAAAGGTACGGCCATTTCGATGTTTTCGATTTCCCATTCTGCCCATGCGCCACGGTACATCCAGATGCGGCAGTCGTTCAGCCATTCCGCACCGGCATTCTTTTCTTCGTCGATAGCGGCAAAAACAGCGTCCGTACATACGCGGTGAGTACCATGCGGGTCGGCCAAGTCGCCGGCTACATAAATCTGATGAGGTTTCACTTCGCGAAGCAGGTTGAGCACGATTTCTACGTCGGCCTCGCTGATCGGGTTCTTTTCAATCTTTCC
>ENA-ORSK01002314-ORSK01002314.1-human-gut-metagenome-genome-assembly--contig:-NODE-2314-length-12906-cov-18.949342_pt1 | contig 12906 bp, 8 predicted proteins | sample MGYA00242192_ERZ509159 | MGnify/ENA primary metagenome ERZ509159 (study PRJEB26280, sample SAMEA2338663) | human gut metagenome | biome: human gut; feature: human-associated habitat; material: faeces...
GGCGGAAATAGCGAGAATTCTCAAGATGGATGAACGCAACGGCAATCTTCTGGTAATGTGCGGAATGAGCGGACTTTTTTCGGCACTGTTCGGTACTCCTGTCACTGCAACATTCTTCGCTATGGAGGTTATCAGCGTAGGAGTGTTTTACTACTCGGCTATCGTGCCGTGCTTTTTCTCTGCGGCGGTTGCGCTGGGAATTTCTCGCCTGTTCGGAATAGTGCCGGTGACATATAAAGTAGTGATACCGGATATTTCCGTTATGAACATAGCGTTTGCGATGATACTCGGCGTAGGCACGGCATTGCTAAGCATTGTCTTCTGCTATTCGCTCCATAAGCTGTCAAAGCTGTTATCGGCAAAAATCAAGAACAACTATATCAGAATTTTCGTATGCGGCTGTGCGATAGTAATACTGACCGCCGTATTCGGAACGGATTACAACGGAGCGGGAATGAATATCATTGCTGACGCTATGTCAGGCACTACACGCCCAGAAGCATTCGCACTGAAGCTGTTATTCACCGTGATAACCATTGCAGGCGGCTACAAGGGCGGAGAGATAGTTCCGTCATTTTTCATAGGCGCTACATTCGGAAATCTGTTCGGAACACTGGTCGGTCTGCCGCCTCAGTTCACTGCCGCACTCGGACTTGTTTCGCTGTTCTGCGGCGTGGTAAACTGCCCTGTAACCTCGCTTTTACTCAGCATTGAGCTTTTCGGCGGAGAGGGCATAATATTCTTTGCCGCAGCCTGCTCGGTAAGCTATATTTTATCGGGCTACTACGGACTTTACACGGGTCAGAAGATAATGTACTCAAAACTGCACAGCAAGTACATAAACAGGCATACAAAATAATGCAGCAAGCTGAGCAGCGATAAACATGTGCAGAATAAACAATTTCACGGTGTGATTTTTATTGCAGTTGTGAAAACTGCCGTAGAAAATGCTTCAGTTATTTGACTTTACTCTTATAATGTGGTATGATTTAGTAATAACATACAACATAACAAATCCGGGAGGACAGGCTAATGTCAGCTAAAAAGGATATATCAAAAGAATTTGACAAAATCTCCGACGGTGCAAAGCAGGTGCAGAAAAAGCGTAAATCGCTCACAGGCAGGATATTCAAATGGATGTGTCTTGCGGTAGGCGGCTCGCTCCTTATCGTCGGCGGTGTGAATATAGGCATAAACTACAACTTTTTACAGGAGTCGCTGAAAAATCAGCTGACCGAGGTTGCGGATATGTCTTCGAATACCGTTTCCAATCAGCTCAGCTCCATCACTGCGGAGCTGCAGCAGATTGCGTATGATTCGGGATTTGACGATCTGACGGATACGGGTACTCTTTCCACTAAGTGCTTCTCGATACTTTCAAAGAACCCTATGCTGACCGATGTAAAGATCGTGAATACAAACGGCAAGTGTTTCTATGCCGAAACGCTTGATTACTCGGAAAACGAGAGCTTCAAAAAAGCCGTGGAAACCAAAAAAACAGCACAGGGTGAGCCTTATGCCGCAAAGGATCTGAAGCACGTTCTTATGGACGTTGCGATACCTATGTTCGACAGCGACAATACAACGCTCAGAAGCGTACTTATGGCGTGTGTTGACATGAACACATTCTCAGCCGTTATAGGTCAGACGAAAATAGGCGAAACAGGCTATGCCATGGCGATAGACCAGACGGGTACGATAATTGCGTATCCCGATGAAACCAAGCTGACAGAGCGTATAAACTACAAGACGCTTGCGCAGGCGGACAGCTCATATCAGGGCATAGCGGACTGCATAAGCAATGCCATAAAAGGCGAAAAAGGCTTTGCGGAGGTAACGCTTGACGGCATGGATAAATATGTGACCTATGCTCCTATTGCGAATACGGAAGGATGGAGTTGTCTTGTTGTCGCTACCCCGTCGGAATACACGGACAGCATAAAAATGTCGCTGTGTATAGGAACTGCGGTAGCTGTTATCTGCTTTGTCGTATCGGTACTGGTGATCCTCACGATAGTCAAGAAGGTAATCAAGCCCGTCAAGCTCTGCTCTGACAGGATAGTGACGCTTTCACAGGGAGATCTTCATGCCGAGCCGCTCGACTTCGGCAAAAATATCGACAAGGAAATAAGCCAGCTCAGCGAAAGCACGAATCAGATAACAACACAGATAAACGCAATTATCACAGACCTTGACAATATGCTCGCCGCACTCGGAAACGGCGATCTTACATATTCTCCCGCCGATGTTTATATTGGTGATTTTGCAAAGCTGAGAGCTTCATACGAAAGAATAATGCTCTCACTCAACAAGACGATGAGCGGTATCAGCACAGCAGGCGTTCAGGTATCGAACGGTGCGGAGCAGGTATCATCCGCCGCCGCAAATCTTTCGGAGGGTGCTACAAGGCAGGCGGCTTCTGTGGAAGAGCTTTCCGCTTCGCTTGCGGAAGTATCCGAAAAGGTAAACCGCAATGCCGCAAGAGCAGGCGACGCAGCCAAGAATTCCGAACAAGCCGCAAAGCTTGTTGATTCGGGAAATGAGAAGATGAATGTTCTGCTTGAGGCTATGCACAAGATAGACGATACTTCAAAGCAGATAGCAAATATCATAAAAGCCATCGACGATATTTCGTTCCAGACGAATATTCTTGCACTCAATGCCGCCGTTGAAGCGGCAAGAGCGGGAGAAGCCGGCAAGGGTTTTGCCGTAGTTGCAGACGAGGTAAGAAATCTTGCAGGCAAGGTTGCACAGGCGGCAAGCGATACCACAACGCTTATCGGAGATTCTATGAAGGCGGTAGAGGACGGTACAGCAATCGCAAACGATACGGCGCAAACGCTTGCTCTTATCGTTGAAACTACCACGCAGACGGCTGATCTGATTGAGGATATTTCAACAGCCTGCGAAGAACAGGCAACAGCTATATCTCAGATAACAGCAGGTGTCGATCAGATTTCCTCCGTTGTACAGACAAACTCCGCTACAAGCGAAGAATGCGCCGCATCGGCAGAAGAATTATCTTCACAGGCGACTATCCTTGACGGTATGGTAAACAAATTCAAATTAAGCCAAAAGGCAATTGCGGAAGAACCTGTGAAAGCCGCAGTCAAGGCTGACGAAAGCGAGAAAACGGCTTCGGCAAAACCGGAAAAAGCCGATAACCCGGAAGCTAAAAAGCCGTCCGAGCCAAAGCGTGACAAGGAAAAACCGGTAAAAAGCAAGCAGGAAATAAAGAAAACCGCAGCAGAGGCTAAAGAAATAAAAGCCGATAAGCCTGCTGTCGCAAGCAAACCTGCGGATATAGCCACTGATAAAAAGGCACCTGAAAGCAAGCCGGTTGCAAATACGCAGATAAAGAAAAACGAAAGCAAGCCGGTTGCGAATACGCAGATAAAGAAAAACGAAAGCAAACCGGTTGCGAATACGCAGATAAAGAAAACCGAAAGCACAACCGAAAACAAGAAGAAAAACAGCGAATCGGCAATAAAAGCCATATCTGCCGACTTCAAAACAGAAAAAGCCAAAACGGAGGCTCCTGCACAAAAGAAAGCGAAAGCTATAGGAATCTCGCATTTTGACACGGCTGTAAATTCGGAAAATGAGTTTACAGAGGACGCAAACGATAAATATTAAGAATTGAGGTGCCGTTTTTGCGGCACCTCGGTTGGTATAAAAAGTCTTGTATTTGATGTACTTCTGTTATAACTTTTAGTATTTGTCTATGATAGCAAGCTACCGATAGTTCTTTTTGTCAGACAGCACTTCTCGGTTTCGCTATTCGAATTAATACACCTGTCAATATTAACGAGGGAAAGAACCAAAGAGACTAGGGTAAGGGACTTGACAGCCCCTCTCCCTATCTCTTAGGTTCTCTCCCTCGTGGCTCCCTCTTTCCTTACTCACACCCCCACCCCGTCGGGGTGTTGGCTAAACTTGAATATCCACCCGAACATTGTATATCCTGTCAATACAGGGACGCTTAACGCTACACGTCCGCAAGTTAGTACATATATCTTAGGTTAGAGGCGTTTTTTTGAAGGGTCAATGTCGGTGCAGTTGCACCGATACTCTCACGAAAATATTAATGCCTTGTCGATACGGAAACTGTTTTAAGCAGTGTTGGCGATATGTTTAACGGTGTGGACTTTGATAATAATCAGTTTATCTACAGACTAAGGTGCCGTTTTTGCGGCACCTTTTGATTTTCCGGCAACGCTTCATACATCATTAACAGTACGATACACGGCTTTCAACTGCGTTTTTGTGATATTATCTAAAATTACGCTAAAAATACACATAATTCATCAAGAAAATTTGTTAAAAAATCTACAAAGAAAAGCGTTGAATTTAAATCTGAAATAAGGTATAATTATATTAGTTTTATGCTATGTCGTTATGCTCAAAAAACGGCACTGCATTGCGAGAACAATTAAGAATGGAGAATTATGCATGACGGACAATTTACTGCGTACTATGGCGATAATCACCGAAAAGACAGCCGCTGACAACATAAGCGGTATGTGGGCAACGGTAATTACCGGTATGGTTGTTGTTTTCCTGATCTTAGGACTGCTTATAGGACTGCTTTACATCATTTCCTTCTTCTGCAATCTGGGAAACAAGAAGAAAAAGGATGCTAAGCCTGACCAGACAGTCGCTCAGCCTGCACCGGCTCCCGCTCCTGTTGAGCTTATCGAAGAGGACGAGAACGATGATGAGGTTATTGCTGTTATTTCAGCCGCAATCGCCGCTTATACGGCAGGTGACGGAAAGACCTATGCAATCAAGAGAATCAAACGTGCCGAGAAACAGCCTCGTTCAAGCTGGGGCAATGCGGGTGTAAACGAGAATACCCGTTCGTTTTAAAGCTCAGATCAAATAAAAGGAGAACAAGATGGAAATTTTAGACGTTTTCTGGAATGCCCTTGTTGCGCTTGCACAAAAATCGGGCTTCTGTAACATAACCCCTCAGCAGGGACTTATGATAGCAGTTTCATTCTTACTTATGTATCTTGCGATAGTAAGAAAGTTTGAACCTCTGCTGTTACTGCCTATCGCCTTTGGTATGATGCTTACCAATATTCCCGGTGCGAATATGTTCCACCCGGAAATGTTCGGTATCAGCCCTGACCCTGCGATAGCGGCGAACTTTGCCGAAAACGGTGTAAACTACGGCGAGGTGCTTCATAACGGCGGTCTGCTCGATATACTGTATCTCGGCGTTAAGCTTCAGATATTCCCTCCGCTGATATTCTTAGGTATCGGCTGTATGACAGACTTCGGTCCTCTGATAGCAAACCCCAAGAGCTTACTGCTCGGTGCAGCTGCACAGCTTGGTATCTTCGTAACCTTCCTTGGTGCCTGCGCATTCAGCCTTACGGGTATTGAAGGTGTGGCATTCACATTCATGGAGGCCGCTTCGATAGGTATCATCGGCGGTGCGGACGGACCTACGGCGATATTCCTTACTTCAAAGCTGGCTCCGCAGCTACTCGGCTCGATAGCGGTTGCCGCATACTCATATATGGCGCTCGTTCCCGTAATCCAGCCTCCTATAATGAAGCTGCTCACAACAAAGAAGGAACGTGCCATTGTAATGGAGAGCTTACGTCCCGTTACAAAGAGAGAAAAGATCATATTCCCTGTAGCCGTAACGCTTATCGTTGCTTTCATCGTTCCCGACGCTACTCCCCTTGTTGGTATGCTGATGCTCGGTAACCTCTTCAGAGAGAGCGGTGTTGTTGACAGACTTGTAAAGACAGCTTCTAACGAACTGATGAACATTATCACTATAATGCTCGGTACTGTTGTAGGTGCTACAGCAACAGCCGAAAACTTCCTGACAGTAAAGACCCTTATGATAGTTGCACTCGGACTTATCGCATTCTGCTTCGGTACAGCAGGCGGTCTGTTACTTGCAAAGCTTATGAACAAGCTCTCAGGCGGCAAGATAAACCCCCTTATCGGTTCAGCAGGTGTATCCGCTGTTCCTATGGCTGCCCGTGTTTCACAGACGGTCGGCTCTAAGGAAAACCCCTCAAACTTCCTTCTCATGCACGCTATGGGACCGAACGTTGCAGGTGTTATCGGTTCTGCCGTTGCCGCAGGTGTTCTTCTGAATATCTTCGGTTAAATCAAATAACAACGAACCCCCTTGTCAAGCGACAAGGGGGTTCTTATTATATCCGGAATGTTACGGGCAAGTAATTTTAGCCTGCTTAAATCATCCTTACAGGGATGCGACAAGGCACTGTCGAAATTTCCAATTAATAATATACAAGCTCGGCAGGATGCACGGGCTGATTCGTCATATTCGCATACTGCTTGTTACCGGCTGAGGCATTCTGCCCTGCCGTATAAATTTTCAGACAAGTTTATCGTATCTTATGAAATTTACGATAAAAGATATTCCTGCCGACGCCAGCGCACAGCCAAGTCCGGTATAGAAAAATCCCACAAAGGCATCGGGGAATACTCCTGCTTCTCTCAGCCCTATTCCTCCGCCCATCATACAAGCCATAATAATATATGCCTTAAGGTCGAAGAAATGCCAGAACGGGCGGCGGTCTTCATATCCGAGTATTCTTCTTGTATGCTTACCGCTCATTTTAAGGAACATCATTCCGAAAGCGACAAATACAACTACCGACAGCAGATACATAAACCATTGCCTCTCGATAACAAGATAAGACAATACTCCGAGCCTTGCGACATTGAATCCGGCAATAAGCCATACAATACCAGCTATCAATAAAAGCGTCCTCTTTTTAACTTTAAACATTTCTGTCTTCTCCAATCATTTAAATTGTTTCAGACGTTTTTCCGCATTTTCGTAAATTTTTTCGAATACCGCCTTGCACATATCCATTTCCTCTTTGGAAAGTCCGTCCAGTATATCCCTTGCGAACTGCTTCTGAACGGCTGTGCCTTCATTTACTATAGTTTTCGCTTTATCCAAAAGAATAATAGCAACGTACTTTTTGTTATCCTCGCTTTGTCTTTTCTCTATGAGTCCCTTTTCTTCGAGCATTCTAAGCGAAGTGGAAACGTGCGATTTGGTGGATTTGCGTATCTTAACGATTTCGGCGGCGGTATTATACTGCGGATTATTATGCAGGAACATCAATATATCATATTCCATTTGCGTAAGATTGTACTTATCGCAGACCGCACCGGTTAGCTTTTCATAATAGCAGGTAATCGTCCTGTGGTGATCCCAAAAAAACAAATCCTCAACTCCTTTTTAAGCAATCGTTCTATTTAGAACAAAGGCAATTATAGCATACAGAATACCCTTTGTCAAGAGAGAGGGTGTGGTTTTCACGGCGGATGGGTAAACAAAAAACGGTGAATGCACACTGTACGCTCACCGTTTTTAAAAGTCGGATTATTTGAAATATTCTTCACCGAGTATTTCGACAAATCGGGGTTTGACTCCTGTCTTATTGTCGATGTGACCGTAGTTCTGGCACATATCGTAGCTCGGCAGGGTGTTTCCTTCCACCAGAACAGGTCTTGTGGGAGTTATCGCAACGTCCCAGCCTATGTAGCCGACCTGCGGTACTACAAGCGCCGCCTTTTTGCACATTTCGACCGCTTCGAAAAACATAGGAATTTCAAAGCCGTTGAATTTTGTATGTGTAAAAGGGTGTTCCTCGTAATATACGCCGGTAGCGTCACAGTAGGCGTTCTTGTGTATCACGCCGTCTGCGCCTATCGAAACATACATACCGCCGCTGCAGATATTGTCAACACAGTTAGTGCCGTTGCTCATACGGACAAGAGCATACATAAAATGTACCTTGCCTTCGTGCAGAAGGGTCACCATACGTATTGTATTGATGGACGACGGGCTGAGCCTGTCCATCTGTTCATTCTGCTTTATCGTTTCTTCGACAAGATATTGCTTGTTGTCGCAAAGACGCTTGTAAAGCGCCTCATAATCGGTGTCGGGAGTTACTGTTTCCTTGGTTATGCCCTCGCCGCCGAACTGATTTACAGGCTTTGCAAATACAGTTTCACGACCCTTGCAGAATTCACGCAAATCATCCACCGTTGCTTTTTCAAGATTCAGAAAATCTCTGCCGATGTATTCTCTGAACGCTTCGTCGAATTCGGATTTGTTATCGAATATATGAAAATACGTCCTGTCATTGCAACGCTTTGAGATGGTTATATTATCGTTCATTGTCATAAACGTGCGTCTGTTTTTGCCTTTAATATTTGCAAAGCCGAACACACGGTAATCCATATAGCCGACAGAATAGCGGAAAATGCACCATATCATATCAAAGAACATTATGAATCTGTTCTTACCGGTTTCCTTATGAATCGTTCCGATATAGCCGAACATACGTTTAAAGCTGCCTGCAAACAGCCTGCGGAAGAATGTCTTTAACTTTGTCATTTACAAAACCTCTTGTTTATAATCTGAGTAACTTTGATAATATCTTATATATTATGCGTTTAAGCGGAGAAGTTACAATCTCCTTCTCTCTCGGAGTAAGTCCTATGAGCCATACCGATACTATAAATATCACAACGTAGATAACGCCCCAGAACAGTATTCCGAGATAGCCCGAAGCGTGAGCAAGGCAGGCAATCAGTATCGCCGCTATCGCAGGAACGACAAGCGATGGAAGAAGCGCTGTAATCCTCCTCCAGAATCTCGGAATATCAAGTCCGATATATTTATTGTAATACCAGTTCATTATAAGTCCGTTGCCGATAAAAACAGGGATAGCCGTACCTATCGCCACACCGACGGCACCGAACAGGGCACACAGCGGTATACTTATCACTATATTAAGCACGGCGACAAGCACATATACAAGCGAGCGGAATTTGTGCATATTTTTTGCTCGCAGAATTTCTATGCCGAGATTCTGAATACTCGGAAGAATAGTCGGTATGAACAGCAAAAGCGCAATAACAAATGCGTTTGCGTTGGCTTCACCCGCCCATAGAAGAACGAAGGGATAACCTACCGCCACGAATCCAAACAGAATCATTGTGAGGATGGTAAACTGAAAACGTCCGACACGGATAAACAGATCGCTTATCTGCTTGTCGGGGACTTTGTTTGCAACCATCTGATGAACTCTGGGGGTGAGTATTCCCGAAAATGTGGTAGCCATAGACATATAGTAGATGTTAAGCTGTGATGCTACGTTGTAGGTCGCTACCTCGTTCGAGCCGTGCATCCATGCAAGCAGAAGCTTATCGACGCTCCAGTTTAGCTGATCGACCACAATGCCGACAAATACCCAGCCTGTGAACTTGAACATAGATTTGAGCAGCTTGAAATCAAAGTCACGGAAATAAAACCGTATAGCAAGCTTTTTGTTGCAGTATATGATATTCAGCAAGCCCGAAAACAGCGTGAAGGCAAGGCTCATATAAGCTATTGCTTCGGAGCGAAGCCCTATCATCAGAAGGGGTATTATAAGCAGGGGGTTGATTACCGACTTTACGATGGCAAGCAGTTTAAGAAAGATATACCGCTCATTGACCATAGTATTCGATTCAAATACGCTAAGCGGAAAGCTGACCGCCGCTGTGACGGTCATAATATACATAAGTCTTACGGCAAGCTCTATCTCCTCTTCTGTCAGCTTCTGACCGAATGCCAGACGGGGATTTGCGGCTATCGTAAATCCGACTATCAGCACAAGTACGCCGAGCAGGGAGTATATGACAAGGAACATACCATTCAGCTTTGCCATATTGTATTTGTCGTTTGCTTCCTTGTATCTGGTATAGAATCTTGTGTACGCACTGCCCAGACCGAAGCTGAAAAGATTCAGATACGATACCATAGGAAGAACTATGGAGTAAACGCCGTATTCGCTTTGTCCGAGCCTTTCTATCATTATAGGCGTGTAGACAAGCGAAACAACCGTACCCAGTATCAGCGACAGATATGAGAGGAGCGAGCCCATTTTTATCTGATCAATTTTCATTCGCAATTTTCCTGTAAATTCATTTTATCTTAAAACGTTATAAAAACAGTATTCCAAATTCATATTTTAACATATTTTATGGGGTTTGTAAAGGAAAAATACGAGAAGTCAGGATAATCTGCGTTTTCTCTGAAATATAAAGAATATCACACAGATAACAAGCAGAACGGGGAATATTAGCGGGAAGCCAAGACCTGTTTTCATACCTGCCGATTCAAAGGCACCGCATAATTATAAGTGAAACACCATTTTTTCAATCGCCGAAACGGTTTTCGGTTAAGCAATTACACAAATTTGCCTTTTTGCACAAAACGAACCGCTTTGTATTAGTAAAATCTAATAAAATCGCTACAAACGCTTTACTATCAGACAAAAATATGATATAATATCCTGAGAATTAGTATGACCATCGTCCGTAAAGGATATGAATATACCGTAAAAGACGTGGGAAAGGTTGGTTATTTTTTTATGAAAATCAAGAGCTTACTGATCACGGTACTTGCGTGCTTTGTAATCATTCCGTCTGTTGCATTTGCCTGTATCGCAGATGTCGAGATGAATAAACTTGCAATGAAGAATTACAAGCAGACAGCGCAATCTATGGTTGAAAATCAGACATATAACATATCGGAGTATTTCCGTATAATTTCGGCGAGTGCAAAGCAGATAGCCGACAATCCGGATATACTGAGCTTCGACAAGGAAAACAATCCTACAACTACAGACGCTTTGTCTATTTATTCAAATATAGCTTCTGCCGACAATCCAAATGTCAGAATCGACAGAATTATGATTGTCAACAAGAGCGACTTCAGACCCGTTGTCGGAACAAACGAAGATTTTAACGATCTTACCAGAGATGACGTGCTGTACGGTACTCTCAAAAATATATGTGCAAGAAAAGACGGAGAGGTTACATTCTATACTCCCGATGTATACACAAACTTCAATGAAGGCGACAAGGAAAAGAACGATCCTCTCTTCCCCGGAAAAACAGCAAACGGCCTGCGACTTGTGGTAAAGTATTCAGTCGGCGACTATTATATAGTAACATTCTTCAATAACACTGCCCTCAAGTCATTCGCAACCTCTTCTCAGTTTGCAAACAACAGTAAGCTGGTACTGATAGATCCTAACGGCTCGATTATGCACGACAGCTACATAGGCAATACTTCAGACAAGAAGAACAGCGCTTATCTCAAGTTTACGGAAGCCGCACAGACCGGCTCTGCTGTCGAGGTCGACAACTTCAAGGGTACAGACAGCGGCGTTATTCCCACAATCAGCTTTACTTCAAAGATGCCTACCATAAATGAAGGCGAAGAAGGCAACTGGACGCTTGCGATAATTGCAGAAACCGATAAGGCATATACCTTGTCGGGTGAAGCGATGGGTGCCATTGTCGGCATGATAGTATTAGTTGCGATTATTTTCACAGCAGGCGCAATCGTACTGGTATTCATTATAACAAAGCCTATCAAGGTTATCGAAGAAACACTTGTAAAGGTACACAGAGGCGACCACGAGGCAAGAATCAACGTTATAGCAAACAACGAGTATGGTCAGATTGCCCGTACATTCAACGATCTTATAGATGATATTGTTGTAAGTGAAGGAAGATACCGTACTATTATCGAAATGTCGGATAACATAATCTTTGAGTGGAATTTCAAGTCTAACGATGTATTCTTCTCAAACAACTTCAACAAGAAGTTCAGCTACCGTGCCCCCTCCGACCACTTCGGTGACAGCTTCCTTCTTAAAGTTAAGGTTCATCCTGAGGACAACGACCGTTATCACAAGGATCTCGAAAAGCTGTCAAAGGGTGAGGAATTCGAAGGCAACGAGTATCGCTGGAAGAACATCTACGGCGACTATATATGGATACTTATGCGTACTGCAACTATCCGTGACAGAGATGGAAACATCGCTAAGATTGTCGGCGTTATCGTTGATATTGACCGTGCAAAGAAGAGTGAAAAACTCCTTACGGAAAGAGCAAGCTACGACAGCCTTACCGGTCTTTATAACCGTGAATCCATCGAGCGTACCATTGATAACGAGATCGAGCTTATCAATGTCCGCAAGAGCGAGGTGGCAATTCTGTTCATTGACGTTGACGACTTCAAGATTTACAATGACAAATACAGCCACGCTACCGGTGACCAGGTACTGAAATTCGTTGCAAATACAATCAATTTTGTAATCAAGGGATTCGGTACTGCGGGTCGTTACGGCGGTGACGAATTTGTAGCCTGCGTAAGAAACATTGAAACAAACGAGCCTACAAGAGTAGCCCGTGATATTCTGTCGGGACTTAAAGAAGGCTTTACATCGGATAACGGCGACAAGCTCAGCGTCAATGCAAGTATCGGTATTTCAATCGTCAAGGATTCTTCGATGCACGTTGATGAGATAATCGGTATGGCTGACGATGCAATGTACAAAATCAAGAAGAACGGTAAGTCGAACTTCGGTATTCTCAACAAGGAAATGGTTGAAAGACCCGTTCCTGACAAGGTTGATGAGGAAGACGTTATCGGCGGAAGCGATAACAACAATATCGGTGATGCCGTTACTCCTGATACAGCTAATGATACTGCAGAACAGCAGCAGTAATTAAATTTAAAAAGAGTGTTGCGAAAGTGACACTCTTTTTTTATCGGAATCTGATTGATTTGTCAAAGGAGGCTATATGATAAGAGAAGTCAATGAAGATGAATACGAACAGCTGATGAGCCTTTATTGTCAGCTGCACGAAACAAGCGTACCGGAATATAAGGGCAAAACCAAAGAACTGTGGCAAACGCTTGTGAATGATCCCGACTATCACTTAATAGCAGCTGAGGAGGACGGGAAGATAGTTTCAAGCTGTACCTGCATAATAGTGCCGAATATGACGCACGGGCCTCGTCCTTATGCGTTTGTTGAGAATGTAGTG
>ENA-ORSK01002318-ORSK01002318.1-human-gut-metagenome-genome-assembly--contig:-NODE-2318-length-12871-cov-5.364388_pt1 | contig 12871 bp, 12 predicted proteins | sample MGYA00242192_ERZ509159 | MGnify/ENA primary metagenome ERZ509159 (study PRJEB26280, sample SAMEA2338663) | human gut metagenome | biome: human gut; feature: human-associated habitat; material: faeces...
TCATCGCGCCGAATCTGCCACAATCCGTTTTATGAAATCGTAGATCGCTCCGAAGCAGTTCTTTCATCACCTCCCTGACTGCTCCATCTTCGCGGCGTTCCACACTCGCTCGTACACGGGTTATGTACCTGTTATGCTGTCTATGAAATTGTCAAAGTGCTGTTGAAGGGGGAAAACTTGTCCTTCTAATAGTAATGAAAAAAAGAGCAAGATTTTCGCTATGCTAATCAAACTTTTTCAAATTTTTAGCCAGCCATTTCAAACCGCGTTGGATGCTGTCATACACTCTACTGAGATCAACGCCTTCTGTCTTGGCAATTTCTTTAACTGTCATACCCAGATAAAACCGAGCATAAATCCTCTTTGCCTGCTTCTCCGGTAAGGCCATCACCGCAGAATAGAGCTGTTCTCGAAGCTGCTTTTCCTCCATGAGCATTTCTGGCGTCGGCGGCTGATACACTACCTGTTTCTCTATACCATTATCACAGTCCAGAGAATAGTACGCTTTGTAGTTATACATCTGGCGCTGGCGTGCAGCTTCTGCTCGCTTATCTGTCAGGAATACTTCTTGTACTTCACTGCTTACTTCTATAAAAACATCCGTTTTGTATATATCAGGATACAACTCCCTAAGATTGACTTTCTTCATTATGTACCTCCATTTCGATTCATGGGCGATTAGCGAGTGAATCGAATGGAGGTGGTGATCGGCAGCGACATACTTCGGGGGCTTTCCCGAAAAACCGATACCAAAAAGCGCCAGCTCCCCACAATTGGAAACTGGCGCAACAAAAATACCTACTATTCTGCTGATTTAGATGGAACGATAATACTGATAGATAGTCATACTCCCCCGGAGGAGGGGCAAGACTTTTTTTAGCTGGTGTAACTCATGGCTATTGTGAATGACAAAAATTGACACGGCGGCATCCTCCTATGTGCCGCCGTACCAGATTACAGGGTGTAGGGTCGTCGTTCATTTTAGATAGACGAAAGGAAACGGCGGCTCTGATTTTTTCAAAGCCACCGTTGCAAAGTGCATAACAATATAGTCGCTGTACGATGGCTTTTTTTCTTTTGCCATCGTGCGGCAACTTTTTCACTTTTCTTTTATCTTAACAGGCAATCCTCACAGAAATGTCACGGACATACTCCATTTCGACAAAATAACAAGCTGAAATCTCACCAATCTGTGAGATTTCAAATTTTTTGAGGAAAGCCGAGAGGAAATGCCTCCTCCCGGCTTTCAATAGGTTTATGATTATCTATTGTAGCAATCTCTGTCGTTACTCCGAAGTCCTCAGCCGCTCCACCACAGTTCCCTTGTTAAAGAAGTGGAGAACGATCAGCGGAATAACCGCAGCCAGCAGCAGATAAAGCACACCAATGACCAGAACCGGAACCAATGTAATATTCAGAGTAAAGAACCACATGGAAGGGCCATTCAATGCGCTCTTTAGCACTGTGACTGCCAGGATCGCTGCGACTGCTCCGCCGATAATGTCCGCACCTACGGCATAGTAGATGCCCTCATAGACCGTCAAGCGGCGAAGCTGCTTGCCGGTCATACCGATGCTCTGCATGGTAGCAAACTCATGGCGGCGGGTGATGATGTTGGTAATAATCATGTTGGCAAAGTTAATCAGTCCTGCAAAGGCCATGATGCAACCAATCAGACCGCCGATAACCAGGATCATGCTGCGGACCGAATCAAGCTGCTCTTTCAACAGCTTGGTGGAAGTATAGGCAACCGAAGTATTTTCACTCACATAGCTGCTCAAAAATTCTTCCATCTGCGGCTGCAAGGCTTCATCCACATTGAATCCATAGGTCAGCAGCGTGGGAGCGTCATAGATTTCCTTAAATACAGTGTCCGGCAGATACACAAAAGGAGCATCAGCGGCGATGTGCGCCTGGGCGGTGGTGCCTGTCGGCGTTTCGGTTTCCGTTCCCACGAGGATCGCTTTTGCAAGGATAGTGCTGGTTTTGACCAGTTCCCCATCCTTGTAGAAGGAAATGCTCTCTCCAACCTGTAACTGATCGGTCAGCGGAGTGTTCCTTGGTTCCTCTGTCAGTTTGTCCATGGGGCAGCCAATAATGACATATTCTCCGGTAGCCATTTTCTGCGTTAAGGTTTCGGCATCTTTTTCGCCTTCAAAAATACGCATATCAGCCCAGAAATTTTCGGAGGCCCCCATCACATTGCCAAAATAGCGCCTTTCGGTATCAGAACTTGTGTACAGGCTATATCCCTGATAGCTTTGATTTACGACGCCTTCTTCCTCATGAAACAGCTCTATGCCGCTTAAATCTTCAAACCCATAGTCAACCAATACATTTCTATCGTCTTTTGTATTTCGGTAGAGATAGCGTTCATCCTCAACTCCGGGCTGTCCGGCAATCAGATCCACCGCCTGTTGTGAGAGCGTATCTTTATGGTGCTGAACGCTTTCCATTACATTAAATGCGGCTGAGTTATAGACATTAAAATCTGTTCTGGTGACACGGTTTACCCACTTTTCTTCATCAAGGCTTTGCGTCACAATGATGATAGAGTTAAACAGGACGATGCACAGAAGCAGGGAAATAATGATGAACGCTGAACGCCGACGATTGCGGCCCAGGTTGGAAAAGGCCATACGGGACAGCTTTACCCCATTGGTTCGCTTGGCACTTCTCTTTTTATAGGCGTTCTGCTCGGTGTAGCGAATCGCCTCCAGAGGAGAAATCTTTGCCGCCTTTTTTGCAGGCTTCCTGGTGCTGATAAACACGGTCAGGATTGTAAAGAGAGCGGCGATAACAAAAATTAGCGGCGAGGTCGATACGGATGTACCCACCATAGAGTATTCAAGGTTAATGATCTCTGTCACGATAGGAAGCAGCACCCAACCGGCAAAGAAACCGGCGATCAGACCAATAGGCAGTCCGATCAGCGTGAGCCAGACCGCCTGACGGTTCACAATGCCCTTGATCTGCCGTGTGGAAGTGCCAATCGTCCGCAGCAGGCCGTATTGACGAACATCCTGCATCACAGAAATATCAAAGATATTGTAGATCAGCAGGTATCCGCACACGACAAACATCAGGATAAATACAACAGCAAACACGATGGACTCTGATGAAGTCAATCCCTGGGACATTTGATTTTCAGAGGCGAGAATGAAATTGTCTGCGCCCATATCCTCTGGATTGCCGCCAATGGAGTAAACGAACTCATTCAACTGCTGCTGAACATTTTCTTTATTCTTCAGCACGACATCGGAAAAAGTAACGCCGGACATTTCATGGTCTACCGCATAAGTGTTCTGGACCACATCGGGGTTTTCCTTTATAAACTGCTCTGAAACAGTCGCAACGCTCACAGAGTCATTGCTTGCTTCCCACCAGCCGGAAAGCACCATATCATAATGATAAGTTTTCCCCCGCAGTTCAAATTCCAGCGGAACCGCTGCGCCAATCTTTGGTTCTACACCCAGCGCCTTCAGCGCCAAATCCGTGGTGGCGATCTCATTCGCTTTCTCCGGTGCAGCTCCGTGAGTAGGCACACAGAAGGTCAGCTCCTGCTGCACACTGTCCGCATAATTAATCTCAATGGAATGGCTGGAAGTATTGCTTGCATAGCCAATGATGCGCCGGTGACCTGCCTGCTCCACAAAATCGCTGTTTACAAGCTGCTCGTACTGTTCCTCCGTCATATATCCTAAAGTGCCATCCGCCTTGCTGCCTTTCTGCATTTGCAGAGAGAGCTGGATGGAGGACGCCATATTGAACGCCAGGGAAGTGATAGAGGTAAATAGGAAAGCAGTCAGGATAATTGCCAGCAGTGCAGCCAGATTGCGTACCTTATTCTTTTTGAAATAGCGTTTGGATAGCTTGGTAATTACTTCGGAATTATTGTTGCCAAATAAAATGTCATTCATAGTCCCGCCCCCCTTTACTGCACGATCTTACCATCCTCGATCCGAATGATGCGGTCGGCAAGCTGGGCGATCTCACTGTTATGGGTAATCATCACGAGGGTCTGATGGAATTTCTGGCTTGTGGTTTTCAGAAGCCCCAGCACATCGGCGCTGGTCTTGCTGTCCAGATTGCCAGTCGGTTCATCAGCCAGGACGATTGCAGGCTTTGACACCAAAGCGCGGGCAATGGCTACGCGCTGCTGCTGGCCGCCGGAAAGGTTATTGGGCATATTGTTCAGCTTATCCTCCAGCCCCAGCATCTGAACGACTTCTTTCATAAACTTCTTGTCTACCTTGTTTCCGTCCAGCTCCACAGGCAGCACGATATTTTCGTAGACATTCAGCACCGGAACCAGATTGTAATTCTGGAAGATGAAGCCAATCTTTCTCCTACGGAAGATGGTAAGCTGCTCATCTTTCAATGTTGAGAGTTCACGTCCATCCACAATAACCTTGCCAGAGGTCGGCACATCCAACCCACCAATCATATTCAGCAGTGTAGATTTACCGCTGCCGGAGGTTCCTACGATGGCAACAAATTCGCCCTTTTCAATGGAGAGGGTCGCACCATCCAAGGCTCTGGTAATGTTCGGTTTTGCGCCATAATATTTTTTTAGTTCAGTCGTTTGCAAAATGCTCATAAAGAACACCATCCTTTCTTTTTGATAAACCAATTGTAACGACCAAACCTCACAGAAATGTCATGAGCCACAAAAAATTTCTGCTAAATTCGGCCCCAAATGTCACGAACCTGTGACATTTCATTTTTTCGGGGCGTGCCTGCTCTACTTTCGGAGCAGGAAAACAGAAAAGGTTGAGCCTTTCCCAACTTCCGATACCACCCAGATATAACCGCCCTGCAAGGTCACAATCTCACGAGCCAGATACAGGCCAATCCCAATACCGTCCACATCATGCACCGCATCTTCCCGGTAAAACCGCTTGAAAATCGTTCCCTGGTGCTGCTCTGAAATGCCAATGCCGGTGTCGGCAATGTCGATCTTCACATACATTTCCCAGCCTTCCACCGACACATGGATCTGCCCGCCTGCCGGGGTGTACTTCACTGCGTTATCCAGAATGTTAAACAGGGCTTCGCTTGTCCATTTTCTATCATGGCGTGCATCCAAATGCTCCGGGCATTCCACCTGCACATCTATTTGTTTCTTTTCGGCATTGAGCAAAATCCCGCCCAGGGCAGCGGCAAGGGTATCATAAACCGGCTGCTGTTTTTGCTCCAGTGAAATGACTCCTGTTTCCAGGCGGGAGGTTTTAATCATGGCTTGCATGAGGAAGTCCAGCTTATCAAGCTGGCTGGCCTGGGCTGTCAGAAATTCCTTTTGCTTCTGCGGGGGAACCTCGTTTTCAAGCAGCGTGTTGTTGATCATCTTCAAGTTGGCAATCGGGGTCTTGACCTGATGGGAGATGTCAGAAATCAGCTCTTGCAGGTCAGCCCGTTCCTTTGCGATGCTGTTTTTATTTTCCTGCATGACCTCGTACAGTCGCCCCAGCCGGTAGTTGATTTTATAGAACAGGTTTTCTTCTTCAACCGTCTGCTTGGGCTGCATATTTTCGGAGAGCATATCATCCATCTGACCACAAAAGGCATCGGAGAACCGGACCAGCTTCCGACGAATCAGCGCCACAAAGCAGATGACGCAGAGCAGCACAAAAAGACTGAACAGGAACACACACCGGACAGCGGTTATATTCTGGGTCAGCAGATGAACAGCGGTGCAGACTGCACCAACCGCCAGCAGCAAAAGCGTTCCCAAAAGGACGCAGGCTTTGTTGATGGAGAGTTTTCGCATATTCATTTCGATGCCCCTCCGATCCACATATAGCCCATACCGTACACCGTCTTGATGTACTGGCGTCCATCCGTTTCAATTTTATTCCGCACCCGGCTGATGGCCGCAGTCAGGGCGTGTTCATCCACAAAGTTCCCATCGGCATCCCACAGCTTTTCAAGCAGCACCTGCCTGGTCAAAACATTCTGCGGATTTTTGGTCAGGATTTTCAACAGCCGGTATTCCAACGGAGTGAACACCAGCGCCTTACCGGACAGAGAAGCAGTCATCTCCGAGAAATTGATGGATAGTGCGCTATCCTCATAACAATCCCCGCCGCCAGATTGTTTTGCCAGCCGCCCCAGCACCACGGACAGCTTTTTTTGAAAGACGCTCATAGGAAATGGCTTGGTCACATAGTCCTCTGCGCCCAACTCATATCCTTTGAGCATATCGCTCTCCATATCATTTGCGGTCAGGAAGATCACCGCCGTATCCGGCCGGCGCTCTTTTACCTCCCGGCAGAAATCAAAGCCATTCCCATCTGGCAGGTTTACATCCAGCACGATCAGGTCATAATCCTGCTTAGTCAGAAAGTTGCTAGCTGCTGATTTTGTCAATACAGAGTCCACGACATAGCCCGCAGTATACAGGTTATAGCACAAAGTATTATTCAAAAGCCGGTCATCCTCGACTACTAAAATTCGCAATTGTATCACACTCCTTCATTCTTAGTGTAGCATCCAAATGTCACAGAAACCTCACAGAAAATAGTTTTTCTGCGAGGATCGCTTGGCTTTTTCGCATCTTTAGGAATCATCCACATACGACCGAACTTTATAACACCAGGGATACGTCCATCTTCGCAAAACTTTTGTACCCGTCTTTCAGAAATGCCCCATTTCTTTGCAGCTTCGGGGCAAGAGATATATTCCATACGGTTCAATCCTTCCGCTTTTATATCTTTTGCTTTAATTATATACGGTCAAGCGAATACTTCAAGGTACCCATTGTAAACAAATAAGGAATTATATAGACTAACTATGGGAACTGTATAGACATATTCAGAAAGAAAGGTGAACAGTAGAATGTAATAGGGTGAATCAATATGGCAAAAAGACCAGTACAAAAATATGATTTTTCGCCTTTTGGAAAGGCAATCAAATCGGCAAGAAACGAGCAGAAGGAGTCCCGCAACAAAGTCGGGAATGAAATGTATCTGTCTCCCCGCTATCTTGCCAACATCGAAAATAAAGGGCAGCATCCGAGTCTCCAGATTTTCTTTGAACTGGTGACCCGTTACCATATCTCCGTAGACCAGCTTCTCTTTGGGAACGCGACAGAGAGTAAGTCCACGGCGCGCAGACAGCTTGATCCCTTGCTTGATGGAATGACTGAAGCTGAACTGAAAATCGTCATTGCCACCGCACAGGCCATCTTGGATGCCAGAGCGGAGGAAGAAAAATGATGTGGTTGGCGCAACTGAATAATGATTAGGAAACGCTATGAACGGATACCGTTTGTAGCGTTTTTCTTTGCTTTCGTGGTTGCCAAAGGCAGGAGTTTTGGATTACTTAGGTACGGAGAGAGTAACGGGTAGTGTCAAGGATTTTGCTTTAAGGAAGCAAAACGGCGAAAAGCAAAGAACGATTAGCTGAACACCTGCGAGGGACTGCCATAGGAACACCACTTCTTCCTATAGAGCCTTTCTGCGGGCCGCGGTACAATCAAATAAGAACACAAACGCGCTAAATAACTGAAGCCGTTGCGGCGCAAGGTCTGCAAAAAACAGCCCGTTTATCGTATCGAGGCATGCCAGGTGTTCGTGCAGCGTTTGAGCGTTGTGCGCATACCCGGTTTTCATGCTCTTTTTTGACGGTGCACAGCTTACGGCGAAGCGTCTTCTCATCTGAGTCGGCCCGGACACAAGCGAGGCTGACAGGCTCCCGTCCCTCTGTTTTTTAGCGACACCTCTCCCCGTGCCTGGGCGGGATACACAAATCCGAGACCGAAGCGCTCCTTGACAAACGCCAAATATTAAAGTATATTAGAAATATCTTAATTACTAATATATAAAAAAGGGGGGAGCCTACCGTGAACGCAAAGAACATCGCCACAATCGGCAGCGGGTGTGTGGCGTGCGGTTGCTGCGTAAACGCATGCCCGAAAAATGCAATTCAGATCCACCTGGGCATACTCGCTCGCGTGGACGGCGAAACATGCGTTGGCTGCGGCCAGTGCGCGAACCGCTGTCCCGCCGCTATCATCACCGTCCTTGAAAGGGTGGCGTCACGATGAAACAGAAATGGTATGCATATCTTTGGCTGGCTGAATTGCTGTACTGGGTCCTGGGCTTATGTAATATCCTGTTTGCATGGCTTGGCCTGCTGTTTTTTGTCATTCCGCTGTTCGTTGCAATCATCGGGGGCAGCAAAGCCTATTGCAACCGCTACTGCGGGCGTGGACAGCTGTTCGAGTTGTTGGGGCGGAAGTGGAAGCTCTCTTGCAGCCGGACCCCGCCAAAATTTCTGCACAGCCGTTGGTTCCGCTATGGGTTTTTAGCCTTTTTCCTGACGATGTTCTGTTTGATGCTGTTTAGCACCTATCAGGTATTTACGGGTGCGCCGCTGAAGCAGACCGTCACTTTGCTGTGGACCATCAAACTGCCGTGGCAATGGGCAGCGGTCGACGTGGTCGCGCCGTGGATGGCCCAGTTTGCCTTTGGCTTTTTCGGCGTTATGATGACGTCCACCGTACTCGGGCTGATCACCATGATTTTCTTCCGCCCAAGAACCTGGTGCGTTTATTGTCCCATGGGAACGATGACGCAGGGGATCTGCAAACTCAAGCACCGGAAGGAGGGGTCCTGCTGTGGAGGAACAGGCAAAGAAAATTGCGGAACTTCTGAAACTGCTGGCGAATGAACAGCGTCTGCTGATCCTGTGTGCGCTGATACAGGGACCGATGACGGTTGGAAACATCCACGCGTTTACCCCGAACATTACCGCATCCGCGCTGTCGCAGCACTTATCACAGCTGAGAATGGCAGGGATTTTGGATTCCGAAAAACAGGGGATGAACGTCATCTATCAAATTGCGGATGAGCATGTCATCGGTCTTATGAGCTTTCTCAAAACGCATTATTGCACGGGAACAACCACTTTTCATGGATGAAGGGACTTCCCGCCATCCAAATCCCCCGCCTGCATCCTCAGGCACGGAAGGCGCCGCAACGCATTCGCCTTTGCGGCCGCCAGGGCGGCCATCATCCCCAAAAATCACCTTGCAATTCAATATATGGTGTGCTAGAATATCCATCGGCGCAACATGTGCCTTTTGTGGAATGAAACGGGAAAGGCGTGGTAACCTTATGAAAGTGGTCAAACGCAACGGCTCGGAGGCCGTTTTCGATATCACCAAAATCATCGCGGCCATTACCAAGGCCAACGACACCATCGAGGAAAGCGTTCGGATGACGCCGGTGCAGATCCGCCGGATCGCCGAATCGGTGGAGCTGGCATGTCTGAAAATGAACCGGGCTCCCTCCGTGGAGGAGATCCAGGACCTGGTGGAATACCAGATCATGGCCCACGGGGCCTTTGAGGCAGCCAAAAATTATATCACCTACCGCTACACCCGCTCCCTGGTACGCAGGAGCAACACCACCGACGAGAAGATCCTCACCCTCATCGAGTGCTGCAACGAGGAGGCCAAGCAGGAAAACTCCAATAAGAACCCGGTCGTCAATTCCACCCAGCGGGACTACATGGCCGGGGAGGTGTCCAAGGATATCACCCGCCGCATCCTGCTGCCCCAGGATATCATGGAAGCCCATGAGCAGGGCATCATCCACTTCCACGACAGCGACTATTTTGCCCAGCACATGCACAACTGCGACCTGGTGAACCTGGAGGACATGCTCCAGAACGGCACCGTCATCACCGGCACCCTCATCGAGCGGCCCCACAGCTTCTCCACCGCCTGCAACATCGCCACCCAGATCATTGCACAGGTGGCATCCAACCAGTACGGCGGCCAGAGCATCAGCTTGACCCACCTCGCCCCCTTTGTGGATGTCTCCCGCAAGAAGATCGCCGCTGAGGTAGAAGTGGAAATGGCCGGTCTGGACGTTTCTGCTGAGCGCAAGAAGGAGATCGTGGAGCGCCGCCTGCGCAACGAGATCAACCGCGGTGTGCAGACCATCCAGTATCAGGTGGTCACACTGATGACCACCAATGGTCAGGCCCCCTTTATCACCGTGTTCATGTATCTGGGTGAGGCGCGCAATCCGCAGGAGAAGGCAGACCTTGCCATCATCATCGAGGAGACCATCCGCCAGCGCTATCAGGGCGTGAAGAACGAGGCCGGTGTCTGGATCACCCCCGCCTTCCCCAAGCTGATCTATGTGCTGGAGGAGGACAACATCCACGACGATTCGCCCTATTATTATCTGACGAAGCTGGCAGCCAAGTGCACCGCCAAGCGCATGGTGCCCGATTACATCTCCGAGAAGAAGATGCGCGAGCTCAAGCTGTCTAAGGGCGAGACCGCCGGCAACGGCGATTGCTACACCTGCATGGGTTGCCGCAGTTTCCTGACGCCCGACCGTTCGGGCAACGGTTTTAACAACGTTGCCAACGCGCTGAACTACGACCCGAACAAGCCCAAGTACTATGGTCGCTTTAACCAGGGCGTTGTGACCATCAACCTGCCTGATGTCGCACTGAGCTCGCACCAGGATATGGACAAGTTCTGGAAGATCTTCGATGAGCGCCTTGAGCTGTGCCACCGTGCCCTGCTGTGCCGTCATGAGCGCCTGATGGGTACACTTTCTGACGCCGCGCCGATTCTTTGGCAATACGGCGCCCTGGCGCGTCTGAAGAAGGGCGAGACGATCGACAAGTATCTGCACGGCGGTTACTCCACTCTGTCGCTCGGCTATGCGGGACTGTGGGAATGCGTTTACGCGATGACCGACAAAAAACTTATCGAGCCCGAAGGCGAAAAATTCGGTCTCGAAATCATGCGCAAACTCAACGAGTACACCGCGAAGTGGAAAAAAGCGGAAAATATCGACTACTCGTTGTACGGAACGCCGCTCGAATCGACGACCTACAAGTTCGCGAAATGCCTCCAGAAGCGTTTCGGCGTAGTGAAAAACGTTACCGACCGCAGTTATATCACCAACAGTTACCACGTGCACGTAACCGAAAAGATCGACGCGTTCGAGAAACTCCGGTTCGAGGCTCAGTTCCAGGCCCTCTCGCCCGGCGGCGCGATCAGCTATGTTGAAGTACCCAACATGCAGCAGAATCTCGAAGCCGTTTTGCAGGTGATGAAGGCCAGAGAAGCCTGGAGCAGTTTATCGCAGATATCAAAGAAGAAATCGCAGGCCGCGTTAACCGCCCGGTTACTGTTGAAACAAAAGAAAATAAATAAGGTAGGGGTCAAAAAAATTGACACCTATGATACCAGATTGCTCCGTACTTTGTACTCCCGCAATCTTCAAAACATTCGTACTCCGCTCATTTTTCTTCGAAAAATGGCTACTTACTCATGTTTTGGCGTGTCCAAAATTTAAAAATCCTCGTGCAAGCTTTGCTTGCGTCGGATTTCCAAACTTTGGACACTGGTATTATCAAATAAATAAAGCATAAAAAATTACCTCTTGGAAATAATGGTTTCTATGCGGGCGAAACCGCAGAAAACTAAATTTCAGGAGGTAATTTATTATGCCAGCATTAAGTTGTTCCGCTATGACCTGTGTTTACAACCAGAACGAGCTCTGTTCCAAAGGAGATATCCGCGTAGGCGGAAGCGGAGCCAAAAGCTCCATGGAAACGTGCTGCGAGAGCTTCAAGGAGCGCGGTAAGGGCACGATGTCCAACTCCACCGGCTGCGGCTGTACGAAAATCGGTGTCGACTGCAAGGCGCAGAACTGTACCTTTAACGACAACTGTAAATGCGAAGCCGGAGATATCCATATCGCCGGAGACAGCGCATGCAGCTGCCAGGAAACCGAGTGCAGCTCCTTCCGCTGTGGCTGCGGGAAATAAATACGAAAAAATACGAAAATCAGTATTGACAACAGGATGGGAGAGTGCTATACTGCAATAGTCTGAGAAAAAGAAAGTAGAGTATCCACTCTCACCCTAGCGCAAACACGCGACTACGGTTCAATATTGATCTTAAGTTCTCTTTGTGTAGAGATTTATGTACAATGTTAAGTGGATAGTCTGTCTATCCACTTTTCTTGCGTTATCAGTCAAATCCGGTCCGGTGAGCCGAGTTTGATTTCGTTACACCGCAAAAGCGGGAACACAGTCTTTTATAATGATGGAGGTGCACTACAATTAGCGAATTAATGATTAATGAGCAGATCCGTGACAAAGAAGTCCGGGTAATTGGTGAGGAAGGACAGCAGCTTGGAATTATGTCCTCCAGAGATGCCATGAAGCTGGCAAAGGATGCCGGTTTAGATTTGGTAAAGATTGCACCAACGGCTAAGCCGCCGGTATGCAAGATTGTTGATTATGGCAAGTTCCGTTATGAGCAGGCCAGAAGAGAAAAGGAAGCCAAGAAGAAGCAGCAGACCGTCGAGCTGAAGGAGATTCAGATCTCCTACCGCATCGACACGCATGACTATGAGACCAAACTCAATCAGGCACGCAAGTTCCTGTCCTCCGGCAATAAGGTCCGGGTGGTCATGAAGTTCCGCGGGCGTGAGATGAGCCATATGGCGATGGGACGGGATATTCTGGAAAAGTTTCTGGCGGATACCCACGAGGTGGGGAGCTGCGACAAGAAGCCGGTTCTGGAAGGACGTTTCATGAGCATGGTCATCAATCCGCTTTCCAACAAAGCCAAGTAAAGTCCGTGTGCCGCACCTGCGGAACACGGTTCCGCAGGGCAGAGGATTGCGCTGCCTGTCAGACAGGGAACAGCCCGATGCGGGAGTTCCCGTAAGCCGTCCGGCTCGTACTTCCGCAGGGAGCCGGACGGCTCTGCACGGTTCATGATTCAGCCCGCCCGCAGGCGGGGTTCCATGATAGACCTGCACAAGACGCGGGACACAAACATTATGAAAGAAGGATACCCAAAATGGGAAAGGTTAAGACACAT
>ENA-ORSK01002324-ORSK01002324.1-human-gut-metagenome-genome-assembly--contig:-NODE-2324-length-12839-cov-2.708620_pt1 | contig 12839 bp, 9 predicted proteins | sample MGYA00242192_ERZ509159 | MGnify/ENA primary metagenome ERZ509159 (study PRJEB26280, sample SAMEA2338663) | human gut metagenome | biome: human gut; feature: human-associated habitat; material: faeces...
CGCGGTATTCGCGTGGGGGTCGTATCGCGGGGATATGGTGGTAAGGCTGAATCTTATCCGCTGTTATTGTCGGCAGATACCACAACAGCACAGGCGGGTGATGAACCTGTGTTGATTTATCAACGCACTGATGCGCCTGTTGCGGTTTCTCCCGTTCGTTCTGATGCGGTAAAAGCCATTCTGGCGCAACACCCTGATGTGCAGATCATCGTAACCGACGACGGTTTACAGCATTACCGTCTGGCGCGTGATGTGGAAATTGTCGTTATTGATGGTGTGCGTCGCTTTGGCAATGGCTGGTGGTTGCCGGCGGGGCCAATGCGTGAGCGAGCGGGGCGCTTAAAGTCGGTTGATGCGGTAATCGTCAACGGCGGTGTCCCTCGCAGCGGTGAAATCCCCATGCATCTGCTGCCGGGTCAGGCGGTGAATTTACGTACCGGTACGCGTTGTGACGTTGCTCAGCTTGAACATGTAGTGGCGATGGCGGGGATTGGGCATCCGCCGCGCTTTTTTGCCACGCTGAAGATGTGTGGCGTACAACCGGAAAAATGTGTACCGCTGGCCGATCATCAGTCTTTGAACCATGCGGATGTCAGTGCGTTGGTAAGCGCCGGGCAAACGCTGGTAATGACTGAAAAAGATGCGGTAAAATGCCGGGCCTTTGCAGAAGAAAATTGGTGGTATTTGCCTGTAGACGCACAGCTTTCAGGTGATGAACCAGCGAAACTGCTTACGCAACTAACCTTGCTGGCTTCTGGCAACTAGTTACGCCGCGGCAGCGTTCGATTGATGGAGTCATGAATGTCGCTGCCGCACCTCTCCCTTGCTGATGCGCGTAATCTTCACCTTGCCGCACAAGGCCTGTTAAACAAACCCCGCCGTCGAGCGTCGTTGGAGGATATTCCGGCAACGATCTCCCGCATGTCCTTGCTGCAAATCGATACCATCAATATTGTTGCCCGTAGTCCATATCTGGTGCTTTTCAGTCGTCTGGGAAATTATCCTGCCCAGTGGCTGGATGAGTCTCTGGCGCGTGGCGAATTAATGGAATACTGGGCGCATGAAGCCTGCTTTATGCCGCGTAGCGACTTTCGTCTTATTCGCCACCGCATGCTGGCACCTGAAAAAATGGGCTGGAAATACAAAGACGCCTGGATGCAGGAACATGAGGCGGAAATTGCACAGTTAATTCAGCATATTCATGATAAGGGGCCGGTACGTTCAGCCGATTTTGAGCATCCTCGTAAAGGTGCAAGCGGCTGGTGGGAATGGAAGCCGCATAAACGGCATCTGGAAGGTTTATTTACTGCCGGAAAGGTGATGGTGATTGAACGGCGCAACTTCCAGCGCGTTTATGATTTAACCCACCGTGTCATGCCTGACTGGGATGATGAGCGCGATCTCGTTTCGCAAACAGAAGCAGAAATCATCATGCTGGATAACAGTGCGCGTAGCCTGGGAATATTCCGCGAACAGTGGCTGGCAGATTACTATCGGCTGAAACGTCCGGCACTGGCGGCGTGGCGCGAAGCGAGGGCTGAACAGCAGCAAATCATTGCTGTGCATGTTGAAAAATTGGGCAATCTTTGGCTGCATGATGATTTGCTGCCGCTACTCGAGCGAGCGCTGGCCGGAAAGCTCACTGCAACGCACAGCGCGGTACTTTCGCCTTTTGATCCTGTTGTCTGGGATCGCAAACGCGCAGAGCAGCTTTTTGATTTTAGCTACCGGCTGGAGTGCTATACCCCAGCGCCGAAACGCCAGTATGGCTATTTTGTTCTGCCGTTATTACATCGTGGGCAATTAGTTGGGCGAATGGATGCCAAAATGCATCGCCAGACAGGCATCCTTGAAGTTATCTCTCTGTGGTTACAGGAAGGTATTAAACCAACGACAACGCTGCAAAAAGGGCTACGTCAGGCGATTACTGATTTCGCTAACTGGCAGCAGGCAACGCGGGTGACATTAGGATGCTGCCCGCAAGGCCTCTTTACTGATTGCCGCACCGGCTGGGAAATAGACCCCGTCGCATAAATGATTATGATAAGATTTATGCATTCATAACCCGATCCATCTGGAGGAACTATGGATCATCGTCTGCTTGAAATCATTGCCTGCCCGGTTTGCAACGGAAAACTTTGGTATAACCAGGAAAAACAAGAGCTTATTTGCAAACTGGACAACCTCGCTTTCCCGCTGCGTGATGGCATTCCAGTGTTGCTGGAAACGGAAGCCCGCGTGCTGACTGCTGATGAGAGTAAATCATGAGTTTTGTGGTCATTATTCCCGCGCGCTACGCGTCCACGCGTCTGCCCGGTAAACCATTGGTTGATATTAACGGCAAACCCATGATTGTTCATGTTCTTGAACGCGCGCGTGAATCAGGTGCCGAGCGCATCATCGTGGCAACCGATCATGAGGATGTTGCCCGCGCCGTTGAAGCCGCTGGCGGTGAAGTATGTATGACGCGCGCCGATCATCAGTCAGGAACAGAACGTCTGGCGGAAGTTGTCGAAAAATGCGCATTCAGCGACGACACGGTGATCGTTAATGTGCAGGGTGATGAACCGATGATCCCTGCGACAATCATTCGTCAGGTTGCTGATAACCTCGCTCAGCGTCAGGTGGGTATGGCAACTCTGGCGGTGCCAATCCACAATGCGGAAGAAGCGTTTAACCCGAATGCGGTGAAAGTGGTTCTCGACGCTGAAGGGTATGCACTGTACTTCTCTCGCGCCACCATTCCTTGGGATCGTGATCGTTTTGCAGAAGGCCTTGAAACCGTTGGCGATAACTTCCTGCGTCATCTTGGTATTTATGGCTACCGTGCAGGCTTTATCCGTCGTTACGTCAACTGGCAGCCAAGTCCGTTAGAACACATCGAAATGTTAGAGCAGCTTCGTGTTCTGTGGTACGGCGAAAAAATCCATGTTGCTGTTGCTCAGGAAGTTCCTGGCACAGGTGTGGATACCCCTGAAGATCTTGAGCGCGTTCGCGCTGAAATGCGCTAATTTCACTTCACGACACTTCAGCCAATTTTGGGAGGAGTGTCGTACCGTTACGATTTTCCTCAATTTTTCTTTTCAACAATTGATCTCATTCAGGTGACATCTTTTATATTGGCGCTCATTATGAAAGCAGTAGCTTTTATGAGGGTAATCTGAATGGAACAGCTGCGTGCCGAATTAAGCCATTTACTGGGCGAAAAACTCAGTCGTATTGAGTGCGTCAATGAAAAAGCGGATACGGCGTTGTGGGCTTTGTATGACAGCCAGGGAAACCCAATGCCGTTAATGGCAAGAAGCTTTAGTACGCCCGGAAAAGCCCGACAACTGGCATGGAAAACCACCATGCTGGCAAGAAGTGGGACTGTCCGTATGCCGACTATTTATGGTGTGATGACGCATGAAGAACACCCCGGCCCCGATGTCCTGCTACTGGAGCGGATGCGTGGTGTTTCGGTGGAGGCACCAGCCCGAACACCAGAACGCTGGGAACAACTCAAAGACCAAATCGTTGAAGCCTTACTGGCCTGGCACCGTCAGGACAGTCGCGGTTGCGTCGGCGCGGTCGACAATACTCAGGAAAATTTCTGGCCCTCATGGTACCGGCAACATGTTGAAGTGCTATGGACCACGCTCAATCAGTTCAATAACACCGGTCTGACGATGCAGGATAAGCGGATCCTGTTTCGCACTCGCGAATGTCTCCCGGCATTATTTGAAGGCTTTAACGACAATTGTGTGCTGATTCACGGTAACTTCTGTTTACGCAGCATGTTGAAAGATTCGCGCAGCGATCAGTTACTGGCGATGGTCGGGCCGGGACTAATGCTTTGGGCACCGCGAGAATACGAACTGTTCCGACTAATGGATAATTCTCTGGCGGAAGATTTGCTCTGGAGTTACCTGCAACGCGCGCCAGTGGCGGAGTCGTTCATCTGGCGGCGTTGGTTGTATGTGTTATGGGATGAAGTTGCGCAACTGGTTAATACCGGACGATTTAGTCGGCGCAACTTCGATCTGGCATCAAAATCACTCTTGCCGTGGCTCGCCTGACGAACCTTTTAGCCACTGCCAGATACGGCCAAGCGTTTCATAGCCAACACGATCGCTATGCATCAACCAGACCGGAGAAGGGATTGCCCGTTCCCACGGGTTAAGCGGCGAGTCGATGGCCAACTGATTCGCCGGGGCTGGTAGCGGATTTAACCCTTCCTGCTGAAAAAAGATCATCGCCCGCGGCAGATGTGATGCGGAGGTCACCAGCAGGAAAGGGGCGTCACCAATCGCCTGTTTCACTGCTGCAGCTTCTTCTTCGGTATCTTTTGGCAAATCCAGGGTGATAATTTGCTCGCGCGGCACGCCCAGCGATTGCGCAACTCTGGCACCTACTTCCGCTGTACTCACCGTATTGGTTTTTGCTACGCCTCCCGTGAAGATCAGTTTTGATCCCGGATTTTCGCGCCATAAGCGAATACCTTCATTCAGGCGTGGCAGACTGTTATTGATTAAATTAGAGCTCGGTGCCCACTGCGGGTTCCAGGTATAACCACCTCCGAGCACCACGATATAGTCCACTTTTTGCGAATTATTCCATGTCGGATAGGTGCTTTCGATGGGACGCAGCAGGCGGTCGGCAACCGGTTGCAAACTCAATAACAAGAGCGCCAGCCACCCAATGCTAATAAAAATCTTCCCGGTTTTTTGAAAACGGCTAAACCACAGCAGCGCCAGGCCAGCGCCAATAATCAACAACATCAGCGGAAGTGGCAGCAACATATTGCCAATCACTTTTTTCAGTGTAAAAAGCATCCTTTCTGGTTCCTTTTTTAACCATATAGCAAGGGATCGCCAGCGATATTACACCAGACGGGTTCATTCTCGCCGTGGCTGTGACAAAATAGCGTCTTTATCAGAAAACGTCTTAGCCAACCGGTGGAGAAAGCAATGCAGGATCGCAATTTTGATGATATTGCGGAAAAGTTTTCCCGTAACATTTACGGCACCACCAAAGGGCAGCTTCGACAGGCTATTCTGTGGCAGGATCTCGATCGCGTGCTGGCGGAAATGGGCCCGCAAAAACTGCGTGTGCTGGATGCTGGCGGTGGAGAAGGGCAGACCGCAATCAAAATGGCCGAGCGTGGGCATCAGGTCATTTTATGCGATCTTTCTGCGCAGATGATCGACCGCGCAAAACAGGCGGCAGAAGCAAAAGGTGTGAGCGACAACATGCAATTTATACATTGCGCCGCTCAGGATGTTGCTTCGCATTTGGAAACGCCCGTTGATCTGATATTGTTCCATGCGGTGCTCGAGTGGGTGGCTGATCCCCGCAGCGTATTGCAGACCCTGTGGTCAGTGTTGCGTCCAGGCGGCGTGTTGTCGTTAATGTTCTACAATGCGCATGGTTTGTTGATGCATAACATGGTCGCCGGGAATTTTGATTACGTGCAGGCGGAATGCCGAAAAAGAAAAAACGGACGCTTTCGCCAGATTATCCACGCGACCCGGCGCAGGTTTATCTGTGGCTGGAAGAAGCTGGTTGGCAAATTATGGGTAAGACAGGCGTTCGCGTGTTTCATGATTATCTGCGCGAGAAACACCAGCAGCGCGACTGCTATGAAGCATTACTTGAATTAGAAACGCGTTATTGCCGTCAGGAACCGTATATTACCCTGGGGCGTTATATTCATGTCACCGCGCGCAAACCGCAGAGCAAGGATAAAGTATGAGTGAATTTTCCCAGACAGTCCCCGAACTGGTTGCCTGGGCCAGAAAAAATGACTTCTCCATCTCGCTGCCGGTAGACCGACTCTCTTTTCTGCTGGCGGTTGCCACGCTGAACGGCGAGCGTCTGGATGGTGAGATGAGTGAAGGCGAGCTGGTGGATGCATTCCGCCATGTGAGTGATGCGTTTGAGCAAACCAGCGAAACCATCGGCGTGCGCGCCAATAACGCGATCAACGACATGGTGCGTCAACGTCTGCTGAACCGCTTTACCAGCGAGCAGGCGGAAGGGAACGCAATTTACCGTCTGACGCCGCTCGGCATCGGCATTACTGACTACTACATCCGTCAGCGCGAGTTTTCTACGCTGCGTCTTTCTATGCAGTTGTCGATTGTGGCGGGTGAGCTCAAACGCGCAGCAGATGCCGCCGAAGAGGGCGGTGATGAATTTCACTGGCACCGTAATGTCTATGCGCCACTGAAATATTCGGTAGCAGAAATTTTCGACAGTATCGACCTGACGCAACGTCTGATGGACGAACAGCAGCAGCAGGTGAAGGACGATATCGCCCAGTTGCTGAACAAAGACTGGCGGGCGGCGATTTCCAGCTGTGAATTGTTGCTTTCGGAAACTTCCGGAACGCTGCGTGAATTGCAGGATACGCTGGAAGCGGCAGGCGACAAATTGCAGGCTAATCTGTTGCGCATTCAGGATGCGACGATGACCCATGACGATCTGCATTTCGTCGATCGTCTGGTGTTCGATCTGCAGAGCAAACTCGATCGTATTATCAGTTGGGGCCAGCAATCCATCGACTTGTGGATTGGCTACGACCGCCACGTACACAAATTTATTCGTACCGCGATCGATATGGATAAAAACCGCGTCTTTGCTCAGCGGTTACGTCAGTCGGTACAAACCTATTTTGATGAGCCGTGGGCGCTAACTTATGCCAATGCCGATCGTCTGCTGGATATGCGTGACGAAGAGATGGCACTGCGCGATGAAGAAGTGACTGGGGAACTTCCTGAGGATCTGGAATACGAAGAGTTTAACGAGATCCGCGAACAGCTGGCGGCGATCATCGAAGAACAACTTGCCGTGTACAAAACCAGACAAGTGCCGCTGGATCTTGGTCTGGTGGTACGCGAATATCTGTCACAGTATCCGCGTGCACGTCACTTTGACGTTGCGCGTATTGTTATTGATCAGGCGGTACGTCTTGGCGTAGCGCAAGCAGATTTCACCGGACTGCCAGCGAAATGGCAGCCGATTAATGATTACGGAGCCAAGGTACAGGCGCATGTCATCGACAAATATTGAACAAGTGATGCCGGTTAAGCTGGCGCAGGCGCTGGCGAATCCGTTATTTCCGGCGCTGGACAGCGCCTTACGTTCAGGACGCCATATTGGCCTCGACGAACTGGATAATCATGCATTCCTGATGGATTTTCAGGAATATCTGGAAGAGTTTTACGCGCGTTATAACGTTGAGCTTATTCGCGCACCAGAAGGGTTCTTCTATTTACGCCCACGTTCCACCACGCTGATCCCTCGTTCCGTCTTGTCGGAACTGGATATGATGGTCGGGAAAATCCTCTGTTATCTCTATCTCAGCCCGGAACGGCTGGCGAATGAGGGGATTTTCACCCAGCAGGAACTGTACGACGAACTGCTCACCCTGGCCGATGAAGCAAAACTGCTGAAACTGGTGAACAACCGTTCAACCGGTTCAGACGTTGACCGTCAGAAGTTGCAGGAGAAAGTACGTTCTTCGCTCAACCGTCTGCGTCGTTTAGGCATGGTGTGGTTTATGGGCCACGACAGCAGCAAGTTTCGCATTACCGAATCGGTGTTCCGCTTCGGAGCCGATGTGCGTGCTGGCGACGATCCCCGTGAAGCACAGCGTCGCCTGATTCGTGATGGCGAAGCAATGCCGATTGAAAATCATCTGCAACTCAACGATGAAACCGAAGAGAATCAGCCAGATAGCGGAGAGGAAGAATAATGATTGAACGCGGTAAATTTCGCTCACTGACGCTGATTAACTGGAACGGCTTTTTTGCCCGAACTTTTGACCTTGACGAGCTGGTCACGACGCTTTCTGGCGGTAACGGGGCGGGTAAATCCACCACCATGGCGGCGTTCGTTACGGCGCTGATCCCCGACCTGACCCTGCTGCATTTCCGTAACACTACGGAAGCCGGGGCCACCAGCGGTTCGCGCGATAAAGGTCTGCACGGTAAGCTGAAAGCGGGTGTCTGTTATTCGATGCTCGACACCATTAACTCGCGCCACCAGCGCGTGGTGGTCGGTGTGCGTCTGCAACAGGTTGCCGGACGCGATCGTAAAGTGGATATCAAGCCGTTTGCCATTCAGGGACTGCCGATGTCGGTGCAGCCGACACAGCTGGTGACCGAAACCCTGAACGAACGCCAGGCGCGCGTGCTGCCGCTTAACGAGCTGAAAGACAAGCTCGAGGCGATGGAAGGCGTGCAGTTTAAACAGTTCAACTCCATTACTGATTACCACTCGCTGATGTTCGATCTGGGCATCATCGCGCGTCGTCTGCGCTCCGCATCTGACCGTAGCAAATTCTATCGTCTGATCGAAGCTTCGCTGTATGGCGGGATCTCCAGTGCCATTACCCGTTCTCTGCGCGACTACCTGTTGCCAGAAAACAGCGGCGTGCGTAAAGCGTTCCAGGACATGGAAGCGGCGCTGCGTGAAAACCGTATGACGCTGGAAGCGATTCGTGTCACCCAGTCGGACCGCGACCTGTTTAAGCATCTGATCAGCGAAGCCACCAACTACGTGGCGGCGGACTACATGCGTCACGCCAACGAGCGCCGTGTCCATCTCGACAAAGCCCTGGAGTTTCGTCGCGAGCTACATACTTCGCGTCAGCAACTGGCGGCTGAGCAGTACAAACACGTCGATATGGCGCGTGAGCTGGCAGAGCACAACGGTGCCGAAGGCGATCTGGAAGCGGATTATCAGGCGGCCAGTGATCACCTGAACCTGGTGCAAACCGCACTGCGTCAGCAGGAGAAGATCGAACGCTACGAAGCGGATCTCGATGAGCTGCAGATCCGTCTGGAAGAGCAAAATGAAGTGGTGGCAGAAGCTATCGAACGCCAGGAAGAGAATGAGGCTCGTGCGGAAGCTGCCGAACTGGAAGTGGACGAGCTGAAAAGCCAGCTTGCTGACTACCAGCAGGCGCTGGACGTCCAGCAAACGCGCGCGATCCAGTATAACCAGGCGATTGCTGCGCTTAATCGTGCCAAAGAACTGTGCCATCTGCCGGACTTAACCGCCGACTGCGCCGCCGAATGGCTGGAAACCTTCCAGGCGAAAGAGCTGGAAGCGACTGAAAAAATGCTCTCTCTTGAGCAGAAAATGAGCATGGCACAAACCGCGCACAGCCAGTTTGAGCAGGCTTATCAGCTGGTGGTGGCAATCAACGGCCCACTGGCGCGTAACGAGGCGTGGGATGTCGCTCGCGAACTATTGCGCGAAGGGGTCGATCAGCGTCACCTGGCAGAGCAGGTTCAGCCGCTGCGGATGCGATTAAGCGAACTGGAACAGCGTCTACGCGAGCAGCAAGAAGCTGAGCGTCTGCTGGCAGATTTCTGCAAACGTCAGGGCAAGAATTTTGATATCGACGAACTGGAAGCCCTGCATCAGGAACTGGAAGCACGCATTGCCTCTCTTTCCGATAGCGTGTCTAACGCCCGTGAAGAGCGCATGGCACTGCGCCAGGAGCAGGAACAGCTGCAGTCTCGCATTCAGAGTTTGATGCAGCGTGCGCCGGTTTGGCTGGCAGCGCAAAACAGTCTCAACCAGTTGAGCGAACAGTGCGGCGAAGAGTTTACCTCCAGCCAGGACGTCACCGAATATCTGCAACAGTTGCTGGAGCGTGAGCGAGAGGCGATTGTTGAACGCGATGAAGTGGGCGCGCGCAAAAACGCCGTCGATGAAGAGATCGAACGTTTAAGCCAGCCTGGCGGCTCTGAAGATCAGCGTCTGAACGCGCTGGCGGAGCGTTTTGGTGGTGTGCTGCTGTCAGAAATTTATGACGACGTTAGCCTGGAAGATGCGCCGTACTTCTCAGCGCTGTATGGCCCGTCACGCCACGCCATCGTGGTGCCAGATCTGTCACAGGTAACTGAACACCTGGAAGGCTTGACCGATTGCCCGGAAGATCTCTATCTGATCGAAGGAGATCCGCAGTCATTCGATGACAGCGTGTTCAGCGTTGATGAGCTGGAAAAAGCGGTAGTGGTGAAAATCGCCGATCGTCAGTGGCGTTATTCACGTTTCCCGGAAGTGCCGCTGTTTGGTCGTGCTGCGCGTGAAAGCCGTATTGAAAGCCTCCATGCCGAGCGTGAAGTGCTTTCCGAACGCTTCACCACGCTCTCCTTTGATGTACAGAAAACTCAGCGTCTGCATCAGGCGTTCAGCCGCTTTATCGGCAGTCATCTGGCGGTTGCGTTTGAGTCTGACCCGGAAGCAGAAATCCGTCAACTGAACAGCCGTCGCGTCGAACTGGAGCGGGCGTTAAGTAATCATGAAAATGATAACCAGCAGCGTATTCAGTTTGAGCAGGCGAAAGAGGGCGTTACGGCGCTGAACCGCATTCTGCCGCGTCTCAACCTGTTGGCTGATGACAGCCTGGCGGATCGCGTCGATGAAATCCGCGAACGTCTGGATGAAGCCCAGGAAGCCGCGCGTTTTGTTCAGCAGTTTGGCAATCAACTGGCGAAACTGGAACCGATTGTTTCGGTATTGCAGAGCGACCCGGAACAGTTCGAACAGTTAAAAGAAGATTACGCGTACTCTCAGCAGATGCAGCGCGATGCCCGTCAGCAGGCGTTTGCCCTGACGGAAGTGGTGCAGCGTCGTGCGCACTTTAGCTATTCTGACTCGGCAGAAATGCTTAGCGGTAACAGCGATCTCAACGAAAAACTGCGTGAACGTCTGGAACAGGCGGAAGCGGAGCGTACCCGCGCTCGCGAAGCGTTGCGCGGTCACGCAGCGCAGTTGAGTCAGTACAACCAGGTGCTGGCTTCGCTGAAAAGTTCTTACGACACCAAAAAAGAGCTACTCAACGATCTGCAACGTGAATTGCAGGATATCGGCGTGCGTGCTGATAGCGGGGCAGAAGAGCGGGCGCGTATTCGCCGTGACGAGCTGCATGCGCAACTGAGCAATAACCGTTCACGCCGCAATCAACTGGAAAAAGCGCTTACCTTCTGCGAAGCGGAGATGGACAACCTGACCCGCAAACTGCGCAAGCTGGAGCGGGATTACTTTGAGATGCGCGAGCAGGTAGTGACCGCCAAAGCGGGCTGGTGTGCGGTGATGCGCATGGTGAAAGATAACGGCGTTGAGCGCCGCTTACACCGTCGTGAGCTGGCTTATCTCTCCGCTGATGATTTGCGTTCTATGTCGGATAAGGCGTTAGGTGCGCTGCGTCTGGCGGTGGCGGATAACGAACATCTGCGCGACGTGCTGCGCATGTCGGAAGATCCGAAACGTCCGGAGCGTAAAATTCAGTTCTTCGTGGCGGTTTATCAGCATCTGCGTGAACGTATTCGTCAGGATATTATTCGTACCGATGATCCGGTGGAAGCTATCGAACAGATGGAGATTGAACTTAGCCGTCTGACCGAAGAATTAACCTCCCGTGAACAGAAACTGGCGATCAGTTCCCGCAGCGTGGCGAACATCATTCGCAAAACCATTCAGCGCGAGCAGAACCGTATCCGTATGCTCAACCAGGGGTTGCAGAACGTATCGTTTGGTCAGGTGAACAGCGTGCGTCTCAACGTGAACGTGCGTGAAACGCACGCCATGCTACTGGATGTGCTCTCTGAACAGCACGAGCAGCATCAGGATCTGTTTAACAGCAACCGTTTGACCTTCTCGGAAGCGCTGGCGAAACTGTATCAACGTCTTAACCCGCAGATTGATATGGGGCAGCGCACGCCGCAGACCATCGGTGAAGAACTGCTGGATTACCGCAACTATCTGGAAATGGAAGTTGAGGTTAACCGTGGTTCCGATGGCTGGCTGCGCGCAGAGTCTGGTGCATTGTCGACCGGTGAGGCGATTGGTACCGGTATGTCGATTCTGGTGATGGTGGTACAAAGCTGGGAAGATGAATCTCGCCGCCTGCGCGGTAAAGATATCTCTCCTTGCCGCCTGCTGTTCCTCGATGAAGCAGCGCGACTGGATGCTCGTTCTATCGCCACGCTGTTTGAATTGTGTGAGCGTTTGCAAATGCAACTCATCATCGCAGCGCCGGAAAATATCAGCCCGGAGAAAGGCACCACCTATAAACTGGTGCGTAAAGTCTTCCAGAATACCGAACACGTTCATGTCGTCGGCCTGCGAGGATTTGCGCCGCAACTCCCTGAAACGCTTCCAGGAACTGACGAAGCGCCTTCTCAGGCGAGTTAAAATTAAGGCGGCAGCAATGCCGCCTTTTCTTTTTCCGAAAACTCCGTTTCTGCACTAAAAAAGTGGCACATTACGGCGCGCTTTTCTTTAAACTTCTTTACATTAGGTTATGTAAAAACGTATCGGCGTTTATATACTGAAGATAAGCCTGATGAGTAACAGGCTTGCTCGTCATACTTTCGTGAGTATTGGCGTTGTACAGGCAAGTCGTAAAATAACAGCCTGGCTATTCAGAGTATGATAAAAACAGGGGGCAAGGGATGTTGCTTAATATGATGTGTGGTCGTCGGCTGTCGGCAATCAGTTTGTGCCTGGCCGTAACATTCGCTCCACTGTTCAATGCGCAGGCCGATGAGCCTGAAGTAATCCCTGGCGACAGCCCGGTGGCTGTCAGTGAACAGGGCGAGGCACTGCCGCAGGCGCAAGCCACGGCAATAATGGCGGGGATCCAGTCATTGCCTGAAGGTGCGGCAGAAAAAGCCCGCACGCAAATCGAATCTCAATTACCCGCAGGTTACAAGCCGGTTTATCTTAACCAGCTTCAACTGTTGTATGCCGCACGCGATATGCAACCCATGTGGGAAAACCGTGATGCTGTTAAAGCCTTCCAGCAACAGCTGGCAGAGTTGGCGATTGCCTGTTTC
>ENA-ORSK01002326-ORSK01002326.1-human-gut-metagenome-genome-assembly--contig:-NODE-2326-length-12834-cov-7.247985_pt1 | contig 12834 bp, 9 predicted proteins | sample MGYA00242192_ERZ509159 | MGnify/ENA primary metagenome ERZ509159 (study PRJEB26280, sample SAMEA2338663) | human gut metagenome | biome: human gut; feature: human-associated habitat; material: faeces...
AAGGAAAAATTTCAGACAAGCAGAACATGCTGCTGTCCAGGGGAATTGCGGACTGCGACGAGGCCGCGAATTTCCTTAACCCTTCCGAAAGCGCGCTGGAGAACGCATATCTTTTGAAGGATATGGATAAGGCCGTATCGCGCATAAGAAAAGCGATAGATTTTGGCGAAAAAATAGTGGTGTTCGGCGACTATGATGCCGACGGCGTGTGCGCGACGGCAATAATGCTAAGCTGCCTCAGGCGGCTTGGCGCGAATGCGGAATACATGATACCTTCGCGGCATGAGGACGGCTACGGCATGACCATGAAAAGCGCGGAGCAGCTTTTCAACATGGGCGCGAATCTTATAATAACGGTAGATAACGGCGTTAAGTCCGCGGCGGAAACGGAGCACTGCTACGAGCTTGGCATGGAGGTCATAGTTACCGACCATCATATCCCGGGCGACACGCTGCCCAAATGCGAAGCGCTGATACTTTGCAACAATGCGGACGAATACCCGAACCGGCATATATGCGGCGCGGGGCTTGCGTGCAAGGTGGCGGAGGCCTTGCTCGGCCGCGAAGCGGCAAGGGAATACATACCGCTTGCGGGCATTGCAACGGTTGCGGATATTGTTCCGCTCACGGGGGAAAACCGCGTGTTCGCCGCGCTTGCGGTCAAGGATATACGCCGCGGCAAATGCCCGGAGGGGATAAAGGCACTCTGTTCCGTGTCCCAAACAAAATTGCAGGACGTAAGCGCGGGCGATTTCGGCTTCAGAATAGCGCCGCGGCTGAATGCGGCAAGCCGCATAGAAGAAGCGGACGCAGCGGTGAGCCTGCTTATGGAGACCGAGCGGGAGAGCGCGGCGAAGCTGGCGGCAAAGCTTGACGAGCTGAATGCCAAGCGCAAGGCCGAGGAAAGCGGAATATTCAACGCCGCCTGCGAAAAGCTTGCCAACGAGGACCTGACCAAGCGGCGCTGCATAGTGCTGCACGGGGAGGACTGGAACGCGGGCGTCATAGGCATTGCGGCGGCAAGGATAGCGGAGCGGTTTTATAGGCCCACGGTGCTGCTGAGCGGTAAAGATACGGTCACGGGATCGTGCCGCAGCATAAGCGGAGTGAATATTCACGATGCGCTTTCATCCTGCGAAAGGTTCTTTTCCCGCTTCGGCGGGCATGCGTATGCCGCGGGACTTACCATGCAGCAAAAGGACATAGACGAATTCCGCGCGGCGATGGACGATTACCTTTGGCATAACGAGCCTGAGGAGAAGTTTATACCCAGCGCGCAGTATGATTTTGAAATGGAGCTGGGCGGCATCACGAAGCGCTTTGCGGAGGAGCTGGGCATGCTGGAGCCCTTCGGCGCGGGCAATCCGCAGCCGGTGGTGCTCAGCCGCGGGGTAAGGCTTGCCAACATGGAACGCATAGGGTGCGAAGGCAAGCATGTGCGCTGCCACGTTACGCGGGACGAGCAATATATAAACGCCGTGTATTTCAATTCCGGCGCGGAATTCAGAAATATGCTGGATATGGACAGGTGCGACGCCGTGTATACCCCGAACATAAACACGTTCATGGGGCGGAGCGAATTGCAGCTTAATATAAAAAATCTGCGCTGTGCCGAGCCTAACGACGTAAATGCGTGGATAGACAGGCAAAAGGGCAAATTTGTTGATGCAATATGCAGAAATGTTTTGTATAATAATACCCGTGCCGTAAGCGGACTTGCGTTTGCGGACACGGAGAAAAAGCTTATTGAGCTTGTTGACGCAAGCGCGATGGACACCATAGCGCTCTGCTTCACGGCGGCGGGAGCAAAGCGGCTGTGCGCACTGCTTAAAGCGCGCGGCATTTGGAACCGTATGGACGTAAGCTTCGGCAGCAACGCGAAAAGCATATGCGCATATAACGCGGCGGTGCTTGCGCCGAATATTGCGGACATGGACATAAGCCGCTACAAAAATATAATAGTTTTCGATACCGCAACAAGCAGCGGCATACCCGGCGCACTGCGCCAAATGAACGGGGATGCTGCGCTTTATGCAGCCAAGCCGAACGCGGCGGAGACGGAAGAGCTGATAGCTGGCATACCGCGTGACAGGGCGGATTTCATTGCGCTGTATAAGGCGCTGCGCTGCACGGTTGGTAAGTTTTATAACATAAACGCCATGGCGGATGCGCTATGCGCCGCAACCAACGCCCCGCGGTGCCATTGTGCGCTGGCGGCGGACGTGTTCTATGAACTTGGCTTTGTTACAAAGGGCAGCGGCGGCATACGGGTTGAAAAGGACCCGCCCAAGCGCTCGCTTGAGGAAAGCCGGACTTTTTTTGCGCTTAACTCCCTAAGGGAGATGAACGATATGTACTTGCAACTATACGAGGAGGCAAACCATGAAGCTTGAAGATACCATTCGCACCATACCCGATTTCCCAAAACCCGGAATACTGTTCCGCGACGTTACCACGCTTTTTAAGAACCCCGAGGCGTTCCATCAGCTTATAAGCGATATGGCTGAAGAGCTGAAGGACAAGCATGTGGACGTGGTGGTCGGGCCGGAGGCGCGCGGCTTCATAATGGGCAGCGCACTTGCTTACGCACTGGGCGCGGGCTTTGTGCCGGCGAGGAAGCCCGGTAAGCTTCCCTGCGAAACGGTGAGCTATGAATATTCCCTTGAATACGGCACGGATTCGCTGGAAATACATACCGACGCCATTCAAAAGGGACAGAAGGTGGTGGTTGTGGACGATTTGCTGGCGACCGGCGGCACGGCGCTTGCGGCGATAAAGCTTATTGAGCAGATGGGCGGTGAGGTTGTTGCCGTTCGCTTCGCAATAGAGCTTAAGAGTGAGCTTAACGGCGCGGCCGCGCTTGAAGGCTACGACGTTAAGGCTTCCATAGTATACTGATAAAAAGAACGAGCATATACGGAAAGGAGGTTTGCCGGAATGAGCAATGAAAAGATAATAGATAACAACGATGAAATGCGGCTGGACGGTATGAGCGAAGTGAACATAGACAAAATGGTCGACGCATCCGAGCATCATCTTATAGACGACGAGGAAGTAAGGATGCTGATGGACGAGCTTGAAAAGGCCTGCGCGGAAAAGTTCAGCGAGGATGATATGGCGCGGCTTAAAAAGGCCATGAACTTTGCATATAAAGCGCATCTGCCGCAGAAGCGCGAATCCGGCGAACCGTATATAATCCATCCGCTGGCTGTGGCCAAAATGCTGTTTGAAATGGGCATGGATACCAACACCGTTATAGCCGGCCTTCTTCACGATGTGGTGGAGGACTGCGACGGGATAACGGTTGAGGATATTGCCCGCGAATTTGGCACGGACATTGCGGAGATGGTGGACGGCGTAACCAAGCTGACCAAAACCGGCAAAAGCGACATTATAAGCAAGGAAGAGGCGCAGGCGGAAAACCTGAGGAAGATGTTCCTTGCCATAGCCAAGGACGTCCGCGTTGTTATAATAAAGCTGACGGACAGGCTGCACAATATGCGCACGCTTGAATATTGCAAGCCCGAAAAGCGGCAGCGCAAAGCGCGGGAGGTGCTGGACGTTTATGCGCCGCTCGCAAGCCGCTTCGGCATGGGCGCAATAAAGTGCGAAATGGAGGATCTTGCCTTCCATTACCTTATGCCGGAAGAATACGCCGCGCTTGAAAAGCAGATTGAGCCGCAGCGGCGAGAGCGCATGCTTACGCTCAATAAGGCCATAAAAACGATAGAGGAGCAGCTTGCCGCCGCCGGCATACAGGCGCAGGTGAACGGCAGGCCGAAGCACCTATACAGCATATATAAAAAGTTCCTCAGGCAGAACAGGAGCCTTGCGGAGATATATGATCTTATAGCCGTGCGCGTTATAGTGAACACGATAAACGATTGCTATGCGGCGCTGGGCATAATCCATTCCATATGGAAGCCCGTGCCCGGCAGGTTCAAGGATTATATAGCCATGCCAAAGACCAATATGTACAGGTCTTTGCACACAACGCTGTTTTCCGATACCGGCTTGCCGTTCGAGGTGCAGATAAGAACATACGAAATGCACCGCACGAGCGAATACGGCATAGCGGCGCACTGGATGTATAAAGAAGGGCGCGCCAATCAGGACGAGCTGGACAGCAAGCTTGCATGGCTGAGGGAGGCGCTGGAGCTTGAAAACTATGCGGATACCACAAAGGAATTTGTTGAAAGCATTCGCAAGGATTTCTTCAGCGACTATGTATATGTGCTTACGCCGCGCGGGCAGATAATTGACCTTGTCACAGGCTCCACACCGCTGGACTTTGCGTACCGCATCCATTCAAACGTTGGTAACCATGTTCAGCATGCAAAGGTAAACGGCGCGATAGTAAGGCTTGACTACAAGCTGAAGAATAACGATGTTTGCGAAATCGTGACCGCGCCCAACGCAACCCCGAGCCGCGACTGGCTCAAAATAGTAAAAACTCAGCAGGCCAAGGCAAAAATTCGCCAATGGTTCAAAAAGGCCAACCGCGAGGAAAACATAATCCGCGGCAAGGAAATGCTCAGCGAGGCCGCAAAGCGGCAGGGCAGGCAGCTTGGCGAGCTGACAAAGAAAAGCTATTATGACGATCTCCTCGAACGGTTCAACATGAACGATATTGAGGATATATACGCCGCGATAGGCTACGGCGGCGTGACCGCGACGCGCGTGGCGAACCGCCTGCGCGACGAGCTCGCCCGCAGCAGCAAGACCGACAAGAAAACCGCACTCGACAAGGTCGCCGAAGCGGCGGAGCGCCGCGAACAGAAGGCAGCCAAGGAAGGCAAGGCCATCCACGGCATCCTCGTGCAGGGCATCGACAACTGTCTTGTCAAGTTCTCCCGCTGCTGCACCCCCGTGCCGGGGGACGATATTGTCGGCTTCATCACCCGCGGTCAGGGCGTGTCGATACACCGCCGCGACTGCGAGAATTACCAGCGCAGCCTTGCGCATCCGGAGGAGTCCGCGCGGTGGATAAACGTCTCGTGGGCGCATAATATTACCGACAGCTACGTCACCTCGCTCGCCATCGCGTCGAAGGATCGTTCGGGTCTCGTCATGGACATCGCAACCGTCCTCAATTCGATAAACGCGAAGGTGCGCACGCTTTCCGCGCGCGACATCGGCGCGGGGCAGGCGCTCGTAAACGTATCGCTTGAGGTGCGCTGTCTCGCGGATCTGAAATATATAATGAGCAGGCTTGCCTCCATCCCCGGCGTGTCGTCCGTAACTAGAAACGGGAAGTAACGGAGTCGCCGCATTTACCACATTATAAGGAGAATCACATGAGAGCAGTTGTTACCCGCGTGCGCTCGGCCTCGGTCGAGATCGGCGGAGAAATAAAAAGCAGCATCGGTCAGGGCTTCCTCGTCCTTCTCGGCGTGCACGAGGATGACGGCGCAGCCGAAGCCGTGAAAATTGCCGACAAGATATGCGGGCTGCGCGTATTCGAGGATGAAAACGGGAAAATGAACCTCAATCCCGAAGCCGCGGGCTGCCCGAATCTGCTGATAATCAGCCAGTTCACGCTGTTTGCCGACTGCAAATCGCGCCGTCCGGGCTTCTCGAAGGCCGCCCGCCCGGAGAAGGCGATCCCACTCTACGAGAAAGTCATCTCCCTCTGCCGCGAGCGCGGCTTTTCCGTCGGCACCGGCGAATTCGGGGCGGATATGCTCGTCGAATCCGTCAACGACGGCCCCGTAACCATAATTCTTGACACTAAGGAGCTTTGAACCATGCTTATCAAGACCATCCCCGTCGGCCATCTTGAGACGAACTGCTATATCGTCACCGACGAAAATACGCTCGGCTGCGCTGTCATCGACCCCGGCGACGAGAGCAACACCATCATGGACTATCTTGAGGACAACCGCCTCAGCTGCAAGGCCATTCTGCTGCCCCCCGGCCACTATGACCACACGGGCGCGGTCGCCGCCGTCGCGGAAGAGACCGGCGCGCCGGTCTGGATGAACAGGCGCGACACCCGCAAGCCCACCGAGAACGACCCGTACCGCTACGCGCCGCCCGAGGGCTGCAATTTCTATGACGACGGCGACTGCGTGGATGTGGACGCGCTGCATTTTCAGGTCATCGCCACCCCGGGACACACGCCCGGCGGCGTGAGCCTTGTCTGCGGCGAAGCGCTTTTCACCGGCGACACGCTGTTCAAAGGCTCCTGCGGCCGCGTCGATCTCCCCGGCGGCAGCGCAAAGGACGAGATGCAGTCGCTACGCAGGCTCTGCGCCCTCCCCGGCGACTATGAGGTCTACCCCGGCCATATGGATCCCACCACGCTTGAGCGCGAGCGCAACTTCAACTATTACTGCCGCGAGGCGTCAAAATAACGCCCCCGCCGCGAATATTATACTCAGAGGTGTTTTTAATGGAACCTACACTTGTTATCCTCGCCGCCGGAATGGGCAGCCGCTTCGGTGGACTCAAGCAGATAACCGCCGTGGACGAGATGGGTCACGCCATCATCGACTACTCGATGTTCGACGCATACCGTGCCGGTTTCCGCAAGGTGTGCTTCATCATCAAGCATGAGATCGAGGACGATTTCAAGGCCAGCGTCGGCAAGCGCATGGAGAAGGTTTTCGACGTGCAGTATGTCTACCAGCAGCTCGACTGCCTGCCCGAGGGATACAGCGTCCCCGAAGGGCGCGTCAAGCCGTGGGGCACCGCGCACGCCGTGCTCTGCTGCGCGGGTACTGTCGAAGGGCCGTTCGCCGTCATAAATGCGGACGATTTCTACGGCCCCGGCGCGTTCTCCGCGCTCTATGACTTTCTGAAAAATGACACAAACGACCGCGAGCAGTGCATGGTCGCCTATCAGCTGCGCAACACCGTCACCGAGCATGGTCACGTCGCGCGCGGCATATGTCAGGTTGAAAACGGCCTGCTGACCGACGTCGTCGAACGGCTGCACATCGAGAAGCTCGGCGACGACGCGGCCTACACCGAGGACGGCGAGCACTTCATCCCGCTCTCCGGCAGTCTCCCCGTGTCGATGAATTTCTGGGGCTTCAAGCAGACGATGATGCAGGAGCTTAAAGAGCACTTCCCCGCATGGCTGGACGAGAATCTGCCCGTGAACCCGCTCAAGTGCGAGTATTTCCTGCCCTTCGTCGCAAACGCGCTCATCAAGGAAGGGCGCGGCACCATACGCGTTCTCCCCTGCCACGAGACTTGGCACGGCATCACCTACAAAGAGGATATGCCCAGCGTCGTCGGCTCCATCGCCGCGATGCGCAAGGCCGGCATCTATCCCGAAAAGCTCTGGGAATGAGCTTCTGACACGCGGCGCTGTGCCGCGGAATTCAAATTAAACGGAGGTATCATTATGAACGTTCTTGTCACCGGCGGCGCCGGGTACATCGGCAGCCACACCTGCGTGGAGCTGCTTGAAAAGGGCTATGGCGTTGTCGTTATCGACAATCTGGTCAACTCCAGCGCGAAATCGCTTGAGCGCGTGGAGCAGATAACCGGCAAATCACTCGACTTCTATCAGAACGACGTCCGCGACCGCGACGCGATGGAGCGCATATTCTCAAAACACGACATTGACTGCGTCATCCACTTTGCGGGGCTCAAGGCCGTCGGCGAATCCGTTGCCATGCCGCTCGAATACTATGATAACAACTTGTATTCAACCGTCGTTCTCTGCGAGACGATGCGCGATCACGGCGTGAAGAACATCGTTTTCTCCTCCTCCGCCACAGTGTATTCCGGCGACAACACCATGCCCCTGCGCGAGAATTCGCACACCGGCATGTGCACCAATCCCTACGGCTGGACGAAATACATGTGCGAGCAGATCCTGCGCGACACCGGCAAGGCCATCCCCGACTGGTCCATCGCCCTTCTGCGCTACTTCAACCCCATCGGCGCGCACAGCAGCGGCCTCATTGGCGAGGATCCGCGCGGCATTCCGAACAACCTCATGCCCTATATCTCGCAGGTCGCCATCGGCCGCCGCGACCATCTGAACGTTTTCGGTGACGACTATGACACGCCCGACGGCACCGGCGTGCGCGATTATATCCACGTTGTCGACCTCGCGCGCGGCCACGTCGCCGCGATAGACTACATGCAGACCCACAAGGGCGAGAACGTGTTCAATCTCGGCACCGGCATCGGTTACAGTGTGCTGGACATGGTGCACGCCTTTGAGCGCGTGACCGGCAATAAGATTCCCTACGAGATAACCGCGCGCCGCCCCGGCGATCTTGCAACCGTCTACGCAAGCCCCGACAAGAGCGCGGAGCTGCTCGGCTGGAAGGCGCAGTACAATCTCGATGACATGTGCCGCGACACTTGGGCATGGCAGACGAAGAATCCCATGGGCTACGGCGAATAAAGCCCGAATATAATATACAAAGACTTGCGGAGGTGATGCAGTGAAGGCACAGGAAACGGCAAAATACCGCCTGCTGGCAGTCGACTGCTGCGATGAGCTGGTGGACGCGATAAAGTCCCGCGCCCTCGGCGGCTGCATCTCCGCCGTCCTGCGCGCGTCCGCGTTGCAGGACATCCCCGCGATAGTCGCGGCGCAGAAGCCTGACGCCGTGGTGATATCCGGCGGCGCTTCCGCTGCGGTCGCGATCGACGCTGCGGAGCGCTCCTCCTCGGCAATACTCCTGCTGACGGACGACACCGCACTTCCCCGCCGCTGCATCCGCGCCGGAGTTATGACCGCGCATCCGGATGAGCTTGCAGCTGTTCTGCCCGCGCTGCTCGCATCCGCGGAGCGGCTGCGTACGCTGCGCGATAAGACCAGCTCGCTCCAGCAGCGGCTGGACGACAGCAGGATAGTCGCCCGCGCGAAGCTCCTGCTTATCTCGCGTCTCGGCATGAGTGAGGGTGACGCGCACAGATACATTGAGAAAACCGCGATGGACTCCTGTCTGCCCCGCCGCGATGTGGCCGAGGGCATCATCCGCACCTACGAAGAATAAAAATAGTGTACAAAAATTTTCTGTTGAAATTATGGATTTTTTACAGGCCGCCCCATTGACAAATGAGGCGGCCTGGAATATAATCCGCACATATTGAAACGGCAAAGACGTCGTGCATTGGCATGGTGTCTTTGCCGCTATTTTTTCAAAGATATGAGAGGTATGAACATGAACACTGTCACCGAACTTTTTGGCTCCATGGTTTTCAACGACTCCGTTATGCGCGCACGGCTCCCCAAGGACGTATTCAAGCAGGTGCAGCGTTCCATTCAGGACGGCAAGCGTCTTGACAGCTCCGCCGCGACCGTAGTCGCAAACGCCATGAAGGACTGGGCTATCGAAAAGGGCGCCACCCATTTCACCCATTGGTTCCAGCCCATGACCGGCATCACAGCCGAGAAGCACGACAGCTTCATCTCCCCCGTGGAAGGCGGCAAGGTCATCATGGAATTTTCGGGCAAGGAGCTTATACAGGGTGAGCCTGACGCCTCCAGCTTCCCCTCCGGCGGCCTGCGCGCCACCTTTGAGGCTCGCGGCTACACCGCATGGGACCCCACCTCTTACGCATTTATAAAAGACAACGTGCTCTGCATCCCGACCGCGTTCTGCTCCTACGGCGGCGAGGCGCTGGATAAAAAAACTCCGCTGCTGCGTTCCATGGAGGCCATCAACCGTCAGGGCATGCGCGTCATCAAGCTCTTCGGCAACGACGACGTCACCTCCATCCGCACCACCGTCGGCCCCGAACAGGAATATTTCCTCATCGACAAGAGCGTTTACGAGAAGCGCAAAGACCTGATGTACACCGGCCGCACCCTCTTCGGCGCGAAGCCGCCCAAGGGTCAGGAGCTTGAAGATCACTACTTCGGTACGATAAAGCCCCGCGTCTCCGCATTTATGAAGGAGCTGAACGAGGAGCTGTGGAAGCTCGGCATCATGGCCAAGACCGAGCACAACGAGGTTGCCCCCGCACAGCACGAGCTGGCGCCCTTCTTCACCACCACCAACATTTCCGCCGACCACAACCAGCTCACCATGGAGCTGATGCAGAAGATAGCAAAGAAGTACGACATGGTCTGCCTCCTGCATGAGAAGCCCTTCGCGGGCGTCAACGGCAGCGGCAAGCACAACAACTGGTCGCTCGTCACCAATACCGGCGTGAACCTGCTCGAGCCGGGCGAGACGCCGTACGAGAATGCACAGTTCCTGCTGTTCCTCTGCGCAGTCATTCAGGCCGTCGATGATTATCAGGACATGCTCCGCATCTCCGTCACCTCCGCTGCAAACGATCACCGTCTCGGCGCGAACGAAGCGCCTCCGGCCATCGTCAGCATGTTCGTCGGCACCGAGCTTGAGGACATTCTCACCGCCATCGAGCACGACATTCCCTACGGCAGTAAGGAGAAGGAGCTCATCAAGGTCGGCGTTCACGTCCTGCCGAAGTTCCCGAAGGACACCACCGACCGCAACCGCACCTCCCCGTTCGCCTTCACCGGCAACAAGTTTGAGTTCCGTATGCTCGGCTCCTCCGCGTCCATCTCCGGTGCGAACGTCGTCATCAACACCGCCGTTGCCGAGTCGCTGCGTCAGTACGCGGACATTCTGGAGAAGTCCACCGACTTTGAGGCTGACCTGCACGATCTGATAAAGTCCGTCATCGCAAAGCACAAGCGCATCATCTTCAACGGCAACGGCTACGACGAGTCCTGGATCCACGAGGCCGAGAGCCGCGGACTGCTGAACCTGCGCTCCACGCCCGACTGCGTCCCCTACTACCTTGCCGACAAGAACGTTGAGCTGTTCACCCGCCACCGCGTCTACTCCCCAACCGAACTGCACGCCCGCTACGAGATAAAGCTTGATGGCTACTGCAAGGTGCTGCACATCGAGGCGCAGACGATGCTCGACATGGTCTGGAAGGATATTCTCCCCGCCGTCAGCGCATACTCCAAGGAGCTGACCGACACCGCACTTGCGAAGAAAGCGCTCAGCGCCGACATCGACTGCAGCTTCGAGACCGATCTTGCCGCGCGCATCAGCGCACTGACTGCCGCCGCTGTCAAGAAGACCCGCGAGCTTGAGTACGCGGTCATGGGCGTGAAGGATGTCGAGGGTACGCTCGAACAGGCAAAGTATTACAAGGACGTTGTGTTCTCCGCAATGAACGAGCTGCGCATCGTCGTAGACGAGCTTGAGACCCACACCTCCGCCGAGTACTGGCCGTACCCCTCCTACGGTGACATCCTGTTCAGCGTTAAATAATCAAGTCTCCACTATATTTGCCTCTATATTTGTCCTGACACAAAACAAATCATCCGTATGATAATCATACGGATGATTTGTTTATTATCAGCTTTTGTCAGCCCACGGCGTGAGTGCTGAGGTATTCGAGAACCTTGCTGCATCCGGCGCTGCTGAGCGCGTGTCCGTCGCCGGTCGAATACTCCGATGCGAGCGAGCCGTTCAGCGTCAGGGCGGAGGAGATATCCGCGTAATAGACGCTTGCCTCGGTGCAGACCTGCTTGAGCCACGTTGTCGCCTGCGCGATGGCCACGTTCGTAAGTCCGTCCGCGCCGGTGTAATTCTCGGTCACGGGCAGGAGCGAGCAGACAATTATCTTCGTGTCCGGACTTGCGGAGCGGATGGAATCGATCAGTCCCTTGTACGCCGCGCGGAACGCTTCCTCCGATGCGGAGGCCAGCCCGTCATTGCCGACGCACAGCACGAGCAGCTTCGGCTGGGCTATCATCGCCGCAGTTGCTGCGGATATCTCAGAGCCGTCGGCCGGATATTTGATGACGCAGGACGAAAGGCTCTCGATGGGTATGGTGCCCGCGGTGCTGCCCCAGACCTGCGTATTCGCGCTGCCGCCGGAGAGCATTCCGTAGTCGCGCATCCCGATCATGGTGCTGTCGCAGATGAAGGTCAGGCTTGCGAGATAGTCCTGTCCGGCATTCTTTGTCTCCTTCAGTTCGTTCAGCTCGCCCGGCGCGAGCGGCGCCTGCTGTGCAGTGCCCTCGTCCTTGATGTTCGTCGCCGCGCCGAGATCGACTCCCGGCTTCTCGCTGCTGCCGCCGTAGCCGTGCGCCATGGCGAAGATCAGCCCAAAGAGCACCGCGACGAGGCATATTCCTATGCCGATCGCCCAAAGCGTATCCTTCAGTCCGGTAAGTTTGCCCATCATAAAAATCCTCCATGCGGCCCTGCCGCATCGGTCAAAAAACTGCCTCTAAAAACTCGGCGGACTGTTGCCAGTCCGCCGGATCATTTTTGAAATTAAGAGCTTACTCCTGCTCTGCCAGAGCCTTTGCCTCTTCGATGACCTTCTGCTGCACGTTGCCGGGAGCTTCCTCGTAGCGGACGAACTTGCAGGTGAAGGAACCGGCACCCTGAGTCATGGAACGCAGGTCGATGGTGTATGAGGTCATCTCGGCGAGGGGAACCTCGGCCTCGATGGTAGTCATGCCGTCCTCAGCGGGCATGGAGCCCATCATGGTGCCGCGGCGCTTGGAGTTGATGTCGCCGATGATGGCGCCCTGGTACTCGTCAGGAATGGTGACGAAGAGCTGGCCGATAGGCTCAAGGATGGTGGGCTTGGCCTTGGGGATACCGTCCTGATATGCAAGGCGGGCGGCAGTCTGGAAGGCCATATCGTTGGAGTCAACGGGATGGTAGGAGCCATCGTACAGAGTAGCCTTCAGGCCGACCAGCGGGTATCCGGCGAGAACGCCCTTGACGACCGCGTTGCGCAGGCCCTTTTCGACGGAGGGGAAGAAGTTTTTGGGGACGGAGCCGCCGAAGACTTCCTCGGCGAAGATCATGTCGTCCTGCTCATCCTGCGGCTCGAAGCGGATCCAAACGTCAC
>ENA-ORSK01002343-ORSK01002343.1-human-gut-metagenome-genome-assembly--contig:-NODE-2343-length-12742-cov-2.759991_pt1 | contig 12742 bp, 10 predicted proteins | sample MGYA00242192_ERZ509159 | MGnify/ENA primary metagenome ERZ509159 (study PRJEB26280, sample SAMEA2338663) | human gut metagenome | biome: human gut; feature: human-associated habitat; material: faeces...
CATCTATGCTGACAGGCTGCGGAAGCAGTAATGCGGCACAGGATACATCTTCAAAGAGCGGAAGTAGCGAGACAGCAGCATCTTCAGACAAAGGAACAACCGATGTACCGGTTGTCAACATGTGTGTGCCAAACATCTATGATACGACAGATCTTCAGATGGTAGAAGATGCGATTAATGAAATCACGGCAGAAAAGTATGGTGTAAAAATTAAACTTACTTTTGTAGAGTTCGGAAACTGGACAAACCAGTCCAACATGCTTCTGACAGGCGATGAGGCAGATCTGATTATGATTTACGGAACACCGCTTCTGACCTATGTAAAGAACGGACAGCTTGCCAATATGGATGACTATTATAATAATGCAAGTGAAGAATTCAAAACGGCAGCAGCAGAAGTATTTACAGATAAAGACTTAAAATGTACCAGCGTAAATGGTCATATCTATGCACTTCCGAATTACCGAAATCATGGAGATGTTATTGTACTCGATATTGACCGTGCAATTGCCGATGAAATGGGAGTAAAAGGCGGCGAGCAGATGTCCCTGGATCAGGTAGATGAACTGCTTGGAAAAATCCATGAAGCATATCCGGACCGGTACGCGATTGTTCCACAGGGAAACACAACCATGTCAAATGGTGGATGGACCTGGGATGGTCTTGGCGACATCAAGATGATCGGTGTTATGGAGGCTGGTGGTGATACTACCATTAAGAATCTGTTAGAAACTGAGGACTTTATTGATCTTACAAAACATACCCACAGCTGGTATACCAATGGCTATATGATGCCGGATTGCCTGAGCAACACAGAGACAGGCGACAGCATGATTTTAAATAAAAAAGCAGTGACATGCTTTAATAACGGTGCTTATTTTGATGAAACTGACTATATTAAAGAAGATCTTGTAAGAGTTCCGCTCACCCCTGCAAAAGCAGACACGACGACCATTTCCGGTATGTGCTGGGGCATCAGTGCAAACAGTAAAAATAAGGACGCATCCTGGAAAATGCTGGAAGTTCTTTACTCCGATGCAGACGTTGTAACGTTACTGACAGATGGTATTAAAGATCGTAACTACGTAGTAGATGCAGATGGCAATGCCGTATATCCGGATGGAAAAGATTATACGAACAATGGCTATGGTGCAATGCAGCAGTGGTGGCTGTATCCAAACTCTTCTCTTACTCCGGAACAGCCGACAAACGGATTAACAGAGAGCTTGAAGAAATTTAACGAGTCCGTACAGCAGACCCCGGCTTATGGTTTCTGCTTCGATACGACAGAAGTAACCGATGAGTACAGTGCATGCTGCAATGTTATGGATAAATATTATTCCGCATTGATGCTCGGTGCCGTAGATCCGGATGAGTATCTGGCAAAAGCAACCGAAGAGCTGAAGGCAGCAGGAATGGACAAAGTTATCGAGGCAAAACAGAAACAGTTTGATGCATGGCATGCAGAAAACAAATAGGACTAAAAAATCTTATCACACCAAATAAAAGGGCAAAAGAGAGGCACAGGATGTCTCTCTTTTCCAAAGGGAGGATCTTATGCCTGCGCGTAAACGGAAAAAAGTATCGAGAAAAATTATAGCATTGTATATCATGCTTCTGCCGGGACTCATTTATCTGCTGATCAACAATTACATGCCGATGGCAGGTCTTGTGATTGCATTTAAACGATATGATTTCAGCAAAGGAATTCTGGCTAGTGACTGGTGCGGATTCAGCAACTTTACGTATCTGTTTAAAACGAAAGATGCATTTAACATGATACGAAATACAATTTTGTACAATCTTGTATTTATTTTCCTTGGAACGGTAGTTGCTGTTGCCGTTGCGATTATGCTGAATTTCCTTCGTGGAAAGCTGAGCAAAAAAATTTATCAGACCGTGATCCTGGTACCATATCTGGTATCCATGGTTATTGTTTCCTATATTGTGTATGGATTCTTAAGTACAGAATCCGGTTTTCTTAATAATCTTCTGGTGCATTTGGGCGGTCATACCATTAACTGGTATACGGAATCAAAGTACTGGCCCTATATTTTGACAATTGTAAACCTGTGGAAAGGCTTTGGATATACCAGTATTCTTTACTATGCAACCGTTATTGGAATTGATTCCTCTCTGTATGAGGCAGCATCCACCGATGGAGCAGGAAGATGGAGTCAGATCTGGAACGTAACATTACCGGGTCTGAAGACTACCATTATTACGATGGTTCTGTTACAGATCGGAAGAATGTTCTTCTCCGATTTTGGTCTGTTCTATCAGGTGCCGATGCATTCCGGACTGATTTCCGAAGTAACGGATACAATTGATGTTTATGTTTATAAAGGACTGACACAGCTGAATGATATCGGACGATCTTCGGCAGCAGGATTTTTACAGTCGGTACTTGGCTTTATCCTGATTATGACAGTAAACCAGATTGTACGAAAAATAGACAAGGACAGCGCACTGTTCTAAGGAGGCAAAAATATGGTATCGAATAATAAAGTAGAGCAGGTAGTTTTACATACTATTTTTATCCTGCTTTGTATCATTGCAGCAGCGCCGTTTCTTCTGCTGATTTCTTCTTCCATTACCGAAGAGTCAACTCTTTTGCAGTATGGATATAGTTTCTTCCCGAAAAAAGTCAGTTTCTATGCATATGAATATCTGTTCCAGAGCGGCGGAAAAATTATCCGTGGTCTTGGTCTTTCTGTTCTTGTTACGATCGTCGGAACGGCCTGCTCTATTCTGATGACGGTTATGTTTGCATACCCGATTTCAAGAAAAGAACTTCCACACCGGAATCTGTTTTCTTTCCTGGTATTCTTTACCATGCTGTTTAATGGTGGACTGGTACCAACGTATATGATGTATACACAGATTTTTCATATTAAAAATACGATCTGGGCATTGATTATACCGAGCCTGCTGATGAATGCATTTTACATCATCATGATGCGATCATTCTTTGTAAGTAATATTCCGGATTCCCTGATTGAGGCGGCAAGAATTGATGGAGCCGGTGAGTTCCGCATTCTGTTCCGCATTGTACTTCCACTTTCGAAACCGATGCTGGCAACATTAGCCCTGATGGTTGGTCTTGGATACTGGAATGACTGGATGAATAGTTTATACTATATTACAGATGACAGTCTGTATACCTTACAGGCAATTTTGAACAACATCATTACCAGTATCACATTCCTGCAGAGTTCTACCATGGGTAGTGTAGCATCCGCGGTTGCAGCCATGCCAAGCACAGGTATCCGTATGGCAATTGCCGTTGTTGGTGTTATTCCGGTTCTGGTTATTTATCCGTTTTTCCAGAAATATTTCGTAAAAGGAATTGTCGTAGGCGGCGTAAAGGGTTAAACTGTAGAAAACGAAAAGGGGGTTTTTACAATGAAATTTAAAACAGAAAGAATATCGGAGCATATCACCAGAATCTATGGCTTCTGTACAGAGATGATGTACCTGGTAGAGGGGGAAAAAGATGCAGTGCTGATTGACACCGGAAGCGGTTATTTTAGTCTGAAACAGTGCGTCGATCAGTTGACGGACAAACCGGTGAAAGTGCTCATGACGCATGGCCATGTAGATCATGCAATGGGAGCCGGAGAGTTTGAAGAAATCTACCTGAATCATAAGGATGAAGCTGTTTATCGTGAACACGCAAAGAAAGAGTTTCGTCTGGAAGGACTTGCAGGTATGAATGCAGAAGGTAATGCAATTACGGAAAAGGATATGATTCCGGCAGCACCGTTTGAGCGTTTTCGAGATTTGAAAGAAGGAGACCGTTTTGAACTGGGAGACGTTCAGATTGTAATTTATGAGCTTCCTGGACATACACAGGGCAGTGTGGTCATGCTGATTCCGGAAGAGCGTACGCTTCTTCTGGGAGATGCATGCAATCCTTTCCTTTTCCTGTTTGAAGAATTTTCTACGGGACTTGCCACCTATGAAAAGAACTTAAGAGAATTTCAGAAAAAGATCGAGGGAACTTATGACAAGATTTTGATGTCCCACGGAGATGGAACAGGAAAGATCAGCACCATTGAGGATGTGCTGAAAACCTGTGAGGATATCCGAAAAGGAAATATTAAGGACGGTTACTTTGATTTTATGGGCGAAAAACACTATTTTGCTGACAATGGAACCGATACCCATATTTGTTATAATAAGCAAAGAATCGAAGAATAATAGCATACGGATCTGCAAAAGACACCTTTTTTCGCAAATGTTGTAAGGACTTGTTTCATTACATTCAGAATGCAGCACAAACGAAAGCGAGGTGTCTTTCTTTTGGGGATTTTTACAAATATATACATCTATGAAAAGAAGACAACTCTGTTTTACAGATTTTTAAGAATTATCTGTAAAACAAAGCTGTTTTTTGCGTGAATGATACGGTATAATAAGCGCGGGAGAGTGTTTGAAAACTATTTTCCAATACAAAATAGAAGTTATTTTTCGTCAAAGGGAACAGAAGAAAAAGGAAGGAGACTTTCCAAATGAGTAAAGGAAAAAAAGAAGGTCGTGGGACCATAAAGGCAGTGGTATATCTTTTGATTGTGATAATTCTTGCCGGAATGGTGGTTTATCTGACGCAGTCCCTGCGGCGTGAGAGGCAGCCGGAGATTACGGGAACGTTTATTGACAGCAAACTGGAGGCGGCAGGGGAGCTGACGTCGGCAAAGATGATTTACAATGGGCTGATTCATTATTCCGATGGAACAATTCCGCTTCTGACACAGAAGGCATTTAATATGACGTACCGCGCAGAAGTCCATGCGGGAGTAGATCTTTCCCAAGCGAAGACAGAGGTTACGGATACGGAGGTGATTGTGACACTTCCGGCAGTGGAAATCCTGGATATCTCGATTGATGATGATTCGATCCAGTATTACGATGAGAAGGCAGCACTTCTGAACTGGGAGCGGAAAGAAGATGCTCTGGATGCCATTGCGAGTGCAAAAGAGGATGTGGAGCAGCAGACGCAGGAGATGGAAGATCTGGAAACGATGGCCAGGGAGCAGGCGAAAACGCTGATTACCGGAATGCTGTCTGAGACGATCGGGGACAAAACCCTGGTTATAAAATTTGAAAAATAGTACATAAAGAGGATACCGGCACTTCTAAAAATGTGCGTTCGGAAAGTTCATAAGAGCTCCGGGCGCGTATTCTGTAAAAAAGGAGGGCCGGTATTTCTTATGGCAGAAATACCGGCATTATGAAAAAGAAAATCTATCTGAATTGGAAAAATTTTTAAGTTGGGACAACGAAGGAAAGATAGAGGAAGATGATTTGTTGTCCCTTTGTTTTGATACATTCAGTATAGTTGTCATATGTGAGAAAAGTGTGAATAGATTTTGAAGAAAAATTGAAAAATTATGTGAATGAGCAGCGGAAAGCATTTTATCCTCTTTTGGCAAGAATACTCCGGCATCTAAAGTGGAGATGAATTTTGTCCGTTATTTTGTGAAGAAAACAGGGAACATGAGATCAGCAGGGAACTGCTGAAATTTGCATAGAATTTGCTTGAAAGACCATACTTTTTTATGCTACAATCGTTTCATATGTTTGAAATAGAAGTTACGTTACTTTTGTGAGGATAGAAATTATGGACTATAAACTGCTGCTGGATACTGCAGTCATGGCAGGAGAAATCCTGCTGGAGAGCGGGGCAGAGACGTGGCGCGTGGAGGATACTATGCTGCGTATGCTGCGTATGTCCGGCCTGAAAACGGCGGATGTGCTGGCACTGACGACCGGTTTTATGGTAACATTGGATGACCCGTCGATGGATTCCATGACCGTCATGCGCAGTGTGGAAAGTCGTGCAACCGATCTCAACCGGATTCATGCGGTAAACCAGCTCTCACGTGATTTCTGTGAAGGTACGATCGATCTGGATACGCTGTTCCACCGGGTGCGTGATATCTACCGTGCCAAACCGGAAATTAAAAAAAATTTACTTGCGATGATAGCGACGACTGCGGGCTTTGCCATCATGTTCGGAGCCGGTTTTTATGAAATTCTGGCATCTGCGATTGCCGGATTCATGTCCGGTGTCGGTGTGTATGGAGGAAAAAGAGCAGGGGTGCAGTCATTTTTGGTGAATTGCATTGGAGCATTTTTCCTTGCAGTTACTGCAATCCTTTGTATTCATTATTTCCCGGGAACTTTGAATCTAAACGTTGTTATTATCGCATCCGTCATGCCCCTTGTCCCTGGCGTTGCAATTACAAATGCGGTATATGACACGCTGCATGGAGACTATATTTCCGGTGCGGCGCGGATGCTCGAGGCATTTGTAACGGCTGCTGCAATTGCGATCGGAGTAGGACTCGGCATGTTGCTGCTTCGGCCGCTGGTACGGTGAGAGGACACATACAGAAAAAAAAGAGGTCTAAGACAAGATGAGTATAGCAGGTGAAATTATACTGAAATCTCTGGGAGCCTGGGTCGCAATCTGGGGTTTTTCAAGACTGTTGAATGCACCGAAAAAGCTTGAATGTTACACTGCCGGTGTCGGTATGATCGGCTGGGCGGTCTATCTGATCGTGGAAGTATTCAACGACGGCATTCTGATGAAAAATTTTCTTGCCGCCGTTGCCGTCGCCCTGGTTTCCCAGGCAATGGCGCGTCATTTCAAAGCGCCGGTGATCCTTTTCGTGATCCCGGGCATTCTTCCGATGGTGCCGGGAGCCGGTATGTACCGCATCGTCTACTCGATCGTTATGGGACCGGAAAACATGGTTGGAACGTATCTTTTAGAGACAGCGACCGCGGCAGGCGCAATTGCCCTTGGAATTTTCCTCGGAGAAGCGCTACAGAAGATATTTTTTTACGAAGTCCACAGGTGATTTACGAAAAAAGTGAGAAATTTGCCAAAACCAAATTTTTTGCTTTTTTTTGTCGAATTTTATGATATACTTAACAGTGTATGTGCCCTTGGACAAAAGAAGAAATCTATAGGGGCATTTTTAACATCAGTAGACAAGAAGTCCCCCGCTTCTAAAGCGGTGGGATGAATTGTTAAAAGAAACATAACGGCAGTGGCGGGCGGAGAGAAATCGGTATCCTCCACTGACATGAGGCAAGTCACAGTCGAACTATTTTCGACATGTCAGACTCCGTGAAAATACCGACTGTGAGTTGAAACAAGGAAAAAAGAAGAGAAGTAAGTAAAGTGCAGACACAGAACTATGAGGAGCAAAAAATATGAAGTTTGAAGATGATGATTTAAAGGACGGTAAACTTTGGGCTGCCCTGCAAAAAGAGATTGACCGTGACCTGGCGGAAAAGGAGAGCGGTGAAACATTCCAGGAAGAACTGGCAGACATCGAAGACTCCATTGAATTTGAAAGCAAAGAAACAAAAAGCGAAGATCGGATCCCGGATGAGACTGCAAATTTAAGTAATCTGCGAAGTGTCCTTGAGGCAACTGAGCGTGCAAAAGACGAAGAAGCGAAGCAGAAAATGAAGCAGACCAAAGTGGAGCCTGTGACGCAGGACATCGAGATTTCGGAATTTACAGAAGAGGAAGAAGAAATCGAAGAGACGCCGGCTGAGACACCGAAGAAAGTCTCACGTGTAAGCCAGACAACCGAAAAACTGGAAGGTCTCGTTGATTTTGATGACGATCCGGCGGAGACAAAAACAGAATCGGAACCGGAAGAAGTGATGGTGGATGATGATCTGATCATCAACGATCCATTCGCAGATGAGGATGATCTGCTGGGAGAAGAGAAGACAGAGACCAAGGGTTCGGAGAAAGAAGTGCTTGGTGATCAGGTGGAAGCCGCAATGGAGCGCCTCGTCAGCGACACGGTAGGCCATATCCCAATGCCGGAAATAGACGATGAGGATGATGACTACGACGATTATGAGGATGACGACGAAGAGTACATTCCGCATGGCGCAAAACCGCAGAAGAAAAAGGGAAAAGGCGGTGCGGTTATCGCCGTTGCAGCCGTTGCTGTTATTGCTGTGGGAGGCTTTTTCTATGGAAGCAAAATGTTCCATTACCAGAATTATTTCTTCAACGGAACAACCATCAACGGAGTAGACTGCTCGGATATGACGGCCAAAGAGGCAGAAACGAAAATCAAAGAGCAGGCTGCAAACTATACCTTAAATGTAAAATTCAAAGACAATGATACGAAGAGTGTCAGCGGAAAAGACATTGACTATACCTATGCCGGAGACGGCAGCGTGGAGAGCGTGTTAAAGAAACAGAACAGTTTCCTCTGGTTTCTGGGAAATGGCGGAAAAGAGAAAGATTCCCAGGTCACCATGCAGTACAGTCAGGAAAAACTGGATGCGGTGATTGATGGATTTGACGAATTCCAGTCCGCAGACGGTGAGAATGCACCGGCCAGCGCCTACATCACCTTCCAGAACAATGAGTTTGAGATTGTGGATGCTGTTATGGGTGAGGGAATGGATCTTACCCTTGCAAAACAGTGCATCGAAAACGCGCTGATCAATGCGGATACCGAAGTGGATCTTGAAAAAGCAGGCGTTTACGACGGAACCTTGGTAACAGCAGATGACGAAACACTGAATGCACAGAAGGATCAGTTAAATGAACTGGTACGCGCAAGCATCACATACAGTATGCCGGATGGAACAACACAGGTTCTTGACGGAAATACCATGAAAGACTGGCTGGCAGTCGATGCGGATGGAAATTATTCCAAAGATGAAAACCAGTGGAATGAAAGAGTAAAAGAATATGTGGCAAATCTTGCGGCAGCGATCGATACCAATGGCAAGGATCACACCTTCCCGGCAACCGGTATCGAAGGCGGCGTGACCATCAGCCAGGAAGGCTACGGATGGAAAGTGGATCAGGAGCAGGAGATTGCAAAGATCGCAGAAGAAGTAGATGCTCACGCAGCAGATACAAGAGAGCCGCAGTATGCGCAGAGAGAGTTTGCTGCTTCCACAGAGAACAACGGATTCGGCAAGACGTATGTTGAGGTTGATGCCAGCCGTCAGCATATCTGGCTCTACAAAGATGGAAATCTGGTTGTCGACGGTGACTGTGTAACCGGTCTGATGGAGCAGAGCAGCTACACGAAGCCGGGTATCTACACAACCGCAGCAAAAGAAAGCCAGAAAAAACTGCACGGAGAGCTTCAGGCAGACGGCAGCTATTCCTGGGAAAGAGATGTGGATTCCTGGATTCCGTTCAACGGAGAGATCGGTTTCTACGATGCTTCCTGGAGAAGCAGTTTCGGCGGAAACCTGTATCTGACTGCAGGATCGACGACAGGATCTGTTGCACTTCCGACTGCAGTGGCACAGGCATTATATGACAATGTCGATGACGGAACACCGGTTATCATTTATTATTCCGAAGCTTATGAGGTAAGTGAAGATACGCTTACTGTGACACAGGCACCGGAAGCAGATGACGAAAATGTCGATGATACGACGAATACCACGACAGTAACGCCGACGAGAACGCCATCCTACACGTACGATGATTACACGCCGTCAACCCCATCAACTCCATCGACCCCATCAACTCCATCGACCCCGTCTACGCCGGAACCGACCGCAGCACCGACCGAGATCCCGTCTACGCCGGAGCCGACCGTAGCACCGACGGAGACCCCGTCCACACCGGAACCGACCCAGGAGCCGAGCGCACCGGATCAGGGAGACCATACGGGTGACGATGATTACCCAGGTAAGGGCGAGAGCTGAGAAAAGAAGAAATAGAACATAAAAAATACGCATTCCGTTATCAAAACAGGAATGCGTATTTTTTATGAGAAAGAAACTGTTAAAAATTAATTTTCCGGTACGAACAGTGTGACAAGATCCATCGGGGAAGTGATGGTGTAGTCCGGGTTTTCGGTCTGACCAAAACCGTATGCGGCATGGACAAACGGGATTCCGGCCTCGCGTGTCGCCTTGTAGTCGCCGTCGGTATCGCCGACATAGACCGCGTGCTGCAGATGGTTCTGTTCGATGATTGTACGGATGTTGTCTGCCTTTGCCTTTCCGGTATCGCCAGGACAGAGATGGCCTTTGAAATAGTGACCGAGGCCTGTGGCTTCCAGAAAAACTTCGATATAGCCCGCCTGGCAGTTGCTTACGATATAAAGCGGGTAATGTCTGGAAAGAATAGAAAGTGCATCGACAAGTCCCGGATAAACAGGAGCCGGTGTCGCAAGAAGTGCCTCATGCTCTTTGGCACAGCATGCCTCGATCAGTTCTAACTGGCGCTCCTTTGGATATTCGTGGAAAATGACGGCGGCGATATCCGGGAGCAGGCGGCCGAACAGGCCTTTTAACACGGCTCCGGTGAGGTTTGGTGTCATATCAGTTTCTTTTTCCATAATCTGATTCCATGCGTCGGCAACAACGTCTGTGGAGTCCCACAGGGTGCCGTCCACATCAAAAATAATACTGTCGATCAAGAGTTTTTCCTCCATATCTTAAGGGTTTTGGTTATTCTTTTAAAGTATTTATTAATTTTAATCAAAAACACGTGAGAGCGCAATGTTTATTTTGCATTTTGGAGGAAAATGTGGCAAAATAAGAATGATGTATTAACAGGAGATTACTATGCAGGACACAATCACAAAGCCATTATTGAAATGGTATGGCGAAAATAAAAGAGTGCTGCCGTGGAGAGAAAAAAAGAACCCGTATGAAATCTGGGTTTCCGAGATTATGCTCCAGCAGACGAGGGTGGAGGCGGTCAAGCCGTTTTATGAGCGGTTTATGCGTGAACTGCCCAATGTCGCAGCACTTGCGGTCTGTCCCGAGGAAAAGCTTTTGAAGCTCTGGGAAGGCCTTGGTTACTATAACCGTGTGCGGAATATGCAGAAGGCCGCACAGAAAATTATGGAAGTGTATGACGGTGTATTTCCGGCAGATTACGAAGCCTTAAAAGGACTTCCGGGAATTGGAAATTACACAGCGGGAGCCGTTGCATCGATCGCGTTTTGCATTCCGGTGCCGGCGGTGGACGGAAATGTGCTTCGTGTGATGGCACGCCTCCGGGAGGACGGTGAGGACATTTTAAAGCAGTCCGTGAAAAACCGCGTGGAAGCGGAATTGACCGAAATCATGCCGGCAGAAGATCCGGGAGCCTTCAATCAGGCGATGATGGATCTCGGCGCAATGGTCTGTCTGCCGAACGGCGCACCAAAATGTGAAGTCTGTCCGCTTTTTGACCAGTGTCTGGCGGGACAGCATCAGACCTGGACGGAATATCCGTTTAAAAAGAGCGCAAAGCCGCGCAGAATCGAAGACAGAACCGTTCTGTTATTTCTGGACGGTGCGCACACAGCAGTGCGGAAACGGCCGAAAAAAGGACTTCTGGCGGGACTTTACGAGTTCCCGAACTTCGATGGCGTGCTCTCCGAACAGGAAGCACTTGAAGAGGCAGAAAAATTCGGCGTGACGCCGCTTCATATTCAGGCATTGCCGCCGTACAAGCACATTTTTTCCCATGTCGAGTGGCATATCACAGGATACGCCATTAAAATTGCAGGAAACGATGTGGAGCAGGAAGGGGAAGAAAAAGCCGGATTGATTTTTGCGGATGCGAAAACCGCGGCTGAAAGATATGCCATTCCGTCTGCGTTTGCGGAATACGCAAAATACACAGATCTGGAACGTGCCTGAAACGGCAGAAGAGCAAAAAAGAGCAGGGAGAAAAAAGATGAAGATTTTATCAATTGCAGTACCATGCTATAATTCAGAAGCATATATGGAGAAATGTATCGATTCGCTGCTGGTCGGCGGAGAAGAAGTAGAAATTCTGATCGTGGACGATGGTTCCAAGGACGGAACCGCAGAGATTGCAGACCGCTATCAGGAAAAATATCCGACGATTGTAAAAGCGATTCATCAGGAAAACAAGGGCCACGGCGGAGCAGTCAACACGGGTGTGGAAAATGCGACGGGTCTGTACTTTAAGGTTGTGGACAGTGATGACTGGGTAAACCCAGAGGCATACCAGAAGATTTTAAATGTTCTGGCAGAAGTCGTACGCGGACCGAAAACACTCGACCTTCTGATCAGTAACTATGTGTATGAAAAAGAGGGCGCCAAGAGAAAACGTGTGATGCGCTATGCGAAATCGCTGCCGGAAGGCCGCTTTTTCGGATGGGATGAGGCGAAAGCTCTCGGCAAAACACATTATCTGCTGATGCATTCGCTGATTTACCGGACTTCTCTTTTAAGAGAGTGCGGCATGAAGCTGCCGGAGCACACCTTCTATGTGGATAATCTGGTTGCGTTTATTCCGCTTCCGTACGTCAAAACGATGTATTATCTCGATGTCAATTTCTACCGCTACTTTATTGGAAGAGCCGACCAGTCGGTTAACGAGAAAGTCATGATCGGCAGAATTGACCAGCAGATCCGTGTCAATAAATTGATGGCGGACGCATTCCATAATTGTCAGTTTGACAGTAAACATCTTAAGAAATATATGCTCAGCTATCTGGATATCATTACGACCGTGTCCTCGATCATGCTGGTACGTGCAGGTACTCAGGAAGCACTGGATAAGAAAAAAGAAATGCTGGAGTATATTCGTGAACAGGATCTCTGGCTGTATCATAAACTGCGTTACAGTATTCTGGGACGTGCAGCCAATCTTCCGGGCAGAGGTGGACGCAAAATGTTTGTAGCTGCTTACAAAGTATGTCAGAAATTCTATGGATTCAACTAAAAAACTTCCCCTTTATGGGGAAGTTTTTTG
>ENA-ORSK01002344-ORSK01002344.1-human-gut-metagenome-genome-assembly--contig:-NODE-2344-length-12738-cov-2.893953_pt1 | contig 12738 bp, 7 predicted proteins | sample MGYA00242192_ERZ509159 | MGnify/ENA primary metagenome ERZ509159 (study PRJEB26280, sample SAMEA2338663) | human gut metagenome | biome: human gut; feature: human-associated habitat; material: faeces...
CTGCAGCCTTGTCGGCACGGTAGTAGCCGGCGTCGCTGGAGGTCTTCGACTTGGCCTCGCTCATCTGCGGCTCTATCTCCAGCAGCTCCTTCTCCAGCCAGGCGTACATCTCGGCACGAGTGTAGCGCACGGGCTTTTCGAGCGTCGTGGCAAACGGTACGTTGCCGAAGGCGTCCATCAGGAAATAGTACTCCAGGGCGCGGAGGAAGCGTACCTCGGCCGTCTTGGTGGCGTCCTTGTCGCCACACTCGTTGATGTACTGGTTGCAGTAGGAGATACCCGTGGTCAGACGGGCGAAAAGGCCGTTGAGCATCGGGTGGCTGTCGTCGTATGTATTGTAGCAGAACTCGCGGATGCCGGCGTCGCTCCAGTGGCAGATGGCCTCGTCGGTGGTCATCTCGTTGGAATTCCAAAGCTGGCGGATGAAGCCTGCGGTACCGCCATCGAGACCGTCGATGTCGCATTGGTCGTCGCCCGTGCTATTGCCGGACATGGCCAAGTTGGCGTAGCACTTGTTGAAGAGTGCCGTCGGGTTGACCTGCGTGTTCATGTTCGGGTCGATGGGCTTGACGTCCAGGTCGCCCGTGCAGGAAGCCATGCCCAGAAGTGAGAGGGAGACGGCTGCTGCAGAAAGTAGGTTCTTTATATTCTTGTTCATGATGTTATTATCGCTAATGAGGGGTTAGAAGTTGAGGTTCAGACCAAGAATGACGGAGAACGGACGCGGATAGAGGTTGTCGTCGAAACCGTTGAACACCTCCGGGTCGATGCCGTCGTAGTTGGTGATGGTGAACACATTGGAAGCCGTGGCATAGGCGCGGCCTGAGAGACCATGCCATCCGCTGGTCTTGAAGAGGCTGGCGAAGCTATAGCCCAAGGTGATGTTGTCCAACTTCAGGAACGAGGCGTTGTGGATCCAACGGTCGGTGAGGTTGGAGGTGACATCGTCAGTCTGCCAGTCGTCGGCAACGGCCTGTGCGGTCTTGTTGCACATGAAGTTGCTGGAAGCCCAGAGGGCGTTCGGGCTGACATTCTTGAAGCCTTGGCTGATGTTGTCAAACACATAGTTGCCAATGTTGGCACGCAGAGTGAAGCCGAGGTCCCAGTTCTTGTACTCCAGGCGGGAGGACAGACCCATCGTGACGGGAGGCGTCGGCGACTTGTAGAAGTAGCGGTCCTCATTGGAGATCTTGCCATCGCCATTGCGATCGACCATCGCACCCTCGATAGCCTTGCCGTTCTTGTCGTAGGCCTGCTGATAGACCCAGAAGGAGTTGGCGGGATTGCCCACAGCGTTATACTCCAGGTACTTGTCGGTACCGATCACGATACTCGTGTTAGGCACGGGGAGTCCGTCGGAGCTGGCACCCGTCAGGTCGTCGATGCGGTTTCTGTTGTAAGTGAAGTTGTAGTCGATGGTCCAGTACCAGTCTTTCGTCTGGATGGCCTTCCAAGACAACGTTACCTCCACACCCGTGTTGCTGAGCGTACCGATGTTCTGCCAAGCCTGGTTGCGGAAGGCTGAGAGAGCCTGTGTCGGAGCGTAGTTGAGCAGGTCGGTGGTCTTGCGGTAATACCAATCGACCGTACCCGTGAGGCGCTGGTCAAGGATACCCCAGTCCAAACCGATGTTGTACGTGGTCGTCGTCTCCCACTTCAGGTCAGGCGTATAGTTGTCCGGACGATTGAGCGTACCGTCGCCGTCTGCGGGGTAGTAGGCACCCGTGCCCTGGTTGCGCGTATAGGTCGGGATCCAGGCATAGTCGTTGTTCACGTCCTGCTGACCCGTCATACCCCATCCGAGGCGGAGCTTCAAGTCAGAGAGCCAAGAGATTTCCTTGAGCTTGTTCTCCTCGCTGGCCTTCCAAGCGAAGGCAAATGACGGGAACCATGCCCAGTGCTCCTTGAAGCGTGAGGAACCGTCGTCACGAACGGTTGCCGTGAGATAGTAGCGGTCCATGAAGCTCCAGTTGGCACGACCGAAGAAGGAGACAAGGTAGTTCTCTGTCTTATAGGCCTTCATCGACGGATTGTAAATCTGTCCGGCCAGCGATCCCGTGATCTCGTTGCCGTTGGCATCGACGAGCGGCTTTCCATAGTGATCAACATAGGTGCCGGTCTTGGTGTTGCCCGCACCATAGATGCCCCAGTAGTTGTTGTCCGTGCCACGATAGAAGCGCTGATATTCATAACCACCCATGATGTCGATGTGGTGCTGGTGAGCGTCGTTGAAGTCGTGGTAGTACTGGGCGTAGGCCGAGAGCGAGAGGTTGCGCTTCACGATGCGCTCCCATCCATGGCTGCCGTAGTAGCTGTCGTTGTTGCTCTGGTAGGCCGGCGAGATGTCTGTATTCTGCTTACCGCTTGCGATATCGGCACCCAGCGTGGCGTGGAGGCGGAGATCCTCAAATCCATGTACCTTGTAGTCGAAGTCGGCGCTGCCGATAAACTCGCGGCTATGTGCGACGTCGTTCTTCTCGTTGAGCACGGAGAGCGGGTTGCGCGTAGCCAGCTCGTTGTAGGTGTACATCCAGTTGGGGTCGCTATAGTTGCCCGACTTCGGCCAGGCGAAGTAGCCGTGGAAGTTGTTCAGCGTCTGGTTGAGGTTGTCTCCGAAGAATTTTCTGTGATACTCGGAGGTGTAGCCATACGGGCTCTGGGTCGGGTCCATATTGACTGCCGCGCCCACGGCCGATCCGTCGGCATAGCGGTTCTTGGCGTACATGCCCTTGGCGTTGAGCGTGATGTTGAGGTGGTTGTTGAGGAGCGACGGGGTGAGGGTGACGGAAGCCGTGGCACGCTGGAAGCGTGAGGTCTTCAGGATACCCTGCTCGTCGGTGAAACCTGCGCTCACACGATAGGGGAGAGCCTGGCCTACTGCGCCGCTGACCGTCAGGTTGTGGTCATGGCTGATGGACGTCTGATAGATCAGGTCCTGCCAGTCGGTGTCTGCCGTACCCAGGGCACGGTAGGGGTCGCTGTCCTCGCCCCACTTGCTGCGGATGAGGTCGCGGAATCCGGCTGCGTCGAGCACGTCGATGGTCTTCTTCTTCCAGCCGAGCGTCACGCTACCGTTGTACGATACCTTCACGTCGCCCGCGTGGCCCTTCTTTGTCGTGATGATGATGACACCATTGGAACCGCGGCTACCGTAGATGGCGGTGGCAGAAGCGTCTTTCAGCACGTTGAAGGACTCGATGTCCTGCGGGTTGATGGCCGAGAGGATGTTGGCCACACCTTTCACACCATTGTTGTCGATAGGCACGTTGTCGATGACGATCAACGGATCATTGCTGGCGTTGAGGGACGAGCCGCCACGGATGCGGATGTTGGACTTGGCGCCCGGCGTACCATTCTCGCTGGTGATAGCCACACCGGCCACCTTACCCACGAGCAAGTCCTGGGCGTTGACCACCACACCCTTGTTCTTGCCGTCTGGTTTCAAGGCGGCGACAGATCCAGTCAGGTCCTTCTTCTTGACCACGCCGTAGCCGATGACGACCACCTCGTTGAGCGACTGGGCCGCGTCATCCTGCATGGTGATGACCATGTTGTCCTGCGCCGTCACTTGCTGCTTCTTGTAGCCGATGTAGGAGATGGTCAAGGTCTGTCCGGGTTGCACGCTGAGCGAGAAGTTACCGTCCAAGTCGGTCACGGTACCATTGCTCGTTCCGTTGATCAGCACGCTCGCGCCGATAATCGGCTCGCCGGAAGCATCTTTCACGGAGCCTTTCACCGTACTTTGGGCGAAAGCACCTACTGAGAGAGCTAAGCCCGCTGCTAGGGCCAGCATTCTCGCAGGGAATTTGGGTTTAACCTGCTTCATCTTTTTGCTTTTTTGTTAGTTATTTATAAATGTAATGATTGCCTTTAAAAATGACCTTCATACCCTCCGTGGGGAATTTCTACATGCAAAATTAGGATTTTGAGTATTATTAAATACTATTTTTTACGAAAAATCGTTTGTCATATTGTGCAAAGGTTTGCATTAACAATCGTCAAGTTATGTCCTTGATAGAAATCAATAAATGATAGTATAATCGTATTTTTGCAACATAAAAACAGACAATAGTCCGCCATTACACTCAAAACATGAAAGATCAGCCCATACTGACGATGAAGGATATGGCCGAGGCCTTGGGAGTCTCAGTATCGACCATTTCCCGTGCGCTGAAGGATAATCCTCGCATCAGTCCTGAGAAGCGAGAGGCCATCCAAAGGTTTGCGCGCGAACATCATTTCTCTCCCAATCCGTTGGCAGAGTCGCTGCGCAAGAGCCGCACGGAGGCGCCCAAGCTCATCGGAGTCATCATCCCCGAGTTTGTCCACTACTATTTCGCCTCCGTTCTCACGGGTATCGAGGAGACGGCCTGGGAACGGGGCTACCGCATCCTGGTCGCCACGAGCAACGAGCGCTACGACCGCGAGGTAGAGATCTGCCAGTCCTTCTATGAGAACCGCGCCTGCGGCATCATCATCTCCCAGGCCAAGGACACGAAGTGCTATGACCACTTCACGGAACTCATGAACCATGGCATCCCCATGGTCTTCTACGACCGTATCTGTACGGGCGTGGACGCGTCGCGCGTGGTGGTAGACGACTACATGGGGGCGTTTACTGCCGTTAGCCATCTGATCAAGACGGGCTGTCGTCGCATTGCCTACTATAGTTCGCCGATGAATTTGGAGATTTCCAAAAATCGCTATAACGGGTGGCATGACGCCTTGGTGCGCAATGGCTTGCCGGCTGGCAACGACCTGTTGTTCATGTGCGACAACCGCGAACAGGCGGAGTGTATCACCCCCGACGTCCTCTCCCGCGAGCAGATACCCGACGCGTTCTTCGCCACCAACGACGATACGGCCATCGGCATCCTCTATGCGGCCAAGCGGATGGGCTACCGTGTGCCCGAGGACCTGTCGATCTGCGGGTTCACCAATGGCGAGCGTGCCATCGCCTGCGATCCGATGCTCACGACCGTCGAGCAGCGAGGCCGGGCCGTGGGCGAGGAGGCTGCCCGTATCCTCATAGGACAGGTGGAGGGCACCATTCCCAAGGACAAGGTCGAGCGACGTGTCATTCGTACCCGTCTCGTCCTGAGAGGCACAACACGATAGCCCTCCGCTCCCAACTAAAAAATAACATCAACCGACAACAATAACTGAAACATACATGAAACAGAAACCCGATTTGAGTTTTCGGAAGCTGTGGGATCTCAGCTTCGGATTCTTTGGCGTACAGATAGCCTACGCCCTACAGAGCGCGAATATTGCGCGCATTTTTGCCACGCTTGGTGCCGATCCCCACTCGCTGAGCTATTTTTGGATCCTCCCGCCCCTGATGGGCATCCTCGTCCAGCCTATCGTCGGATCTTGCAGCGACCGCACCTGGACGCGCTTTGGCCGTCGCATCCCCTATCTCTTTGTCGGCGCGGCCGTGGCGGTACTCGTCATGTGTCTCCTCCCCAATGCGGGCAGCTTCGGCATGGCGGTTTCCGCAGCCATGGTCTTCGGCCTCGTCACGTTGATGTTTCTCGACACGAGCATCAATATGGCCATGCAGCCGTTTAAGATGCTTGTCGGCGACATGGTCAACGAGAAGCAGAAGGCCCTGGCCTATAGCATACAGAGTTTTCTTTGCAATGCGGGATCACTCGTCGGCTATGTCTTCCCGTTCTTCTTCACCGCCTTGGGCATTGCCAATACCGCGCCCTCGGGTGTCGTCCCCGATTCTGTGATCTGGTCGTTCTATATTGGTGCGGCCATCCTGATTCTCTGCGTCATCTATACTACCGCGAGGGTCAAGGAGTGGACACCCGCAGAGTATACTGAGTACAACGGCACCAATAGTTCCGTGGAGCAGGAAGAAGCGGGTAAGGGCGACTGGCTGACGCTCCTGCGCCATGCGCCCGCCACGTTCTGGAAGGTCGGCCTCGTGCAGTTCTTCTGCTGGTTTGCCTTTATGTATATGTGGACCTACACCAACGGCACGGTAGCGGCCAACTGCTGGGGCGTCGATATGTTCTCTGCCGATGCTACCGCCACCTCGGGCTACCAGGAGGCAGGCAACTGGGTGGGAATGCTCTTTGCCGTTCAGGCGATCGGTTCGGTGATATGGGCCATGGTGCTGCCGCAGATTCGTCGTCGCAAACTGGCCTATAGTCTGAGTCTGCTGCTGGGAGGCGTGGGCTTCGTGATGGCCGCCTTCGTGATGGACAAGTACCTGATGTTCGTGCCTTTCCTCCTGATTGGTTGTGCCTGGGCCGCCATGCTCGCCATGCCCTTCACCTTTGTCACCAATGCCCTCCAGGGCTACGGCCACATGGGGGCCTACCTCGGCCTCTTCAATGGCACGATCTGCGTGCCCCAGATTATTGCTGCCGCCCTTGGTGGTGTCATCCTTGCCCTCGTGGGTTCCGTCCAGGCCCACATGATGATCGTGGCGGGCATCGCCTTGGTCATTGGTGCCCTTGTTGTGGGCTGGATCAAGGACGCCTAATCGCCTAAGGCAGTATTGCCAGTTGTTCCCATACCCATACGAAAAAATCCCCACCTGCTTGGCAGAGCCTGCAGGTGGGGATTTCCTTATACTATATTGCAAATCGACGATCGACTTGCCGACAAGTTGCTTACTCCTCCGGAGCCTTGTCGATGAGGTCCATAAACTGGTCGAGCTTCGGCGTGATGATGATCTGCGTGCGGCGGTTGCGCTGCTTGCCCAGCTCCGTGTCGTTGCCAGCAAGCGGGTTCCACTCACCACGTCCACCAGCCGTGAGACGCTTCGGATCAACACCGAAATGCTCCTGCAGGTAGAGGGCTACACTCGTAGCACGCAAGGCCGAGAGGTCCCAGTTGTTGCGGATGTTGCGCATCTTCTCGTTGGCCGTGTTGATGGGTACGTTGTCCGTATTACCCTCGATCAGCACGTCATAGTCTCTGTAGTCCATGATGATCTTGGCGATCTTGCTCAGCGTCTGCTCGGCGCGCTCGTTCACCTCGTAGCTACCGCTCTTGTAGAGCATGTTGTCAGCCAGCGAGATATAGACCACACCCTTGAGCACCTGCACATCGACCTCCTTCAGCTCCTCGCGAGACAGCGAACGCGTCAGGTTGTTGGTCAGCACCATGTTGAGCGAGTCGCTCTTCGTCTTCACCTCCACTAGGTGGCGGATGTATTGGTTAGACTCGTTGATCTGATCGACGAGCTTCGAGATGTTCACGTTGTTCTTGTCCGCGTTGTTGAGGCTTCGGTCAAGACTTCCCTGCAGAGCAGCCGCACTTGCTTTGGCCTGTGCGAGCTGGTCCTCCAAGCTCTTGATGCGTGCGTTGTTGGCCGCGATGGTCTCCTTCGCACTCTGATACTCACTCGTCAGTTGACGATTCTCGTTCTGACAGTTCTCCAAATCCTTCTTGCTGGCACAACCCGACAGCACGAGGCAACCGATGGCCAGGGCAGAAAATAAAGTTCTCTTCTTCATAATTCTTATTGTCTTTTGTATTTGTTCTTAATAATAGATGCTCTCTGACGAAGATGGCGGCGGGGCGTGATGAGAGTCTTGCTCTCAAATTGCCGAGTGCAGCCTAACTTTTGCAAAGTTATGACTAAGACGATGAAAACCGCCAGTTGTTGCATCCATTTAAAGTAATTTAACCAAGCATTTTGCCTATTATTGAATCTTAACAAGGAATCTTTCGTAAATTTGTGGCATGAAAAAAATCGTATCCCTTTTCACCCTGTTGCTCACGACCTTGGCTTCGTGGGCCATTGACGACGGCGTCCCCCATGCGCTTGCTCAGCAGCGCAGTCGCGAAATCACGAATGTCAGTTATCTGCTTCGCCTCCACATCCCTGCCGAGCGAGCACAGAGGGTGGCCGGCAAGGCTACGGTCCTTTTCCATTGGGTCGGCAAGGGCGACCTCGTCCTTGACTTCACAGGATCGCTCACGGGGCAGCCTTCCGTCAATGGGCGTAGCTTACCGAAGGCGCGGGTGGAGCAGGAGCATATTGTCATCCCGAAGCGTCTGCTTCGCAAGGGTGCCAACCGTGTTGAACTGGAGTTTGCGAGTAGCGACGCCTCCCTCAACCGCCACGACGACTATCTCTATACGCTCTTCGTCCCAGCCAATGCGCGTAGCGTCTTCCCCTGTTTCGACCAGCCCGACCTCAAGGCTCTTTTCTCGCTCCAGCTCACCCTCCCCGAGGGGTGGGACTATGTCACGAGTGCCGACCCCAAGCATCCTATACCCACCTACCTTTTCTCCTTTGCCGCAGGTAACTTTCAGCGCAAGACGGCCACCATCGACGGCCGGACAATGAACGCACTCTATCGAGAGACCGATCCCGAGAAGGTGAAGCAACTAGACAAGTGCTTTGCTGAGGCCGCATGGTCTATCCGCTGGCTGGAGAACTATACCGGCATTGCCTATCCCTTCTCCAAATACGACATTGTCGTTCTCCCTGGCTATCAGTTTGGTGGCATGGAGCATCCTGGGGCGATACAGTTCAACGCCCGTACCATATTCCTGGGTGCCCAGCCGACCGAGGACGACGAGTTGCGTCGCTTCCAGCTCATCTCTCACGAGACGGCCCACATGTGGTTTGGCGATCTGGTGACGATGCGCTGGTTTGACGATGTCTGGACAAAGGAGGTCTTCGCCAACTTTATGGCCTCGAAGATGGCTGCCGACCAGTTTCCTCATGTCAACCACGAGCTCAATTTCCTCAAGGACCACTATCCTCTTGCCCTTTCCATCGACCGCACGGAGGGCACGCACCCCATCCAGCAGCAGCTCGACAACTTGAAGAATGCCGGCCTGCTCTACGGTCATATCATCTATCACAAAGCCCCCATCATGATGCAGAAACTCGAAGAGCGTATGGGAGCAGAGGCTTTGCAGCGAGGCTTGCGTGAGTATCTGTCCCGCTTCAGCTATGCCAACGCCACATGGGACGACCTCATCGACATCTTGGGCAAGGAGGCTCCCCAGGCGGGCATTGCCGACTTCGACCGCCAATGGGTGAAGCAGGCGGGTATCGCGCTCGAGGCTTATGGCATTCAACTGCTCGCTGTGCCCCAGATCGCCAGTCTCCAGCAGCGTCTTTCTCAGGGAGGCATGAGCGAGGTGGATCGTTTCCGTGCGGCCATGACGCTCTATGAAAACTATCTCCATGGGCGGATAGCTGCCGATAGTCTTGTCCAGACGATGTTGCGAGCCGTGGAGCGGGAGGACAATCCCTTGGTAGCTACGTCGCTCGTCGGCTATGCCACGTCGGTCCTTCCCTATGCCTCCGACCGTGGGGTGGGGGAGTGCAAGCTCCTTGATCTTTCCCGCCACCACTCCCTGCGTGGCGTCCGTACCAGTTCGTTGCGCTATCTCTCCACGTCGGCACAGTCCGAGGCTGTCCTTGACTCGATGTTGGTGGAGTGGCAGCAGGGCGACAATCCACTCCTGACGGTCAACGACTGGATGAAGGCGGCCTATCATCTGGCCCAGTACCTGCCCTCCAAGCGCCAGGAGATCTTGTCCCGTCAGCGTGCTCGCCTCGCTACCGATGATGCGCGGGCGGAGTTTGACTTTGTCTCGCGTGGCTGCGACACCACTCCTTCTGTACTGGATTCGCTCTTTGCCTCGTTGCTCCAGGTCGAGAATCGGCGTGTCGAGCCCTGGGCCGCGCAGCTCCTCTCGCTCCTCAACGACCCCATCAGCGAACCCCATAACAACCGCTTCCTTCTCCCTGCCCTCGATGCCTTGGAGGAGGTTCAGCGCACCAGCGCCATCTTCTTCCCTGGCGACTGGTTGGCAGCGCTTCTCTCCCACCATCGGAGCGAGGAGGCGCGTGCCCTCGTCAGCGACTGGATAACTCGCCACCCCGACTATCCCACGCCTTTGATGAACAAGGTCAAGCAGAACGCCTACCGCCTGCTGTTGGGGAGGTAGCGAGGCGTCTGCCCGAACCAGCCAATGTGTTCTTTGTGTGGATAGGCTCGTAATCAAAAAGATTTCTCAAAATAATGATATGAAAAGAATCTTTTCTCGTTTATTATGTGTATATTTGCACGGTCCCTTGCTGCCTGTTCGTTGGATGGGCAGCGAAGCGAGTGAACTAACAATTTAAATTGACCTAACAAAAAAATCAACATGTGTACGAATGAGTCTCGCCATAGCAACATGCTTCCTGTGGGCACGGTCTTACGGGGTACCTATCGAATAGAGAAGCATTTGGCTTCGGGCGGATTTGGCAATACCTATTTGGCGAAAAATACGGCTTTTGATGAAGTTTGCGCCATCAAGGAGTTCTTTATCAAAGGTGTGTGTGAGCGCGACGACGATACTTGTACCGTCAGTGTGAGCAACTCGGAGAACACCCTCAGCTTTGAGCAACAGCGAGGAAAGTTCAAGAAGGAGGCTCGCCGTCTTCGCAGCATTCGCAACGAGCATGTCGTCCAGGTCCATGACCTCTTCGAGGAGAATGGAACGGCCTATTATGTGATGGACTTTGTGGATGGATGCAGCCTCTCGGCCCAGTTGAAGTCAATGGGTAAGGGCCTCGCGGAAGAGATGGTCTGGAACTATCTGCGTCAGGTCTTGGATGGACTGGCAGCCGTCCATGCTGCAGGTATCTGGCACCTTGACATCAAACCGGGCAATATCATGCTCGACAAGCAGGGGTGTATTAAGCTGATCGACTTTGGTGCGAGCAAACAAAGCGATGCCGAGGGTGGTGTGACGACTAGTTCTGCCATCTGCTATACCCCAGGTTATGCGCCAAGCGAACAGATGGCGCAAAGCTACGACAAGTTTGGGCCTTGGACGGATTTCTATGCCCTCGGCGCCACGCTCTATAAGCTCCTGACCAATCAGACTCCGCCGCTGCCTACCGATCTTAGTGAGGACGAAACGGCTGACAAGCGCGCCACCCTCCCCATGCCTGGTGTCTCCGAAAAGATGCGCAGCCTTGTGGTGTGGATGATGCAGGTGAGCCGGTTGAAACGTCCGAAGGATGTTGCCGAAATCCAGCGCTTTATGGAGGGCGAGGTCTCTCAAGTCGATCCAGGCGATGAAGACACGCAGGTCATAATGCCAACTTCCGATCCTAAACCTCACGCCAATCCTGCATCAGAACCTAGTCCCAAGCCTGATTCTGGTGTAGCAGGTGGGGGACCGAAACAAGGTAAAAATAAAACCTTGGTGGTTGTTTTGTCTGTTTTCGCCTTGCTCTGTGTGGCAGGACTGGGCTACGCCCTTTATGAAGGAAATAACACTACGTTTGAGGAGGATCAATTGGATTCGACCGTTGTTAATGTTGCTCCTGCGACAGATACCGCAGAGGCAGAAGAGCAGATCAAGGAGTCTGAACCCACCTTGGAACCTGAGGGTGCGCCACTCTCAGAAGGTGAGAAGGCTGATGGACGTGGAGGTTTTGACGACAATGCAGAGGGCTATTTCAGTATGCAGGCAGACGAATACATGACGGAAAATCGCGATGTCTATTTTGATGGGTCTTTCAGCGATACTAAGGGCTCTTACCCTATCATGCTGAAGTTTGAGATGGATGACAACTATTTTCCTGGCGTCTGCTATTATCATAACATCACCTACGATACGAAACTCAAGATGTCTGTCCGTTTCACGGAGGAGGAAATGATCATTCGTGGCAAAGCCAACGGTAGCGATTTCGTCATGAACTTCACTCCTACGACCGACGGCAAGTGGAAGGGAAGGGCTCTGTCGGGTAGTCATTACCTCAATGCGGAGATACGTCCCCGGTCGCCGAGGTAGTCTTGGCTTTGCCCGTATCCCTATATATAATGGTATAGAAATTAATAATAACTTTGGTGTCGATATGACCACTATTATGTTTATTAAAATATGAATGCAAAGAATCTTTTGAAGCGAGCAGCCTGTCTGTTCTCCCTCACGGGCCTTGCGCTCTCGGTCTCGGCCCAGTCGCGTTTTGCCGATGCCATGCGGCAGGCATACGCCAAGCCAGAGCGTATATACCAGTTTTATGTCCAGCATCAGCCAGATAGTATTTACAAGCAGGGGGAGGATGTCTTCTCGCCTTATCTCTCTTCCGATCAGTTCGCTGCCGCCCGTAACCGTTTGCGGGTTGTTGCCTTTGTCGAAATAGACATAATAGACGAGAAGATCGGCTTTAACCTGAATGTCATCCGCACTCAACTCTTCCTTTTTGATAATTTTATCAACAACGCTTATTGCCTTCGTATATTCCAGGTCTGTCTCAACGAAAAGCAAAGACATTCGGCCAAAGGTCAGGTGGGTAATATAGGACATATCGGGCAGTTGTTCCTCGCTGATTGTTTCTCGGATTAATTTATCAGGATAGTCCATCATAATAGTAAACATTTCCCGGGAATAGTTATAGAAAAACCCCGTCCGTTTCCCCATTTCTTTTTCGGTGTAGGGTTTCCCGCTTAGCAGTTCATCGAGGTTGAGGCCCAGGTTGCCTACCCCCAGCAGGTGCAGATGCCTGTGTGAGTGGTATTGCAAAGGGCCGATATAGTTGAATTGCTGACTTTGAGCTGGTAATTCGGAGGTTATTTGCTGCACCATTTCATTCATACCGTCGAACGAGGGCAGCATTTCTTTTTCATAAAGCGTCCTGTTGACATAGGCGCTTATGTTAATCGGGTTGTAAGTATATTGGTCGTAGACCGTCAATGTCCGGTTGTCAGTATGGCAGTTAATCAAATGTCCCGGATAAACCTGCGTCCT
>ENA-ORSK01002355-ORSK01002355.1-human-gut-metagenome-genome-assembly--contig:-NODE-2355-length-12700-cov-2.578648_pt1 | contig 12700 bp, 12 predicted proteins | sample MGYA00242192_ERZ509159 | MGnify/ENA primary metagenome ERZ509159 (study PRJEB26280, sample SAMEA2338663) | human gut metagenome | biome: human gut; feature: human-associated habitat; material: faeces...
TTTAATAAAGAAATTATAAAAGGAGATATAATAGGATATAACATTATATCAAACTTATTAATTTCAAGTACAGTGACACCTGTGGCAAGAGGTATAACATTCTTAGGAGGCACTATTTTTATAATAAGCTCAGCGGTACTATTATTTATAATTATAAAAAATAAAAAAATAGGTTTTTTAATATTAGCGAATTTAGCAATTGTAGCAACATTAAATCAATTATTAAAACATATTTTGAAAAGACCACGTCCAACAGGATATAGATTAATAGAAGTAAGTGGATATAGTTTTCCGTCCGGACACTCTATGGTAAGCATGGCATATTATGGATTTTTAATATATTTGATATATAAATATGTTAAAAATAAATACATTAAATGGATATCCATATGTATATTAAGTATTTTTATATGTTTAATAGGAATAAGTAGAATATATTTAGGAGTTCATTACACAAGTGACGTACTGGCAGGATTTTTAATATCAATTACATATTTAATTATGTATATAGAAATAGTAAATAAATTTGTGTTAGAAAAAGGAGAATAAAGTAAGTTGTAGGGATAAAATGATATCAGAAGCTATACAAGAGTATATTAGCAAAAAGAAGATAAAATTTAACTAAAAAATTATAAGTGATGCAAAAGATTATTTTTAATTTATGAATAAAATTTCAAAAACTTGATGAATGAAAAAATGAAATTCATATTGAGATAGGAATTGCACTAACGTTAAATAATATATTTATGCACTAATAACAAAGAAGAATTTAGTATTAAAAATACTGTTAAATTTTATGAATTCCCACAAGTGAAAAAATTGGTAGCAATGTAGATGATATAATAAAACAAATGTGAAACAGGAGAAAAATTAGTTGTTTATCGTTGTATGGATAATAATGGGAAGACAAATCACAAGGATGGAATTTATGCAAGACCATTAGATATGTTTTTATCTGAAGTAGACCATGAAAAATATCCTGATATCAAACAGAAGTATCGTTTTGAAGAAGTAGAATAAGCGCTTTTGCGCTTTTTTTGTGGCATGTTATACATAAATTTGGTACAATAACAGTGGTGATCATTATGATATATTTAGATTATTCTGCAACGACTCCTGTCAGAGAAGAAGTTTTGAAAAGCTTTTGTGATACAGCTCGAAATTATATAGGAAATCCAAATTCGTTACATTCTCTTGGAATGAAATCAAAGCATTTGATGGATGCTGCTACAAAACAGATTGCAGATTTATTAAATGTAAAACCGAGTGAAGTTATTTATACGAGTGGTTCGAGTGAATCGAACAATTTAGCAATTCTAGGAATTGCCCGTAAATATCAAAATCGAGGAAAGCATATCATTACGACACAACTAGAACATTCTTCTGTGACAGAACCATGCGAGTATTTAAAAAAAATAGGGTACGAAATCGATTATGTACCGCTTTTAAAAAATGGGCAAGTAGACATCGTAGCGTTAGAGAAGATGATCAGAGATGATACGATACTTGTCAGTATTGCAAGTGTATCGAGTGAACTTGGGATTTTACAACCGATCGAACAAATTGGAAATCTTTTAAAATCGTATCCGAAGTGCTTTTTTCACGTCGATCTGACGCAGAGTATCGGAAAAGTCGAAATTTCCCTTACGAATGTCGATCTAGCTTCCTTTTCCGCACATAAATTTTATGGATTAAAAGGAATTGGATGCCTTATAAAAAAAGATAAAGTTGAATTAGAACCGATGATTTATGGAGGAAAAAGTACGACAGTATACCGTAGTGGAACTCCAGCACTTCCTTTGATTGTAAGTTTAGCAAAAGCGTTGCGATTAGCACAGGAAGACTTAAATTCTAAATATGAACGTGTGAAAAAATACTCGCATCAGCTCTGCGAAGGGTTAGAACAAATCGATGGAATTATCATGAATCATACAGATGCGTGTATTCCACATATCGTCAACTTCAGTGTCGTCGGAGTGAAACCAGAGACGATGTTACACGCTCTTGAGGAACACGATATTTTCATATCGACGAAAACAGCATGTTCGAAAGGGTCGGGAATGTCAATTCCTGTATATGCGTTAACCAAAGAAGAAGAAGTTGCAAATACAAGTATGCGCGTTAGTATTTCAAGCGATACGACGGAAGCAGAAATTGAAACCTTTTTAAAAGTATTAAAACAACAATATGAACATTTACATAATTAGATGAAAATGTAAAAAAATTTGATATAATGATTATAAGGAGAGAAAAGTATGTATTGTAGATATTGTGGAGAAAAACAACAGGCAGATGCGAAATTTTGTCATCATTGCGGGAAATCATTAGATCCTGGAATGGCGAATGAAAGTGAAAAAGAGGAATTTTTCAGACGGCGAAAAGAAAAGAATAAATGGTATGTAATTCTCGCTGTTTTAGTTGTCGTCGGACTTACTGCGGTTTTTATTATTGTTCCTATATGGATAGGATTTTCTATGAGTGTGCATAGCAGCGATATATATGGAACTTGGGATTGTGGGGAGAATGAAGTTTTATATATTAGTGAAAGCGGAAAGTTTCAACTATATAATTCCGAGTCTCCTATGAAATTAGAAATTGTTGGAACTTATGAGACAGATTGGGATTATGATTTTGACAAGGATTATATAGAATATGATCTAGATCTATATACAGATCGATATACGATCGATGGGGTCACGAATACAGATTTACACCTTATCGAGTATGATGGTGTGATTCAAGGAAATAATAAAGATCAATTATTACTTCAAAGTCAGAAAAGTTCAAACATTGTTCGTTGTACGAGGATGACGGATTAAGTAGGTGAGGACCTACTTTCTTGTTATAAGGAGGACCTATGAAAAAGTTAGTATTATTTCTCGTTGGTTGCTTTTGCCTTTTTATTCCATCAGTTGTAAAGGCAGCACCAATCACGATTTATTTGTTTCATGGTAGCACATGCCCACATTGTAGAGCAGAGATCGAATATCTCGATACGATCAAACAGTCGAACTCTAATGTAACGACGACATTGTATGAGGTATGGTATCATCCAGAAAACGATGCTCTGAAAACGAATGTGCAAAAAACTTTAGGGTCAACGAGTATCGGAGTTCCTTTTACAGTCATTGGGGAACGCTATTTTACAGGATTTGATGAAAATACCAAGACTGACATTACCAATGCCATCACATATTACGAACAGAATCCAGGAGAATATCGAGATGTCGTAGCAGATGTTTTAAAAAATGGAGCACAAGAGGAGGAAAAAGTCATCGAGACAGACACAAAACAGAGTGAAGACCTCCTCTATACGGTTCCTATTTTAGGTGAAATCAATGGGAAAGAGATGGATCTAATTTCCTATGGGGCAATCATGGGATTACTTTCTAGTGTACATCCGTATTTACTTGTTTTCTTGTTGATCGTTAGTTTTGGTATGTGCCATGTAGAAGGAGAAGAGGATAGGTTTCGCTATGTTGCTATCGTATCTATCACTCTTGCGGTAATTTATGTCCTCATGTTGTGTACATTCCAAGATTCAGCTTTATCTTCTTTCTTGAAAGAATATCAAAAATTTATTCCATATTTATTACTTCTAAGCTTTATAGGATTTGGATGGATGCAAAATCAATTGTGGTGGAAACACTGTTTCCAAGAAAAGAAATCGATTGTCATCGTATTGTTTCTTGCATTATGCTTAGTAGGGACGCTATTCTTTTTGGGAACGAAAACTTCCTATATTACGACGATGATGACGATGATGGATTTACAGAACGTATCTCTTGTAGATCGTATGATAGATTATCTTGTATTTTCTGTTGCACTTGCGATTGGAACATTGTTTATACAGGTATTCTTACTATTATTTCACAAATTTATTTCTAATCAGAAGGCACGAAAAATAGTTTTTGCATGTGCCATTCTTTTACTCGTCGGTATAACGATTTTTATGCCATCGTCATTTTCGACATTTTTCGCTTAATTTCTCATATTTATTTCCTATTTTCATATAGTACAGTAGGAGGTAAATATGAGTTTTTTTAAATCGAAAACGTTCCGAGCCTATCGATTTCCGTTAATATTACTTGCATCGATCATTCTAGGAAGTATTTTAGGAATCGTATTAAAAGAAGAGGCAGTGGTATTAAAACCATTTGGTGATATCTTTTTAAATATGATGTATACACTGGTTGTTCCACTTGTCTTTTTTACGATATCTTCATCAGTAGCAAATATGATCGATATGAAACGACTCGGTAAAATTTTGCGCTATTTGTTCTTTGTTTTCATCATTACAAGCGCAATTGCAGCGCTTATCATGTTGCTCGTCGTTCTCGTAATCGATCCGGTTGGTAATACGAAAATTGCAATCGATGCTGCAGAGCAAATAGAAAAAGTAAATATTGGAGAACAAATTGTCAGTGCGCTCACTGTGACAGATTTTAGTGCGCTTCTATCTCGTAATAATATGCTCCCACTGATTATTTTTACAATTTTATTCGGAATTGGGATTAGTAAGATCGGAACAAAAGGAACTGCACTCGCACAAGGCCTAGATGCTTTATCTAAAGCAATGATGACAGTTGTTCATATTGTCATGTATTATGCACCAATTGGATTATGTGCGTATTTTGCATCGTTGATTGGTGAATTTGGACCAAACCTACTTGGAAGTTATGCGAAAAGTATGGCGATTTACTATGTTTTGTGTATTGTTTATTTCTTTGTATTCTATGTGCTTTATTCTTATTTAGCAGGCGGGAAAAAAGGAGTCCGTGTCTTTTTCAAAAATGTCTTTCCTGTTGCAATCACATCACTTGCAACGCAAAGTTCACTCGCATCTCTGCCGACAGGATTAGAGCAAACCAAAGAGATGGGGGTTCCAAAAGATGTACGTGAAGTCACGCTTCCAATCGGAGCTACGATGCACATGGAAGGTAGTGCGATGGGAGCTATCTTAAAGATCGTCTTCTTATTTGGAATCTTCGGTAAAGAATTCTCGGGAATCGATACTTCTGCGATCGCAATTTTAATTGCGGTATTAAGTGGTGTTGTCATGTCTGGAATTCCAGGTGGTGGATTGATCGGGGAGATGTTGATTGTTTCTCTTTACGGATTTCCACCAAGTGCATTTGCTATTATTGCTACGATCGGTTGGCTTATTGATCCGCCAGCTACTTGTTTAAACGTAGTAGGAGATAGTACTTCTGCTATGATGACGACGCGACTCGTCGAAGGAAAATATTGGTTAGACAAAGAAGCAGAAAGGACATAGCGTCCTTTTTCTGTTATAATATAATTGGTGATATGATGAAAACAGAAGAGGAAAAATGGAGATCGAAGATTCAAACAGCAATTCGCAAAAATGAGAACTTAACAGAAGAACAAAAAGAGATATTGTTAAACCGGCTTTCGTTTTTAGACCGAAATGATTGGTGCAGTTTTGAAAATATTTACAATCGTTGTCAGAATGCCAAAATTGAAATATCTGAAAAATCGGAGGCTCCATATTATCAAAAGAAGGAAAATATCTTATATTTACCCAAAACATTATCATTTGAAAAGTGCGCGGAACTTCTTTTGATAGCAGGACTTCCAAAATTACATTACCTAAATCAAGCTTATATAGATTTCGTTCACAACCAAGAAAAAAGTTATTTTTTCTTATTGTTCTTGTTATGTGGGGAGGATACAATCACTGGGGCATTTACAACGGGAAACTTAGGGATGATTACAAAAAGTATTCTCGTAAGTCGAAATTGGAAGAAAGCACAGAAGTTGTTATTAGACCTAGATGATTGTTACCGGTATCGTCATTTAAACGATGAAAGAATCGAAAAAATTGTTGCTACCGAAGATTATTTGGATGCTATATGGAATGCCTATCAGGAGAATAAATTTACGAACAAGGAGTTTGAATCTGTTTACAAAACATTAAAAAGTAAAGTCGATTGACATAAGAAAGAATCTCATTTATACTACAAATAGAGAGAGTAAGGAGAGAAAGATGAAAGGAAAATGTTTTAAAATAGGAGTATTTACTATATTTTTAACGATATTATTTTTTGTATCGCCAATGAAGGCAGATGCGATGCAGATCTTTGTAAAAACGATATCTGGGAAGCATATTACTTTAGAAGTAGAACCGACAGATAGAGTAGAAGAGGTAAAAGAAAAGATCACTCAAAAAGAAGGAATACCGGTTGTTTTGCAAACACTTATTTTTGCTGGAAAGACATTGGAAGATGGGAATACTTTGCAAGATTATAGTATTCAAAAAGACAGCACACTTCATTTATTTTTAAAGACATATACGATTTCAATAGGGAAAAAACAAATTGAAGTGGTAGGAACTGGAGATGGACTTTATATCGATGCTGACGAAGGTACCAAGTATATTTATAAGGGAACAAATCCAAATAACTATATCAAATGGAACGATGAACTTTGGAGAATCGTATCTATTGCAGGACAACAAGTAAAACTTATTAAAGATGTTCCTTTAGAAGAATTTCAACCATTTAATACAGCTTCGAATGGAGTGTGGGAAAATTCTTCGCTGGGAGAGTACTTAAACACTACATATATAAATAAGTTTTCACCAAAGGGAAAAGAACAAATATTAAATGTTCCATTTTACGTAGGAGAAATCAATCCGAATAACGACGATTTACAGCAACAAATTGCAGATGAACAATCTTCTGTTTGGGTAGGTCAAGTCGGATTGATTACGGCGAGTGAATTTTTAAAAGCAAATGGAAACGTAACACAGTGTGGAACATTTGCGGACAATAATCAAAATCATTCTGTATGCCGAGATACGAATTGGCTGCTTTACGATAGTAAAAATCAGTACAAACCTTGGTGGACGATAACACCGACACAATTATCACACGATTCTATTTTTGCTGTGGATCAGTTTTATGGAGAATTAATCTATAGAATGGTAACGATAAACCATGCCGTACGTCCAGTTATTTCTATCAAGCTGAAAGATAGTATATTGATTGGAAAAGGAACGAAGGAAGATCCTTATGAAATTGGTTTTATCGATGTTATCGATACTTTACATGGATCGATCAATTATACAATCGATGAAAATAGAGTTGTGACAATATCGGCAACTGCCGATTTAGGATATAAATTAAACAAGCTTGTAGTTACTGCTCAAGATGGTACGAAGATAGAAGTGCAAGATGGTAAGTTTACAATGCCAGAAAGTAATGTTACTATTACTCCTTCGTTTGAAGCTATTTTGTATCAATTTGTCGATGGAGATAAAACATATGAAAATCAAGATTTAAAATTTACGTTGAATGGCGATTTAGTTCAACTCGATAAAGTTTTGGTGAATGGACAAACGTTGGATTTGAATCATTATATTGCACAACCAGGTAGTATGGAATTGATACTGAAAGTGGGATATTTGAAATCTTTAGTGCCAGGTACATATGAACTTGTTGTAGTTTATCAAAATGGAGTCAGCGCAAAAACAACGTTTATGATAGAGGAGAAAAAGGATGTAATAGCACCACCAGAAGATAGTGGTAAGGAAGATGATCAAACGGAAGCAAATATCGAAAACAATCCATTAACGCTAGACAATATATTAAAGTATGTAGGATTGGGAAGTGTATCTATCATAGGAATGATAATAGCGGGGATTCAAATAAAGAAAAATGTAAAGTTTGAAACAAGATAGGTTGTATATCTTGTTTTCATTTGACAAAAATGATGAAAATGTAGTAAATTATAAGCATGAGAGGAGTTGTTGATTGTGGCAGATATTCCAAGTTTTGCAAACAATGAATACAATCGTAAAGAGCAAGAGAAAGAGGAAATTTTAGCTCATACAAAAGTGACTTATAAAAATAAACATGCTATGAAGAAACATGCTAATGTTTCATGGATATTAAAAAGATTAGGGATTCTTGCACTTTTAGGTGCAGCAGGATATGGTGTTGTAAATGGTGCAGTAGAAAGCCATCAATATGAGTATGTAGAACATAAAAACGATACTTATAACGAAGGACAAATTCAACATGCACATGAATTAAATAAGAGAAGCTTTGTACAGGATTATAAAATTGTGAATGAAGAAGCGACGACTCAAGATATTTTAGATGCAATTTACGAAGGACAATATCAAGATTACGTCGATCATAATGGAAGAGTAAGAATTGATAAAGACTTGCAAGGCGAACCTTTAGAAAACGATCAAGTCATAGAGTTTTCAGAGCAGTTTTTAGAGCAACACGCGGGAAAAAGCCGTAAATAAAACGTCGAACAGACGCTTTTTTACTGTGCAACACTTTCGATGATGATATAATAAAGATAGAAAGTAGGAATAGTATGGCATATTATGATAATCGATATAGTAGTTCAAAAAATACATATAGTAATACGAAATATTCTAAAACGGCGACAACAAATAAAAAAAAGAAGAAAAAATATCGCGGCTTAAAAATATTTTTAGGTGGTATGATATTGCTTGGAAGTGCGGGAATTACATGTAAACTAGTAAAGGACTTTTTTCCTAGTCATGGTTCGAAAGAAGAAGTAATTGAGGAAGTAAATGTAGAAGATTATAAAATGGAAAACCCTGAAATTGTGGAAGCAGTAGAAAATGCATACGAGCAAGTAAATGTGGATGATGTCTTAGAATATCGAGAGTTTGTCGATGATCATTATGGAAATGATCTATCCCCAAAAGTAAAAGATGCGATTGTAAAAGTAGGGACGATTCTTACTTACGACAATCGAGTCGCTGAAAATACAGAAGGTGCGACAGAACTTTCTAAAATGTATAATGATTGGGATACCAATATAGGAGAAGCATCTTTGCAGGCGATTGAAACTGGGCAAGGAATATGTAATAATTTCACTCAAATATTTAACGCATTAATTAATGATGAGAATGATATGGAAGCTTACTATGTAAAAGGAACAGCAGATGGTGGAAGTCATGGTTGGTCTTTAGTATGTGATGAAAATGGACAGTATCAACAGGTTGATATGACTTGGATCGATAATATGCAAGAGCAAACTAGTACGAAGGATACTAACGTGATTGGTGCTGTTAGTCAAAATCTTGATAACTTTATCAATTTTACTGTTTTGGGAAGAGATGGTGCGATGATTGGAGAAGCATCTAAAGAACTTCCTGATCATTCTATGGATGAAGCATCGAAAGAATTGATCGAACAGGTAACAGGAGAGTCTTTTGATAATGGCAATGTAGTTTTAAAAGTTGGTGGAACGATCGTAAAGGTTGGAGGAGGTGCTGCTGCAATTGCAGCGGTTGCAGCTTACATCAAACATAAACAAAAACAAAAAGATAGACAGCGTGGAAGAAGTAGAGGAAGATAATATTCCTCTTTTTTTGTACACATTTATCACTTGTAAGCATACATTAAAGTGAGGGGTGAAGTTATGGCTTTATATAAAGAAATCGTAACGAAAGCAGTCATTGGAAAAGGAAAGAAATATTTCAAAAACAGCTATACATTAACACCGACAGATCAACCGACTACTGTATTAGGATGCTGGGTGATCAATCATCAATTTAAGGGGTATAAAACAGGTGATAAGATTGGTGTCGATGGTAGTTATGATGTAAATATTTGGTATTCTTATGAAAATGATAGTAAGACGACAGTTGTGAATAAGAAAATCGAGTATAACGATTTATTTAACGTAAAGACGAAAGCAAGTGCGGATTTAAGTGGCGATACTGACATTATTGTAAGAACGTTAAAACAGCCAAATTGTGTTAAAGTAAATATCGAAGATGATGGAACAATTTCTTTCGATATTGAAAAGGAATTAGGAGTTGAAATTGTCGGAGAAACCAAAGTTAAAATCTCTGTAGAAGAAGATGAAGAACCATGGGAAGAGGTAGAAGACGAAATGACTGAAGAAGTAGAAGAGCAAATTGAGAATGAAGTCGATGAAAAATACATATGATGTAGTGTCAACAAAAAAAGGTTGACACTTTCTTTTTGCTATGATAAAATAATGACAGATTGGAGGGATACTATGGCAGTTAAATTAAGATTAAAAAGAATGGGAGCTAAAAAGAAACCTTTCTACCGTGTGGTAGCAGCAGATTCTAGAAGCCCAAGAGACGGAAAATTCATTGAAACTGTAGGAACTTATAATCCATTAACAACTCCTGCAGAGATTAAAATCGATGAAGAAAAAGCTATGAAGTGGTTAGAAAATGGAGCAATTCCAACAGATACTGTTCGTGCTTTATTTAAGAAAGCTGGAATTAATGAAAAATTCCACAATGCAAAACAAGCAAAGAAAGCTGAGAAATAATTATGGATTTAGCAGCATTAACAGAGTATTTAGTAAAAAATCTAGTGAAAGATCCTGATAGTGTCTCTGTAAAACAGTTTGAAGAAGAGGATGATATGATCATTATCGAAGTATTAGTTTCTGATGATGATATGGGATCTGTCATTGGTCGTGGTGGTACGATCGCTAATGCGATTCGTACAATTGTACAAGCTTCTAGCTATGTAAACGGAAATAAGAAAGTAAAGATCAATATTGATTCTTTCTAGAAAATAGTGTTCTTGATGAAAGACACTATTTTTTTATGTTCTCTTATGGTATACTATGGATAAGAGTAGGGAGAACGTTATGGTAGAATTAAAAAAAGTTCGAAAAGTATATCATTCTAAGAAGGGACCAGATACAGAAGCGTTACATAATATCAATGTGACGATGGGAAATCGTGGACTTGTTTTTATCGTTGGAAAGAGTGGAAGTGGGAAATCAACACTATTGAATTTGTTGGGCGGGTTAGACCTACCTACAGAAGGAAATATCATCGTCGATAAAAAAGATCTGACGAAGTTAAACCCTAGGCAAATGGATGCGTATCGAAATTCTTGCGTCGGCTTTATCTTTCAAGAATTTTATATATTAGAAGAATATAATGTGTATGAAAATATTGAGCTAGCACTAAAGTTACAAAGAAAAAAGTACGAATTGAATGAGATTGATCAGTTGTTGGAAAAATTAGGAATTGCTGGATTAGGAAAGAGAAAAATTAACGAATTGTCAGGTGGGCAAAAACAACGTGTTGCAATAGCAAGAGCACTGATCAAAGATCCTTATATGATTTTAGCTGATGAACCAACGGGAAATTTAGATGAAGAATCAAGTGAACAAATTTTTAACATCTTAAAGACAATAAGCTCCGAAAAGCTCGTCGTAGTAATTTCTCACGATAGAGAGTCTGCAGAAAAATATGCGGATCGTATTATAGAATTGAAAGATGGAGATGTCGTATCGGATACAGGAATGGAAGCACAAGAGGATACAGAAAAGGAACATACATTTTACGAATCTAAATTACCAATGTATTATGCGATGAAAATGGCACTGAGTAGTATGAAGCAAAAGCCATTAAAATTATTCTTCACAGTGTTTCTCATGATGTTTTCTCTCATTTTTATGGGAATTACATTAAATACGACGATATACGATCGAACACAATTACAAATTAAAGTAATGCAGGATAACAATGATTATGTATATCGATTAAATCAAATGGAATTTCAGGAAAGAGGAAGTATTGAGACTTTACCTTTTCCTACGGAAGATAAAAAGAAACTCGAAAATGAGGTTGGATCAAAATTAAATTTATCATATGTCTTATACGATAGAGGAACATATTTATCTTTCTCATATTCTGAACGTGATGAAAATGATCCATACTTTGTAATCGAACCAACTTATCTAAATTTTATCGAAGTCGAAGATGAACGTGTGATAGGAGATGTAATAGGAAGATTACCAGAGACACCAAACGAATTGGTGATTCATAAATATTTGGCAGAATATATGATAAAATATGGAGTAAAAGATAGCAAAGGAGAACTTTATCATCCAAAAGATATTCAAGCATTAGTAAAAGAAGGACGTCAGTTGCAACTCGGGGATAATGTAGTTGTGATCGTAGGAGTCGTGGACGATGACACTAGTTTTTATGAAAAAGCAAAAAAAGAAGGGAACATGAATGATCGATTCAATATGTATTTGTATGATGAATATGCATGGAAAGGAAGGATCATTTATGGAAAGAATTTTGTGGAAAATGTAAAGCTACATTCTGATCAAAGTTCTGTTCTTTCTAATTTGATGTTAAATGTACCAATGGTCACTACTTTTGGTTCTCTGGAAGTCCTTTCAACGCCTTCTTTCATTATTACAAAGGAAGGAATGGTAACAAAGGAAGATTTGGCTGTAGATGAAGTGGTTATTTCAATAGAAGATCTTAGAAGTTGGATGACCGATTATGATACGCAGTTAAATCAATATCTAAAAGATCATCCAAAGGAATCATACGAAGTTTCTTTGCAAAACTTTCTGGTTCAGTATCTAAAAAGTCACGAAGATCTATTGAAACTTGAAATAGTAGGAAATCAAAGCCTGGGTTCTTTTGAAGATAGAAATGTAAAAGTTGTTGGCATCTCAATGGAAGGAAAACGTTATATAGGGACGGAATTATTACAGCTTTATCAACCTAATTTAAAACAAGCATATGAAGCATACGTATATGATTCCAATCCTTCTTCTTTAGAAAAAACATTTCAAACTTATCCACCAATCGACGAAAAGACGATGACGGGAGTACAGATGATAACGGAACCTCCACATGGTGAAGATGTAAAGTGGCTTT